>WNFI01665463.1_pt1 | contig 19499 bp, 21 predicted proteins | sample 5400471 | NCBI WGS metagenome assembly WNFI01 (sample SAMN13153348, study PRJNA577476) | soil metagenome | isolation source: 100 cm saprolite on Douglas fir-dominated hillslope | place: USA:California | collected 2013-09-17
AATTCCTCAACAAAGATGACGTGTTGATAGAGTTGGGGCAGTCATATCTCTATCGCTCCCTCGGAAGGGAAGACGATGCAGCGAAGCATGAGAAGTTCGCTATGACCCTCCTAGAGGAGGGAGAAGAGACGGATAGGACGCATCCGGACCTGGATATTCGTCCAGGGCTATCCTCAAGTCAGCTTGTAACCAACTCTCCAGCAACTCCCTGGGCTGATCCTTTTGTTAAGAGCATACCATGACCTCTAGCATAAATCCACTCCTGCCCGCCGCCATAAAGGCATATACAGCGGACGTTAGAGCAAACTTCCTCGCTGCATTTAACGAGATATCAGCTCTACAAGCTGGTGTTGCATCGCTAGAAGTAAATATCCAGAACTTCCTAACTCCCTCTCAGCTAATAGATGTAAGGGCGGGGAACCTAACGTTTGATGCCTCAGTACCAATCCAAGCAGCTATTGACTTCGCAAGTGCTCTTGCTGGATTTAGCAGCACTCGATCCAGTGTGCTGGTTCGATTGATAGCTGGAAGGTATGGGGTTACTAATCAGGTACTTGGGAAGATTCATACAAGGCTAGTATGTGATGGCCTGATCTACAACCAACTAGTCTCCACCACCACTCCCTGTATTCTATTCAAATCTGGCTCCCACTGTGCTAACATTACAGTAGATGCAAATGGCCAGACTGGTATCCAGTTCGGAGAGAATGGTGCGACTTGTGACATGGTTATCGGGGATGTGCGGGTACTGAATGCTGGAGTAGCCGCGAACCAGTATGGTGTGAGATTCGTCGGGGACGGCTTCGTATTCGGTAGCGTCCATGTGGAGTCAAGATTTCTCAGTGGGATTTGGACTCCTCTAGCCTTATCGGGGCACAGATAGACTCTGTGCATGACTTCACACTTCCTGATGTAACAGTATTCTTTAATGATGCCACAGCTGGTGGAGCATTCACATCTGGCTATGGTATGAAGGTAGGAACCTCCTCGAGTGGTGATCTTGTAACTGCCTTCAAGATGGGATTGATGGCCGATAACTGCGGCGGTACAGCGCTGAAGATCGACTACATCAAGGAAAGTGAAATCTGGCTAAACGCCAATGCAGGCCATCTCCTAACAGGAGATACCCATCCAATAGTCAATGCACTCGAATATGGAGCTAATGTTAACTCCCTATTTGCAGCCCACCTCTATGTCGGCGGAGCGCTGATAACACAGACCGTGGGGACGGTAGTTGGATTTGCCGACTACTATGATGGTACTAACTATACCCTAATTCCAGGTTCTGGCTCCCTAATTATAGCAAGATTAAAGCTCGGCAGTGCTAGTAATACTGCCTTGATAGGGTATCAATCCCTATTCCAGCTTAACGACCAGTCCCTCACGACACAGACGGTCCTGCAGAACTCCAACGTCTTTAGCTTCCTTGTAGCAGCTAATGAGTGGTGGACTGTAGATATGATGCTGGATATTGGGGCCCTGCTATCTACCACAGGTATTAAGCTGTCCGTAACAGTTCCAGCGGCCGGGGCGCTCTTTAATGCAGTAGCATCTCTTGTACCAGACGTCTACGCTGCCGCCAATACTGGGGCTAAGAGAATCACGGCCAGTGGCACTACTATGGACTTCACGGCTGCCACACAAGTTGGAGTGTTGAATGCTGTCGCCAGGGTGTCTGTGATGGTACAGAACGGCGCAAATGCAGGTAGTATAGTTCTTCAGTTTGCTCAGTCTACTTCCAACGCGGGGGCTATCACAATTCGTAAGGGTTCGTACGGAACTGCGAACAGGTTCGGATGATCTGGTCTAATATACCTGTTAAGCCTGCTGTACTAGTAGTGTGGGACCCTATTATCTCACAGCCATATAGCTGTGCATGGGATGGACAGATAACAACCTGGGATAATGGTACAACTACCTGGGATGATGGAACTACAACCTGGGAAGATGCAACAACCTACTGGTTAGGATAGATATGTCCACTATACATACCGACGTTCCTGCATCTCCAATAGCGCTTACGAAGGATGTAAGGGACAACTTTGCCCGGGCGAAGGCGGACATAGAGAAGCTTGAAGCCTTCATAAATAGTCAGAAGGCCTCCGACTCTCCTAACTTCACTGGAACAGCCACTATAGCTAGCGCCCTAGTAAATGGGACATTAACTATAGCGAATGTGCTAGACTTGTCTGCTATGCAGACACTCACATTGAAGACCGGGAACATCACTCCATACGCTAACGTAACTGTGAATAGCAGTGCGCTATATCGAATCGGTCCGCTGGTGGTTCTACAGTTCTTCCTTACACTAACGAACGCTGTAGCGTCTCAATTCTTCAACGTTCCAGCTGGCTTCCGGCCCCTAGTGACTGGTAATCTTCAATTCCCCGTAGCTTCCGCCGGCACCAGCCTATTCAAAATGGGATACTTCGGTGGAGCTACAGTCGGTGACTTCTTAATCAATGGTGGAGCCTTGAATGGAGACGTACTGGCCGCCACGATTCTCTACAAAGGAGCCTAGATGGAACCGTGGGTCATAGCTATGATATCTGGCTGTATAGGGGTACTAAATGGCATGATCCTATTCATTCTAGGTCAGATGAAGTCTGATCTAAAGGATAATACAACTAGCACTATTAGTCTATCTTCGCAGATGGCAGCTGTAGATACAAAGGTAGGTGGATTGGAGTCCAGAGTTAACGAGATAAACGTTAGGACTCATGAGTTGGTACAGGCTGTAATAGAGTTAAAGACTATAAACAAGCTCAAAGGAATGGGCGATGATTAGACTAATCATCAGAGCACTTCTTCACATCATTGAAAGGATCGACGAAATGTCTGCAGAACTCGACGCACTCGTAGCGCAAGTAAGCACGACAGTTGCACAGGAAGGCTCAGTGGCGGGGAAGCTTGCCACAGCGGAGCAGGCGGTCAAGGACCTGGCAGCAGCTAACCTCAAGATCGTAGACCTCACCAACCAGCTGAAGGCTAGCTCTGATGCCCTCGCGGCGGCGCTTGCCCCGAAGTAGGAAAACGGTCTGGAGTTTCAGGCCTATCATAACGTCACTACTGCTGGTAGTGTTGTTGGGAACTTCTGCATGGCTCGTCCTAGAGAAGTTCCTGGCAGCTGATATCTGGTTCACTTACTGGAGCCAGACATTAGGCATGATGATAGGCTTTTACTTTGCTGTTAGAAGTGATGATAAACGTAAGGAAGATGTATTACCTAAGAAAGTAGAGGTTCACCAATGTCAGCCATCACCAGCTCCCAATATTTCTACGGGCACCTAGATCCTCCCCAGGAAGTTCAGGATGCCTGTGAAGGGCTACTGGATAAGGTTAACTCCTTGCTAGCCGATCCTAGCTGCCCTGATCCTGATCCGGGAGTTCGTAGTGGATGGAGGCCTGCGGACTATAATGCCACCGTCAAGAACGCTGCGCCAAACTCTAACCACATCACAGGTCATGCAGTGGACCTAAATGACAATGATGCAGCGCTGGATAACTGGCTGGATGAGTATGAGGCTAAGGACCCTACTACAGGGAAATCTAGGAATGAAATGCTAGAGAAATACGGCCTATATCGAGAACATCCGCTGGCTACAAAGAGCTGGTGCCATCTACAGGACGTATCTCCCAAGTCTGGTAATAGGACCTATTACCCATGACCTCCTTTACTAGAGCCTGGAGTGCTTCCTATGAGGGGCTTCCTCCGGACTCAGAGGTAGCTAAGCAGGGGGCTCAAAGAATTCGAGAGCTAAAGAATGACCTTCGAGAGAGGTTAAGTGTCGACCATAGCTGGGCAGGAGATGCCAATGATGGAGCGCATCTGCAGATTACCATCATCCCTGCCACGCAAGACCCAGTAACTATCCCGAATGGAGTGATCTATGGAAAGGTTGTCGGTAGCGGGGCTACTGCCTCTGTCGAGCTATTCTACAAGAGTAGCACGGGCACCATCAGCCAGCTCTCCAACTTCCAAGGGACACAGTCTACACTTGTCCTCCCTGGTACGATCATGGCCTTCGGAAATCCATTTGCGTCACTCATGGCTCCCGCATACCTCTCCTGTGACGGAAGTGCAGTTCTCCGAGCTACCTATCCCGCCCTATTCAATGCAATCGGCATCATATGGGGAGCGGGGGATAGTGTCACAACGTTTAACCTGCCTGATCTTCGAGGTCGGGCCCTTATCTGTGGTGGACAGGGAGCTGGGCTATCCAATAGATCCTCCGGACAGAGTGGGGGAGAAGAGACCCACGTTCTGAGTGTGGCGGAAATGCCTGCTCACGGACATAACCTTCCAGTTAGCAACGGTCCCAATTAAACTAGTAGCACTCGGAGATATAGATGTAGCTGATGGGGCAGATGAGACTCAAGTATCCCAGGCAGATATGTCTAAGGCTATTCATGGCACAAGAGAGGCCTTCCGCTCAGTTGTTAAGATTCTAGAGGATATGCAGCGTGGATTGGCAGCTGCTATTAACTTCAACGAGATGACTTTTGTGTCTCAGGGTGTAAAGCCGATTCCAGTCGAGGGGGGAGTGATAATCTGGCAGAATACAGCCGCAGGTGCCGGCACTCCTAAGGCCTTTATAGTTACAACCCGCGGGGGAATTACGTATACCTTCGCCTCGGTAGAGCTAGCATAGTGGCCGGATACCCCCTATCCTCCCGAAAGGCCGACGCCTGGCAGTATAAGAGTGTCCCTAGTCTCATAGGAGGGATCAACTCTGGTGTCCGGGCAGATGAGCTACGCGATAATCAGTGCGTTACACTCATGAACGTACTGATGCGCCAGGGATCACTATGGTCAGACACAGGATACAAACCCTTTGCGCAGCCCATTCAAGGCCTTGTACAGCTAGAATACAAGTGGGTTAGGAATAATGGGACTATAGTAACAGTCCTGGTAACCACGAAAACTGTATATACCTATGACTCATCGAGTGCTACGTATAAGCTAGTAAAGGGTACAGCTAGCACAACGATCACAGTAGGTACTGGTCCAGGCTCCACCACATTCACAGGTGCTAGTGGTACTGGATTCTCCAATGGAGATCTAATAGGAATAGATCTAGCCAACGGAGCGCAGCATCAATCTACAGTATCTGTGGCTCTTGTTAGCGGAAGTTGGATATTTACACTAGACACCCCCGTCCCAGCTAATACTAATATCAGCGTGGGAGCCATCGTCGTCCGAGCTGTAGTGCTGACCGGCGATGCAGACCACCAAGTTAGTGCGGTTACAGTAGCTAGCAATGACTGGATGGTATTCACTAATAATATAAATGTAGTGAAACGCTACAACGGTACAGACTGCGTAGATGTGCCAAACCTTCCCAGCGCCGGGAACGTAGTCTGTAAGGCTGTAGCTGTCTTCAATGCTGCCCTATTCTTGCTTAACACGATTGAGGGAGGCACTAACTTCCCTCAGCGTGCAAGAAGGAGTGACCAAGGAGACCCGACTAATTGGACTACTGGAACATCTGGGAAGGATGATCTACTAGATAGTAGCGATGGAATAGTGACGGCTAAGATTCTTGGCGCCTATCTCATCGTATACCGAGATCGCTCAGTAGTCCGGGGATACTTCATCGGCGCCGGTGGAATTAACTACCAGTTTGATACAATGGCAACTGGGGATGGGGCAGTCTCGGTGAATGCGGTAGCGGATATTGGGGACTATCATATCTTCATCGGGCAGGCTGACGTGTACGCCTACCACGGCACATTTGAGCTAAAGTCGCTTGGAGATGCGGTATACTTTAGGCTATTTAGTTCCCATGGAAACCTAAATCCGCTATCTAAGAATAGAATCTTTACATTCTTCGTATTCGAGTTGAATGAGGTTCTCATATTCTATCCCGCGACTAATAGCACAGCCTGTAACCGAGTACTGAGATTTAATGTAGATAAAAAGACATGGTACGATAGGCAGTTTGCTGACAATTTCCTCGGCGGCGGATCATACCAGTTCACCAATGCCTTCTCTTGGACTGGCCTAATAGGCAATTGGACAGCGCAGACCTGGCCATGGGACTCACAAGTTCTACTCTCTAATTCCATAGCACTCCATCTTGGTAGTGCTAGCCAAGGTCAGGTATTTGAGTATGACTACCTCTCAGCCCTTGACAATGCAACACCGATAGCCTATACTGTAGAGACTAAGGATTTCATAGAACCTGATTCAAACATCAGGTTCGACATGTTCGAGGCGTATATGCAGGGGACTAACATATTGATCCAATACTCTATAGATGAAGGAAGGAGCTGGCTTCCCCTTGGGAATGGTGCTATAGATGCTACCATCACTCAGGTGCCTATAGCTAGGATTAGAAAGTTCCTCCAATTCCTCTGTAGTCGAGTGCGCTTTCGCTTTACAGGGAGCTCCCCAGACTTCCGCCTGGACTGGTTCGGGTTTAGCTACAAGATAGAGTCGATCTTTTAGGAGGTATTATGAGCTGGTTGAGCGACATATTCGGGTTCCTAGGTGGATCGAAGCCTAGCGCCAGTACATCCCCACATGCTACGATGTCCCCAGAGCAGCAACAGGCTCTCCAGGCATTACTACAGCGACTGGGCGGCGGGGGAGTGAATCAGTATCCAGGGCCCACGACTACTCCTGGGCAGGACCTCTCCCTCGGCGCACTAGAGCAGCAGGCTCTCCACTCAGTTGATCCGGCTAGCCAGGTAGCAATTGCTAAGACTAGGGCAACTCTATCAGATTTGCAATCAGAGTCTTTCAATGATCCCAGTAAGTATTTCGACTCTGCCATTCGTGATCCAGCTATCAAGGACTTCCAAGAGCGGATCATGCCAGGCATCGGGCGTAGATTTGCTGGTAACTCCATCTTTGGTAGTGACGCTAGGACCGCGGAGAGGCAGGCAACCGAGGATTTAACTAGAGGCCTATCCGGAGAGAGATCTAAGCTAGAGTTCCAAGCAAAAGAGTCTAATGCCAGCCGAGCTCTCGGGGCCTCCCAGGCTAGCACCAATCTGGAGCACACAGTTGGAGGGATAGATTCAGAGAAATTTGCTCAGCTAATGAAGCTATTCGGGGCAGAGTCTATTCCATTCTCACAGAACTACTCTGAGTTCACCAGACAGCAAGGGCAGAATCAGACTAATATTGGAGATATTCTGGCAGCACTAGGATTAAAGCCCTTCGAGAATATCACCACTACCACACCGGGTACCTCAGGTATCCTAGGGCCTTTGCTATCTAGTTTCGCTGGTAGCCAGGGCGGCTCTTCCGCGATTACAGGGTGGCTAAGTGGCCTATTTGGAGGCGGGGCGGGAGATGCAGCTCTTGGCGCAGCAGGAACTGGTGTAGCTGGACTTGCAGGGGATGCCGCAGTCACAGCTGGTGGTGGGGAGACTTTAGGGGCTCTTATCCCCTGGATCGCTGCCCTACTCTCTTCCAAAGACTTCAAGATTGACAAGCGTCCAGTTAACCACGAAGCCACTCTCCGAGCCCTCGACGAGCTAGAGGTAGATCGCTGGAAGTATAGACCTAGAATTCTGGATGGAGAATACCGAGTCGAGCACATAGGCCCATACGCAGAGGATTTCCACAAGCTATTCGGAACTCCTAATAGGCGAGTTATTCCAGTGGTAGATGCCATTGGAGTCACCCTATCTGCCGTGAAGGGGCTATCCCACAAAGTTAGGGCGTTGGAAGCTGCTGCGGCCGCCGCAAGGGTGTAACATAATGTTACAAGGATAAGCCATGTCCACTATCATAAATCTCCCTGCTCGTACCGATCTAGGTAGCGGGCAGCCTATCGGGGAAGCTATCAGCCGATATGCTGATAGAGAGCTACAACGGCAGCAGCATCAGCAACGACTTCAGCTAATTCAGAAGTCTGTCCAGGCCATGAAGGCAGCCGGAAGCAAGGAGAAGGCACTTGAGATAGCTATGCAGCTACCTCTCCAGGACGCCAACGACCTTCACACCATTAAGGGCTTCCTAGATGATATGTACCCTGCAAAGGATGAAACTCCAGTTCTAACCGAAGCTTTTTCAGCAGACACAGGATTGGAAACAAAGGCCTATGTACCGAGGAAGGACCTTCCAAAACTCAACACTCCTACCGGGCTTGAAGCCGTCTTTGGGCCTGGGAAGACTCTATCAAAGCCTGAAACTGCAGAGTTCTTTAGCCAGGATAGTAAAGGTAAGCTAGAATTCGTAGGTAAGAAGCGACTCGAACAGCGAGGTCCAGGGGAGCTTACAAAGGCTGAGATCAGTGAGCAGCATAGAGTCTTCCACGATCAGACTATGGCTAGAGCTGCCGAACGGCAAGCTGGGGCTGCAGAGAGATCTGCTAACACCGCTGATCGCGCTGAAGGCTCCGCTAAGCTACACCTCCAGATGGCGTACAAGAACAGCATCGCCGACATGCTAAACATCAAGAAGACTCTCGGCGCAGATGGGAGCTTCCAAATCAACCTATCTGATGAACAACCAGAGAAGGTTGCACAGTACTATAATGCCATAAAAGGCGGCGATGCCCTCCTGCAGAAGCATGGCGGTAATCTCTTGGAGGCCATATCTGAAGCCCAATCTAAGTATGGCATCGGCGACAAAAAGCCAGAACCCACACCAGAGCCTCCTACAAAGAGGGGAGGGATATCAGGACTGTTCGCACCCGCGACGCCGGCCGCCACGAAGCCCAGTTCCTCCCCGAAAGCCAGCGCTTCCCCCGCGAAGCGGGGTACGAAGGAGAACCCCCATACTCCGAAGACGAAGGCTGAGCTAGATAAAGTTCCAAAGGGAGAGGTGTACCAGTATAATGGTCAGCTCTATACGAAAAACTAATGGCTGAAGATCTCTCGAAGTTCGGTACTCCCGTTGAATCGGAAGACCTTTCAAAGTTTGGCACTCCCGTCGATCCACAAGTCCGGGAAACCCCTGCTAGGATAGCTACAGACTTCACAGTAGGTGGAGCACTCTCTCTTGGTCGCACAGCAGTAGCTGGAGCTGGAGCTTTTGGGCAGGCAGTAGTGGATAAAGCTGGAGAGATGATCTCTCGAACCTCTGGCGTCCCTTTTGGAGAGATTTTTAATCAGGAATTTCAGATCATGAATGAGAAGATTCCTGAATATAAGTTCGTTACACAAAAAGGGAAGAAGCTTAGTGAGGTTGTAACTGGAGCTATTGGAGATGCGCTACAAGCCTATGGGGATACTGCATACATCCTTGATAGAATTCCATACTCCCCAGGGGACTTCATGGAAGCCTCTATGCTAGAGAGGCTTGGTAAGATAGAAGGTAGCCCTGCCGCGGGGGCACTTGCAGAGGCCGTTGCAACTCTGGCTACACTAGTTAGCCCTATTAGTAGGAAGGGGAAAGTTGCTCCAAAGATTGATCCAATAGCTGACTTCGATACTAAGTATCCTAAGACTCGAATGGCTATTGATGCTAGCCGTGTAGGGAAAGTTAGTATTGGAACAGACCCAGAGCTTGGTGGTACTGTAAAAGTACTAGATGCTGTGAACACTGCTCTTGATAAAGAGCTTGGCCCGATGGCAACTGATGTACCTCTTGGTGATAAGTTCAGACTTATAGTATCTAAGTATGGCCAAGATATCCCCATGTCTGAGCAGATTCGCTACGCTAATGCACAGGTAGAGAAGTTTATGACCTTGCAGACGGCCCAAGATGCTATCATCGCCAGCCGGCCCCGTCTATCAGATAAGCGCCCATCTTTTATAGTAGATAGCGAAGGTATCGCTGCTACTCCAGATCAAATCCTTAGGGGAGCTGTAGATGAGAATACAGCTATCGTAACTTCCCAACCTGCATTCAAACCTGGAGAGAAGGTACTCCTTGAGCCCTTTGGTATATCTAAGCCCATTAAGTTCACCATTCTTGGAAAGGATGGAGAGGTTCACTATCTCTTTAACGATCTGGATAAGAACGGAAAGCCAACACAGATATCTATTCCTGAGAGTAGACTATTCCGAAACCAGCGTGGCTCAATAGATGTGGAGGGCCTTGAGCAGAACATTCCAGAGTTAAAGCGGGCAGCTGAGAATATAGCTATGAAGAGCTGGTCTGGTGGGGCTGCGGATAAGGCGAAGAAGACTGTTGATGGCATCTATGAAGAGATGCGGAAGCGACGTGAAATCTCCCTAAGTGGTACCTTTAGGGCTATACGTAGTCTTACAGTCGACCCAGCCTACAACCTCGAACATAACCTAATGCAGGCGGGCCCAGAGGGTGTAGAGGCTGCCCTCAAGTGGAACATCCAACACTCCGCACAGATGCGTGCAAAGGATCGCTATGCCCCCGCACTTCAGAATATCTTCGGAGACCTTGACAAAGACTCAACAAGAGCTGTTGAGGAGATTACCTTCCTCCGTAGAATTGTCCAATCTGACAAATCCAAAGGTCCTGGTACTATTTCCCCCCCAGGAGGGCTTACTGGAGCAGATGCGTATGCGCGCCTGCAGCAGCTGGAAGGAGAACTTGGAGATAAATGGAAGAACCTTAATGGTAAAGCAACTGCTATCTTTACTGAGGAGAAGGCTAACATCCATAGACTCTTAGAGAAGGGAGAGATTGATAAGGCGATGTTTGAGAATCTAATTAACCTCTACCACTCAAGGGAGGATTATATAGACGCTATTGATCCACAGCTACTGATAGAGTCCAAAGCACTAACAAAGACAGCTCTTCGTCGAGAGATTAGAGCTAGTGGTATTCCTCTTGGAAAAGATGCCGGCCGCACTATGGATGCTGCCACGTTGTTGGAAGATAGTATAGCTCGTGTAGAGAGCCGTATTGCAAAAGGGGATACCCTGCGAGCTATGCGTAAGCTAGCGGAGTCCAATCCAGAGAATGGTCTTGTGGCTATTCCTAAGAATAAGGATATTCCAGATGGATGGACTAGTATTGGGCACCGCCTGGAAGGTAAGCCTGTTAACCTTCTAGTAAGAGATGACATTGCAGCAGAGTTTGTAGCTGACCCTGCAGCATGGCTGAATAAGGGCCTATTCAAGGTCGGAGATGCAGATATCTCCACTGCCACCATAAATCGAGTCTGGAGTGGTAGCGCCTTACTTCGCGCCACCTCCACAACAGCTAACCCCGCCTTCTTCTTCGCAGGCCTTCCAATGGATATAGCTCATATCTGGATGGCTACGAAGTCAACTGGAGCGGCAGGAGAATATATCGCACATCCGTTTATCTTCCTACCGCAGATAGGAAAGGACCTCGCTAAGACTGCTAAAGACTCCTGGACTCATGGTCCCAACTGGCAGCAGGCAATGCGGGAAGGTATGGGAACTACCTTCATGACCCACGAGCTTCGGGGATCTGGAGTAGCTAAGATGTTCCCGAAAGCTATGCGGCCCTATCTGGAAGAGCTAGGTAGGGGACTAACCTATATCAACGAGAACCAGGACGTATGGGTTAGAATGGCCCATCGCCAGAGAATGATAGATGGTGGTATCCCCTCTGAGACTGCAACAGCTATGGCTGTGCAGCGTCTTCGCTATGGCCGCGCTGGTGTTGTAACAAAGTTTATTGATACCATCTATCCATACACCAGCATCTCTGTCAACGCTACCAGTCGGATGCTAGAGAATGCTAAGGCCGATCCAAAGGGTATGGCGATTAAGCTAGGCTACTTCTACGCTACGGCTGTTGCGGTTAAGCTAGCAAATATGTTCGCTAGCCCAGAAACAGACAAAGCTATGTCGACGGATGATAAGGTTCGTAACCTTAACATCACCTTCGGCGATAATTTCTTCATTATGGACCCAGACGGGAGGAAGCGCTATTTCTACGTTCCAATTAGGGTGGACCAGGTACTTATGCCCCATACTGCTCTTGCTACCGCGATACTAGAGGAAGCGGAGTATGGACGCATCCCAGACAAGATCGTATCTAGCGCAATTGGCCAAGTTAATCCCATCTCTAGCCTTCTCCCACCAACTCTTGAGGGGGCGAGAGCATACATTGATAACTATAACTCCTTCACTGACAACCCTACCTATCAAGGGATGAAGGTTAAACCTGAGGATCAGACACGTAGCTTTGCACATGGCCGTCCTACCTCCCCGCTAGCGCGGGGTGCTGGGTCTGCATTGGGAATGTCTCCGGTGGGGCTCGAGCAGCTCACGAGTAAGGTCATCAACGGCAACAACATGTATCTACAGATGATGGGCTTTGGGTATAAGAAGATGTTTGACGACTTCGATCCGCGGGAACAGGCGCAGTCTACCTTAGAGATGATAGCGAATCTTCCTGGGGTGAATAGAATCCTTAAGCTCACCACTCCTGGCCATGAGGATATGGTGAAGCTAGAGAAGGCTGAGCAGGAGGTAAATAGTAAGCTGAAGAAGCAGATTGACACCGTGGATGAGATGCTATTCAAGATAGATCATAGCCAGGGTGTGAGCATGAAGCAGCTAGGTGTATACATCAACTCTCAGTCGGAGCAAGATCGTAAGCATCTAGAACAGCATGCTAAGCATGCCTATCAAGTCGACCAGATCATGAAGCACTATGGTGCTAGCGATGGTATCCCGGATCGTAGCTGGTGGATTCGCTCCTCTAAGATTAAAGATGAAGCGAGAGCCCAAGTGTTCTACGATAAGTACTTATCCAGCGAACCAGAGCAGCGTAAGCGCATGTGGGCTATTGCGAACAAGCTACAGGCTGCCGGAGTAGGCTATGTCTCTGAGGGGTTCCAGCGAGAGATTAAGAGGGAAGCGAAGCTGATAGGGGATATTCAGCGATAGATGTAACATTATGTTACACCTCTTTCCATGTGTAAAAGGTATCTCCAGTCTGCGGAGACACTTTGAAGTCAACTACCTGCATCAGCCTCATAGTCTCTTCAATTATGAGCATTCCGGCAGGGTCTACATCTCGGTGAAACTTCCGCATGATATCCTTCTTTGAAGCAACCTTCATTCTCTTAATATAGTCCATTACTTTCTCTGCACTTTCAGCGTACTTTGCCTTCCCAAGTCCGCCAAAAGCTCTAGCCATCTTCAACTCTGTGGCACGAAGAAGCTTGTCCGCCCGAGTAAAGTCCTCCTCATTTAGCTCGTGGCTGTCACCTCTACTGGCTGACATAACCATCATAAGCTTGCGTATGTGCGTAGCTCTTCTCTCCGCGTAGCCCGCAAACCTCTCATCCGGTACTGGTAGTTCTCCCCTGGAGATAGCCTTATCATGCGTCGAATACCAGTTGATATAGGCCTCTTTACCAAGCTTGGTGAATTGGAACGCTCCTGTAATGTTGTTAACCTTGTTAAGGTCCGATACAAGAGCCTCGCGTAGCCTATCCTCTTCTTTCGATAGTATGTGTTCTGGTACGGTCTTGCGCTTCTGCTCCTCAACGACAAAGATAACTCGACTAGTAAAGCCGCCTCCAATAGCCTCTTGAGGTAGCATGGATTGTAGCCACTCCGGAGCTGTTGCTCCCACGAGGTTGAAGCAGACTCCCTGTAGGTGATCCTTGCCAGCATTCTTCGTCTCATACGTCCAGTTATTCTTCGAGTCGTACCAATCGGTAAGGGACGCAAGGAATGCAATATTATTCTGGCCGAGGAATACAGAAAGTTCCTCTGAGAAGCAGGTGACAGAGCAGTGAAATACGATCTGACCATCTGGGTGCATGGAGCTAGCTGTTGAGCCCTTCATTGCGCGGATTAGGGCTTCACGCGTTGGATTCTCACTCGTCAGTACAATTCCCCCAACTTCAGAGACAATATCCTTTCCTATTCCAAGGGCGATTCCCTTCCTTGCTCTTCCGCTAGGACCTACTAGTACTATATACATATTAGGATAGATAGTCTCAAACCCCATCCGCAGCCAGTTCTTACGCTGCAGAGCTCCTGCAATCACACTAACGCCAATCCAAGTATGGTATCCTAGTGGGGGTTCACTTCCATCCGTGTAACGTATATAGCCTGTCAACCAATCATCTAATTCTCGCGCCGACAAGGTAGCCCCTTATTTCTTCAAGCTTAGTCAAGTCCTTCATACCTGTGGGATTTGCTTCTGGGTGATACGATCCCCAGTTGAGGCCGAACTTGGAATCGGTAGCTATCTTGAACTGCCTACCGTTATATTCCAGCTGGGGTTCCATATGAGTATACACCCGTTCTATCACTTTGCCAAATGGACCCTCAAGGGCGGCAAAGGGAACTTGGAGTAGTAGGGAGTCATGCCCCTGGGCTAGCAAGTCGATATTGAGCTCTTCTCTTCCTGTAAGGTAGCTGTCCCCATAAATGAGACACATACCCTGATTTGTGTTATCTCCGACCGTAGACTGAGGGATGGCGGAATAGGCCGCCTTGAATAGATCATCTCCCCAGGCGTCAAGAAACCTGATCTTTCTCCCAAAGCAATTAGCCAGGCTTCTATCCTTAGTAAGCTGGCGTTTAATGCCCTCATGGAAATGGAGTCGTATTCCTGGATATATACTGTGGTACAGATTGACGATCCGCTTACTTTCGGGTATTTCAATCTCATTCGTGAGCGCAAAGGTATTGTAGCCTTCATCGTAGTTGAGTCCATGGTTAGATTTCTTCCCCATCTGGCGGCCGCTCATCGTGCGTGGCAGTAGGTTTGCAGGTAGCCCGATAACTGTTCGTCGCTCCCAGATTTCATCTGCATCTGTGAGATGGCCAATAATCTCATGGTCATCCCTAATAACGTCTTTTGGTAACTTAAACATCAAGTGCGCAGTGTGCGTATGCGGGTCTTCTCCGCTCTCCACGACGCTAATCATGTTAGCATCGCCGGAGAGATAGGCTACAACAACCCATTCCGCCTGACGCTTATCCACTTCCCAGAAGAAGTATCCATCGTCAGGGACCAGGAACTCTTTGAACTCCGGAGGTAGGTTCTGTATATTCGTGCCAGTTCCAAATATAGTTGCGGAGGAAGAAAGTCGGCCAAATTTAGTCCCCCGAGGATTGTAGGCGCATCGGAGCCTTCCGTCGGAATCAAAATCAAGGTCAAGATAGGTCCCATACAGTTTCTGTAGTCCTCGAATATCTTGGACAAGTCTAGCCTCTCTGAGTCCTCGGAACTTAGCAGTACCTCTAGCAATCCGCTGGAGAGCCTTATCATCAGTTGTAATGCCCCCATCCTTGTTATAGTAGGGAGCAATTCCTTTCTCGATGTAGAAGTATTGGGCCACCTGTTTCGGGGACTGAGCGTTTAGTTCCTTACCACAGATGCGATTGAGCTCCTCTTGGTAGTCATTTCGCTTCTTTAGAATGTCTACCTTTGTTTTTTCCAGGGCAGGGAAATTTACCTTGAGACCCCGAGTCTGCATAAAGATAAGAGGCTCGTAGAGGGACATAGTGAAGTCATAGGTCCAGCGGTATCCGTGAGGATCTATGTCCTTCAGAATAGGAATACTAGCCTCAAGCGTGCAGGCAGCATCAAGTGCGTTATAGGTTAGGAGTTTGTAATCTAGCACGTTTCTTGCTCCTTTGTTTCGCGGAAGCCTTACGCCAGATAGCCTTCAGTCGCTCCTCATTGGCATCTTCCCAGATACGACGAGTAGCGGCAGCCTTCTCTGTTCTACCAGCATCCAGCTTTAGCTTGAGTCTATATTTCTTAGCCCTAGCTAGCTCAGCTGGAGTGCACTTCATGGCCGCCAGTCGTCTCCACTAGAGCTAAGTCTCTCTGGAAATCCCTCTCGCTCAGAGATTCTATTAAACGTCTGAATTACACACTGTTCTAGCGTCCAGCCAAGTCGCTGGGCAAGAAGGTCGCAGTATACTACTTCATCACCTATCTCCATTGCTACGTCCTTTACTATATCCTCCCTCTTCTTAGATACAGCTTTTTGCTGGATACTCATGTCCAGGCGCTTTAGCTTCTTCAAAGCGTTAGCACATTCCCCAGCTTCCCCACACATAGCAAGACCCCACATCTGGGGTTCCCATTCACTAATCCCGCCTTTATGCCAGCGAGTAGCTCTTGCTATATTAACACTTGCGAAATAAGAAAATTCCATGCTATGCCTCCTTCTTAATGTTGTCCCACTTGACCATATCTTTGTAGTATTCCTGTGCCCCACAGTACATGCTCACCAAAAACTCTAACCCCTTGAGCATCTCTGGATACTGTATGTGGTGAGCTATCATCGTATCTTCAAATGGTCCAGATACCATGATACCACATCTGGTAACTAGGAATCCTACGTCAAAGATACCGTTCTGGAAAATCTTAACGATCTTTGGATTCGTCAGCAGGCTATGCATTAGCTTCCATAGCATAACCTCCTCATCCTCAGTCCAGTGTTCGTGATAGAATGGAATGGATATAGCTAGATCAGGCTGGATGGCAAAGCCTATCGCACTGACCTCGAAGTTCACTACTTCAATATCTATAGATAGCCGCTCCTGCTTCTGCAGAATACCTACCCATTCCAAGCAGTCCGCTATCGTCTCTGGAACTATTATTTTTCGGTCTGGTCGCCTAATGTCAGGGAAGGTAGATTCAATCTTAGCCTTCTTGAGATCGGCTGTGATGTAGTATCGAAGGATATACTGACCACGCAGCGAGGCAGCCGGATGGTAAGCTGGGACCACCTTCCTATTCCCGATGGCGGGTATAGATGGCACAACATATCCTCGGTATTTAGATATGCTTCGATATCCTGTAATAGCCGCAAGCGCAGTTGATCCAAGGGGGACGAGAACATTAGATCGTACTGTTGCCAGTTCTTCATAGAGACTTTCTACCCACTCCTGGCCAGCGGGAGTGAATTTTCCGTTAGTGGATTTGTAATAAGGGGCTATATCATTATTCTTCGGTCGGATCTTCACGACGTTAGTGATATAGCAGTCCTTACGGAGGAGGCCAGCGGCGTGGAGGCATGTTTCTAGCACACCTCCAGCTGGACCAACAAAGGGGCGAAGTGTTCTATTTTCGTGTTCTCCTCCGGCTTCCCCAATTATACAGATTGGAGAGGTCTTACTCCCCTCTCCAGGGATAATTCGCTCTTGTATGCTGATGAAGGTCATAGCTTATTCCGCCGCCTCAATAGCATATTGACTCGCCAGATCATTATAACTCCTCCTACGAACATCCCGACAAGGAATCCAAAAAGCCAGGAATCAATATCTAGATCGGGGGGTAATATACTATTCATTTCTTCTCCTCATGCCCTCGCTCCTTCGGTGGTGCGTCCTTCAATTCTTCTATAGCGCGGTAGAGCAGTGCCCTCCCGTTCCCGTCGCGGCCTCCGGGGAAGCTCTCGAAGTGAATCGCCGCCTCGTTCAGCAGGCGCTGTACGTTGGTGGGGTCTTGAACTACGGGAGCGCGTCTGTCCGTGATGCCAATCTTATCGAGCAGATCGACCGCCGATCGGAGGATACTGCGGTGTAGGTAGTCCAGCCCGCTGGGGCCGTAGTAAAGCCGGGTGCCGTAGGGCTTGGTCTCCCAAAACTCGTCCGCGTTTGCCAGTCCGCGTAGACCGTGTGCTCCCTTGAAAACGCCGCCCTCGCGCTGCAATATCTCCTCTGCGGTTGTAGGGCCGCGCTCCACGCGGGCGCTATTTAGCTGGCGCTCTAGCTTCTCAAAGTCGTCCATAATCGCGTCAAAATAGATAATTGCATCTGACTCAAAATTCGTAAAGTACGGGCGATACTGAGCATTGAGTGCATCAGTCTGTGGCGTATCACTCTTTCTCATTTCTCCTCCTCATTCGAGTTAAGCTTCTTCGTATCTTCCTCCACTGCTAACAAGAACTTATCCTTGTACTCAGGATTCAAGTCATACCCGAAGCCTCTCATTCCACTCAAATAGCATGCCCTCAATGTCACTCCGCTTCCGAGGAATGGACTAAGCACTATGCTATTAGGCATGCAGAAGGTTTCAAGAATCTCTATCATAAGTTGGATTGGCCGCTCTGTGGGATGATACTTCTTCGTTCCAACAATAGGGAGGAAGTCGAAGACGTTAGACCTACCTCTCTTAACGAGTATTGGAGCTCCTTTAGAGCAAACGTAGAATGGCTCATAAGTCCTAGCCAGATAATGCTCAACTGCGTTAGTCTGTCCAATTCGCTTGGACCAGATAGCGGGAATATCATCTATCTTCCATCCTGCCTTCTTCAAGGCATTGTAGACTATTACCTGCTGAGTGGGGCCGAACCAGAAGATCATCCAGGCATTCTTGTATGCCACCCTGTATGTTTCCTCTGCCACAGTCTCCACGAAGGCCTGATAGTCTACCCCACGCACCTCTTTGTACGTCTGGACTATGTTTGTACTATCAGTCTGCTTCTTCTGTTCTACTAGGTCAATCCCATAGGGAGGATCAACCTCAATGAAGTTCACCATCCCCTCGCTGCGGAGGGAGGTCATTTCCACAAGAGCATCGCCAATGTTATAGTTTCCATTGGCAATGCCTAGCATATCTGCTAGCCCACGGTCTTTGGTCTGAATCTGCCTATTTCTAAGCTCAGTCGTGATAAGACCTTCTTCGATCTTCTTCACAACCTTTAGTGCTTCGGCTTGATCTTTGCATTCAGCTAGTCCGGGAAAGTGAGAAACTGCGTCAGCAAGTTTAAGGTCCCTAACCACAGACATAGGATGACTATGGCCTAATAGCTGTGCAGTCTTACGAGTTGACCACTCCGTTTTATTCTCTTTGCAGAGTCGATCAATCTCAGCTACCAGCTTAGCCCGCTCATCCCAACGGAAATCTTTTCGGAAGACATTCTCGATCAATTCCACTTCGCGCATGTCGACCTCTGTGCCCTCGCCCGGTCGAATCAGGGCAGGAATCTTCTTTAGCCCAGCTTTTCGCGCGGCAGTTACTCGGCGTTCGCCGGCTACTAGTGTAAAGTCAGTCGTCACGGTAACTGGTTGTATTACGCCCTTCTCCTTGATAGACTCGGCGAGTTCATCTATTCCACCAAGGTCTTCCCGGAATCTCTTCTCCCAGTGTATCTTGTCAAGGTCAACAAATTGTAGTTTTTCAGTCGCCATTTTTATTCTCCGCATATACTCCGTAAGGGATGTGAGCCTTTTTAGACTCTCCGTAAGGGTCTATTGGAGCCCCAGAGAAGGAGGATGGAACACGTCTATGTCCATGCCTAGTGCAGTTGGGCCATACACACAAGCCATTTTTATCTACAAATGTATCCCTACAATGGTCACACTCAAAGGGGATACAGCTATCTGGAGGTAATACTGATAGAGGAGTGTCAATCTCAGCTATGGTTAGTGGACGTTTAATATACCCATCAAGTATATCTTGTCCAAAGTCTTCCTGCAGGCAAGTTATGCATAGCTTAGACATTACCTCCCCCCTCGAGTATCTTAAGCAGCTCCAGCTTCTGCTCATCTGTCATACTGTCAATTAAGGAGTTAACGTCTCGTCTGGCTGTATTCTTTTCCTTCTTCTCTACATCCGCCTCTCTCTTCTTCACCGCAGGCTTGAGGTCATACTTATTCGCCCTAATCCCGCGGACGTGCTCGACAAGTTCTTCCGAACTCATCTTACC
>WNFI01059634.1_pt1 | contig 19491 bp, 24 predicted proteins | sample 5400471 | NCBI WGS metagenome assembly WNFI01 (sample SAMN13153348, study PRJNA577476) | soil metagenome | isolation source: 100 cm saprolite on Douglas fir-dominated hillslope | place: USA:California | collected 2013-09-17
TTACTGTAACGGTAGTGCCGTGAGCCTTGAGTTGGGAAACGCGGCGGTTCAAAAGCCACGGAATCGATATGGACTAACTTCTCAAATGGAGAGATGTCTGATTGGGTTTTGCTTTCTTGCGGCTCGGGAGGACTATTTCCCTCCCCACTACCACCACTAGCCCCACTACCCCACCCTTAAGGGCTCGCAAATAGAACTGATGCATGAGGGACGTACTAAAGATGATGATGACATGTGTTGTAACCAAAGAACATGGACAATCATGATCCTACTTTTCGCCGGCCACGGGTCACGACTGTCTTTTCTTAGGTAGAAAATAGCCCCTTTGCGTCACCGTCAACCTCCCTTTTTTCCCTCACCGGTCCCATATGCGTTTGTGTGGAGGGCGATGGGGGAGGTTCGGTTTTCTCTGGATGATGCCACGTTGTTACTGCCTCGGGGTTCGGCTCGGCTGTAATGTGATGGGGCGACCTGGAGAAACCCAGTGGAGAGAGATATCATGATAATGACGTCTAATAATCTGGCTCATCGTTCGTCCCGTGGACGGGTTTTTTTCGCTTCACCCGGCTGCAGAAAGGGGCAAGTGCAGCTGCAACTCATCGCCCCGCGCTTTCCGCGGCGCGGGGGAAGGGGGGAAGATCCGGGGGAAGAGCACGTTGTAAATTTTGCGCACAGGATCATTAGGAAAGAAGGCCCGAAATCGCGCGAAAAGGGATCCCCGTGGTCTTTTCACAGAACTGAACTTCGATTTCTGCGCATGTGCTCACAATTGTTTATCCGACCATACCACAGCTCTGGAGTCCCATCATTATCGTCGTCGTCGTCGTCGTCGTCATCATATGTGATCTATTAACTATCGGGGACACACCTGTGTGCTCAATGGGTTTGATCGACAGAGTCCTGGTTCCCGCACTCGGGCGGTGGTGGCGCCCCACGCTATCTACATGGCCAATTGCATGTTTGTTGCGTGAAAAAGCCGATCAAAGGGCGAAGTTGGAAGCTGGAAGTTTCACTTCAGAAGAGTAAAATGGGTGCCACTGGCGCCCATTCTCCCGCGTCGATAGAAGTTCGAGTTTATTTAGGACCTTGGGTTCTTTCCAGTTGCTTGCCCCTTTGACGTGAATACCGTTCAGGTTGTCCAAAAGACCAAGCTATCACTCCCAACCAGTATAACTTGAAGTGGGGCGTGCTCGGAACTTGTCCAGTACTAACAATTGAATGCCCCCAAGACCAATTTGACGTTCTTCATGAGGTATGTGGTTCCAGACATGGCTTCCCGAAGAGCGCTCTAGCTTGGCACCAGGATCTCGGTTAGAAGAACAAGGAAATAACTAAAGGGGTTCTAGATCATGGTGTGGACAGTTGGTATGGCGTTCCGTTATGGTGAGCTGCACTCGCTATCCACTGTTCTGGGCTCTTGCGTGATGCGGTACGGTATAAAGCCGAGAATACTCAGGTCCACTGTAATAGCCGCCCGCGGCCGCACGGTTCAAACGTCCCTCTGGCTCCGAGAGATGATGTACCCTCAAATCTTAAAATGCACATACGAGCCTGCAAGTCTGCAACCGTGGATCCACACCATATAATCGAAATTCAAAATTTAATCGAGCATCCCCTTGTTACTTACCTGCCATTGAAGATACAAAACAGATCAAGTTTGTTCAGAATTCCGTGTTGCGGAGCAACCATTATATCGCTGGCAGCCTGGCAAAATCGTGTAGATAGGTTTAGACAGAGATCGATGTGGTCAGATTCCTTACACACCCCATGTTTTATTTATTTCACGGGACTGTCATGTGGCTTCCTTTCAACGACTGCTTACAACACCGAGCATGCGGAGACCGAGGGCGCCAGCGTGGGAGTGATTAAAGGTCAGTAGGAATTCGTAGCGCCATAAGCCATAAATAGACTGCGGAAGGGTGTCTATGACACATGTACTTTGTACCTCCGACACGCACACCAATTCACGTGGAGATGACTGCGATCTGAGGCTGGGGGCGTCCAGAGTGGTCATAGCCCGGACAGAATAGATAATGGATAGCCCAACGGCGCAGGTTTTACACAGATAAAAAACATTGTGGGAAGCTATAGACGTCCTGTGGGTAACGCATAGAGACGGGTGTGTTCGACCACTGCGCGACGATGAATGAGACGGCGAAAACCTAGGGACACTACACTCACAGGACAAGACGAAATGGTCAGGATGGTTTTCCACAGTAGGGTCGCCCTCCACTAGTTCACGAGAGCTACGACATTCGTGGAGGTTCCTTGAGGGGGTTTTCCTTCCGAGCCTGGTCAAGAAGGTCCTCCAACCCCTTATCTTTTACTGCTTTCTAAAACCGCATTCGTTCATTAGTATGTGGGTAGTAGATAGACGGGCAAACACGAAAACTCAGCCATACTTGTACACAATCGCGATAACTTGCCCAGATTTTGCCGCACTTGCGTTCGTATTCTTCCGCCTTTGCTTTTGAGTACTCGGCACGATTTTCTAGTGAAGCAGCGGCAGAAACGGCCGGCTCGAGATATCCCTCGAACCAGGAATTGAAACAGGAATCATATTCGAGCTTCAGCGGCGTGCAACGCTTTTCGAGGCTGTGTGCCATGGCGGCTTCAATTTGAGTATGCGGCGCTGAGGGCCGGGGCCGCCTTGTCCGAGCCGCCCACCTCATCAACCAACGACGACCATGGTCCTCGTCCTCGTCATCGGCGATCTTCATATCCCCCATCGAATTCATGACCTGCCGTCCAAGTTCAAGAAACTTCTCGTTCCAGGAAAAATCCAGCAGATCCTTTGCACCGGCAATGTTTGCGACCGTGAAACATACGACTATCTGAGGACCGTCGCGGCTGACGTGCACATCGTCCGTGGGGATTACGATGAGGTACGTGTACAGCCTCAGTTTTGAGAAGAGTCTTTACAAAACTTTCTCTACCAGTCTGTTGCCTCCCCTCTCTCCTTGACGGTGACCCACTCGCCCATACGAATAGGCGTTATTCATGGTCACCAGTGTATTCCAACGGGAGACTTAGACTCCCTGAACTCTATCGCTAGACAAATGGATGTCGACGTACTTATCTCTGGACATACTCACACGTATGTTTGGCCAGTTGTGAGAGTGTGGTGGCCGGCTTAGCTCACGGACGGTCAACAGCTTCCAAGCCATAGATTATGATGGTCGGTTCTTCGTGAATCCTGGGTCGGCGACTGGGGCTTGGTCAAGTTATTTGAATGGGTGAGCCGTCACGTCATCATTTTCTCCATCGCGCTATACATCCGACAATGAACCATCCGCTCATCTCGCATCCCCTCGGTTTTCAGCGATCCCACGCCATCTTTCGCGCTTATGGACATTCAGGGGCCTGTTGTGGTGACGTACGTTTACCAGCTTATAGAAGGTGAAGTTCGGGTCGAGAAGATCGAATTTCGCAAAGATGCCGAAGCGCTGGCCTCGAAAGAGCGGGAAGCAGCTGCGCCTCGCAGCACAGTCATGCCACAGACTATTCCGAGCTCCGCCGGCGCGGCCCAGCAAAGTGTTTGGTAGTTGTAAGTAAGCTGCTCGGCTCATGACGGTCGTCGTCCACTCATAGGCTTCGTGATTCTGTGGCTGGTGACGTTCCAATTTCAGATCATATTCTGCAATCTGTACTATGTCCTCTTGCACGCGGCGCGCCTCAAGTTCTTAGCAAGGTATAATGTAGCCATCGTATCGTAGTCCTGGGCTCTGACGTTGATGGTCGCCATACTGTAAGTAAAAGATCTAGCTGTGCATTATCGCGCAGCTGGGATAGTAGCGCTGTTGATTAGCGTGAAACCTCATCCTGGCTCGCAATCGATTTAGTACCGACCTAAGCACGTCAGCGATCGCCAACGATTTCCCCTTCTACACGACTTCCTTGCTTTTGGCAATACCCTGTTCCGTGAGTTTCCCCAGTGTTTGCCCCTCCTTTCCGTTCGAATCGCTCCACGAATTCGTGTCGTGTGTGACACTCGGCAGTTAAAATGATGTTTTGCCGACCTCCCAATCTTTACGTTCTCGCGGTTTGGTGAAGACTGCCACGAAGTAGAAGACTTCCAATGAGTTGTGGACTGACCCCCCCTTTTGATCGAATTGCCATCATTGTTCCATCCTTACCCCATTTTCATTGCTTATCGATCGCCTTTTTTTGGTTTTCCCCTTTTCCTTCTCCAGGGACACCCCACTCGATCATGCTGATGGACCCTTTTTAGACACATTGAATCAGCACGTTCTCTAGATACACTCTCAACTCCCTTCCACTGGGGACCCCTGGGATCATCCTCTTTGAAATACAAGGTACACAATACAAATGCTTATTTCAAAGGAAAATGTGTGCCTCTTGCAATCAAAGCTTATTCGTCGCAAGTGTGTTTTGTATTCGCAAAACATGGCACCAGAACGAGGCAACGAGATGATGCGCGATAATTCAAGAGACCGATTCTTCCGGTTTCCATGAATCACCTAAAATTTGTATCTTGATTCTAATTTTTTAGGGGGATCTACTGCATCTGGTGGATTCATGAAATACATCATGAATTTGTTGCTGCAATTCACTGCTGGAAAGGGATATCACAACTGCCTCAATTGAGCCCCAGCCCCTCACACTGTATAATTAGATCCAGCGACTTTCCCAAGTTCCAGCGTCGACATGGAATGTGTATTTATATCCACTGCCCACATCACAAATGATAATGAGGCAGTACCAATGATCTAATTCGGGCTTTTACGTATGAGCCTATCAGTGAATCAGAATTTATAATAGTAAATGAACCGTATCGTGTCCCTGGGTACAAGTGACATAGGGACGATGATACGATGTACAGTCATTAACCCCTCGGCCGGCGTCTAATGCCAAACGTCTGAGGTGAAAGCAAGGGAGGAAACGGAGTCACGACCGCGACGCGACATGTAGTGGTTCACGTGACTATGCACGGATGAGGATGGTCCTGTCGCATGTCGCCGAGCCCTAGTACACAAGCTCTCAAAATCCTCGCGCAGTTCTTGAGTAGAATATTTATCCCAGAGAACCGTAATGAGAACAATGTCAACGTGGGGTTGAATTCTTTCATCGCGGATGACCTCGAGAGCCGTGTTACTCGAGCAATGGTTGTGGTTTTTGACGAGGCTGTCGAACGGTTCTAGGTATCGGTTGAGGGTGTGAGCTTCATTAATCCTCACGGTCGCATAAGGATAGACCGAGCTTGCTCATCGGGCAGTGGTCGACTCGTGATCACGGCCGCCATGCGTTGTGCCCCGAATCTCACAGCCCGATGATCTTGCGGTTATTGGACAATCGCTCGGTAATGAGCCACGACCTCACCGATTGTAGTATGGGCAAACTCGCAGCCACGATTGGCTAATCGAGCCACTTGATATGCGGGAGGAAACACAGTGCTTCCAGGCATATCGCCACGCACTGTTCCCGTACCGACTGTGGAAGTAATCTCGAGTCACGCAGTAGTCCCGGCCTGGAGGCGAGGGAGAACACGACTATGATGTATTCGAAGATATTGGCGTGCAGTGCTGAACGATGGAGCATTTTTGAGGATCGACACGGCTCGTCCAGCCCGAGGCTCGAGCATAGAGTTAGCTGCTTGCACTCACAGCTGCGATGTTGGCGGCTTTAATCATATAGGACAGAATTATATGATAAGTCCGCGTGAAGCGGGTCCTCTTCATGCAGCGAGGGTATCATTATCCCGTGTCTCCTCCTGCAGACAGAAACCCCAAACTTCCATAGAAAATACATCACGCGATTGTCAGTGCCGAACACAGCTAGAGTTTTCTTTCGAAAGAGGTACCAAGGGGGCGCTGGGAGTGAGAGGTGTATGGGTTGTCGTGGTACATAACCGGCATCACCGTGATGGGGTGGAGTGTACACGAGGGAGCAGACGACTGTGGTGGAGAGGATGACATACGCAACGATGTGGTGATTGGCGAAGAGCGGCCGGGATAGCCTCAACGATGACGGAGACACGGAAGCGGGAGACACCCCCGGCGAAGGAGTGGATGTAGGCACGCCCATGGATCGCGACTTGAGGGTCACGGGAGGTATCTGCGAGCCCAGCGTTACCGGAGCATTTGCGAGTAAGGCGCAAACAGAGATATGACGAGGCTGAGAAACCGGAGCGAGTTTGCCTAGACGGCAGAGGTGGGTGGTGATGATTGTTGAGAGAATGAAGAAGTTGAGGGAACCGTGATCACGACGTCATGATGGGTTCCGTTCGAGGGACCGTCGAGTTCCTTGGATATTTGTGCGAGGAGGACAACAGTTCTCCCCGCCGAGTCTGGCAACAAAAACTTGTAGTTGTCGATTACGAATGTGAATGTGGGGGCGGCGGCGAACAGTCCGGTCTAAGATGCGAATTATACAGTAGTTGTTGGTCGGTGTCCCACTCATGAATGACGAGATGATGAAGCTAAAAAAAAACGAAAATGCTACGTACAAAAACGAGTGTCCCATCCGCGCTCGCTTTCCACGATTCGGCCTGGTCCTTGTCGTGCTTCTCTGCATGCGATAGGTGTAGAGAGAATAGGGTGCTCGATGAATCGGTAAATGAGGAACCAGACTCAGATCTTATTGGAAAAATGCGGTCCTCTGGCGGTCTTTCTGGAGAGCTGTATCGGAATGTCAGATACCGGTCACGAAGGGGATCTGTGTAGCATACCCGAAATCCCGGAGTGTCGAAAAGGACTAGGAGTGGGATGGCCGTTTGAAGTAGACATTATAAGTTAAGTCGTATCCAGGAGTTGGAGTCGTGAATGAGACGACGAAACGCGGTTCGTGATGTGTAAAGAAATGTCGCCGTCGCACTATAGTACATTTCACTTGGCTTATCGGCATTGGCGAGGAGCGTGTCGGTGTTCGCTCAACTTGCGTAGGACGCGCTGCGCGTATAGTTGGAGTTGTATGAATGAGTGGCATTGAGGCGGCGCATCCTCGCATTGCCACCCTAACCACTTGTTTTTTTAAACATGCCCTTTTTTTTGTTACGATGCCACCCATGATCACCGTTGCAGAATAATGGGGGTTGGCTTTGATAGTCCCGAGTCGTTGGTAGCGTCACAACAAGCTTCGTAGCCTCTAACTCATCGAGATGCAATTATTATTCCATGGATGATAAATCAATACTACAGATGGCACTCTTCGTGTAATCATAAAATGAATAGGCCATCAATTTCGACATAGAGACTGCATATACACTCTCGACACAGTACCATTCATCCCGTACCAGAGTTAAAGAGAGGGGGACACGGGCACCAAGGATAAGGTATCGTGTTGTGGCCGTATATCCATTGAGATATACGCATCATTGGAAGTCTGCGAAACGGGCTGAAAAGGCCATCGCATTGAGGGGTTTTGAGATGTCTGCGGAGGGTTGGCGGACGTCGGGGCAGAAGCCATGCTTTGTGCGTCGGTGGGCCATGTATGCGCTCTTGGACCTGTCACAGGGCCAACTGGGGGCTCCGAAGGAGGGTCAGGGGGATCAGGGGGATCAGTAGTGAGGGTGTTCAGCTCCAAAAGCAGTTTCGTGGCATTCTTCTTAGTTTTCCCAGATGATTCTGTCAGATGCCGCAGAGTCCGGTACCGCAACCTCTTGAATTGTTTGCGCAACTCCGGGACAGCATGTTCGAACTTTAGCCGTTTGGCCAGGCGAACCGTCAAAACGACGAGGTCGATGTGATGCTGAACTTCCGCCTCTTCGATGACGTCGAAGGCCGTATGTATCAAGAAATGGTTGAGGTTTTTGAGGAGAATACTGTCGAACTGTTCCAAATAACGATTGAGATAAGGCTCTTCGATGCTCCAATGTCGCATGAGGATCGACAGAGACTGCTCGCAGGGTGGTGGTTGACTCGCGATCACCGTCGCCATGCACTGCGCTCCGATCTTTACAGCCCGATCGACCCTGCTGGCAGTGGACACAGACAATCGTACGGCAAGGATCCACGACTCCACCGATAGCACTACAGGTAGTATACTTCCCACGGTTTCCACGGCTTCCCGTTCTTCCAATACACATTCTACGGCTTGGAGGCGCGGATAAGTAGCTTCGTGATGTCCCAGGAAAGAGAGCTGTGCAGCTCGGTCAACATTGGGACCATCTCAAGGATTGACATGGATTTATCAACCCTGGTGGAACGTGAAAACCCGGGAATGCCAGCGGCAAACTGAACCAGTTCGCCTTCTTCGTCTAGCCGATCGAGAGTCCAGCCAAGAGCTCGGGCATCCCGGACGGCGTCTGGTCTCATGGCTGCTGCGTAGATGGCTTTGGTCATATCCCCAGATAGGAGTGTTTTATAGTACGAAAACCTGTCAGGGGGGGAAGCAGTCTTCGTTGTCGTCTTCGTTGTCGTTGTCGTCGTTGTCATCGTCGTTGAGGTGGCGGATCTCCAGCGGTCGAAGCTTTCTTTAGATTTCTGGAGAGTTTTCGCTACGTAGTCGACGCCATTGAGCACAGTTACGATTATCTTTCGAGAGATGTACCAAGCAAGGGTCGAGAAGGGGGACGTGTATGGGCTGTCGTAGTATACGACTGGCATGACCGTGATGGCGACATATACGAGGAAGCAGACGACCGTCGCGGAAAGGGTGATGTACGCAACGGTGTGGTGGATGGTGAAGAGTGATATGACGAGGCCTGCCAGGAAGAGGAAGACAGAGACGTGAAGAAGGGCCGGGATGGCCTCAACAACGTAGTGAACATTGAAGCGGTTAATACCCTCTGCGAGGAAGGAGTGGATGTGGCCACGCTTATGAATCGCGACCTGAGGTCGGGTCAGTCCAAGGTATCTGCGAGCCCAGCGTTGCTGGAGCGTTGCGAGTAAGGCACAAAAAAGAGATATGACGAGGCTGAGAAACCAGAGCGAGTTTACCCAGACGGCAGAGGCTGGCGGCGATGACTGTTGCGCGCCAGAGTCGGGGGAGAAAGAAGTCGAAGCAGCGCTCGGGACGTGAGTCCCGTTGGAGATGCCATCGAGTTGCCGGGATATTTGTGCGAGGAGGACGACGGTGTTCCCCGCCGAGTCTGGCAATAACGACTTGTAGCTGTCGATCACGAATGCGGCGAGGGCGGCGGCGAACAGTCCGGTCTAGGATGCGAATGATACAGTAGTTGTTAGTTGGTGACGAGAAGATGAAACCTAAAAGAAGAGAGATGCGTACAAAAACAAGTGTCCCTTCTCCGCTCGCTTTGAATAATTCAACTTGAGCCTTGTCATATTTCTCTGCATGCGATAGGTATATAGAGAATAGAGTGCTCGAGGAGTCGGTAAACGAGGAATCAGACTCGGACGTCTCTGTAAAAATACCCTTGACGCCGCTGTCCAACTTTACCGTCGAGTTGGCTGGCGGAGCTGCGGTGTAGTCGTTGCCGTCAAATGCTGGTCACGAAGGGTATTTGTGGTACCTACCTGAGATCCCGGCGAGTCGAAAAGGATTAGGAGTGGGATCGCGGGTTGGAGTAGGCATGCGACTGCTAGGGATGAGTTTCTGGCCATTGTTGGGTTGATGGGGTGACGATATATATGACACCAAGTCGTCTTATTGTCTTTGAAGGTAATTGTTGTGTTAGCCGTCTCTACTCTTTGTCTACCAATTTGGCTACTTCGCCGTATCGCTACGCTCACTGCAAGGCAGTGTACTCAAGTGATTTGTATGCCAGGGAGATGTTACAGATGGAATGGTACAGTATGGCCACTACTATAGGGAATGGGTCAGCTTGGGCCCTCAACAGAGTCCGCGATCCGCCGTTTCCGCCTCTCGAGCTCCAGTTCAACCTCCAATTCCCGAACAGCCACCTCCGCAAACTGTGCTATGCCACCGCGCTCGTATGCCGCCGCAAGGCGCGCTTGGGCAGCCGGCCAATTCCAATCTTCATCCTTGTCCTTTTTTGCTTCTAGTCCGTCTGACGCCTCGTCCACCGTCCGTGGATACCCGGAGCCATGAAGCGATTCAGATGCCAAATGCGGCAACGCGGCGTGTGGGTGCCGATATGAGTCTCGGTCTGGGAGTGGGGAGGAGCGGTGGATACGCGATATTAAAAAGGGCCATTTATCGAGGATTGTCAGTCGCATGAGAGATGCAAATTCATGGGTCTAAACGGATGGACGTCCAAATGCCCATAAGCATACTAACGGAGAAGAAGACATAAATAGATCCACTTACATCCTTTGCACCCAAATATGTCTTGACGCCCCACACGCTCACAGTGGCGCCCGCAACGACGAGCGCAGTGGCGATGCCAAACGCCTTGAGTGAATACAGAGCGCCATTGAAACTACCATCCTCTTCCACCCTCGACACGCGCAAAGATGCTTCTCCCAAGGGCGCTCGAAGCACATTTCCCGCTTCTACCAACGGCGTTGTCCGTGTCGATGCACCGTCGGTCCCTTGGTGTGGTAGTGGTGGCGGTGTTCGTCTTCTCACAGGCGGAGCGGAAGTTAACTTGGACGTTGACATCCACAGAGAAGAAAAAGTGTGTCTGTAGCCTCCGATGATCGAATCAGCTGTGCGCTGTTGAAGGGCGAGGACTACGGTGGTTACGGCGAGCTAGAAGGAAGTGGAAAGTGTATGACAATCTGATTAGGTGTCTGGGGAGCGAGCTCACCATGGAATCCGGAAAGGTGCGACCCCGGGAATATCGGTCCGGCCATCTGGCCTGCAACATAAAGTGCTTTGCGCCGACTTTTGCGTTTTTCTCGCTAGATAACCCAAATCGTCCTAATCGCCTACATCGTCAACCCAGATCTTACGCCTCTTATTGCTATATGTACTAGTACCTGTCGTGTTATAACGAGTATGATTTTTTTAACCAAAGAAAGCAACAGTCCTGTGTATCCAATGCATCTTAGTGGCGTATTAGTGACCCTCGTGGCTTCCTCAACGACTCCGCATATCCCAAAAATGCCTCCGCAAGCTGTACCTAGGTAATGTTAGCAAGAAAATGACGTTCATCATCTGTATCTACCAGAAAGACGCAGGTGCTCACCGTGTCGAGGGCGGTGGTAAAAGAGGAGGGAATAGCCCACCCCACGGGGACCAAAGGATCCCGAGGTGCGTTGTTCTGTATTTCGAGCGCAAGCCGCGCCATCCCCTTCAATGTACGAGTAAAATTGGTGTTCCCAAATGAGACCGTATGGAAAGAGAGTGCCTTCCTTTACCAAACGGTGAGTGATACACTAGCAGATATATCAAAGGTAACTCACCCCCGTTCAACGGCAGAGCGACACATGTCTTGGATTACCTCATCTGCCATCAAACATTCCCCATCGGAAAGGAAGATCATGATTGGTGTTCTGAGTTGCGGGAAAGCGTTAAAACATTACATTAGAAAGGAGGAAGCCAGATCAAACTACGAGCCTTTCTGTGCTCCAGTTTTCTTCCATGAGAGCCCGAGCTGCCCTGAGAGCCTCTGCGAAGTTTGTGCCAGGAGACGGCCGTTCGGCTACCACAGTATCCAGGAGTTGATCCGGGGTACTCGTAAAGTCATTGACCAATACGTTTGTGGTTTGTTCGCTAAATAGGACAACGCTGTACGCATCGGGTCGCGCACCAGTTCCTTGTTGATCCGCCGTAACGGCTGCGTAACGGGAAGACCAGAAACTATACAAAGCTGAATAAACAGCACCGAGCCTATTATCAGCGTGCTGCCGGATTAGCTCTCCTGCGGGCGTGTCTGCTAACGGTTTGCGGTCCTTGTTTCGCATAGAAGTAGATCTTAATATAAAAGATATTAAAGAGAAACTGGGAAATCGATGGCCAAAGAACCCAACTTGTCAATGACAAATATCCTGTCAAGATCCAGGTGTAAACGCCCTCAACAACATGAAACGGCGGTAGGCTTACACGTGGAATGCTTGTTGCAACATATTAGTATGTCTGCATTCAAAAATATGCCCATCTCCAGATACATAACCCGATCCCTCGATAGGTTCGTGAAGGTTCTTTAGTTGATGGAACATGGGTAATGTGCAATATGATGGCTGGCCTGGAGTATCCGCCATTGCCGAGTGTTCAGCGTCTGGGTATATATGCGTTTAGTCATGGATAGCAGCACTTTATCTGCGCTGCTGCAGACCTGGGCACATGGCATCGCTGCCATGACATGTTAGTGCCTTTCTCGTATTTGTATGACGTGACGTCACGCACCATTTAGTAAACTTGGCCTGTTCGTCATGAGTATATGGATCTGTTTAATAATCTCAGCAAGGGCCTTGATATAAGGCAGGAGTAGCCGTGACCTTTGAACCCTACACAAAATTTAGCCCAGAACAGAACCAGACAAGAGAGATAAACGGCTCACCCATCCTGCGCCAATAGAGGCTATGGGTGACAGCATCCTTGGGCATGTGGGGGTTAGGAATCATTCGTGTCTCGATGTGCTGAAGCTCGGCCCCCTCACAGGGTGTATTCTTTCCGGTGCGACAATAATCAATATGGACGTGCCTCCCCATGGATGAACAGACAAGGTTGCACATCATCGGTCCTCCATCATCATTAGAAGAAAACCTACGACCTTCTAGTTCAAGACCAGTCTCCGAGTCGTCAGCGCTGTCAATAGACCAGCGAGTCCGCGTCATGGAACCATGGCTAGTTTCATGCTCTTGTTGTGTGTGACCTTAAGATGGCCAGTGAACTGCGTGAGTATGTATATTCTGATAAACTAGTTTCTTACCAAGGGGCAAGGTGCAGAAATAGCCACAATTTTGGCAACTTCATAGCCTCATTTCATTCCACTGATCACGGATTATGGGATGAGAAGACATACCGTGCCTCGCAGAAGTGGAATGGCTGTTCCCCCTTGCCGTGGACGTGACCACCCGCATGCGACACCTCTCCGGGATCAATAGTTTTGATGCATTGCAGCCGTCTCGCCACTGGTTACATCAGCGCAGCCCAGTTTATGTGATTACCATCAATCAAACCTTGTGTATACTAGAGAGGAAAAGGTGAAAATATATAAAAACGAATCATGTAGGCCAACGCTATAATCACCTTCGTATATTGAAATGTATCTCGTCTCCCATGGAAGGTAGCTTCGATAGATATCGGCGTGGTGTCTATCTGGCATATTCCGGGTGCTGAGCATAGGGTTGAACAAGGGTGTGCTTCCCTACGCAAAAATTTCGATCTCTGTACGTGATTAGGGTGTGGCCGATACTCACCCGCACAAATGATGCCCGTCCGAGCCAGCGGCAAGCCCGTGAAGGTGCGGCCGAACGCAAAGTCGTTTACACATGTCACACGTAATCGGACACAACCTCGTATTACAGTTATGCGTGTCGTGATCTTGGTCACTGTAAAGAAACCACTCGATTAATTATATATAGAAGATCATTTCAATCAAAATTACCTAGGAATACGACACTTCTCCAGACAGGAATATGTTTTCCCACCAGGTCGTTCCATCCCTTTAAGGGCGCACGGCTAGTCATATCGTGAGTAAGTGGAAGGGACACCGAACCGCTATCTTAATATCATACTTCACCACACATATGTAGGGGTGCTGAGCACATGTGCTCATCCTCGGCATGTCCAGCACCCTGAAAGTACCTAAGTCTTCGTAAGTGGAATAAGTTGCGATAAATTACTTTTGTGCAATCTTCTAAACAGCCTAGCTTTCCCGACAGCTTGCAAGGTTCGCCACACAGATGAGCGTTGACGACACAACTGTGTGACAATGATAAAATAGCATCTCATCTCAGCCATATTCACATACATGTGTTCCCCGGGGTGGCCAGCACTATCTTTTCTTAGCTTACAGTCAGAATCGGAGACAGGAAAACGTACGGTGTGCCACAAGGCTTGCGTTCATCTCCTTTACAGAATCTACATCCATGTACACATTTATGGATTGTTTGGCAGCTGTGGTCGCCTTCGTGAAAGCGACGACGAACGCAGAGGAGAAAACAGGATGTGCAAACGGCGCGGCAGAGTTGGACATTCGAACGCATTTCAATGACCATGTTATCAAATTGTCTGCGTAGGGCTTCGACCGCAGCATGATCGGCTTGGAATCTTTCCAAATTGGTATCCAACCAGAGTCGAACATGGTTTACGCGGATGTCAATCAATTCATTGATGTATGAGACAAGACTTGCTATCCAGTCTGGGTCAGGGATAAATTGCCGCTGCGTACTTGGTTTCCAAGACTCCCGTAGAGCGGCGAGACGAGAATCCACATCACCTGATGGGCTTTGTTCGCCGCTATTGAGTGATTTAGGTTGGCGAAAGGAAAACCTTTAGGTGTTCGATACCAGGTTCAACCTCGGTATGTCCAGTGGCTAGCGCAGTCGGGAGAAGGGCTAAAAGGCTTCTCGTACGATGTTCCGTCATAGTCTCTGTGCAAGAAAATGAATGCCAACTAGGAAACCGAGGTAAAACACAGACGAGACAGCGCTCCCCAGTCATTGGCCTGCAACATGATGTCAAATGAAAGGACTAACAGCAAACTGGGAAAGAACATGCCTTCAACTTCGCCATCAGCGTTTTAATAGTACGGAGGAATTCACCCGCGGTCGTGTGAGAGGTCTTCTGCAAATCCAAGAGTTTTTTGAGTGTAGAAAACAACTTGTAGAACCCCTTCGATTCAATCACGGGCCATGGGATGATTTTCAACCTCCCACCGTGAAGGCGGGATATGAAATTAGCATCTTGTTCTTGTTCCACAATCCTCTGAAACTTCGAGGAAAACCTTCAAAAGGTTTTCTGCTCAAGACTCGCACACTTATTATACAAAAATCTTACTCGTCCGCTATTTCCGCACTATCAGCGTTCACGACGTCCTTAAGAGCAAGGTCATTTTTCCGGAGGTATAGCTACGGGACAGTTGTCACCTTGATGATAATGATAAGCATTGATTGGAAGAGAGAGGGGTTTGCCGCAGGATCCAGAACCGATGCACTTGACTGGAATGATTGAAAAAGTCCGCTGATGTCTCGAGTGAAAGCAAAATTGTTGCGGAAGAGGACCTATTGGATATTAGAAGAGAATCGAGGAAGTAATAGCCATCATACTAAGTTCGATATTGCGGTATTAAATAGGACAAGGAGTGTATCCTCCTGGCGCGAACGTTCGATGCTGTCAACGCCTGTAGTTGGTGAGTTTAGATAGAAATAGGAGCGCTCAACACGGAACTAACCTTCAAAGTCGAGTGATACAATTAAGGCCTCATCGGTAGGTGTCACCGACATCCATACACCCTCTGAAATTCTTTACTCAGTGTTGCACTATATGCACGGTAAACCATACCTGTGGTCCTCATGGCACTACCCGCAAACGATGTATCAAGAAGATGATTCAATGAGAAGCTCTTGCCCACGGACTGCTGACCCATGGACGATACAACCTTTACTGGCTGTATTCCATGCATCAGCCCTCTGTTGATATACAGAAAACGGCAGCGACACCGGAGACATACTTTTCCCGCCAAGTATGACTGAAAGATTGACTCATACCAACCGAACGACATGTTGTCTACTATCTGACTGACCTCTGCGCCGAGTAGAGTCCGTTCCAAATCCGAGGATAGGACACCATCCGCCAGGGGAATGAACCTGTTCTCACGACAGACTGCGATGTGGATAGGAATGAGGCAGAGGAGGTCGACAAGCCACTCCCCAGCTTGGTAACGTGACACATTCCAGTCCGAGTGCAGAACCACATTATCCTGGAATGTCTCGAATTGTACTGCAGAGACTTTGATTCCATGCAGTTCCTCGTCTGTTGGCTTCTTCACGGTCCTTTCGAATGTCCGGACAAGGTCAGTGAAGTAAGATGGAACCGATTCCAGACTTCGGTGTGACAGTCGAGCAGGCTGTTGTGTAGCGTGTGGCGCTCGCCCTTGATTGGCGCATTTCGATTACCCTGCTTGAAAACAAACTCTGAGACTTTTTTTGTGACACCGAGGGCAATGGATTGGACCCATCCCGTATCGATGTCGAGGCTGATGAGAAAGACGCATCCTCGACTGACCATGGAAGTCAAGACGGCGCCCCGAAGAGAGAATTCTGGAGCATCCAGCGCGATTCCGGGCGTAGAGCCGAATGTTTCCCAATGATACGCAGTAAGGGATGGTTTGGAGTCATGATTATGAAGGGTCAGGAAGCATGACCCATCAGGCGACGAGAATATTGCGTTGGGAAGTGACGGAAGTGACAAAGAAGCCGGTCTTCCGAACTGGTGAGTAACACAGGGTGAGACACTACATTGTATCCAGGTGCGCACCTGAATTGCAAAGAAATGAAAGAATAGATACGGGCTCGAGGACTCGAGTCCACCACCAACAACTCTTCTTTCCCGCAGACGAAAGCTACTTGTAGAATAGAGATCCCTGCTTGGCTATACCAAGGGGCAAGGTCAATGTCACTCGTTTGCGCCCGAAGTGTTCTGAAAGCCTCATCGAAAACGAATACGTGGAGTTGTAACTGACCACAAGAGTAAGTGTCGCACAGACTCCGGGAAAATGACATCGACGCACCCTTTTCGAGGAACACACAGCTAATGTTCGCTTCGTCTCTTCATAGGCGAACAGAAGGTCTTGACCTAGCTTCTCACGGGTAAGATTTTTGACTGGTCTGTTTCGCCGGATTGCCGCATCAATCGCCAGCAGAGACTCAAGATAAATAAAGACCCTCTCGCAGTCAACCAGAATAAGGAGGAACTTCTCGTTTTCTAGGATCTGACAGAACCTGAACGAACTTTGTAAGATGTTGACGGCAACATCACGTAATCAGACTCGTACGCGACGTCCATGCCAGTTGGCACGTAAAAACGGAATGAGTTCCGATCATTTACGATAGGACTTGGAATATAATTGAAATCCAACTGCATGTTTTGCTTGTCGTCGCTCGATAAGCTCATGAGGTGTACACGAAATTCAAGCAGGTAATTCTTGAAAGTTTCCTGGCGACCAGTGACCCAGTATTCTACCACGGAGAGCATCAGTTAGTCAAGCATTGACACATAGCGTCCAGCAAAGACGCACCCTGACTACGGTAGGAATAGTAATTATTCCATCCACTGCTGGCAGCCCCGGAACGAGCACGAATAGTACGGTATCATCAGCTGGGACCTTGACCACATTGACACACTCACGAATCTCCCCAGTTGCCCGATTGCGTGGTAGTGACGCCATCAATGTACACAACACTAGGTATAATTGGTCACTCATATTCAATTAGTGTAAGTCAAAAAGAGACATACCTATCTTTTCGCCAAGCCGACTGTGCGTTGAGTTCTCGAATGAATCCTACAAGTTCCTCATTTCGTCGTTTCATTTCGTCGCTCTCGATTTCACGTTCTATATTCCTTCTGAAAGCATCTTGCTGCATCGCCATCACTGCATGAGACATGGCAACCACAGCGGTGTCGATCAATGACGAAAGTAAAGAATGCGAAAGGGCCTCAATTTCCTGGATTATGGAATGCAAAGCCTCATCGTTTACGCCCTGCATTTCGAGCAGGAATTGCGAATCGGAAATGCGGGCCGAAAGACTCTTCATTTCTCTTTTCAATGACTCATTATCACTGGTCGAAGGGGGGCGAGCGCCGACGGCCGTCGCTACTAGGGTTTTCACGAAAACGACAGATGGCCTTCTCGATTCTTGAAGGATCCGTTGTGCACTGACGAAGTCACTTCCGAGGAGCGACTGGACGAGCTTGGCACGTTTCTTGCGGCGCAGACGCTGATGCTTTCCCAGAAGGTGTTGCACCGAGACTACGCGCAGCTTCCGATCCCCGAAACTCCCGTCACGCCTTAACACAGTGTCGAACCTGGCGCTCTGAAAATGATTTTGATAGATTTCCTGAAATTCAGGATAGGATGCCTTGAGCTCTGACAGCCGCATAGAGTCTGAGAAATATAATGAGCTACCTATGGGCGCTTAGCGTTTCAATTACTTACCAGTGGTCTCATCCTCACGTGACCGCCTCGGGAGGGAAAAAAGGCGGTCACGATCCGATGACCTAGTGACCACGGCCCTTGACCTGAGCATTCTATGACTCGGGTCTTTCACATATAGTACGCACGGGAAGAGCGCCATTACGTCCTCAACAACAGCACCACGAAGAGCGCACTGCATTTCATCCTTACTTGCAAGCTCTTCAAACACAGTGTGTTCCCTCTTCGTCCGTTCCCGGGAGTAAAAATCGGAAGTGTCCTTCTTCACGGCATGCCATTCGTTGCACTGCTTAGGAAATTTACCTGCAATAGATAGGTCGAGTAAGGACTGCATGGCATTCTCATCAAGTGCTTCAGACAAAACCACGGCGTTGTCCTTCCTGCTTGAATCATGCGTTAGTCGTCTCGTGGCAAGTCAAGTGCACCTACAGCAACTGCTGGAGTGAGACACGGCTGAATGATTGACGATTGAATACGTCAGTGTGAACTTGTTGTGGAATATAGGCGGCTGTCAAAAAGCCCTGCACAGTTTCGCCTGGCAGAAGACGAGGCACGAGGATCGCCGGGTCGACTGAACCGTCTGGGGGGTTTATATTACGCGGAATGTAACGGAAATGCATCTTTAACGGATTAGGAACAAAATTTCTACGACAAACGAGATGGATACCTGAAAGCCAGGGCGTATAACCACGCTCTCCTCTTGTTCGTCCTTCTTTGAAACCTCAAAGGTGAACATCCTATCAGTGTTATCAGTGTCTATATCGACAGATTCGGTATCATTTTCGTAGTCATCCCATACTATGGATGCTGAGAATTCGGGAGACAACAACACGACGATCTGGTCACACATCTTTGTGAGATATCTATGTTGCGTCTGTTGAGTGAGAATGCGAAAAAAAAACCGACTATCCAAGGTTGCTCACCGCATGAATGTGACCCTATTACGGCGAGCTGAAGAGGCTGCTGAGTCGTCCCAGATGGTATCCTCCGGCCAATATATCAGGTAATGGCGTTCATCTGAAATTAAAGAACAGGAGGTAAGGAAGGTGGAAATCACTTGCCCATTCTCGTCGACAGCACCAATCGCTCGCAGTAGTCGTACGATCTCATTCTTGGATCCGTACACGCCGAGCGGTTTAATCGCAAGTCGATCCAGTGTCTTGAAATCGACCCTTGTGATAGACGCATATGCTCCAGGAGATATATCATTGATGAAACGTTCAAGAGAATTTTGAGCGATGACGACCTTATCGACTGCAATTTAGGAGATTAGCCCGACTAAAAGGTTTGGTACCCAAGAAAGTCTCTTACCATAACCATTGCTCCCAGATTCACAGATGAGGTCTAGTAGACGGTACATGCCTTTGACGTTCTCGGCTGGATCTATAGCGGTGGCTACAGAGATTTGGTCCCAGATGGACAGTGCGTCCAATGGAACACATACCTGAGCCCACAGCTGGGTTATATTCTTGAGTTGAATCCAACATCTTCGCGCCTTGTCTCGCACCAATCTTGCCAGGAGTCCGCACTGACATTGCGCAGGTAAGATGGATAACACTGACTGAGCC
>WNFI01193517.1_pt1 | contig 19489 bp, 14 predicted proteins | sample 5400471 | NCBI WGS metagenome assembly WNFI01 (sample SAMN13153348, study PRJNA577476) | soil metagenome | isolation source: 100 cm saprolite on Douglas fir-dominated hillslope | place: USA:California | collected 2013-09-17
GACTGGATGGCGACAGTCCCGTTGACCACCTCGTCGGCGCCGATATTGCCCGCCGACTGCGCGACGGCGGTACAGACGCCGCCCGACTTCAGTTGGCCCGACCTGAGCTTCGATGCGCAGTACCAGGTCACCGTGACGTATCCCGACGGCCACGCGAGGACGCTGACCGCGCCGCAAAACTGGATCAACTGGGACGAGGTCCTGCCTCCCGGAAGCTACACCTGGCTCGTCCAGGCGAGCAATGCGAACGGCACCCAAAACAGCCGGACGCGCCGCTTCACGGTGGATTCGAGCGCCGTTGCGTTTCTGGTGCCGGATTGGACTGTCCTTTTCAATAGCGCATCGCAAAAGCCGCATCCGCGCGCGTTGCCGGACCCCGCCACCGCCCAGGCGATGGTCAGCCAGCGGCAGACCGAGTTGGGAATGCTGCTTTCCCAGGTGAACAGCCTGCTCGACGCTCCCGTCCAGGTCGAACCGACTTCCTCTTCGACGGAAGCGGTTGCAGCCCAGATCGGCGACGAGTGCCAGCGGACGCTGAAAGCGGCGCTCGCTTGGCTAGTCGCGGGCGATCCGGCGTACTTCAGCGACGCGGTTCGCCGGGCCCAGAACCTGATCTCCTGGGATCCGCGCGGCAGCACCGGGTACGCCAACGTGCAGGAGGCTTCGGGAGTGATCGCCGGAACGCTCGCGCTCGTTTATGACTGGCTGTACCCGTGGCTGGACGCCAACCAAAGGAGCCTCCTGCTTCCTCCGATCCTGGCTCGCGGCAGCGACATGTACAGCTACGTTATCGGCAGTCGCGCGCGTGTCGCCATCTACCCTTACGATTCGCACGGCAACTTGAGCCTGACCTACCTCGCGCTCCTTTCCGTCCTGCTGGCGGGAGACCTTCCCCAGGCCCAGGGCGCACTGCGCGACTCGCTGCCGCTGGCGCTGCACTGGACCAGTCCCTGGGGCGGGGAGGATGGCGGCTTCGGAAACGGTACCGCGTACGCGACCTGGACTACCGGGAACCTGTTGCTCGCGTGGTACGCCCTGAACTGGACGGTGGGCGTCAATCTCCAACAGAAGGCCTGGGTGCGCAACTATGGCAACTTCCTCGCCTATTTCATTCCGCCGGCGACCCCGGCCGGCGTTTTCGGCGACGGTGCCGAACTGGCGCTCACCGAGGCGTGGGCGCGCTTCGGCAAGGCCCATACGCGGTTCGCGCCCGGCCCTCTCGGGCGCTGGTATGCCGCCCAGCTCAGCGGCGAGGACCCCACCGCGCTGGAGCTGCTGCTCGCTCCGCCCGTCGCTTCGGGCCCGGCACCGTATCCGGTCGGCACGCCCGATGCCGCACTGTTCCCCTCGATCGGTTGGGCTGCGATGCACAGCAGTCTTTCGGATCCGGCGCGGGTCTCCGTGTACTTCAGGAGCAGCCCCTTCGGCTCCTACAACCACAGCCACGCCGATCAGAACAGCTTCGTGATCAATGCCGGCCGCCAGGCGCTCGCGATCGAGTCCGGCTACTACGATGGCTACCAGACGCCGCACTGGTCGCAGTGGTACAAGCAGACCCGGGCGCAGAACGCGATCACCTTCGACGGCGGCCAGGGTCAGGTCATTTACGAAAACGGCGGCCAGCTCGGACCCGGCGCGATCACCGGCTTCGCGCACCAGTCCGGCTACGACATCGTGCAGGGCGACGCCGCACAAAGCTACGGCGGCGCCCTCAGCAAGGCGGCGCGCGCGATGGTGTATCTGCGGCCGAACCTCATCCTGGTCTACGACAACCTCGCCTCGGACACCGCCCGGCAATGGGAGTGGAACATCCACGCCCTCAACCCGATGACGGTTCTGTCCGACCAGAGCATCGCGATCCAGAACAACGGCCAAAGCCTGTGCGTCGACATGCTCGCCGGTCCGCCGCTGCGTTTCACCCAGTCGAGCCAGTTCACCGCCGATCCTGGGAGTTGGTCGCCATGGACGCCCCAATGGCACGGCACCTTTGCCAGCACGGGCACCCTGGGCTCGACGGAATTCATCGCGCTGCTGCGGGTGGGTTGCGCGTCGGCGGCGGCGAGCGCCAGCAAGACGAACGGCGTCTGGACGGTGCAGGCGGGCGGCAACACCGTAACAATCAGTGACGGCGGGGCGATCAGCGTGCAGTGACTGCGGCCGCGGAGTTTGTCGGCTAACCCGGATTCGATCTCGGCCGGTGCCACGCCTCTCGCAGGGGAAGCCAGATCCGCCCCATGAGAGTTAGCGGCACGGTGCAGTCGTAAGTCGTTTCACGGCGTCCGCCAAAGCCTTTTTTGAACGCGTTGATGCCGGCGTGTTCCGGCACGGACTCATCGTCGAACAGACCACCCCAGTCGTAGCGGCGCATTCCTGCTTCCTGAAGCCGCAGCATGTCTTTCCAATGCAGCCAGCGGTTGGCCCGCCCGACGAGGGCGCGATAGTCGCTTTTCCTGTGCCTGAAGCAGGAAGCAGAGTACTGGAACCGTGCGGTGCTTCCGGTGGTGACGTAGGCGTGCCAGACCAGCGCCTCGCCGTTCTGCGCGGCCGATGTGAGCGTGAGCCGCCCCGCCTTGCAGGCCGCGACCAACCATCGGTGATCGCATGGCCAAAGTGACTTCTGCTTCGCGAAGGCGTCGTAAAACGCCCGGAATTCCTCCAGCCTGCGTTCCGGGTCAATGATGAACTCCATGCTCAGCTCGTCCCTCGATTCGGCGCGCCTGATCTCGTATCGAGCCTCCTTGCCGAATTGATCCATGATCGCGGACTTCTCGACCGAAAGATCGGTCACCAACGATAGAAACGGGGTAACCCGGGCTGCCGCGATCGGCGCTGTTCTCTGGCGGTACAGGACGATATCGATTCCCGAATCGCGCGGCGGTTCCTCGTCGTACCAGACTTCGCCGTAGACCGCGCCGCGTCCCTTGATGCGGATCATTCAGGTCCTCGCCATGCAGTCGATCACGCGCAGCCGCTTGCTGCCCCCGACCGTATGAACGCGCACTACATCACGCCGCCAGTCCGCCGCGATTCTGTCGACCGCCGTCTCCTGATAGCTGCTCTCGCTCAGGACCTGCACCCGGTTGATCAGCACCGAGTGGCCGTAGCCTTGGGAGCAATCCTGGCTGGGCCGGAAGAGATTCCGGTCGCGCGAGAACAGGGGCCCCGCGGGGCGGGCACAACGCACGTCGGAAACCACGGGGTTGGCGGGATGGGCGGTCCAGGGCCCGAGCGGCGTGACGCTCCAATAAAGATGCAACTCGTCGGTATTGTCGACCCCGGGCTCGGCGACGTTGACGAACATCCACCATCTGCTGCCATCGCTCCATAAGGTGGCATCGACCGCGTCGAGGTCGCGGAGGAGAACCCTATGCAGACGCCAGCGGTGCGGGAACTCCTCGCAGCGGTACAGCTCCACGGTCCGGTTTTCCATCGTCTCGGGAATCATGTACAGCGTGCCTTCCCAGTCGAAAACGAACGGATACGAGAGGTGATAGGGCCGCTGCAGGATCACCTGCGCTTCGCCGGGCTCCGCCTTGTCGAAGACCTCGATCGCCATGAGATGGCCTCTGCCGGCGCGATAAGGCAGCTCCTCGAAGAAAATGAAATATCGGCCCTGGTGCTCGACGGCGAACGGGTCGGCCCAGAAACGGTCCTCCGGAGGGGTGAGGTAGCGCAGGCGCTCGAAGCGGCGGCCGGCGTCGCCTTCTTCGGGAAAGTAATAGGCGATCTGCCATTGTTCGAGGGTGCGCCGCGACGGCAAGCGGTGGATCACCCAGTTCGACGCCAGGCGCCACGACAGGCGGGCCAGAGCGGAAAGCGTCGGCGCCGGCAGCCGCGGATAGCCTGCGGGGATGGGAAGCGTCGCCGGGCGCGTCGGGCGATCGGAATCTCCACCGCGCGCGAGGCGTTGCAGCAATCGCTTGAAGAAATGCACCGCCTTGCGAACAGCGCGCAGGCGATTGCGGCGGGGTGAATTGCTCGCTGTCGCACCATAAGACCGGTACAGCAGCGCTTCCCGGGCCGCCGCGTAGTCGACCACGCTGACCATGGTCACGGGGCTTCCGGCGCCAACTTCCGCGGCGCCGCCCCAGGCGCTCGTCGCGGACACACCGCGGCCGATCTCCACTCCCCAGACGCCAAGACGGGAAACGGAGCGCGGTAATCGGCGCGGCGGAACCGCGGCGAAGCACAGCCACAGGTCTACTTCGCAGCGCCGCATCGCATCAAGCCCGGCATCGTCAGGTCCCCAGCGATCGCCCTGGCGGACGGTGCCGATCCGCAGCGGGCACCGGGCGAGCTCGGCGACCGCGTCGGTCGGGGCAAGGAGCCGCTCGCCCCGGCAACGGCGGTGCTCGTCGAGCTGGTCGAAGAACTCATGGAGCCGTGTCGCCGGCGACCGGCGGGGGTGCCAGTCGGCGAGCGCGACGGCGGCCAGCGTCGCGCCAGGCACGGTCAGCGCGTGCTTCACGCATTCGAGCACCCAACGCTCCTGCCTCGGGCCATGGAGCAGAACGCCGAGGGTCATCGCGCGCATGATGTCATTCGGCATCCAGCGGGGATCGCTGCGGAATTGCATACGCCGCTGCCGGTGCGCGCAGCCGCTCGAAAAGCGATTCATAGGCGTCCGCGGCGCGATCGACCGAGTGATGGGCGGCGAAATATTCCCGGCAGGCCGAGCCGGCGCGTCCCCAGCGTTCCGCATCGTTCATGAGTGACCGAACGCAGGCGGCCATGTCCTCAAGCGTCGTCGCGACTTCGCCGACTTTATGCTGTCGCCACCGCGTGCCCGGGTCGAAAAAAGACACGGTCGGCATGCCGCGCGACCAGGCTTGCAGAAATGTGTTGGGGAAACCTTCGACAGCCGACGTGTTGACGAGCAGGCTGCCCTCGTCGAAATGCCTTTCCGCTTCCGCCAGAGAGACGAAACCGGTCATTTCGACATTGGGCAGGGCTTCAGCCTCGCTGCAAATGCGATCGAAGAGGCGCTGCTCGTCGCCGGTGCCGCCTCCCACAAGCCGGAATCGGTGTTCCGGACAGCGTCGCGCCAGATCGATGAATAGTTCCGGCCGTTTGATCTGCTTGATGGTGCCGACCCAGAGGATCGCCCTGCCGGGGCGCGACGGCCTGCCCGCATGGGCATAGCAGCTCGGGACGATCGTTGCGTCGCGCCTATAGCGCCGCGCGAGTTCCCGGTGCTGGCGCTCGCTTTGCACCGCGATGCCGGAGACGTGCCGCAGGCCCCAGCGGTACAGCACTCGATCGCGCCCGAAACGGAGGAAGGGAACCTCCGGGTCGAAATCCGCGTCGCTTGCGGCGGCGTACACGCTGGAGCGGCCGCGTGACCGCGAGAACGCCGCGACAAACGCAGTGAGGGCGCCTTGCGTGCGCTGATAGTAAATGTCCGCATCGGCGCGCGCCATCGCCGCCCAAAGACTGGACAGGCGCGGATGCAGGAAACGGATGACGGGAAGACCCGCGTCGGGGGCGTACATGCGATGCACGGTGATGCGGTCGACCGCGCATGGGTCGGGTTGCCCGTAGTCCATGCAGATCATCGATACCGGGTAACCGCGCCGGACGAATTCGCGGGCAAGGATGCCTTGCTGCACCTCGGCCCCGCCGACTACGGGAAACGAATGGTCTCCCGCCAGGACCGGATACGCGGTGGGCGCGACGAAGCAGAGGCGAGGCCGGCGCATCGGCGTCGCCCGCCTCAGGCGCGCATCCAGCGCGCGTGCCACATCTGGAAGGCGACGAGCAGCCATACCTTCTGCACCGCCGTGCTGCTGCCTTCGCGGAATCGCGTCAGTAAACGGCGCACGACGTCGGGATCCAACACGCCCTGGGCGGCGATCGCGGCGGGCTCGAGATATTGGTCAACCAGCGACCGCATTTCGCCCGTCAACCAGCGGTGCAGAGGGATGGCGAAGCCTCGCTTCGGGCGATCGACGTGCTCGCGTGGAACGTACCGGTAGAGCACCTGGCGCAAGAGGTGCTTGGGCCCGGACGCGCCGCGCCGCAGCCGGAACGGAAGCGCGAATGCGAATTCGACCAGCCGGTGGTCGAGAAGGGGCTCGCGCCCCTCGATGCCGACCGCCATGGTCGCGCGGTCCACCTTCGTCAGGATGTCGCCGGGCAGGTAATGGTGCAGATCCCACAGGCAAAGCTTCTCGCCGTCGTCGCCCGCATAGATGTCGCAGTTGGACCGGGTCGATTGCCCGTCCCATCCGAGCAGTTGCCGCAGCTCCTCCCGGGACCAGAATGCCAGGTCTTCGTCGAACAGCTCACCGATGGTCTGCGTCTGGAGGCGGTCGCGAATCTTCGCGAGGCGTTCGGACACTGGAAGCTGGCGCAGCGGCAGCGCTTGCAGGGCAGCCGAAACGGGGCGTTTCAACCAGCCGGGCACGGCGGCGAGCCTGCGCTTTCTGGCTAGCGTTCCGGCGTAACTGTTGTACCCGCTGAACAACTCGTCGCCACCGTCGGCGGAGAGCACGACCTTCACGGATTGAGACGCAACCTGGGAAACCAGCAAGGTCGGAATGCCCGAGCTGTCGCCGAACGGCTCGTCGTACAGGTCGCCCCAGCGTGGCAGAATCCGCATCGCCTCCGAGATCTCGAGGGTTCGGCTGGGGTGCTCCGTGCCCAGGTGCCGCGCGACGCGCTCGGCGAACGCGGACTCGTCGAAAGCCGGATCGTCGAATCCGATCGTGAACGTTCGAATCGAGGAAGGCGTCGATCATCAGCGCTTCCAGCTCGTCGGTCAGCTCGTGCTCGCTGCCCAGCCGCCGATCGGAATCGGGATGGAGCACGTTCCAGTAGCGTTCGATGCTGCATGTCCCTTGCGGGCCCAGTTCCAGCCAGTGCCCGGCGCTCAGCTTGAAGACGCCCTGATAGATCGATCGCGGCTCGGCGACATAGCCGTACCGGAAGTAGTCCGCCATGGCGGCCCGGTCGAGCCGGGGGGTCCAGTGCCCGAATGCCCGCAACGCTTTCAGTTCGGAACCGAACCAGAGCGACTCTCCATTCCAGCCGTAATAGAGAGGCTTGACCCCCAGGCGATCGCGCAACAGGTACAGCCTGCGGTCGGCTTTCGACCAGAGCGCGATCGCGAACATGCCGATGAAACGACGCACCGCCGCAGGCCCCCACCGGGAGAACGCCTCGATGACGACCTCGGAATCGCCGGTTCCGGCGAAGCGGTGCCCCAGGGACGCGAGCTCGCCGCGGATCTCGCGAAAGTTATAGACCTCGCCATTGAAAACCATGACCCAATGGCCGTCCCGGGAGACCATCGGCTGCCGGCCAAGCGGCGACAGATCGAGGATCGACAATCGCGTATGGCCAAGTCCGACAGTACCGTCGAACCAGAGGGCGCTGTCGTCCGGCCCTCGATGATGAAGGCTGCTGGCGCTGTCTCCGAGCCAATGGCGCGCGCTTTCCGGGACGCCGTCCCTGAACCAGAAACCGGCGATGCCGCACATCCTCAGAATTCTTCTTGATCCATGTCGACGCCGGTCGGGATTGCGGAGCGCTGTTTATAGTCCGTTCGGATTACTTCCGCCGCCGTCCTCAATGAGAGGGCGGCCTGATCTGTTCGGACTATGCGGCGCTTGTACCGGCGAAGGACTTGATTCGTACCCTGTCCCTGCGGTCAAAGCGCTTTGACTGCCGGATCGGAGCGATTCCACGTGAGCGGAGTACGGGAATTTCGCAGGCAGGATATTGCCGAGGTTGCGGCGCTATGGCTCAAAGCGTTCCGCCGGCGCGACGGCCCCGCGTCGAAGCCGCTGCAGGACTATTTCGAAGAGCTGTTCTTCGGCGGTCCTTGGCGCGACGAAAGCCTGCCCTCCCTCGTCTACGAAAAGCGCGGCCGAGGAATTGTCGGTTTTATTGGCGTGCTGCCGCGCGCCATGATGTTCGGAAAGCGACCGATCAAGGTCGCGGTCGCGACGCAGCTGCTGGTGGACCGGGACGCCTACGCCGCAGCGCAGCTGATGCGGAAATTCCTCAGCGGAAAACAGGACCTCTCCCTGTCCGACGGCGCCAATGAAAATTCGGAGCGGCTCTGGCAAGCCGCGGGCGGAAGCGTCGCGCTGCTATACGGCCTGGACTGGATCCGGGTCCTGCGGCCGAGCCAGTACGTCATGACGAGATTGAAGCGCCGGGACCGCCTGATGCCTCTCGCAAAAGTGCTTTGGCCGTTCTGCCAGGCGGCGGACGCAGCCGTGGTCCGCAGCCGCTTGGGACGGTATTGGCTTCCAGAAGTCGCGGATACGGTCGCGGAAGAGGATCCGGCGGACGAGACTCTTCTGTGGTGCATCCGGCACTTGTCCGGCGATCGCGCGCTGCAGCCGGAATACGATCTCGATTCCTTTCGGTGGTTGTTGAGAAAGGCGAGCGAGAAGCAGATGCACGGAGCGCTGCGCAAAGGCGTGGTTCGGGATACGAACGGCGAAATCGCGGGATGGTATCTCTACTATCTGAAAAAGGGGGATATCGGCCAGGTGTTGCAATTGGGCGGGAAACCGAAGGCCATCCGGAAAGTGCTGGACCGGCTTTTTTACCAGGCCTGGAGACAAGGGGCGGTGGCGATCTCCGGCGAACTGGAGCCGCGGTTTGTCAGGGAGCTCGCGGCAAGCCGCTGCAGATTCGGCCAGTCCGGATACTCGGTCCTGGTGCAGGCGAGAAACAGGGATCTTCTGCACGCCATTTTCCGGGGAGACGCTTTCCTCAGCCGGCTGGAAGGCGAATGGTGGGCGCGCTTTTCCGATCAGGAATGGTCCTTGGAAGGGCCGGCATCCCAGGATTCGCAAACTCTCCGGACGCAGGCGCGGATTTTTGAACCGGATGTGTGCCGCTCGTCTTTTGGGAGTAAATGAAAAATGAGACAAGAATTGCGAAAATTCATCGTCGACAATTATTTGTTCGGCCAGAAGCTCGAGTTTTCCGACGACGACTCCTTTCAGGACAAAGGCATCATCGACTCCACCGGCGTCATGGAGCTGGTGGCGTTTCTGGAAGAAACCTATCAGGTGCAGATCGAAGATGAAGAGCTGCTTCCGGAGAATCTCGACTCCATCAGCAGCATGACCCGGTTCCTGGATGAGAAACTGCGGGCGTCAACCTTGAAGGCGGGCGAAATCGTGGTTTGACGTGCCGCGGCGCCTTAGGGCGCGCTCCTCCGGCCGAGGGCGACGCGCGCATCACCCGCTGCGTCGACCACGAGGCGAATACCGTCATAGGTTCCTGCGCGCTCGAAGAGGGACTTCACCTGGCGGGCCTGGCCGAGACCGATTTCAAACAACAGCACTCCGCCGGGGCGCAGGAACGCGGGCGCGTCCTTGAGCACGCGCTGATGAATGCTGAGCCCGTACGGCCCGCCGTCGAAGGCCTCGCGCGGCTCGTGATCGAGCAGGTGCGCGCCGTAGTCCCCAAGGCGCTTCCGGGAAATGTACGGCGGATTGCAGACGACGGCGTCGGCGCTGCCCTCGAGCCCGAGCCCGCGCAGCGCGGCGAACAGGTCGCCCTGGCGCACCTGCACGCGTCCTGACAAATCGAGCTGTCGTACGTTGCGGCGTGCGACCTCCACGCATTCGTCGGTCAGGTCGCTGGCCCAGACCTCCGCGGTCGGTACGCAGCGGGCGATGCTGCAGGCCAGATTGCCGCAGCCGCAGCACATATCGATCACCCGCGGCGCCGGCGCCTGCAATCTCCGGATGATTTCGACAGCGGTTCGCCCGAGAAGCTCGGTCTCCAGCCGCGGCACCAGCACGCCGGGCGCCACGAGCACTTCGACGCCCATGAAGGCGATGCTGCCTTTCCTGTAGGCCTCGCCGACGCTCAAGACAGCCCTGTCTTCCTGATCTTGCCGGTGTCGGTCTTCGGCAGCTCGGCCACGATCTGAACGTGCTTCGGAACGACGAAGTTCTCGAGCTTGTCCCGGCACTGGCGCTGCACTTCCTTCGCGCTCATCGTCACCCCCTGTTCGAGCACCACGAAGGCCTTGACCGCTTCACCCAGAAGATCGTCGGGAATGCCGATGACGGCCGCCTCTTTGATGCCCGGGACGTTCACCAGCACCGCCTCGATTTCCTTGGGCGCGATCTTCTCGCCACGCGACTTGATCACGTCGTCCATGCGTCCGATGAAGTACAGATAGCCTTCTTCGTCCATCCTGCAGTAGTCGCCGGTGTACAGAACCTGCTCGCCCGGGAGCGGGCCCGGCCTGAGTTTCTGCGCGGTGGCCTCGGGCTTTTCCCAGTAACCCTTCATTACCGAGGCACCACGGACCACCAGCTGGCCGACGGTGTTCGGCGGAACCCTCAGACCGCTTTCGTCGACGATCCATATCTCGGTGTTGGGCATCGGCACGCCGACGCTCGCGGGTTTTCGCTCCAGGTCTCCGGGCGGCAGGTAGGTGCAGCGCTTGCACTCGGTGAGCCCGTACATGGAGAAAATGCGCTTTCCCGGGAACAGATCCCTGAGCACCCGAATATGCTTCAGCGGCAGCATGGCGGCGGTGCTGGTGACATAGCGAATCTTGGAGAGGTCATGGTTCCCGAGCGTTTTCATCTCGGCCAGGATGGCGAAGATGGTCGGCACGCCCGGAAACCCGGTGACGCCTTCCTCGACCATCAGCTTGAGCACCTGTGCGGGGTAGGCGAACGAGCGCTCGAGCACGAGGCGCGCCCCCTGCCGGAAGGCCATGATCATCTGGTACAGGCCGTAGTCGAAGGACAGCGGGAGCACGTTCAGGATCACCTCGTCCTGCCGTACCTCCAGGTAGCTCACGATTGAGGCGCAGGCCGTGAGCATGTTGCGATGGGTCAGCATTACGCCCTTGGGATCGCCGGTGGAGCCCGAGGTGTAGATGATGGCCGCAAGGTCGATGTCGATGTTCCTTCGCGCGGGTGCGCGGCTTGCGTCACCCCGCGCGAGCGCGTCGTCCCAGCGCAGCAGGCGGGGTACGCGCCGTGCGCGGTCGTCGTCCAGCTCTCCCGATACGATCACGCACCTGAGGTGGCTCGACCGGGACGGTCCGGCCCACACGTCGTGGAGCTGCGCCTCGGCGATCAGCGCCGCCGGCCTGCAGTCCTCGATCAGGTAACGGAGCTTGTCGGCTTTGGTGAGCGGATTGACGATCGAGACCACGGCATTGGTTTTGAGCACCGACCAGAAGGAAACCACCGTCGCGACCGAGTTGTCGGCAAAGACGATAACGCGGTCGCCGCGGGCCACGCCCTGCGCAATCAGCGTGTGGGCGAGCGCATTCGAGCGTTCCTCGAGCTCGCGGTAGGTGACGCGCTGCTTCATGCAGACGAGCGCGACCTTGTCCGCCAGGCGGCCCGCGGCGCCGCTCAGGTAATCATGGAGCAGCGGTACGGCATCGTTCATGTTTTGCACCATAAGCATTCGCGGTCCCGCGGTCGATGTCGATGCACAGCCTGGCGGGCGGCTCGCATGCCGGCCGGTTACGCACGTAATGGTGGTGAAGGAGTTGCGTGGAGAGCGCACCGACCAGGGCCATGTTGTCGGTATTGGAGAACGGGCCGCCGTCCGAACGCGCCTTGCACTTGCGCCACAATTGGGCGATGGCTCCGGGCTCGAACACGCCGGCCTCCGCCACGCTCGCCTCATGGAGCATTTCCTCGACGTATTCGGGCCGGTCTGCGCCGACGAACGAGAGCGCGTCAGGCGCGCGGTAGGGCTGTTTTCTGCGGGCCAGGACCTCTTCGGCAACGAGGCCGGCGGCGGCGCGCTTGAGTACGTGCTTTTCATGGAGCACGCGCAGCTTGTATTCGGCCGGCAACGAGTCGGCGAGCGCGACCACGTCTTTGTCGAGAAATGGAAAACGCCCCTCTATCGAGTGGGCCATCAGCATGCGGTCGCCCTGGCACGAGAGCAGGTAGCCGCTGAGCAGGGTGCGGATCTCGATGTACTGATCTTGCGACAAACTGCTCCAGCGCTCGAACTGGTCGGGCAACGTGGCCAGGAACTCGGAGACCACGTCGCGGCTCCTGAATGCATCACGCAGCGGGGCGCTGAACAGCCGCTTTAACGTGCCAGTAGTGTGCCAGCGCGTCTCATGGGCAAAGCCGGGCGCCCGGTGGCCGCAAAGATTGCGTCCGAAGAACTGGCGCGCCGTGGCCTGCCGGGATACCGGCGAACGCGCAAGGTAGGGATACAGCCGCTCGAGCGCGCGCGGACGCAGCGTGCTGCCGGGGAACCTGGCCCAAAAACGCCGCACCTTGCCTTCGCGGAACAGGTCGTAGCCGGCGAACATCTCGTCCGCCCCTTCGCCTGTGAGAACCACCTTGATGCCCTGCTGCCGCACGAGCTTCGACAGAAGAAATAACGGTGCCGGCGCAGTCCGCAGAATCGGACGCTCGGTGTGATAGATGACCTCGGGAAACGCCCCGGCGATGTCGCCGCGGCCGACCACCAACTCGTGGTGCTCGCTGCCCAACCGCTCGGCCATCAGGCGCTGAAACGGGGTCTCGTCGTACTCGGCATCGTCGAAGCGCAACGAAAAGGTCCGAAACCTGGCGCCCGCATAGCGCCGGCCCAACGCCGCAACGAGCGAGCTGTCGAGCCCGCCGGACAGGTAACTGCCCACCGGCACATCGGCGCGCAGCATGCGTAGTGCGGTAGCTTGCTCCAGCGCTTCGCGCACCGCGTGCGCAGCGTCGTCGACGGTGCCGCGAAACAGATTGGGATTTCCCGGCGCGTCGTGGTAGCAAGCGCTCCAGTAGGCGCTCTCGCGAACGCCCCCGCATTCGTAAACGCGGACGTGGCCGGGCCGCAGCTCCTCGATGCCGCAAAAAACGCTTTGTGGCGGCACCACCGTCCAGAACGTGAAGGTCTGTTCCAGGCCCGCCGGGTCGAACGCGCGCGGGATGGACGCGTCGGCGGCAAAAATTGCCTTCACTTCGCTCGCGAAATACAGGCGGCCGCGGTGCTCGCACAGGTACAGGGGACGCACGCCAAGCCGATCACGGCTGAGCACCAGGCGCTTGGTTCGCTCGTTCCAGAGCGCGGCGGCCCACTGGCCGTTCATGCGCGCGAATGCCTCCTCGCCCCAGGCTTCGTAGGCGTGCACCACGATCTCGGTGTCGCTCCTGGTGCGGAAACGGTGCCCGAGGCGCTCCAGGTCGGCGCGCAGCTCCACGTAGTTGAAGATCTCTCCGTTGAACACGATCCACAGCGTGTCGTCCGCGTTGGCAAGCGGCTGCTGGCCAGTGGACAGGTCGATAATCGAGAGCCTCGCGTGGGCGAGTCCCGCGCGCGCGTCGCGGTAGATACCGAACTCGTCCGGCCCGCGGTGGCGAAGCGCGCCCGCCATGCGCAGCAGCGCGTCGCGAGACGGGCTGATGCCGGTTTCTTCCAGATCGACGATGCCGGCGATGCCGCACATTGCGAATCAGGCCTGCGAAACAGGCTCGACCAGCAGCGGGATCGAGTGCAGGTAGCGCGTGGCGCGGCGCTTGGCCTCGATGTCCCTGTATATGCGCTCGACCTGCTCGGGCGCGAGCCCGACGGCAGGGGCCACCTCTGCCGCCGGCACGCCATGATTGCGTGCGTAAAGACACAGGTCCATGCGGTCGTAGGGCAGCGCGAAGTAGAACTCCTCCTGCGTTTGCTCCATTGAGAAGGTGTCGGCGGTCGGAAAGCGCTTGCGGATCTCTTCCGGGATCCCGAGGTGCTCCGCGAGCCGGTAAACCTGGGTTTTGTAGAGGTGCGCGATCGGCTTGAGGTCCGCGGCGCCGTCGCCCTGCTTAACGAAGAAGCCCTGGTCGTACTCGAGCCGGTTGGGCGTTCCTACGACGGCGTATTGCAGACGATCCGCGTGGTAATACTCGGTCATTTTGCGGATTCGCTGCTTGTAGTTAGTCGCGGCGACGAGCTGCAGGTAGGCCCGGGCGGTCAAACGTACGGTTTTGATTTCTCCGTCGGGGCTCATCACGGTGAGGCGCGTGACGTTCAGCCGCTCGCTCTCGAGAATCGAGGGCAGCACGAGCTTGCATTTCCAGCCCGCGCCGTACTCAGGAACGATGCCCCGGATGGCCTCGTCCTGGCGTCGGTAGCATCCGGCGCCCTCGAGCGCCGGCGCAATGTTCTCGACGATGGTTTCGATGCCCAGCGCATCGGCCAGCGTCCGGCCGAGCCGCAGCGCGTCAGCGGAGGAGTGATACTCGGGCATGAACAGGCCGAGCACACGGTCCTTTCCGAACGCGTGCACACACAGCGCCGCAACCACGGAGCTGTCGACGCCGCCCGAGATGCCCACCACCGCGCCGCGGCGGCGCAGGGTTTCGAGCACCTGAACCCGCATGGATTCGGCGATGCGCGCGGTTTCAACCGCCGGGTCGAGGTTCAGCGCAGAGGACGAGAACGGGCTGCGCTTCACGCGCGAGCGATATTCCGTGTGGCTCGAGTATTTCAAAGGCGGCGCGGGATCAGTCAACGATTTGCCGCCTCATCCGCCCAGAAACCGCAGCCACCACTCGCCCTCGAGGCGGCTGAGGAAGGCGTCTCCCTGATGGATCGCGGCAGTGATGTCGGGGTCGCGGGAATGGATCAGAGTCCAGGTGCCCCCGCTGCGCAGCCAGCAGTGCCGGCGCGAAAGCTCCTGAGCATGGTGCGGGTCGAGGCGCCCGCGCACCGCCACGGCACCTTCTCGCCAGGCGTCTGCCAGCAGCCGCTGCAGTACGCGCTCGAATGAGCCATCGCGGGCCGCGATCTGGACGACTTCGCTCACGTTGCCCGGCTGCACGTAATAGAGGTACCAGCCGATCAGACGCCGCGCGCCGTTGTGCACTGCGTGCGCTCGCAATTTTCCATGACGCGTCTTGCGGGCGGTCTGATCGAGGAGCCAGGCGAGCGATCGCGCGTCATAGACCGGGTGCAGGGAGTTGCCGTTCAGCACCTCGGGCAGATGCGCCAGCATCGCGGCCGCGTCCAGCGGGTCATCCGCGAGCTCGCCGTTTCCCCGATGAAATCCGTTCGGTCGCAGCCGTGCGGTGAGGGCGTCGGCCAGGACTCCCGCCGGGCGCATCGCCAGGGTCAGGGGAAGGGGCAGCAGGGCACGCTCTGCCAGAAGCGAGAGCATGTAGCGCGCGGGACGCAGCGGCCGGGTCCAGTGAAGGCTGTAGAGTAGCGGCGCCGTGCCGCCGATTCCGATCCACATGCGCCGGGCATCGTCGTTCGCCCCATCGACGAGAGTGAGGTCCTGCGGTCCCGAGATGCACGCCTTCGCCAACTGCAGGGCAGTGAGGCTGTGGCGCTTTCGCGGGTCGACCATGAACTGGCAGCCTACGGCGACGCGCACCGGCCGACCGCGGAGCAGCATCCGACGCGGCACCAGCCCCGCGAACCCGGCAATAGCGCCGTCCTCCTCGGCCACCCAGGAGGGCAGCTCGGGGTCGCGCCACGGATTGTCGAAGAGCATCTCGCGGAAGTAGGATTCGCATGCCGCCCGCGAGCGCCAGCGATGTTCCGGATAGACGCGCTCGAAAAGCGCGACCACGGAAGTGATATCGCTCTCGGCAAGGATGCGAAGCGTCGCCATCGCCGGAACGCCCCTCGCTAACCGGTCGCCTCGCGCTCCATTGCCGGGGCTAGCGCGTGAGTCGCACCGGTGCGCCCCGCAAGCAGTCGAGCGATGCGAGCGAGCGAGCGCAAATCGTCGAGATCGATTTCCGCGATCGCGATGCGAAGGCCGAATTGCCGCTCGATCTGCAACAGCAGCTCCACCAGCTGCAGCGAGTCGAGCATGCCGGTTTCCAGCAGATCGGTATCCAGGGAAGGCACGTCGATATGAAACTGCTCCAGGAAAAGCACGCGGAGCTGCTCGATGACGGCATTCGCGTCGGGCATCGGATGCTCTCTAGCCTTGTGCCGGTACTTCGACCGGCGCTGGTGAATCCTGCGATTTCATTTCCAGGAACGCGCTCCGCAGGCTCGGCCGGTCGACCTTGCCGTTGCCGTTTCTCGGCAGCGCGTCGTAGCGCATCCAGCGGGCCGGAAGCATGTAGCCCGGCAGCAACCGGGACAGGCCTTCGCGCAGGGCTGCCGGTACGACGCCGCTGCCCGGCGTCGGAACGTAGGCGCAGCAAATCATCCAGCCTTCGAAGCCTTCGGACTGGACCGCGACTACCGCGCCTTCGTGCAGCCCGGGCTGCGAATGCAGGGCGGCTTCGATCTCGCCCAACTCGATGCGATAGCCGCGGCTCTTGATCTGCGTGTTGTCCCGGCCGACGAAGTGGAACAACCCATCGGCGCCGCGCCATGCCAAGTCGCCGGTGCGGTAGATCCGGTCGTCCGGCCCGGCGCCGCCGGGGAAGGGAAGGAACACGCTGCGCGTCTTCTCGGGATCCCGCCAGTAGCCCGGGCTCAACCCGGCGCCGCGGATGTACAGGTCGCCGGTTTCCCCTGCAAGAACCGGCCGCAACTCACTGTCGAGGACGATCAGTTCCTCGCCGTCGCAGGCGGCGCCGATGGGAACCGGCTCGCGCTCGTTATCCGGGCAGCGCGGAACGGTGTAATAGCTGCTGGCGATGGTTGCCTCGGTGGGGCCGTAAAGGTTGGTGAACCGTGCATGCGGCAGCTTGCGCATCCAGTGGGTCAGGGTCGGCGTCGGGATCGCCTCGCCGCACCACATGACGCGGCGCAGGTCGGGAAAATCGCCTTGCCGGACGACGTCGAATTTCGCCATCAGGTTGAGCACCGAGGGCACCGAGAACCATTGCGTCAGCCGCGATTCGCGGATGAACTGCGCGAGCTTGTGCGGGAGCAGGTTGCACTCCGGAGGCACCAGATGGAGCTCCGCGCCGGCGCTCAGAGTGCCGAAGATGTCGAAGGTCGACAGGTCGAAATGCAGCGGCGGATGCTGCGAAATCCGGTCGGACGGCGAAATTCCGAAATACGCCTGCGCCCAGCGGAGGAACCGCAGCACGCTGCGGTGACTGATCATCACGCCCTTCGGAATGCCGGTGGAGCCTGACGTGAACAGGATGTGCGCGAGATCGGCGTCGGTGTTGACCGACCTCAGAGGCGCCGCGGGATAGGCGCCGATGTCGCCCGGTGCGAACGAGGGCCGAAGATCCACGCCGGCCGGCGCATCCGGGTCGAGCCAGCCGATCAGCGGGCGCGCGCCGAGCGCGGCCGCCGCCAGTGTGTCGCTCAGCAGCGGACCGGTCGATCCGGCGGCAAGGACGCAGCGGCAATCGCTTGCCTCGAGCATGCGCGCCAGGCGCGCGGGAGGCCCCGCCGGATCCAGCGGCACGTAGACGGCGTCCGCTTTCAGCACGCTCAGCATGGACACGACCGCTACGGGCATCTTCGGCATGAGCAGCGCGACCCGGTCGCCGCGGCGGCATCCCGCGTCCGAGAGTAGGCGGCCCAGGCGGTTGCTCGCCTCGTCGAGGGCGCCGTAGGTCATGCGCGTGTCCGCGAAGACCAAGGCGACGGCGTCCGGGTGCGCCTCGGCGCGCGCGCTGATTCCCTGCTGCAGCAGATCGCTCATGCCGCGGCGCGGTGGGTCACGCGCTCGAAGACGGCGCCGATATGCCCCATTTCCTCCGGGCTCGCCGGGACGTCGAGGATGAAATTGCCGTAACCCGCGCCCACGTAGCACGCCAGCAAGTCCGCCACTTCGGCATGGCTCCCCACGAGGTAGGGGCAAAACGTCTTGTAGTTCTGGAACGGGACCAGCCAGTAGGGGTTGCGCTCTCCCGGCCCGGTTTCTCCGAGGCCGGAGAGCTGCTTGTGCCACGACGAATCCGACACCTTCATCGCGAGCTGGTGCGTCAGCTGGCCTTTGCGATCCTCGGGAAAGCGCGCGTGCGCGACCGACCATGCTTCGCTCTCGGTCGGGCGCGCGATGATGCCGATGCGGATGCCGTGTGATGGGCCGTCGTTCGCCGGCGCGACGCCGGCGTATTCGGCCGGCGGTTTCGGGTACTCAACCGGAATCGCGCCGAGCCGGCGTGCCGCAGCCATGCCTGCGTCCGAGGATCCGGAAATCATGATTCCGGGCAGCAGTTCTTTCGGCAGGGGCGGCGTCAGCTTGAGGTTACGGACACGGTAGTAGCGCCCTTCGAAGGTGACCGGATCCGCCGATTGCAGCAACTCCCGGATGACGGTGGTGTACTCCACCAGCCGGTCGTAGCGCTCATCGTGCGGCGTCCGGTCGTCGAGGGCCTCGAGGTCGTTCTTGAATCCGCCAGCGACCAGGTTGAGGTACACGCGGCGGCCGTGCAGAAATGCGAGCGAGGTGATCATCTTCGCCACGCTGTAGGGATGCATGTAGGCGGGCTGGATCGCCACCAGGGGGCACAGCCGCTTGGTGGCGCCGATGATGATCTGCGACGCCAGCCAGGCGTCCACCTGTCCGTTGTCGGTGTAGACGAGGATGCCTTCGCAGCCGGCGTCCTCGCTCCAGCGAGCGATTTCCTCCGCCTGCCGGCGGTAGGTGGCGGCGTGGCCGAGCGCGGAAGGAGGGCAAGTGGCAAAAATCTTCAGAGCGTGAGCGCGATTGGCGCCGTTCATGGCAAATCCTTGCGGTCCGATTCGCTGGGCTTCAAGTTACGTGCCGCAAAAGGCAAGCCGCGCGCTTGCGCAAGCAGCCAAACCTGGTCCGTTCGGCTCATGCGCGGCGCGATGTAGTAGAACCACTACAGCAAGCCGCCGTATCGCCACGCATTTATCCATTCGTCCCGCGATAGTGGGTTGCAGTACCGCGCACTATCATCGCCTGGCCGTCGGGGCAATAACGAAATTTCGGTTTTGGACCTGCACATCGGGGGAACAAACATGACCAACTTGCAATTCGCTCCGGAAATCCAGGATCGCGGAGCGATGTTGAGCGCGCTGCGCGCCTTCAAGAAAGGCGATTTCTCCGTGCGCATGCCGATGGATCTGACCGGCATCGATGGCGAGATCGCGCAAGCATTTAACGACGTCGTCGAAATGAACGAGCGAATCGCGGATGAATTCGCCCGCATCCGCGAGCAGGTCGGCAAGGAAGGCCAGATCAGCCAGCGGGTGAGGCTGCCGGCGGCGGTCGGTTCCTGGGCCGAGGGCGTGGAATCCGTCAATGCATTGATCGGCGATCTGGTGCGCCCGACTTCCGAGGTCGCGCGCCTGATCGAATCGGTGGCCAAAGGCGATCTCGCGCAGCGCATGCAGCTCGAAATAGACGGCACGCCGCTGCGCGGTGAATTTCTCAGGATCGGCAGAGTCGTCAACACCATGGTTGAGCAGCTCAACGGCTTCGCCTCGGAGGTGTCGCGGGTGGCGCGCGAGGTGGGCACCGAGGGCAAGCTCGGCGGCCAGGCGCAGGTGCCCGGGGTGGCGGGGACGTGGAAGGACCTCACCGACAACGTCAATTCGATGGCGGCGAACCTCACCGGCCAGGTGCGCAACATCGCCGAGGTGACGACGGCGGTGGCCAAGGGCGACCTGTCGAAGAAGATCACGGTGGACGTGA
>WNFI01009041.1_pt1 | contig 19488 bp, 15 predicted proteins | sample 5400471 | NCBI WGS metagenome assembly WNFI01 (sample SAMN13153348, study PRJNA577476) | soil metagenome | isolation source: 100 cm saprolite on Douglas fir-dominated hillslope | place: USA:California | collected 2013-09-17
CCGCGCGGCGCCAGGGCAGTCGCGCACCGCTGCCCGTGCTCGCTGCCCGACGTCATCGAGACCGCGCCGCGGCTGCCTGACGGAACGCCGTTCCCTACGTTGTTCTACCTCACGTGCGTGCGCGCCTGCGCTGCCGCCAGCCGGCTCGAGGCCAGCGGCCTGATGCGGGAGATGACGGCCAGGCTGCGTGATGATCCGAAATTGCGGGAGGCTTATGTCGCGGCGCACAGCGACTACGCGGCCAGGCGGGCGGCGGCAGCGGCGGCAGCGGGCGTGCCGACGCTGCCGCCGGACGCTGCGACGGCCGGCGGCATGCCAGACCGGGTGAAATGCCTCCATGCCCTTGCCGCCCACGAACTGGCCGTGCCTGGCTCCAACCCGCTCGGCCGGGAGGCCGTGGCGGCCATGGGAGAGTGGTGGGCAGCCGGGCCCTGCGTTGTGGCGCCCGGGGGACGTGGTTTCGGAGGGATGATGGCTGCACCTGGTACGCAGCGAGTCGCTGCGATCGACTGCGGGACGAACTCGCTGCGGCTGCTGATCGCCGACATCGACCCCGCCAGCCATCAGCTGACGGACGTGCAGCGCCGGATGGAGATCGTCCGGCTTGGCCAGGGAGTCGACGCGACAGGAAGGCTTGCGCCCGATGCCCTGGCCAGGACTTTCGCCATGCTCGAGGAATACGCGCGGGCGATCACAGACTCTGGGGCCGGTGCAGTCAGGCTGGTGGCAACGAGCGCGACCCGGGACGCGTCGAACGCCGAAGATTTCACCGCCGGCGTGCAGCGGATACTCGGGGTGGACCCCGAGGTGATCACGGGTGCGGATGAGGCGTACCTGTCTTTTTCCGGCGCGACCGCTGAGCTCGGCAGCGGCGGCCAGCCAGGCAGACCGGAATCACCGGGCGGGCCCGAGCCCCCGTTCCTCGTCGTGGACATCGGCGGCGGCTCAACCGAATTCGTCTTCGGCGCGGCCGATGCCGACAGCCAGCACGGCCTGTCGGCTATCTCGGTCAACATCGGCTGCGTCAGGCTCACCGAACGGCACCTGCATGCCGACCCGCCAACGCGGGCCCAGGTCGCCGCCGCCACGGCGGACATCGACGCCGCGCTCGCAGCCGTCGCGGAGTCTGTGCCAGCGGCCAGCGCGCGAACCCTGGTCGGGCTGGCCGGCTCGGTCACCACGCTGACCGCGATCGCGCTCGGCCTGACCGCCTACGACCCGACGCTGATTCACCACGCGCGGATCAGCGCGACCCGGGTGCATGACGTCACGGCCGGCCTGCTCGGCAGGAACCACGCCCAGAGGACCGCGATGACGGTGATCCATCCAGGACGCGTGGACGTTATCGGCGCGGGCGCGCTGATCCTGGACCGGGTCATGGACCGGTTCAGCTTCGATGAGATGGTCGCCAGCGAGCACGACATTCTCGACGGGATCGCCTGGTCGATCGTGACCGGAGCGGCGCGGGAACCTAGCTGTTCATGAGCGCGCCCGGCGGCAGGAACGTCCGCAGCGCCGCCGCCCCCGGTCCCGTTCCGCCCGGATCCGGGTGGCCCGGCGATCCGGCGACTGCGGCCACGCCGGTCGCGACCGGCCGGGACAGCGTCCGCGCCCTCTCGGCGGGGGCAGGCTCCCTCGCCGAGCTGACGGCGCGCCAGTCGGTCTGCCGTGCCTGCCCGCGCCTAGTTGCCTGGCGGGAACAGGTCGCCGTGACCAGACGGCGGGCCTTCGCCGCCGAGCCGTACTGGGGTCGGCCCGTGCCAGGCTGGGGTGACGAGAATCCCGGCATCGTGATCATCGGCCTAGCGCCGGCGGCCCACGGCGGCAACCGGACCGGCCGGATCTTCACCGGGGACCGCAGCGGTGACGTGCTCTTCGAGTCGCTCTACCGGTGCGGCCTCGCCGTGCAGCCAGCCAGCGTGACCGCCGGCGACCGACAGCGCCTGAACGGTGTCAGGATGGTGGCTGCCGTCAGGTGCGCGCCCCCGGAGAACAAGCCAACGGTGCTCGAGCGGGATACGTGCGAGCCGTGGCTGGCCGCCGAGCTCGATCTGGTGTCAGCCGACCTCAGGGTAATCGTGTGCCTCGGTCATTTCGCCTGGCAGGCGGCTTGGCGAGAGCTCGTGCGGATGGGGCATCAGGTCCCGGTGCCGCGCCCCGCATTCGGCCACGGAGTCGAGGTCAGGCTGGCCGGGCTCGTTGTCCTCGGCTGCTATCACCCGAGTCAGCAGAACACATTCACCGGCCGGGTCACCGGCGCGATGCTGGACGCCGTCTTCGAGCGGGCGCGCAGCGTGGCCGGGGTCGCCTGATCGCTGCCGCGCGGGAAGCAGCCATGCAGGCGCGGTAACTGCACTTGCCGTGTAGTAACAATGGCCAATTGCATGTGCAACTGCACAGTTCTTCGGGCGCCTAATGTCTATTTGGTAGCCTATAGGAGTCACCTGCCCGATTCCAGGGAATGTTTGAATAAACAGCGCAAGTTGAGGTACTATTTTCGCGCCCCCGTAGCCCAAGGGAAGAGGCGAGCCCCCTAAAAGGGCGCCAGTGTCGGTTCGAGCCCGACCGGGGGTACTGATCATGACGATCAGCCATATCTAGGCGATCTTTGGGTGTCATCGCAGGTCAGAGCAATTGGATAATTCGCCTGCTCGCTTCGTTCCGTGAACAGATAGCCACTCCCGATCCGCGCACGCTCGACCCATAATTTGTGAATCGCTGGTCGCGAGCGCTCTCAGGTATAGGCCATTCTAGATTTATGAATCACAAATTTCACGCTGCTACTGATCGCCGGGCTGACGAGACAAGACGAATTCCGGAAGCCCGAAGGTGACTAACGGATTTTGACGTTACGCAGAACAGTGTTAGGCCGGCCCGGCGGCTGCGGGCCAGTCGCTGCGCTCCGGCGCCCGGCTCCGCCCGGCAGGGCGCCGCGGTCCGGCTCCGTCCCCGGTCGGCTGCGGGATGCTGGCTTGCTGCCGCCAGGCCGCTGAAGCCCGCTGCCAGTCAGCTGCGGAAGCCCCTTCAGGCTCCGGTCAGCCGCTGCGGTCGGGCCCTGCCCTGGTCAGCGTTATCGCCACGATAACCCTGCGGTCGCGGCGCATGGCATTCCGGTAGTCATCCCAATCGGGGTGCTCGCCCGAAATCCTGCGGTAGTAGTCGACCAGCAGGTCCATGGCCTCCGGTAGCCGGATTATCTCGGCGGTGCCCTCGGCCTGGATCCAGTCACCGTAGAACCCGTCATTCATCACGCACAGTGAGACCCGGGGGTCGCGCGCCAGGTTCTTGGTCTTGATGGCCGCTTCGCGGGTACTAATCAGGACGCGGCCGTCCGCTCCCACGCCAACCGTAACGGGGGATAGCTGGGGACGCCCGTCAGACCGGTTTGTCGCGAGGACCGCCCGGTGATTGACACCGATGAACTCCCTCGCACGCTCGAACTGCATGCGCGCGGATCAGGCGCTGTTCAGCCGGATACGCCGCTGCACCTCGTACTCATGGACGATTGCAGCCGCGTAGGCGTGCGTCAGCCCGTGCTCATCCGCCAGCCACGTCGCCCGCTCGGTATGCCGCATGAAAGACGGCCCCGATTCCAGGCGGTGGAACCACTCTCTGAGATCGCTGCCGGTGACCCGCGGGATGCGGGCTATCAGGTTCTTGTGCATCTCGGGAGAGTGGGTTAGGGACAAGGGGCACCTCCAGGCCGAGACGAGTCTCCTCACTTGAGCCTGCACCACCGGAGGCGTCCTGGCAAGACCTGAACGTGACCTATCCGTTATCCGACCAGGGACTAAACGACGGCGTCCCGACTAATCCGGGCACCGGTCGAACCGCGCCCGCCGCCGGTCACGAAGTGCCAGAAACGGGCCAGTCCTGAGCCGCGCTGACGGGCCGGAAAGATGCAGCAGGGCTGGCCCAGGTTTTACCTGGGCCAACCCTGTCCCCCCGGGCTAGGACGTGACCGGGCCCGATCCATCCCGATCGCCGGTCACCGTAGTGAAGCACACACACTGCTAGGACGCGCCCCGGGGGAGACCAGGGAGCACTGGCCGCCGGAGTGATGTAAGTCCAGGTCAGCGCCTCGTGGCGGGCCGACTTCATGGCTTGGCGCGCGGGGAGATCAGAGACGAGGTAGAGACCTGAGTGAGATTGGCCAGAACAGACGGCTAATACCGTCCCGGCTTAGATCGGCGGATACCGGACGAGTCAGGAAAGCCGCTCGAAGATCATCGCCATGCCCTGCCCGCCGCCGACGCACATCGTCTCGAGGCCGAAGGTCTTGTCGTGGAACTGCAGGCTGTTCAGCAGCGTCGAGGTGATCCTCGCTCCAGTCATCCCGAACGGATGCCCGACCGCGATCGCGCCGCCATTGACGTTGAGCTTCGAGATGTCGATGTTCAGGTCCTGGTAGGACGGGATGACCTGCGCGGCGAACGCCTCGTTGATCTCGACCAGGTCGATGTCCTCGATGGTCATGCCAGCCCTGGCCAGAGCCTGGCGGGACGCCCCGACCGGGCCCAGCCCCATGATCTCCGGCGAAAGGGCCGTGACGCCGGTGGAGACGATCCTGGCCAGCGGCGTGATCCCCAGGTCAGAAGCCTTGCGGTCGCTCATGACCACGACGGCGGCCGCGCCGTCATTGAGCGGGCAGCAGTTGCCGGCCGTCACGGTGCCGTCCGGCCGGAACACCGGCTGCAGCGCAGCCACCTTCTCCAGCGTCGTACCCGCGCGCGGCCCGTCGTCGGCGGCTACCGTCGTTCCGTCCGGCAAGGTGACCGGCGTGATGTCGAGCTGCCAGAACCCGTCCGCGATCGCCTTCTCCGCTAGGTTCTGCGACCGGACGCCGAACTCGTCCTGCTCGGCTCTGCTGATGCCGCGCTGCTGGGCGACATTCTCCGCAGTCTGGCCCATGGCGATGTATATGTCCGGGATCTGGCCGTCGTCGCGCGGGTCGTGCCAGGCATCGGCACCGCCGGCCGCGCGGGCAGCGGCCCGATCCTCGGCTTCGGCGAAGATCGGGTTCTTGGTGTCGGGCGCACCGTCGCTGCTGCCCTTGCCGAACCTGCTGACGCACTCGACGCCCGCCGAGATGAAGATGTCGCCTTCGCCGGACTTGATCGCGTGGTAGGCCATCCTGGTGGACTGCAGCGACGATGAGCAGTACCTGGTAATCGTGGTGCCGGGCAGCGAGTCGAGGCCGAGCATCACGGCCAGCACCCTCGCCATGTTGTAGCCCTGCTCGCCGCCGGGGAGGCCGCAGCCGAGGATCAGGTCCTCGATGTCAGCGGGATCAAGCTGCGGAACCTTCGCCAGGGCCGCCTTGATCATCTGAAGCGTCAGGTCATCGGGGCGAATGCTGGTCATGGTCCCCTTGAATGCCCGCCCGATCGGCGAGCGCGCGGTCGCGACTATGACTGCCTCTGGCATGGCTGGCTCCCTGGCGGAACTGGTCCTTTACCGCACAGTAGCTTACGTTCTTCGTGCCGTCAGCCGGGCAGCGGGGCGCGGAACACCTCGCGACTCCGCTGGCGCTGGGGGACGATCTCCCGGAACCCGCTGAGGCCGCTGATCGCGTCAGGCCGCACGCAGACATGCCAGGCCTGTCCCTCGTCGATGACGTTAACCTCGCCGGCGCGCTGCCGGTCGAGCAGAAGCCCGCGCAGGATCCGGTGCGCATGGAAGCGGCGGTACCACTTCATCTCGATGTCAGCGGCGTAGCCGACGCAGTGCGAGCTCGGCAGCAATGCGATGTAGCCGAGCGACTTCAGGTGCAACTGGTGCTCGACGCTCCTCGCCACGCTGGTGACCCACAGCGGCGGGGTTCTGTCAGGCGCAATCTGTTCGAACTCGTCGGCGACGTCGTTGAGCCAGGCCACCAGCTGCGGCCGGGCCTTCGGCAGCCAGAGCCCTGCCGTGCGCGGCGAGCGGCCTGGCAGCGCCCGCCGCTCGGCCGAGCGGGCGGCCCGTGCGACGAGCGTCATAGCCTGGTGCCGGTAGCAGAACCTCAGCTGTTCGTTCTCGGCGACCTCGTCGAGGTCGACAAGCTCGGCGGCGTCGCGGACGTCGCCGTCGTTCTGGTAGCTGTGGGTCCGGCCCCACCACACCGCCTCGATCTGCGCGAGCATGAAGATCCGGACCAGCGAGGCGAGCGTGCTCGTCGCGTTCTGCGTGGTGGGCTCGTAGTTCCTGACCTCGAAGAGAAGCTTGGCCACGGTCACGTTCCGGCCGTCAGGAGTAGCCTCGAGCACCGCCGCGAAGTCGTCCTGATCAAGCCGCTTGCTTAGGATGCGCTCCACGCTTGTGGTGTCGTTCGGCGCCGCTTGCGCGACCTCAGTGACCAGGTCGCTGACGGCTGCGCGGAACGGGCCCAGGGACGGCAAGCAGGGCGAGAAATGCTCGATCGGCGGGCGGCTCGGCCGCCTGTCCTGATCGGCCAGCAGCAATGTCACGAGGTCCCCCTAGGCTCGAGATGCCGGTGCGGATTTAGTTAGCGCACAGAGTGTAACAACGCGATTGCGAACGGTAATGCGCTTTCGATCTTCGTCCCGAACGGCCCGTTAGTTCGCGCTCAATCCATTTCGCGGCGTGCAGCGGCGGATAGTCCCCGCTGACATCAGCCTCATCTGGGCCGCGGCAGCCCGGCCACTGCGGGCGCGTGATCTCGCGCTGACACGAGCAGCGGGTTGCCCGAACGGGTAAGTGGTTCGCCCGCGCGGCTAGGTTAGTACTGGCCTGTCATTCGGCCGCAGCAGGCTCAGGAATTCGGCACCAGGCCGGACAACCACGCAATCCGCGCCGGAGAATGAGGTGTTTCAGCCATGCAGGTGCATGAGTCGCTGATCGATCTCATCGGGAACACGCCGCTTGTCAGGCTGCGCAAGGTGACCCGGCACCTGGACAGCGGGCACAGCCGCAGCAGCGCTCCGGCCGTCCTGGCCAAGGTCGAGTACGTCAACCCGGGCGGCTCGGTCAAGGACAGGATCGCGCTGCGGATGGTGGAGGCCGCCGAAGCTTCTGGTGCGCTGCGCCCCGGCGGCACCATCGTCGAGCCCACTTCAGGGAACACCGGCGTCGGGCTGGCCATCGTGGCGGCCGAGAAGGGCTACAGGTGCGTGTTCGTCTGCCCGGACAAGGTGGCGCAGGACAAGATCAGCGTCCTGCGTGCCTACGGCGCCGAGGTGGTGGTCTGCCCGACAACCGTATCGCCCGAATCGCCCGACTCCTACTACAGCGTCTCCGACCGGCTGGCCAGGGAGATCACGGGCGGCTGGAAGCCGAATCAGTACGCCAATCCGGCGAACCCGGAGTCCCATTACCTCACCACAGGCCCGGAGATCTGGGAGCAGACAGAGGGGAAGGTCACCCATTTCGTGGCCGGTATCGGCACCGGCGGGACTATTTCCGGGACGGGCAGGTACCTCAAGGAGGTCTCTGGCGGCCGGGTGAGGGTCATCGGAGCCGACCCGGAGGGATCGGTCTACTCCGGCGGGACGGGTCGGCCTTACCTGGTCGAGGGCGTCGGCGAGGACTTCTGGCCTGAAACCTACGACAAAGGAGTTTGCGATCAGGTCATCGCGGTGAGCGACGCCGACTCGTTCCTGATGACCAGGCGCCTCGCCGCTGAAGAAGCCCTGCTCGTCGGCGGCTCAGGCGGGATGGCCGTGGTCGCGGCGCTCAAGGTCGCGGCGCAGGCAGGGCCGGGCGATGTCGTCGTGGTCCTGCTGCCCGACGGCGGGCGGGGATACCTGTCCAAGGTGTTCAGCGATGACTGGATGGCCGACTACGGATTCCTCACCGCACAGACCGCCGAGCCACGGATCGCTGACGTGCTAGAGCGCAAGAGAGGTCAGTTGCCGCTATTCGTGCACGCGCATCCCGGCGAAGCGGTCAGGGCAGTGATCGAGACGCTGCGGGAGTACGACGTCTCGCAACTTCCCGTGCTGAAGGAGGAGCCCCCCGTGATGGCGGCCGAGGTCCTCGGCTCGATCACCGAGCGCGAGTTGCTCGACGCGCTGGTCAGCGGGCGGGCGGCGCCCGGCGATCCGGTCTCCGCGCACATGTCGGCGCCGCTCCCGATGATCGGGTCGGGCGAGCCCATCAGCGCCGCGATCGCCGCGCTCGAGAAGGCAGGCGCGGCCGTGGTACTAGTTGACGGAAAGCCGACCGGAATGATCACCAGGCAGGATGTGCTGATGTACCTGGCCGGGTAAAGGTCAGGGCAGAGGACGAGCGACGGGACGGCGCGGCATGGCTCAGATCGAGCACGGGGACGGTTTCGAGACGCTGGCCATCCACGCGGGGCAGGAACCGGACCCGCTCACCGGTGCCGTTGTCCCGCCGATCTATCAGGTGTCGACCTTCAAGCAGGATGGGGTTGGCGGCCTGCGCGGCGGGAGACGCAGTGCATCCGAGCACAGTGCAGCCGGGCCCGGGGCATCCGGGCCCGGGGCCGCCGAGCACGGCGATGTCGTGACCGGGCCAGGCCGCTGGGTCGAGGGCTACGAGTATTCCCGCACGGCTAACCCGACCAGGGGGGCCCTCGAGGAATGCCTGGCGGCGCTGGAAGGTGGCGTCCGGGCGCTGGCATTCGCGTCCGGGATGGCCGCGGAGGACTGCCTGGTCCGCGCGGTCTGCCAACCCGGAGACCACGTGCTGATCCCGCACGACGCGTACGGCGGCACCTACCGGCTGTTCGACAAGGTGATGGCCGGCTGGGGCGTGACCTACGACCCGGTGCCCCCGACGCTGATCTGGGTCGAGTCGCCCACCAACCCGCTGCTGTCGATCGCGGACATCGCCGCCCTGGCGCAGATCGCGCGCGCGGCAGGCGCCCTGCTCGCGGTAGACAACACCTTCGCCTCGCCGTATTTGCAGCAGCCGCTCGCGCTCGGCGCCGATGCCGTGATCCACTCCACCACCAAGTACCTGGGCGGCCACTCCGACGTGGTCGGCGGCGCCCTCATCGTCACCGACACCGGACTCGCTGAGCGGCTCGCCTTCCTGCGGAACGCTGTGGGCTCGGCCGGGGCGCCGTTCGACTCGTGGCTGACGTTGCGCGGCGTGAAGACGCTCGGTGTCCGGATGGACCGGCATTGCGACAACGGAGCGCAGGTCGCGAAGATGCTCGCCAACCACCCCCGCGTCGCGCAGGTCTACTACCCCGGCCTGCCCGATCACCCAGGCCACGAGGTGGCGGTCAAGCAGATGCGCGGCTTCGGCGGGATGGTCTCCTTCCGCCACGCCGGCGGTGAGGCAGCGGCCGTCGAGATGTGCGGGCGGACCAGGTTGTTCACGCTGGGCGAATCGCTCGGCGGGGTGGAGTCGCTGATCGAGCACCCGGCGCGGATGACGCACGCATCGGCCGCCGGGTCGCCGCTTGAGGTGCCGCCCGACCTGGTCAGGCTGTCGGTCGGGATCGAGAACTGCGACGACCTGATCGAGGACCTCCGCGCCGCCCTCGGCTGACCGGCCCGCCCGGGGCGCCGCCGGCCGACCATGATCCCGGACCTTAATCAGAATCTGGACGTCTATCGTCGTATCTGCTGACGCATGACCAGGTTCTGGAAATCGTCCGCGATCTAAGTGCTCGCTGTCCGTCACCGGAGGCGGCGGTCAGGCACTGACCGCCCCGGCGACGATGCCAGTTGCCGGCAACGACGGCAGCTTCAGCATGTCGGCCTGGACCGACCTGGCGAGGTGCCAGGGCTCCTGCGTGGCGCTCGCCGGTGACGCGACGCACACCTATGAATTCGCCCTCAAGTACCAGCATTCTTCAACGCCACCCATGGCACACTCACCCTGTACGTCAACGGAACGCAGGCCGGCCAGGTCAGCAACTTCTCTCCGTGGGCCGCGCCGGCACCTGGGCAGGTGCGCATCGGCAACCTGGCCCCAGGCGGTACCGCGCACGACTGGTCGGGCCGGATCTCGAACGCCTGCCTCTTCTACGGCGTACTCCAGTCCGCCGATGCCACGCTCCTGTTCAAGGGCGACTCGGCCCACCCGCACGACGGGTGCGCCGCCATGTTCGCCAAGTACCCCTAGCCGCGGCAGAACCAGCCACACTGCGGCGCGCAGTCCTCTAAGCAGCCGCGAAGGCTGGTCAGCGGGCCGGCGCCTCCGGCGCTAGTCGAGCGTGCTGATGGCGGGCGCGATGGTCGCGTCAGGGGCGAGGGCGCGCCGGGCCGCCTGCTGCTCGTGCCTGACAACGTGCATCACCCTCGCACAAGTCGCGCGCCTGTTGAAACTCACCGATCTCGATCAGCGCCGAGACCATCCAGAACGAGCAGATCGTGAACGTGCCCTCATGACCGCGCAGCCCGTCATCGGTCTCATTGGTGCGGTATCGGCAGATGAGCCCGTCGATCGACAGTTCCTCCCCGATGGCCAGGACGGTGTCGCGGATCCGCTTGTCGTCGGCCGGCAGGAACCTGACCAGCGGCATCAGCAGTAGCGACGCGTCGAGGGCGGTGGTGTCGTAGTGCTGGCAGAACACGCCGCGCTCGTCGACCGCGTTGGCGCAGATGTCAGCGTGGATCTCGTCGGCCGCAGCCTGCCACTGCTCGGCGGCCTCCGCATCCTCCCTGATCCTGGCGAGCCGCGCGCCGCGGTCAAGCGCCACCCAGCACATCATCTTGGAAGACGTGAAGTGCTTAGGCTCGCCACGGATCTCCCAGATCCCGCAATCAGGTTCGCGCCAGTGCAGGAGTGCCCGCTCGACCTGCTGGCGCGCCATCCGCCAGACCCGGTCGTCCAGCCAATCGCGCGACTTGGTATGCAGGTACAGCGAGTCGACGACGGCGCCCCAGACGTCGTTCTGCCGCTGCGCATACGCGGCATTGCCGATCCGGACCGGCCTGGCGCCCTGGTAGCCGTGCAAGTGGTCAAGCACGTGCTCGTCCAGGTCCTTGGAGCCGTCAATCTTGTAGACGATCTGCAGATCGTCGTGATCCCGCTCGAGGATGTCGGCGATGAAGGCGAAGTAATCGTTCGCCTCCCACTCGAATCCGAGGGTGAACAAACCCCAGAGCGCGAATGTCGCATCCCTGATCCAGCTGTAGCGGTAGTCCCAGTTCCGCTCGCCTTTGGGTGTCTCGGGAAGCGACGTGGTCGCCGCAGCGGCGATGGCACCCGTCGGGGCGTACGCGAGCCCCTTGAGGGTCAGGGCGCTGCGGGTGAGGTGCGCGCGCCAGCGATGGTCGGGCAGCCTGCCGCGGGCCAGCCAATGCCGCCAGTGATGCGCGGTCCACAGCAGCCGCTGATTGGCCTCCTCGAAGTCCTCCGGCGGCGCGTCGCCGCCCCAGGACAGCGCGCAGAACCTGTTGTCACCCTCCCTGAGCAGGGTGCGTGCCTGGGCGCTCGGTCCCTCGATCCCGATCCTGATGTCGGAGGTGAGGGCGAGTTCGATGTCCAGGCCAGCGGTCCGCACCGTGACCTGGTTAAACCCGCGCTCGGTGTAGTTCCATTGCTCGCGACGCCGGCCGTAGTCGAAAGCCGGATGGCAGTCCATCACCAACTGAACCGCACCGTTGGTACAGCGGACAGTGCGCAGCAGGGTGTGCTCGGCGTCGTAGTCTGTCGGCGGCCGGCGGTGTCCGGCGCGCTGCGGATACTGGTGCCGCCAGGGGCCCATCAACAGGCAGTCCCGCACGATGAGCCAGCCTTCGCCGCAGTCCCACACCGTCTCGAGCACCATGGTCCCGGCCAGGTAGCGGCGGTCGGCAGGAACGGACATGTCTGCGGGCCCGAACTTGAACCAGCCGGCATCCCGGTCGAGCATTGCCCCGAAGACGCTCGGGTCGTCCAGCCTGGGCAGGCACATCCACTCGACCGACCCACCCGGCGCGATGAGCGCTGAGACCTCGCAGTCGGACAAGAAGCCGTAGTCGGCGATCGGCGGATAGGGCGAGAACTCGTCGAGATCCGCCTGGTCCGTCTGCGTCATGATCACCGTCCCGCAGAATCCTGCCTGGCGCGCGGACCGCGCCGGTACCTTCCTGCTTTACTCGGTTCTACCCGATTGGGGAAGTCCGATTCACCCGATCAGCTGTTCCAGATCATCAGCACAAGACTGACCAGCCATATCAGGCTGACCACGCCGCCGATCATGGCGATCCGGCCGCGCTCCACGCTGGCTAGCTGTTGGGCAATGGCTGTGGCCGGTTCGCCAGCCTGGTGTTGGCCAGTGCCCGCAGCCGTCTCGCCAGCCGCAGCGGCAGGGCCGCCGGGTGCCTGATCGGCGGGCACCTGTCCGCCGTCTGCCCCAGCGCCGGGCTCCTGGCTGGCGGCGGTCGCGCTCGCTGGCCCGTCGCGCACACCAGCGGCAGTTGCCGCGGTAGCCGCGGTTGCCGCGGCGGCTTCGAGCGCCTTGATCGCGCGGCGCTGGTCCCGGTAGATCAGGCCCAGCAGCAGGATCGCGACGACGAACAGCGTCGCGGATACGATGATCCACGGCTTGCCGGCCTTGCTGATCATGGTGGCCAGCCCGAAGCCCCGGGCCGATCGTGAAAATCACGAAGGCGACGTGCAACCAGAGGACCAGGTGCTGCGAGAAGGACATGGGGCGAGTCTAGAACCAGGCTGATTCGATTCCCGGCCGCCACGACCGATGGGGCTAACCGATAGTCAGGATGATGCCGGACCGGGCGGTGCGTCCCGGCCCGGCATGCGATCCTGCTTGGCGCCGCTAGCGGCCGGCCGAGGCGGGAAAACCATGCCGGTCGCTTGGGCGCACTCAGCTAGCTGACTTGCGGCCGACGATCCAGGCACCGATGAAGGCGAGCACACCGATGACCGCGCTGACGGAGCCGCGGATGTCGTGGCTGCCATGGTTGACCTTGCCGCTATGCCCGATCGTATTCAGCGGGCCGAGGCCGACGCCCGCGAAGAACAGTATGGCCAGGATGATGAACAGGACGCCGACGACGGCGAGCGCGATGACCAGCGGCCGCTTCGAGGCGGCGCCGCCAGAGACAGTAGAACTCACTTCTTGCTCCTTCGGAGGGCGGGAATCTCCAGGGCCGTCGGGCGGCTCCGGGAGGGCGGGGTTCCCGATGGCCCGGCGGTCGGCCCGCCGGGCGGGGAGATTACTACGTGCCGCAACGTACTACCTGCGGGTTGCGAGAAAAGGCTACTTCAGGAAAACGCCCGAAAGCTCCCCCTGAAGGTTCACCGCGGCGGGCGTTACTTCCTCCGCTCCCTGCGCGCGCGGAGGAAGTCGCTGACTACGTATTCGCCCAGGCTGTCGGGCATGGCGCGCAGCACCCGGCCGCCGTTTCGCCTGGCGACCTCGTCTACGAACGAGATCAGCCGCTCATCGTCAGCGAGCATGAACACATTCAGCGTCGCGCGCCGCCTCGTCATCTTGTCTACCTCGGCCATCGTCAGCTCGAGCGTTTCCGGCGATGGCGGCCAGTCGAACCAGAAACTGCCATCCCGGCGCAGGTGCGCTGTCGGCTCGCCGTCGGTGATGATCAGCACAATCGGATTGTGCTCGGGTCGGCGGTCGAGGAAGCGACCGGCGAGCACCAGCGCGTGATGCAGGTTAGTGCCCTGCACCATGTCCCAGCCGAGCCCAGCCAGATCCGACTCCCTGAGTTCCCTCGCGTAGTTGGAGAATCCGATGACCTGCAGCGAGTCCTGCGGGAACCTCGTCCTGACCAGTGAGTACAGCGCGAGCGCCGTCTGCTTCGCCGCGCTCCAGGTGCCGCGTAGCGCCATCGAGTAGGACAGGTCGACCAGCAGGCAGATCGCGGCCGACGCCCGGCGTTCTGTTTCGCCGATCTCGAAGTCGCTGACTGAGAGCTTGACCGCCGTCCGGATGCCGCTGCCGCCCCCGCGGCCGGCCCCGGCCCCGCCGCCGGTGCGCAGGTCCTCGCCGCCGCCGGTAGCCAGGCCAGGCACGCCGCCCCGCAACAGCGCGTTACGTACTGTCGCCGCCGTGTCGATGGCCTGCTCGTCGCCGAACCGCCACGGCCGGGTGGAGCCAGTCAGCTCGCCAGCCTGACCGACGTCGCGCTGATCGTGGTCGCCGTATCCGCCCTCGGCCAATTTGGCGAACACCTTGCGCAAGGCGGTGTCACCGAGCCGCCGCACGGCCTTCGGGGTCAGCTCGAGCTTGCCCTCGTTACTGGTCAGGTAGCCCTGCCGCTGCAGCTCGCGCTCGATCTCCTTGAGCGCCTCCATGTCGTCGACGGCCTGGCGGCCGAGCGCGCGCCGCACTGCCTCCTCATCGATGTCGTCGAGCCGCGCGCCCGGGTAGTCCTGGCGCAGCGCGTCCTCAAGCTCGGCCAGGTCGGCGAGTTCTGCCAGCGCGGTCGTGGCGTCGCCGAGCCCGAGCGGGTCGCGGCCCGTCATCCGCTCGCTGCCCTGGCCGTCCCAGTCGATGTCGGGGCGCCTGGCCCGCAGCGCCCCGGCCAGCCTGGCCAGCTCCTGCGCCAGCCCGGCGTCCTCCATGGCCTGGGCCATCAGGCCGGATAGCTCATCCCGCTGCTCGTCGGTCAGCGAGTTGAGCAGGCGCTGCGCCGCGGCCATGCGGCGCACCAGCGAGTCCACGAGCTGCTCGAGGTTCTCTGGCGAGTCCGGGAAGAACTCGCCGTAGGTGGCCATGAACGCGTCGAAGTCCTCCTGGGTGTGCTCCCCCCGGGCATCGGCCTCGATCATGTCGGTGAGCGCGGCCATCATCTCCTTGACCCGCCGCATGCCCTCGGCATCCGACTCGGACATCTGCTCCTTGATGCCGCGGAACTGGCTATCAAGCACCTCGCGCCTCAGCAGCTCTCTGAGCTGCTCGAATGTCTGCGCGGCCGCCTGGCTGCGCCACTGGTAGTCCGACAGCTGCCTGATCGCGCCAGCGGTGTCGGACGGCAGCGCGTCGAGCTCGGCCTCGCGCAGCCTGGCATCATCGCTGGGGTCGGGGAAGAGCTCGGCGCGTTCCTGCCCGATGGCGGTGTCGAGCAGCGCCCTGGCCTGCTCGAGTATGCCGTCGAGACGGCCGCTCCTGCGCAGCTCCCGCTGGCGCTCGCGGACCTGCCTCAGCACGTCGTCCAGGCCGCGGTGGTCGGACAAGCCGCGCCTGAGCAGGTCGCGCAGGGCGCTGGCCGGATCGTCGCCGTTCAGGACCGACTCGCCGAGCGCGTCCACTGCGCCGCGCACATCGTAAGGAGGCTCGAGTGGATCGGGCCCGCCGAGGTACTGGCCATACCGGTAGCCGGTCATCTGCTGCCGCCCTTCCGTTCAGGCACGCGTTGAACCACCCGTCAGCTGCGGTAGATGGCTCCGCCGTCGACGACGTCCTTGGACAGCCTCCGCATCAGGTACAGCCCTTCGAGGGCGAACTCGAGTGCCGCGGCCGCCTGGCCGAACGACTCGCCGCCGCCGTCTAGCCGTTCCATGATCCGGGCCAGCCCTGGCACCTCGCCGATCCGGCGCAGCAAGTCGGCGGCCGGAAGCAGGTCGGACGATTCGACGCTATTGCCCTCGGCGAACCTCGCCACCAGGCCGGACAGGTCGGCGCTGCCGAGATGGGCACGGAAGGTTTCTGCCGTCGCGCGCCGCAGCAGGTGCTCGAGCACCTCGGCCTCCCTGCCCTCCTCGCTGACCTCGAACTCGACCTTGCCGCGCAGCGTGCTCACGACAGTGGGCAAGTCGCAGATCCTCGCGACCGGCCGCTCCTCGCCGCTGATCGCCGCCCGGCGAACCGCGGCAGCGACCACTGCCTCCGCCGCCGCGATCGCGAACCGGGCGGACACGCCGGAGCGGGCATCCACCGCCGGCGAAGCTCGCACCAGCCTGGTGAACCTGGCGATCACCTCGGTCAGGTGCCTGGGCAGCACCGCATCGGGGTTCTCGCCGCCCCAGGCGATCTCGGCCTCCTGCCGGACCACGGCTAGCTCGTCGTCGAGCGAGAGCGGGTAATGCGTGCGTATCTCGGCGCCGAACCTGTCCTTGAGCGGCGTGATGATCCGGCCCCTGTTGGTGTAGTCCTCCGGGTTCGCGCTCGCGACCAGCACGAGGTCGAGCGGCAGGCGCAGCGCGTAGCCGCGGACGGCGATGTCGCGCTCCTCGAGCACGTTCAGCAGCGAGACCTGGATCCGCTCGGCCAGGTCGGGCAGTTCGTTGAGGCAGAACACCCCGCGGTTAGTCCGCGGGACGAGGCCGTAGTGAATGGTCTCCGGGTCGCCCAGCGTACGGCCCTCGGCGACCTTCACCGGGTCGATGTCGCCGATCAGGTCGCCCACGCTGGTGTCGGGCGTCGCGAGCTTCTCCCCGTACCGCTGGTCCCGCCTGTGCCAGCTGACCGGCAGGTCATCGCCGAGCTCGGCCGCGAGGCGGCGGCATCTGACGCAGACCGGGGCAAACGGATGGTCATTGATCTCGCACCCGGTGATGACCGGCGACCACTCGTCGAGCAAGCCGGTCAGGGTACGGATCAGCCTGGTCTTGCCCTGGCCGCGCTCGCCGAGCAGGATCACGTCGTGCCCCGCGATCAGGGCGCGCTCCAGATGCGGGCGCACGGTGTCGTCGAAGCCGAGGATTCCGGGAAAGGTATCCGCACCGGCGCGCAACCTGGCGAGCAGATTCTGCCGCACCTCGTCCTTGACGCTCCGGAACAGATGGCCGCTTGCGCGGAGTTCGCCGAGGGTCTTGACTGCTGGGGCGGCTGCTGTGCCGGTGACTGATGAGGGCTGGCTCTGTGGCTGCACCATCCGACACTATGTCCCGCGTGGCGTGGTCCGCATCTCGGGAGGGGCATGGTAATGGACGGAATACGCAAATGGTAGAAAACGGGAACGCAGGGAGCCTCGGAAGCCGCGGACCTGTTCTAGTCGCCGACATCGGCGGCACGAAGATCGCAGCCGGCGTGGCTGAGCCAGGCGGCCGCCTGATCACATGGACGCAGGTGCCGACGCCGCGCGATGTTGACGCCGAGCAGCTGTGGCGCACGCTCGAGGACTTGCTGCTTGAGGTACTTGACGTCGCCAAGGTCGAAGACGCCGCCGAGCTGTCCGGCCTGGGCTGCGGCTGCGGCGGTCCGATGGAGTGGCCATCCGGGCGGGTTTCGCCGCTGAACATCCCTGCCTGGCGGGGGTTCCCGCTCAGGGAGCGGCTGGCGGCCAGGTTCGGCGGCGGGCGGCTGACGGTCCGGGTGCACAACGACGCGGTCTGCGTGGCGGCCGGGGAGCATTGGCGCGGCGCAGGCCGCGGCTCGAAGAACGTGCTCGGCATGGTGGTGTCGACCGGCGTGGGCGGCGGGCTGATCCTTGACAACCGGCTGATCGACGGAGCCTCAGGCAACGCTGGTCACATCGGGCACGTTGTCGTCTACCCGGACGGCCCGGCTTGCGTCTGCGGGGGGCGAGGATGCGCGGAGGCGATCGCCAGGGGACCCGCGCTGGTGGAGTGGGCGCAGGCGGCAGGCTGGCGTCCCGACCGGCCTGGCGTGACCGCCAAGGACTTGGCCGCCGATGCGGCACAGGGTCACGGGGTCGCGCGGGACGCGCTGCTCCGGGCGGGCCGGGCGCTCGGCATCGCGATCGCATCGGCCACCAGCCTGTGCGATCTTGAGGTGGTCGCGGTCGGCGGCGGGCTGTCTCAGGCCGGGGCGCTGCTGTTCGAGCCGCTCCAGGAGGCCCTGACGCTGCACGCCAGGCTCGAATTCACCCGTCAGGTACGCGTCGTCCCTGCGGCACTCGGCCAGAACGCTGGCATGGTCGGCGCCGCAGCGCTGGTCTCAGCCGGCGAGCGCTACTGGCGGGTGGACTGAGGGCGCGATGACCGGTCGGCGGGCCCGGGCCGGTGGCAGCCTCAGTTCGCCTCGGCCGCGCCGCCAATGCGCTCAGAGGTTGCCGCGGCGCTCCTGCTCGCGCTCGATCGCCTCGAACAGGGCCTTGAAGTTCCCCTTCCCAAATCCCTGGGAACCGTGTCGCTCGATCAGCTCGAAGAATATGGTCGGCCGGTCTTGCACCGGCTTGGTGAAGATCTGCAGCAGGTAACCGTCCTCGTCCCGGTCGGCGAGGATCCGCAGCTCCCTGAGCTCCGGAAGCGGCACCCTGGTGTCGCCCACCCACTCGCCGAGGGTGTCGTAGTAGCTGTCGGGCGTCGGCAGGAAGCTGACGCCGGCCTGCTCCATGTGCCGGACGGCCGCCACGATGTCGTCGGTTGTCAGCGCGATGTGCTGCACCCCGGGACCGCCGTAGAAATCGAGGTACTCGTCAATCTGCGACTTCTTCTTGCCGGGTGCGGGCTCGTTGATGGGGAACTTGACCTTGCGCGACCCGTCGGCGACGACCTTGCTCATCAGGGCTGAGTATTCGGTCGCGATGTCGTCGCCGACGAACTCCTTCATGTTGGTGAACCCCATCACCCGGTGGTAGAAGTCCACCCATTCGTCCATCTTGCCGAGCTCGACGTTCCCCACGCAGTGGTCGACCGCGGTGAAGAACGGCGCACGCTCAGCAAGCATCGGGTCAGCGGCGATGTAGCCCGGCAGGTAGGGCCCCGCGTAGTCGGCGCGTTCCACCAGGGTGTGCCTGGTGTCGCCGTAGGTCGCTATCGCGGCGAGCACCACCTTCCCGTGGGCATCCTCCTCGACGTGCGGCTCATCGAGCGGCCTGGCGCCGCGTGCGACCGCATAGGCGAAGGCCTCGCGCGCCGATGGGACGCCGATGGCCAGGTCGATGACACCGTCACCGTGTGCTGCGACATGCGCGGCCAGAGCGGTTCCGGCGCGGACAGCGCCGCGCAGCACGAACCGGGCCGAGCCGGACTCGAGCACATAGGCTGCCTCATCCCGGCAGCCGGTCTCCGGCCCCCGGTACGCCGTGACCGTCATGCCGAAGGCGCTTGAGTAAAAGTGCGCCGACTGTCTGGCGTTGCCGACAGCGAAGACGACCGCATCCATGCCGGTGACCGGGAATTCGTCCGCCTGCCTGCTCGATCGTCCAGCGGCGGTGGTCTGCGTGGTCATGATCTCGCTCCTTGCTGACGGCGGTCGGCGAACCATGATGGCTGCTACCTCGCAGCGTCTACCTCGCAGCATCGACCAGGGATACAAGATGTGCAACTGTCTCGCTTGACGCTAGGCAGATTGCATAGCCAGCGGCGTTCGGACCGGGCATACTTTGAACAGGATGCAACGGAAGGCACACGGGTGATCGACCAGCTGGACGCTCGTCTGATCGAGTTGCTGACTGCTGAGCCGCGGATCGGGGTCCTCGAGGCATCCAGGCGGCTTGGGGTGGCGCGGGGCACCGTGCAGGCCAGGATCGACCAGATGCAGGCCCGCGGCGTGATCACCGGGTTCGGCCCGGACATCGACCCCGCCGCGCTCGGTTATGCGGTGACGGCCTTCGTGACGGTAGAACTTGTGCAGTCCGGCGGCCGGGACGAGGCGGCCAGGCGGCTGGCTGAGATCGGGGAGATCCTGGAGGCGCATACCATCACCGGGCCTGGTGACATGTTGTGCCGGGTGGTCGCGCGGACCAACGC
>WNFI01327953.1_pt1 | contig 19487 bp, 15 predicted proteins | sample 5400471 | NCBI WGS metagenome assembly WNFI01 (sample SAMN13153348, study PRJNA577476) | soil metagenome | isolation source: 100 cm saprolite on Douglas fir-dominated hillslope | place: USA:California | collected 2013-09-17
TCTCCTCACGAACTATGTCATCGCCGCCGCCCCGCGCTTTCGCGCCGCCACCAGCGGCGCCGGGATGGGCAACATGCTGGCCGGCTACGGCACGGACCAGTACGTGCGCGAGTGGGAACTCGAACTGGGCCTGCCGTGGCAGAACACCGCCCTGTGGCTCGACCGATCGGGCCCCTTCCTGCACGCCGATCGCATCACGACGCCGACCCTCTTTCTGGGCTGCGAGGCCGACAGCAACGTCCCGCTGCTGGGAGCCGAACAGATGTATCAGGCGCTGCGACGTCTGCACGTACCGACCCAGCTGATCATCTATCCGGGCGAATATCATGGACTGGACCGGCCGAGTTTTATGGTCGATCGAATCACCCGGTATATCGGCTGGTACGACCGGTTTCTGAAACAGACCGGCACCGGACATGACTGAACTGGGGGCGGCCGGCGAGCGACAGGTCTCGCAGGCCACTCATGACGAATGGGCGTACGGCACCGGCCGGGCCCTGCCCCGCTCCTGCGACGTACTCATCGTCGGCGGCGGTATTGTTGGGGTCTCGGCCGCGTACCACCTCGCGCGCAAAGGCTTGTCGGTCGTGCTGTGCGAGAAAGGACGTATCGCCGGCGAGCAGTCAGGGCGCAACTGGGGCTGGGTACGCCAGCAGGGACGCGACGCGCGCGAGCTGCCCCTGATGATTCACAGCATGCAGATATGGCGTGGCCTCGCCGCGGAACTCGGCGAGGATCTGGGCTTCACGCAGGGCGGCTGCCTGTACCTGGCGGAATCCCCCGCGGAGCTGGCCCACTTCGAAGCCTGGCTTGCCACGGCGGCCCACCATCAACTCGGCTCGCGCCTGCTGAGCGCCGCACAAGTCGGTTCGGTTCTTGACGCACCTCAGGCTCGCTGGCTCGGTGCGCTCCATACGCCGAGTGACGGCCGCGCAGAACCCAATCGGGTGGCGCCGGCTCTTGCCCGCGGTGCGGCGAGCGCGGGCGCGCACATTTTCACGCAATGCGCGGTGCGGGGGATCGAGCGCAGCGCCGGCCGGGTCCACGGGGTGGTCACCGAGCACGGTGTCATTCGCACCGAAGCGCTGGTCTGCGCCGCCGGTGCCTGGACCAACCTGCTGTGCGGCTCGTTCGGCGTCGATGTGCCACAGCTGACGGTCAAGGGCACGGTCGCGCGCCTGTCGCCGACCCGCAAGATTCTGGAGGGAGAGGCCTACTCCAACCGCGTCGCCATCCGCCGCCGCGCCGACGGCGGCTATACCGTAGCGCACGGGAGCCTGCTCGTGCATTCATTGGTGCCAGCGAGCCTGCGGTACGCGCGCAAGTTCTGGCCGTCGCTGATACAGGAACGCAGTACGGTCCGGCTGCGAGTCGGGAAGGATTTCCTCACCGCGCTGCGCCAGCCGCGGCGCTGGGACCTGGCGAAACCCTCTCCGTTTGAGCGCGAACGGATCCTGAATCCGGCACCGGATGCCACTGTGCTGGATCTAATTCGAACCGGGCTGAGGTTCTCCTTCCCGGAAATCAGCGACGCGCCGATTGCCGAAGCGTGGGCAGGCATGATCGAAAGCTCACCCGATGTGCTGCCGATTCTCTCCGGAGTCGACGAGGTACCGGGCCTGTTTGTGGCGACGGGTTTCAGTGGCCACGGCTTTGGAATCGGACCTGGTGCGGGAGCCGTGGTCGCAGAACTGGTGCGGGGTGCCACACCCGCCGTGGCGCTGGACGCGCTCCGGTTGCGCCGCTTCTTCGATGGCTCAGTAATACTTCCGGGCCCGTCTATATAGAATGCATCGAGAACAAAGGACGGCCCCTTGCGCTTTGACGCCATCGTAGTCGGTGCGGGTCACAACGGCCTGACTGCGGCCGCCTATCTGGCGCGGGCCGGGTTGCGCGTGCTCGTGGTGGAGCGGCGCGCCGTCATAGGGGGTTGCGCGGTCACCGAAGAGGTCGACCCGGTGCGTGCGCCCGGCTGCCGGGTCTCAACGGCCTCGTACATCGCGAGCATGCTCCGTCCAGAGGTGATACGCGACCTGAAGCTCGGCTCCTACGGGCTGCGCATGATTGCCTGCGAGCCGGGCGTGCAGGTCGCCTATGAAGATGCCACCGTCGCTGCCTGGTGGAACGATCTGGCGCGCATGCGCAGCGAACTGGAAGGATTCGCACCGCGCGATGTCGAGCCATTCTTTGCTGCCCAGCGTGAGCTGCACCGCCTGGCGCATTACCTCGAGCCCTACTTCATGGAGGCGCCGCCGGACACGCAGGCCAGCGGATGGCGCAAGGCCTGGCAGGGGCTGCGCCTGGCGGGCCGCATACGCCGCCTCAGCGGCAGCGAACTGGCTGAGCTGACCAGCCTGCTCACTGGTTCGCTGGCCCAGTATCTCGAGCGGCGCTTCAGCTCTGAGAAACTCAAGCGCCTGATTCTCGCCAACAGCGTCTACGGCAAGCACGGCGGCCCCTGCCAGGCGGGCACGTCGATGGGCCTGATTTTCCACATGCTGACGGGCGGCGACGCGCGTCAGCCGGGCTTCCAGGGCCATGTGATCGGCGGCATGGGCGCGATCAGCGCGGCCATGGGTCGCGCCTGCGCTGATCTGGGCGTGGAGATTCGCACCCAGGCGAGCGTGCGGCAGATCAACCAGAGCGGTGGCCGGGTGCGCGGCGTGACGCTCGATTCCGGCGAGGACCTGGACGCGCCGCTCGTCGTCTCCAATGCCGATCCCAAGCGTACCTTTCTGAGTCTGCTGGCATCGACGGACCTGGACGCAGATTTTCGCCGGCGCGTCGCCGCCATTCACATGGCCGGCCCCTGTGCCAAGGTCAACTACGTGCTGGCCGAGGAGCCGCGTATCGCCGGCATGCCGCGCGATCGATCCGCGCCCGAGCGCTCGTTCTTCACACTGGTGCCCACAATCCAGGGCGCCGAGGACTGCTACCACGCGGCGCAGCGCGGCGAGATCAGCGAAGCGCTGTGGGTCGATTGCGTGCTCGCCAGCAATGTCGATCCGACGCTCGCCCCGGCGGGACGCCACATGCTGACCTGCTTCGTGCAGTACCTGCCCTGGCGGCCGACGGCCGGCAGCTGGGATCAGTTGCGCGAGCCCTTCGGCGATCAGGTCACGCGCATCATCGGCCGCTACGCGCCGAACATGCCGGCCAGCGTCGTGGCGCGCTGCGTCCTCACGCCGCTCGATCTGGAGACCCGCTTCGGCATCACCGAAGGCAATATTTTTCACGGTGATCTGTCGCTGGCGCAGATGTTCCACATGCGCCCATTGCCCGACTGCAGCCAGTACCGCACGCCGATCCGCGGCCTGTACCTGTGCGGCGCCGGCACTCATCCGGGAGGCGGGGTGACCGGCGCCCCGGGCCACAATGCCGCCCACATGATCCTGAAGGATCGCACACGGAGAATGACATGAAGACGCCTCTGCTGGCTGCCCTCGCCACCCTGCTGGGCGCGAGCTCCGCCGCTTCCAGCACAACGCTGCTGGTGGGTCAGGCGCCGCTGACACCCGACACCGGTTCGGTCGCCGTGCACTGCGGTGCGCTGATTGACGGCACGTCCGACTCCGCACGCCGCGATGTCACGGTGACGATACGCAACGGGCGGGTGGAATCGCTCCAGGACGGCCGGCACGCGGCCGGCGATCTGCCGTTTCTGGAATTGGGTGCCTACACCTGCCTGCCCGGGCTGATCGACATGCACACCCACCTGACCGACCGGCCTATCGATACGGCCGACCTGAAGGTCTTCTACACACGCAGCCGCGAGAAGCAGCTGACCATCAGCGAGGAGAATGCCGCCGTCACACTGGCTGCCGGGTTTACCACGGTGCGCAACGTCGGCACCTATATCGGCTGGACGGACCGGGACCTGCGCGATGCGATCAATCAGGGCAAGGCGATCGGCCCGCGCATGCAGGTGGTGGGTTATTACCTGACGATACCGGGCGGCGGCGGGGACCTGGTCATACCGGGCATTCCGGAGAAGGACATTCCTCCAGGCGTGCGCATGGGCGTTGCCCACGATGCCGCGGAATTCAGGGCCAAAGCGCAGCTGGCGATCGACGGTGGCGCGGATCTGCTGAAAGTGATCGCCTCCGGCGCGGTGCTGGCCTATGGCGGAGTGCCCGCCGCGCCGGAAATGACCCCGGAAGATATCGCCGGCGTCGCGGCGGTGGCTCACGCCGCCGGCCGCAAACTGGCGGCGCACGCGCACGGCGTCGCCCTGTCCATGGACGTCTACAACGGCGACTACATCAACACCGTGGGGCGGCAACAACACTGGCCGGCGGAATTCCTGCGCAAGAACATCGAGACCACCGAGGTGCAGCGCCGCGGCTTCACGCGTGCGCTCGCCGCCGGGGTTCCCATCGTTTTTGGCACCGATGCATCCGTCTACCCGCACGGCCTGAATGCCCGTCAATTCCCCATCATGGTGGCGCGCGGCATGACTCCCATGCAGGCGATCAAGTCGGCGACTTCGACGGCGGCGCACTACATGGCCTGGGATGATCGCGTGGGCCGCCTGGCACCCGGTCTGTATGGGGACCTGATTGCGGTGCGGGGCGATCCGCTCAAGGACATTGCCCGACTGCAGCAGGTGCAGGTCGTGATCAAAGGAGGGATTCCCTTCAGGCTGCCGGGCAAGTAGCCGTGTCTTGAAACACTTCCTGCCCGCAGTCCCGGTACGCATGCGCATCCTGGCGCTGCTGTTCGTGCTGACCTTCGTCAATTACCTGCTGCGCAACAACCTGTCGGTGGCGATCGAGAGCATCCAGGAGGAATTTCATCTTACCGGACAGGACGTCGGCTGGATCCTGGGCAGCTTCAACCTCTCCTACGCCATCTTTCAGATTCCCGGCGGACTGTTCGGCGACTGGCTCGGACCGCGCCTGGGGCTGACCCTCATCGCAGCCGCCTGGAGCGTGCTGACGCTGCTGACCGGATTTGTGCCGCACGTCATGGCGGCATCGGCGGGCGGGGCGATGCTGGCACTCACCGTCACAAGATTCCTGCTGGGCGCAACCAACGCGCCCCTTTTCCCGGTGATGGCCGGCGCCATTGCCAACTGGTTCCCGGTGCTGCGCTGGGCGTTTCCGAATGCCGTGTCGAGTTCCGGCCTGGCGCTCGGGCAGGCGGCGATCGGCCCGCTGGTGACAGTGCTGGTCGTTTATTTTGGCTGGCGTGCCTCATTTCTCTGGCAGGCGCCCCTCGGATTCCTCGTCGCGGCATGGTGGTGGTGGTACGCCCGGAACAGGCCACGCGAACACCGGGCTGTCGGACCCGAAGAGCTCGAGCTGATCGAAGCCCATCGCGCGGCGCCCGCCAGGGACCAGAACCCCGCCCAGGCCTGGCGCAAGGTCCTCGTTCAGCGCGAGGTGCTGCTGCTGACGCTCAATTACTTCTGCATGAACTACGTCTTTTACCTGTTCGCGCAGTGGCTGTTCCTGTACCTGGTGAAGGAGCGCGGCTTTTCCGTGCTCGAGAGCGGCTGGCTCTACGCCCTGCCCTTTGTCACCGGCGTCGTACTCGCGGTCCTGGGTGGGCTCGTGTGCGATTGGGCCTGCAAGCGCCTGGGACCCAGCTGGGGCTGCCGCCTGCCGGGCGCCGCGGGTCTGCTGCTGATCGCAGTGCTGCTGCTCGCCGGCACGCGCGCTCCCAACCCCTACGTGGCGGTCGGCCTGCTGTCCCTGTGCTTCGGCTTTACGCAATTTACCGATTGCATCTACTGGCAGGCCTGCACGCTGGTGGCCGGGCGCCATACGGCGGCGGCGACCGGAGTCCTGAATACCGGCGGCAGCCTGCCCGGTCTGCTGGCGCCGCTGGTGGGACTCATGGTCGGTCGCTTCGGCTGGATGCCGGCCTTTGCCTCCGGCAGCGTCTTTGCGCTGGTCAGCGTCGTACTGTGGCTGACGCTGCGCCTGGCTCCGCCATCCGGGCAGAGCGACGCCTCCACATAGAGCGCCGGCACTAGTTGCTGGCGCCAGGTGCTCGCTTCGTCATGGGCAGGAAGTCGATGGTCAGGCCAGGGCCGAGCGGCCACTTGAGCGGCTCTCCGGCCACATAGCCCTGCGCGGCATACAACCTGATGCCGGGCAGCGTGGCCATCAATTCGAAGCGCGTGAATCCCCGTGCCATGGCCTCCTGCTCGCACCGCTCGAGGATGGAGGCACCGATGCCACGGCGGGCGAAATCCGGGTGCACGAAGAATGCCCTGATCTTTGCCGCATCCTGCGCCGGGTCCAGTTCGCCCGCGTCGCGGTCGGGGCGCGCATCGCCACCAAATAGCGTGCGACGCCGGCTCCAGCCTCCGCATCCGACCAGCTGGCCAGCATGCTCCACGACAAAGTAGGTGCCGTCCCGAATCAGCTGCGTGTCGACGCCAAAGGCGCCGCGCAAGGCGCCTTCGATCTGCACGGGAGTGTAATCGCCTGCACTCAGCGTGCGGGCCGACAGCGCGATGAGAGCCTCGAGCGCAGCCAGATCACCGAGTGTCGCGGAACGCAGGATGTAAGTCGGCGGGAGCATGAAGTGCCTGACCCGGCGGCTGCACCACCGGGCCAGATCTCTGGCCCGGTGGTGCTGATCCGGAATTCAAACCTGCCCAGGCCGCGCGGCAGACCGGAGCAACCTCGTTACGCGCTTCAGAATACCGCGCCCACCCGGACGTACAGGAACGTACCGTTATAGCCAAACGGACCGCCCGTGCGCGGATAGCGCTCGCCATCGCCCAGGCCACCGGTCAGCGGATTGACGCCGTTCACGACGTCCGGAAAGGCATTGAATAAATTGCGTCCGCCGATGCTCCCGGTGATGTGATTCGCGAACTCGTAGGAGAATTCTGCGTCCGTCGTTGACTTGGCAGAGAACAACTGACCCGGATAGTCATTCTCATCGCGATAAGTGCCATAGTAATTTTCGTGCACCCAGGCCCGGATCTTGCCCAGGGTGTAGTCCAGGCTCAGGTTCACGCGATCATTCGGGGCATAGTGCTGGATGTCGATGATCCGCGCCGCAGTGATGACGTTCGGGTTGAAACGCGGAACCTCGGTCTTGTTGTAGTTATATGCCAGCGTCGTCTGCAGGCGACCCGCGCCCACCTGGAACTGGTAGCTGCCCACCAGGTCCACGCCCTTGGTCTTGGTGTCGAAGCCATTGGTGAAGTACTGCACCGTACCCCCGAGCCCGACGTAGGACAGGGCGGGCTCCGCGTTGATATCCGCCTGTGTAACCGTGAATTGCTGGGAAATGCCGATACGGTTCTTGACCTCGATGCTGTAGCCATCCAGGGTGACGAGTAAGCCCCGGATCGGCGTCAGCACGATGCCAGCGCTCAGATTGGTGGATTTCTCGGGACTCAGCGTCGTCGATCCGAAGTGTCTGGCGGCGGCACTTGTGACGCGATAAGTGCCGATCTGCACCTGCGTCGTCGTTCCCGGTATGAACGTCGTGCTCAGGGTCTCCACGTTCGACTGGCCCGGGCTGGGCGCATGGAACCCGGTGCTGGCGGTGGCGCGCAGGGCCACGGCATCCGTGATCTTGAAGCGCGCCTGAAACTTGCCCAGGGTCGTGGAGCCGAACGTGGCGTAGTCCTCATAACGTCCCGCGATTCCAAGGGTGAGCTGAGAGGTCACGTCCGCTTCCAGATCGACATAGCCCGCGTAGCTGCGCTGTGCCGCGTCTACGCCCGTGCTGATGCCGCCAAAGCCGTTGGATCCGGCGTTATGCGACAGCGTCTGCGGATTGCCCATCGCGTCTGGATTGTGCGGCGTGCAAGTAGCAGTGGGACAGTCATAAAGCGGTTGAGAGGTGTAGGGGCCTGGCAGGTAAGAAGCCGGGTCGCCCAGGAACTGTTGATAGGCCTCGTTACGCCATTCCAGACCAGCCGCCACTGATATCGGGTTGGCCCACCCGGCAATCTTCCAGGGATAGGTGACATCGTAATTCAGGACGGCTTCCTGCTGCTGGAACTTGCCGATGTAGAAGTTCTTCGGTGACAGGGGACCCAATGACGCATTGATCGAACTGCGCAGCGACATGTCCAGGAAATTCTGGGCCAGCGTGCCCGACAGATCGTAAGTCATGCCCCCGCTGCTGGTGCCCTTGTACCCCACCGTGCCGAAGACCTCCTGCGTCGTGCCATAAAAGCGCGGCGTGTAGCCGGACGGGTAGAAAGTATCCCGGTAGTTGAAGACGTTGGTGTTAAAAACAAAGCCGCCCGTCGGGCAGGTGGCATTGGCGGCGGGGCAGGGAGTCAGGTAAAAATCCGTGAACACCGGGTTCTGGCTGTAACTCGCACCGCTCGCACCGGTGAAGCTCCTCGGCAGGCGATAATTGAAGCTCTCGTCCATCTCGATGTGGGAGTAGTTGGCGAAGAAATAAACCTGATCGCCATTGTCGAGCTTGACGCCGGAATTGAGCACGGCCTTGTACCCCTTGGACGGCGGAGTTCCCCACTCCTGCACCGGACCGGGGTAATGCGGCATTCCGGCCGCAAGAGTTGGAAAGGCTACAGCGAACTCCAGGGCCGACGGGCGGGTCGGATTGCGGACCGTCTGTTCGTTCTTGGACAGTTCCAGGCTGAGATTGATGAAGCCCTGGCCACCCAGCGGCAAGCCCAGATTGGCCGCGATCTGGTCGTCGGCGCCATCGCTCTTGTAGCCCTTCGGATAGTACTTGCCATATCGGGCGGAAAGCTCCAGGCCCGAAGAATTGGTGCGGAACTGGTAATTCAGGACACCCGCGATCGCGTCGGACCCGTATTGCGCCGACGCACCGTCACGCAGAATTTCCAGCGACTTGATGCTGATCGACGGAATCGAGGAGAGGTCCGGGCCCTGCGATCCAAAGGACAATTCAGTCTCGCCGCCCTGGTAGACCTGCACCAGGGCCGAGCGGTTGAAGCGCTTACCGTTGAGCATCACCAGCATCTCGTCACCCGGCAGGCCGCGCAAGGACGGGGCACGCACGAAGCTGGAAGCATCCGAGATGGAATTCTGGCCGACGATAAAGGAAGGCACCGCGTTGGACAGCGTATCGACCATGTTCGCCGAGGGCTGAACCGTCAGATCGGCGCCGCTCAGCACGTCGATGGGTGCCGATGACTCCGCCACCGTGCGGTCCAGGCGCCGCGTGCCGGTGATGATGATTTCGGACATCTCACTGGTCGGAGCCGCGTTGCTGCCGGTCGTGTCAGGCGGTTTTTGCTGGGCCACAGCCAGTTGCATGCCCAGCGTGAGGACCAAAGCGGCCCCGAGTATTCGCAGGATCTTCATGGACTTTCTCCCCGGAATGATGATCAAAGCATTGTCAGCGCCGGCGATCAGGGCGGCCGCCCGTGCCTTCGTGTCTGTCCGCAAGATTGGTTTTGGTCGTCTCGATCTTTTGTTGCAAATTAGCAACAGCCGCTACTTTACTCCCCGCAGAATTCTAGGTGTGCGGCGGGAAATTTACAACGTGCACGGCCGGCCGCCCCATCTAACGCCGGCTGTGGGCCACGCGGACCAGCAGCAGGTAAACGAGGACACTACCGCTGATTACCGCCAGCAGACCCAGAATTTCCGCGCGCGCAGCCAGCGCAATCAGCATCAGCATGCTGGCAATGCCCACGATCGCCGCGGGTCCGAGCCAGCGGAAATTCAGGGGCGTGCCCGCCGCGGCGACACCGCGTCGTGCCAGGCGCCAGGCCGCCGCGCAGGCCAGCATGTACAACGGCGCCGTCGCCAGGGTGGACAGCACCGCCAGTTCGGCAAACGTGCCCGTGAGCGCCAGAGCCATGGCAATCGCGGCATTGGTGAGTATCGCCACATGCGGGGCATGGCTGCGCGCGTGCACCCGACCCAGGACCCTGGGCAACAGGCCATCGCGCGCAAAGGCGAACAGAACGCGGGGGTTCCCGAGCAGTTCACTGCTCAGCAGACCGAACATCGACACCGCGGCGCCTGCCAGCATCAACAACCGCAGCCCCGGGCTGACCTGGGCCATGGCATCGGCCAGCGGCACCTTGGACGTCGCCAGGGCCGGACCGAGGATGCCCTGCGCGACCACCTGAATCGCAACGTACAGCAAGGTCACCGCCACCATCGCCAGGGCCAGCGCCCGCGGAATGGTACGCGCCGGTTGCGCCACCTCCCCGCTCGCGGACAGCGAGATCTCCATGCCTGAAATGGCGAACAGGGCGAGGATCAGGGCGCGACCCAGCCCGGCGGTGTCGGGATGCACGGTCTGCACGAAGTTGCCCTGGTGAATCGCCCCCGCCCCGACCACGACAAATATCAGGAGCGGCAGCAGTTTCGCAACGGTCGCCACGGTGACCAGCCGCGTCGCGTGCACGACACCGCCGACGTTGACCAGGGCGATCCCGCCAATGACCCCGACCACAATCATCGGGCGCGCCGCGCCCCGGAACGACTGGGGCAGGAGGCTGACGACGACCTCGGCCAGAGCCGCGGTCACACCACCACTGGCGAGTACGCTGCCAAACCACGACAGCGTGCCCGAGACGAATCCGGTCAGGGGCCCGAATGCCGCGGCCACATAGCCGTAGGCACCGCCACTGCTCGGTATGCGGCTGCCCCCTTCGGCGAAGCAGATGGCCACCGCACCGACCGCCAGTGCGCAGACCAGCAAGGCCAGCGGCGCATAGGTACCGACGCTCGCGGCCAGCGCCGCCGGCACCGCGAAGATCCCGGCGCCCACGACGACGCAGACCGTATTTGCCGCGAGCCCCCAGGGTCCGACGGCGCGCACCAGTCCCGCATCGCGCTGGTTCGATTCCACGGGGGTCAGGCCGCCGCCTTGCGCTTCGCGGCCTGCAGGGCCGGCGGACGCGGGAACTCGCGCGCTGCAGTGAAGAGCCATTCGCGAAATTGCGCGACGTTGGGCATGGCGAGATAAGGCACGGGGCAGACGAAATAATAGGACGAGCCGTAGGGGACCACTTCCTTCCCGTTCCGCAGCGGCCAGGAGTCCCGCCGAGTCATCGATGTTGGGCGCCCGCAAGCGCCACATGCGCTGCGCATCGGTCTGCTGCCACACCCGCCAGGGCTCATCGTCGCTGTCGAGCAACGGCACCTTTTCGAGGTCAGTGTCGCGGCTGAGCAATCCGTACTGCTTGATGAGATCCGGGTGCGCCACCGGCACCATCCATTCCTCGAGCAGCTTTTCCACGTGCAGATTCGGGTAGTCGCCACGCCCGAAGCGCAGCGCCACGTGGATGGGCGCCCGCGCGAAGTCCACGAGCTCGCGCGAGGTATGGAAGCGCAGATGGACGTCGGGGCTCTTGCGCCGGAAGGCGCGGATGCGCGGCAGCAGCCACATCTGCAGGAATGAGGAGAGGAGCGAGACCTGCAGCGGCCCGCCGCTCCGGTGCTGGCGGATGTGCTGCAATGCCGCCTCGAGCTGATCGAGGCCGGAACGCACGCCCGGCAGGAGCTCCAGACCCTCATCGGTGACTTCCACGCGCCGGCCGTTTCTGCGAAAGAGCGGCACCTGCAGGTAATCCTCCAACGACTTGATCTGCTGGCTCACCGCCGCCGGGGTCACGTTGAGTGCGTCCGCCGCGGCGCTGAAACTCAGCCGCGCGGCCACCGCTTCGAACACACGCAGCGCGCCCAGCGGGAGTCGGTCGTAGGCCTTGGCCACCTTAAGTTTCCCTTAACCGGGGGTCAGGTATTGCGTTTGTTGCCCGGTGAGACCGCGTTCATTGTAGCGCCCATCGAGGCAGCACACTTTACACAGGAGTACAGCATCATGAACGTCAACACTATCGTGACACGGTTTGCCCAGGTGGCTCTGGCGGTGACCATCGTCCTCGCTGAAGGCGTTATTTTCCAGCTAGGCGTGATCTAGCGTGGTCGCACAGGCGCACTACCGATCAGGCCTGCGGATCCAGCTGGCGCAGGCGCCGCGCCGAGGCCGTTCCTTCCCCGGCGGCCTCGGCGTGGAGCGCCATGCGGGTGAACGGAAATTCGATGCCCTGCTCGTCGAACACCCGCTTGAGGCGCCGGAAATACTCCCGCCGCACGTCCCATTGCTGCAGAGCCTCCACCTTGAACCGGCCCCGCAGATAAACGCCTGAATCGCCCAGGCGCTCAACGCCGGCCAACTCGAAGTCCTCCAGAATGTGTGCAGCAAACGCCGGGTCGGTGCGCAGTGCCGCGGCCGTCGTCCGCATGGCCTCGAGGGCCTTGTCCACGTCCTCGCGATAGGCGATGCCCACATCCATGACCGCGTAGGCATACCCGCGGCTCATATTCGTTACGGTCGTGATCAGACCGTTCGGGATGAAATGCACGTTACCCTCGTAGTCCCGCAGTTGCAGGTAGCGCAGCGTGACATCCTCGACGGTCCCGGACTTGTCGGCCACCTGAACCACGTCGCCCGTGGCGAGCTGGTTCTCCAGCAGCAGGAAGAACCCGGTGAAATAATCCCTGACCAGGCTCTGGGCGCCGAAGCCGACCGCCAGGCCGACCACGCCGGCGGCGCCCAGTATCGGCGCGACCGACACCCCCAGCTCCGACAGGATCAGCAGGCCGGCGACCAGCGCGACGACCACTGTGGTCAGGTAGCGGAAGACGCGGGCGAGCGTCTCAGCGCGCCGCAGCTGCTCCGCGTTGTGAAGGCGCGCCATGAAGCGCATCCGAAATCCACGAATCAGCCGCGTGCCGATGAAGTGCACGGCTCCGGCAAGCAGCGCGATCATAGCGATGCGCAGCCAGGTCATCGCGACGCCGGAAAAGGATTGCGATTCGTGCAGGGTGCTGAGGGAGCTCAATCCGGACACCTTGTACCGCTGCCACTGTCGGGGCGCGCAGGGTAGCAATTCCCGGTGGCGCATCGCAATGGAGCTCCGCGGCAGACTGATCGCCCGCGCGGTGCGCCCGGGCTGCCAGGGCCTAGGCGTGCATGGCATGTGCTACACTGGCCCCCGAGATCGTGGCGGTCGGATTCCTCGCGCTGCGCTTCCATTCCGAGTTCGCGCCCTCTGTTCCGGCGATGATCGCCCGCCCCTCAGGCGAGCACGCGCCAGTGCTTCCGGCAGGAGAATATGCATGATTGACCGCCCTGACGCATCGCCCCACTCCCGCTTCGCGACCGTGCCTTTCGCCGGCGAAACCAACAACGACTATCGCGCCCGTATCGCCCACCAGCAGGCCGACCTGCAGATGCAACGGCAGCGGGAGCTGCTCGAACAGGCCTCCACGCTCAATGCGCCCACGGCGCGCATTCGCATCTGGGAGCGCCTGCATCAGCTGAGCCTGCCGCGCGATCCGAATCACCGCCTGGTGGGCATCATCGCGGCGAATACCGGACTCACCATGGATGAAGTGCGCGACGAGCAGCGGCTGCGCGTCTCCCCCCCGGTCGTGCAAACCGCAGTCTGAGGGCAGAGCATTGGTCAAGCCGAACTACCGCCAGCAAAAACGCCAGAAAGAGCTGTCACGCAAGTCGCGGCAGGCCGAGAAGCTGCAGCGACGGACGGGAAAGTCCGAGAGCGCTGAGCCAGGCGCCGTGAGCCCGAACACCGCGGAGGCGAACGTCCCGGGCGGGACACGGCCGGAATCCACGTGAACCACGGGCTGGGCGATCCGGCCCCCGCCTTTGCGCTGCCTGACCCGGCCGGGCGCATCCACTCGCTGGGCGATTTCTCCGCAGACCAGGGGCTGCTGCTGGCATTCATCTGCAATCACTGTCCCTACGTCATCCATGTGCTGGATGGTCTGGTGAAGTTTGCGGCTGAGTACCGCACCCGGGGCCTCGCTACCGTCGCCATCAGTGCCAATGATGTCGCGGCCTACCCGGAAGACGGACCTGTGAAAATGGCCGCCCTGGCCAAGGCCAGGAACTTCTCCTTTCCATACCTGTATGACGAAACGCAGCAGACCGCCAAGGCCTATGGCGCCGCCTGCACTCCGGATTTCCTGGTCTATGACTCCGGGCGTCGGCTGGCCTATCACGGCCGCTTCGATGGCAGCCGGCCGCGCGGCAGCGCTCCGGTCACGGGATCCGACCTGCGCCGCGCGGCGGATGCCATTCTGGCCGGAGGCCCGGCACCGCCCGACCAGATCCCCAGCCAGGGCTGCAGCCTGAAATGGAAGCCCGGGAACGAGCCTGGCCAGGGCTGAAGAGCCGGCGTGGGCCGCCCGGACGGGGACGGCTATTGGCCGACGGGCAGTCGGTCCAGGTAGAGGTAGCGATCCCGGTGCTGCTCGCGCTCGGCCCGGCTGATCACGTCGATGCGCATCACATCGGCCGCAGCACCACTCTTCAATGCAGGCCACTGCGCTGAGCCCGGTCCATTGGGATCGCCGGTCCTGATGAAGTTCACGAAGTAGTCCTGCATGATGGCCGAGACCCTGTAGTCCTCCGGCTGCCAGTCGTAGACGCGGTTGGTGGGCAGGTTGCCGAGCGCGTATTCGATCTCGGTCGAGTGCACCGCGCCGTGACTGATGCCGGTCTTGCCGGCCTCGGAACGCATGAGCGGGCGCGGGCGCGCGAACAGATAGCGAAACACCGGCTTGCCGCCCGTGCGGGCGTGCATGTCCAGCCATTTCCAGGTGTCGAAGGCGATGAATTGGTCCACCGCCAGATCGTCGGCGACCGCTATGACCTCACCGTCCGTGGCCGGCTCGTACACTTTCAGCAGCCGGTCAGCGTGCTCGCGGAATGATTTGCGGACCGCCCTGAAGTAGTTGTCTCGGGTCGGCTCGGTATCACCGAGGATGGCATGGTAGTCGGACTCCTCCACATTCCATCCGGCGAGCAACGGCACGCGTGCCTGCCGGCCTGCAGCAAATACTTCTGTCGGCGGCTGGGTGGAGAAATAGCCGTCGACGACGGCTCCATACAGCTCCCAGTCGTGGCTGGCCGAGGCATCGAGGATCTGCTGCGCCGGCATCCGGCGCAGGGCCGCCATATCGCTGGCCCCCGCCCCCTTCTGGAATTCGAGACCGTTCTGTTCGGCGGCCGCCAGCGAGACCGGAGCGCTTCCCAGCATGGACCCACTCTCCCCGATCGCCCCGGCGATCAGCCCGCTGGACAGGGGTGAGGCCATCTGCGCACTGACCGAGACGGATCCCGAGGATTCTCCGGCAATGGTGACCCGCTGCGGATCGCCGCCAAAGGCGGCAATATTCTGCGAGACCCAGCGCAGGGCTGCTGCCTGATCCAGGAATCCGTAGTTGCCCGAGGCGTGATGCGCAGATTCACGGGTCAGTTCCGGGTGCGCCAGGAAGCCAAAGACCCCGAGCCGGTAATTCACCGTCACGGTGACGATGCCGCGGCGCGCCAGGCTGTCCCCGTCGTATCGCAGCTCCGAACCGTCACCGGCCATCAGGCCGCCGCCGTAAAAATAGACCAGCACCGGCAGGCGGTCGGCACTGGAGCGGGCGGGTGTCCAGACGTTGAGGTACAGGCAATCCTCGCTGATGCCATCGGAGCGGAAGACCATGTCGCTGAACAGCGCTTGCTGCATCGCCCGCGGACCGAATTTGTCGGTCTTGCGCACCCCCGCCCAGCTCTTGACCGGCTGCGGTTCCTTCCAGCGCAGCTCGCCGACGGGCGGCGCGGCAAAGGGAATGCCCCTGAAGGCGAGGATCCCGGACTCATCCACTCCTTCAATCACGCCGCTCGCCGTCCGGACCTGCACGGTCAGCGCACTCGCGGCCGGCTCGGTGCCGGCGGCTCCCGCCGCAAGCCAGGCCAGGGCCGCGATGAGGAACCTGTTCACTATTCCGGCCGCGGCAGGCTCGCGATCGCCTCGCGGGCCAGCTCATCCAGACCCTCGCCACCGGCGGCGACATGGCTGGCGATCTGGCGCCGCATGCGCGGATCCCAGAACCTGTGGATGTGATTGGCGATGCCGGCGACGGCGTCGGCCCGCTTCGGTTCGGCGGCGAAGAAATGGCCAATATCGTTGGCCATGCGCACCAGGCTCTCCACGCTCATCCGGCCGGTTCGCCCGCGCCCGCGCCCGCATCAGCGTGCACGGCCTGATCGAGCAGCTCCTGCTGCCGGCGATCGAATTCCCCGTGGCGTCGCTGCCAGGCCGACGGCTGCGTCACGCGCGTCACCTGCACCGCGGTGACCTTGTACTCGGGGCAATTCGTGGCCCAGTCGGAGTTCTCCGTCGTGATGACGTTGGCGCCGGACTCCGGGAAGTGGAAGGTCGTGTACACGACGCCGGGCTGGACCCTATCGGTGATCTGCGCGCGCAGCACGGTCTCCCCGGCGCGGCTCTGCACACCCACCCAGTCGCCATCCTTCACGCCCCGTTCCTCGGCATCGTGCGGGTGGAGCTCGAGCCGGTCCTCGTCGTGCCACATGACGTTGTCGGTGCGCCGGGTCTGTGCGCCGACGTTGTACTGGGACAGAATCCTGCCGGTCGTGAGGATCAGCGGGTAACGCACATTGACCTTTTCGGTCGTCGGCACGTACTCGGTGATCAGGAACCGGCCCTTGCCGCGCACGAAGGTATCGACATGCATGGTCGGCGTGCCCTCGGGATGCTCGTCATTGCAGGGCCACTGGATGCTTCCCAGCCGATCGAGCTTCTCGAAGCTGACCCCGGCAAAGGTCGGAGTCAGCGCGGCGATCTCGTCCATGATTTCACTCGGGTGGGAGTAATTCATCTCCATCCCGAGCGCCCTGGCCAGCAGCTGGGTGATCTCCCAGTCGGCGTAGCCCGATTTCGATTGTGAAACCCGCCGCACGGGGGAGATGCGCCGCTCGGCATTGGTGAAGGTGCCGTCCTTTTCGAGGAACGATGAGCCGGGCAGGAACACATGGGCGTACTTGGCCGTCTCGTTGAGGAACAGGTCCTGGACGATGATGCATTCCATCGCGGTGAGCGAGGCCGTCACGTGCTGGGTGTTGGGGTCGGACTGCGCGATGTCCTCGCCTTCGATGTACAGTCCCTTGAACCCGCCGTCCAGCGCCGCCTCGAACATATTCGGAATGCGCAGTCCAGGTTCGGCCAGCAGCTTGACCTTCCACAGCGCCTCGAAGCGCGCACGCGTGGCGTCGTCCGAAACATGGCGATAGCCGGGGAATTCATGCGGGAAGGAGCCCATATCGCAGGACCCCTGCACGTTGTTCTGCCCGCGCAGCGGATTGACGCCCACGCCCTCGCGCCCGACATTGCCGGTCGCCATCGCGAGGTTGGCGATGCCCATGACCATGGTCGAGCCCTGGCTGTGTTCGGTCACGCCCAGGCCGTAGTAGATGGCGCCGTTGCGGGCGGTGGCATACAGGCGCGCCGCGCTCCTCACGGCTGCAGCCGGCACACCCGTCTCCGCCGCCATGGCTTCGGGTGAATTGCGCTCTTCGGCGACGAAGCGCCGCCACTTCTCGAAGGACTCGACCTCGCAGCGCGCCCGCACGAATTCTTCCTTGACCAGCCCCTCGCGCACGACGACGTGGGCGAGGCTGTTGATCAGCGCCACATTGGTCCCGGGCCGCAGCGCCAGATGGTAGTCCGCTTCGATGTGCGGTGTGCGCACCAGATCTATGCGCCGTGGATCGGCGATGACGAGCTTCGCGCCCTGGCGCAGTCGGCGTTTCATCTGCGAGGCGAATACCGGATGCGCGTCGGTGGGATTGGCGCCTATCACCATGATGACGTCGGCCGCCATCACGGAATCAAAGGTCTGGGTACCGGCGGATTCGCCGAGCGTCTGCTTGAGGCCGTAGCCGGTGGGTGAATGGCAGACGCGCGCGCAGGTGTCGACGTTATTGTTGCCGAAGCCGGCACGGACCAGCTTCTGCACCAGGTAGGTTTCCTCGTTGGTGCAGCGGCTCGAAGTGATGCCGCCGATGCTGTCGCGTCCGTACTTCGCCTGGATGCGGCGCAGCTCCGCGGCGGCGTGTCCGATGGCGACGTCCCAGCTCACTTCCCGCCATGGATCGTTGATCGAGGCGCGGATCATCGGCTTGGTGATGCGATCGGGGTGCGTCGCATAGCCCATGGCAAAGCGCCCTTTTACGCAGCTGTGGCCGTGGTTGGCGTGGCCATCCTTGTTCGGCACCATCCGCACCAGTTCCTCGCCACGCATCTCGGCGCGGAAGGAGCAGCCCACGCCGCAGTAGGCGCAGGTGGTGATCACACTGTGTTCGGCCTGGCCCATGTCGATCAGTGAGTTCTCCGACAGCGTCGCCGTCGGACAGGCCTGCACGCAGGCGCCGCAGGACACGCATTCGGAATCCATGAAGGAATCGCCCTGGCTGGGCGCGACCACAGAATGGAAGCCGCGTCCGGCGATCGTCAGCGCGAAGGTGCCCTGCTGTTCGTCGCAGGCGCGCACACAGCGCGAGCACACGATGCACTTGGCCGGGTCAAAGGTGAAATAAGGATTGGATTCGTCCTTGGCCGAATCCAGGTGATTGGCGCCGGCGTAGCCGTAACGCACCTCGCGCAGGCCGACGGCACCGGCCATGTCCTGCAGCTCGCAATGTCCGTTGGCGGGACAGGTCAGGCAGTCGAGGGGATGATCGGAGATATAGAGTTCCATCACGCCGCGCCGGAGCCGCGCCAAGTCAGCGTTCTGCGTGCTGACCTTCATGCCCGCGGCGACCGGCGTCGTGCAGGCAGCCGGGTAGCCTTTCACTCCCTCAATCTGCACCAGGCACAGGCGGCAGGAGCCGAAGGCTTCCAGCTGGTCGGTGGCGCAGAGCTTGGGGATCTTCAGATCAGCCAGCGCGGCGGCGCGCATCAGCGAGGTGCCTGCCGGGACGGTCACTTCGCATCCGTCGATCTGCAAGGTGACCTGCACCGCGGATGCGGAAGGCGGTGTGCCCAGGTCATTTTCAGCAATGGATTGCATGGGTCAACTCCGGGCTGTCGCGCGAGCCCTGGGTGTGGCGAAATCCTCGGGGAAATAGTCGAGGGCGGAAAGCACCGGGTACGGCGTCAGTCCGCCCAGCTGGCACAACGAGCCGTAGGTCAGTGTATTGCACAGGTCGCGCAGGATCTCTTCCTGCTGGGCGCGGTCCCCCGCGCACAGGCGGTCGATCACTTCAACCCCGCGCGTCGAGCCCACGCGACAGGGCGTGCACTTGCCGCAGGACTCGATGGCGCAGAACTCCATCGCGAAGCGCGCCTGCGCCGCCATGTCCACCGTGTCGTCGAAGACCACGATACCGCCGTGGCCCAGCATGCCGCCGGCCTGGGCAAAGGCCTCGTAGTCCAGCGGGGTGTCGAACTTGGATTCGGGCCAGTAGGCGCCCAGCGGTCCGCCGACCTGCACCGCGCGGATCGGCCTGCCCGAGCGCGTGCCGCCGCCATAGTCATACAGGAGTTCGCGCAGGCTGGGGCCGAAGGCCTTTTCCACCAGACCGCCGCGCGCCACGTTGCCGGCCAGCTGGATCGGGAGACTCCCGCGCGAGCGGCCCACGCCGAAATCACGGTAGTAATCGACGCCGCGCTCGAACACGATCGGCACGCTGGCGAAACTGATCACGTTGTTGACCACGGTCGGACAGCC
>WNFI01001252.1_pt1 | contig 19482 bp, 15 predicted proteins | sample 5400471 | NCBI WGS metagenome assembly WNFI01 (sample SAMN13153348, study PRJNA577476) | soil metagenome | isolation source: 100 cm saprolite on Douglas fir-dominated hillslope | place: USA:California | collected 2013-09-17
TGGCATGCAAACCATCAGCGTTCCACGTGATGTAAGCGTGACTGCCCTGGCTCCCACTACTGACAAACTCAAGCCGGGGGAAAATGTCTTCGTGCTCGCCAAGACGCAGCAGGACGGGTCGTTCAGCACAACAAGCATCGTTCTGATTGGACCATAGTAGTCGAGGGCAAGGTGTAGTCCTCCGTCTGACAAGTTTGTTCCGCCGCGCCTGATTCTTCCGTCGATGCAGGATCGCTACGATTGGCCTCGTTCAGCGATCCATCCTAGTCACGACGGAGCACACGATGAAACCGACCATCTATGCACCTTTCCTGAGCCTGGTGGCTCTGGCGGCGTGCAACAGTCTCTCTTCGCCCATCAACAACCAGCCTCCGACTCCCACCTTCACTGTCATCCGTGCGCAAGGCGATAGCGCGGCGCTCGCGGACACCCTGAACAGGTTTCGCGCTGCGCTCGGCGGCAACTTGAATGCGCCGAACTCCCCGCCCGCCACGAGCGGCCGGCGTGAGATCAACTGGGACGGCGTGCCCGCCGCCCTGACCAACGTCGACACGTTTCCGGCGACGTTCTTCAACGTCAACTCGAAGCGGGGTGCCATCTTCTCGGGCCCCGGCACGGGATTCCGGGTGGACAGCACGGCGTTCGCCTCGATCACCGCCGCACTGGCGGCCCAGTTCAAGGCGTTCTCGCCCAAGAAGCTGTTCATGGCCGTCGGCTCGAATCGGGTCGAGGTCGACTTCAAGCTGGCGGGCACCACGACCAACGGCCTGGTCAAGGGCTTCGGAGTGGTGTTCTCCGATGTCGACCGGGCAGGCGGCTCGGCTCGGGTCGATTATTTCGACGCGAACGGCGTCGAGATCGCCAGCGTCCCAGCTCCGGCCCGGCTCGGCGCCCAGGGGTTCAGCTTCGTCGGCGCAGTATTCGACTCCCCGATCGTCGCCCGGGTCCTGATCACCAGCGGCGACGCCGCTCTGAACGCGACGAGCACGGATGTGAGCGCGGGCGGCACCACCGACCTCGTCGTGATGGACGATTTCATCTACGGGGAGCCGCAGCCCGTCCCGTCATCCTCGGGGCCCGGATCTTACTAAACTGCACGGAGGCTTCGATATGCGACGCACAACATGGATCGTATCAGCCGCGCTCGTCGCGGCATGCGGGGGCGTGACTTCACCCGGCGGCGGCGGTGGGCCAGTCGGCAATGTCACGGTCGGGAATATCTTGTTTCGCAGTGTCCGCAACGGAACCCAGAACCCCGCCGTGGACACGATCGCGGCGGGTGACAGCATCACGTGGGTCTGGAACGCCGCGGGCTCGCACAGCATCCAGTCGACCGGGACCCCGGACATCTTCCGGAACAGCGTGGTGATGTCGGAGGCCAACGACACCTATACCGTGACGTTCCGGAATCCCGGAACCTACACCTACCAGTGTGCGGTTCACGGAGCTGCCATGACCGGGCGGATCGTGGTGCGATAGCCGGGCGCGGGCGGCCTCCTTCCTTGGAGGAGGCGTCCTCCGCACCTTTCGCCAGGAGACCCGATGCCGACAGCCTTGCCGGAACCGACCCAGCTCAACACTCCCGAGCTCCTGGAGGCGTTCTTCGAGCGCTCCCAGGACGGGTTCTTCTTCATGATGCTCGATCAGCCGGTCGAGTGGGGGCCGGGAGTCGACAAGGATGCGGTGCTGGACTACGTCTTTTCCCATCAGCGCCTGACCAAGGTGAATCCGGCGATGGCGCAGCAATTCCGCGCTAAGCCGGCGGAGCTGATCGGCATGACGCCGAGAGACTTCTTCCGGCACGACATCGCTGCCGGACGCCGGGGCTGGCGCAAGCTGTTCGACGCCGGTAACACCCACAGCCTCACCAACGAGCGCCGGCTCGACGGTTCGATGATGTGGGTCGAAGGCGACTACATGTGCTTCTACGACGCCGCCGGCCGCATCACCGGGCACTTCGGGATTCAGCGGGACGTGAGCGACCGCGTCAAGGCCTTGGAGGAACTGGAGCAGTCCCGGGCCGAGCTGCGGGCGCTCGCGGCCCGGCTGCAGGCGACCCGTGAGGAGGAACGCACCCGCATCGCGCGGGAGATCCACGACGAGCTGGGCCAGGCGCTGACTGCCCTGAAGCTCGACGTCGCCTGGCTCGAGAGCCGGCAGTCCCGGACCGATTCCGGCATCTTCCGACTGGGCGACGCGTCGCTCGCCGACCGGGTCGACCAGACGATGCAGATCGTCCGCCGCATCGCCAGCGAGTTGCGGCCCAGCGTGCTCGACCAACTCGGCCTCGAGGCCGCGATCGAGTCCCTGGTGCGGGAAACGACCCAACGGACCGGCATCGCGGTGATCTTTCATGCCGACGACTTTCCCCGGCTCCCCGCCGCAATCGCGAGTCACGCCTTCCGCATCATCCAGGAAGCGCTGACCAACGTGGCGCGGCATTCCCAGGCCACCCGGGTGGACGTGTCGGTGCGCCGGGTGGGCGGGGTCATCATCCTCGGCGTTGAGGACAACGGCGTCGGATTCACGCCCCAATCGCTCAGTGGCCTTTCGTCCCTTGGATTGGTGGGCATCCGTGAGCGGGCGCTGGCGTGTGGTGGGACCCTGATGATTCGGGGTGAGCCGGGGCGGGGCACCGGTATCGCCGTCACCATTCCGGTGCCGAAGCCGTGAGCCGGCCGAGCCCGAAGATTCGCATTTTCATCGCGGACGACCACCCGATCGTCCGGCAGGGGCTGCGCCGTATCGTGGAGGCGGATGCGGGGATGGTGATTTCGGGCGAGGCGGACTCGGCCGCGGCGCTGCTCGCCGGGCTCGAGACCGCCGCCACCGATCTGGTGCTGCTCGACGTTTCGATGCCGGGCGGTCTGTTCATCGAGACCCTGAAGGAGCTGCGCACCCGCCATCCGACCATTCGAGTTCTGGCCTTGAGCGTTCACCCGGAGGATGAGTGGGCGGTACGGGCCCTCAAGGCCGGTGCCTCGGGCTATCTCACCAAGGACCATTCGCCGGATCAGCTGCTGGAGGCCATCCGCCGCGTGTATCGCGGCGGCAAGTACGTCAGTCCGACACTGGCGGAGCAGCTGGCCAAGCAGCTCGACGCGGGCGGGCAGCGACCCCCCCATGAGCTCTTGTCCGATCGCGAGTTCGAGGTCATGCGCCGGCTGGGCAGCGGCCTCACCGTCTCTCAGATCGCCAGCGAGCTGGCCCTCTCGGCCAAGACGGTGAGCACCTACCGCACTCGCATTCTCGAGAAAATGGCTGTCGCCACCAATGCCGACCTGGTGCGCTACGCCGCGAGGTACGGGCTGATCGCCTGATGATCCGATGTAGTCCTCCGTCCGACAGATCTGTTCCGCCGTTTCCGCCCCGCCCCAGCCGTTGCGTCTGATACAGCCATCGAGCCGCGATCGCTAACCTGCTCCGTAATCGAGGCAGGTGCCTCTCTTTCATGACCCGAGAACAATTGGAGCTCGCGCAAGGCGAGCAGGAGAAGGACATGCGTATTGCAAAAGCGGTAATCAGCTTGCTGGCGCTGGCTGCGTTGGTGGGTTGCAGTTCACCCACCTACGGGGGTGGCAGCGGGGGTGGTGGGGGCGGCGGCGGGGGCGGCGGTGGCCCGGTCGGTCAGATCGCCGTTTCCCGAGCAGCGCCATCCAGACCGGCGATGGCATGACGTACTCATTCACCTTCACGACGGCGGGGACCTATCAGTACGACTGCGCCGTGCACGGTGCCGCGATGAGCGGCAGGATCGTCGTCCAGTAGCAAGCGTGTCGGGGTCCCCGGATCCCCGCGCGGGATTCGGGGCCCGCAGTTCTGCGAAATGGAGGAGGCCATGGGCCTCGTGATGGAATATGTCGAATGCGTGGCGTGTGAGACGGTCGCTCAGCGACTCGAGCGCGACGGCCCTTTCCCGCTCTCCGACGCCATCCGTGTGCTGCGCAGCGCGGCGGACGCGTTGAACCGCCTGCACTGGATCGGCATTCTGCACCGCGACTTGAAACCTCAGAGCATCCTGCTGGAGTCAGGGGGCGTCGTGAAGCTGCTCGACTTCGGAGCGGTGGACGGGGCGCCGTCCGGCACCCTGGGCTACATGAGCCCAGAGCAGTTGCTGGGCGACGCCCTGGGTCCCGCGAGCGACATCTTTTCGCTGGGCGTCGTGTTTTACGAGATGCTCACCGGCCGGCTCCCACATGCGGGGACGACGGTCTCGCAGCTTCGGATCCAGCGTCTCCTGCGCCCGCCCATCCCCGTGCACTGGCTCCGCCCGATCGTGCCTCGCGCATTGGGTGAGGTGGTCGCGCGGGCCCTGCATCCCGAGCCAGCCGAGCGCTGGCCGTCGGCGCTCGCCTTCGCGCAGGCGGCGGAGCGGTCCCTGTTACGCAGACCGCGCCAACTCGGACTCGGGGAGTACTGACACCATGCGGCTCATCGTTCTTAAGGCTACCGCTGTTCTCCTGGTTGCCGTTGCCGCGGCCTGCGGGACCGACGCCACGTCGCCGATGGTGCCGCAGCCACCGCGGCCACCCCCACCCCCGCCCACATCGGCCCAGGACGGACTCTGGGTGGTCAGCGGGAATCCTCCGGCCATTCTCCGCCTGGATCCGACGCAGCTCACCGACACCGGGCAGCGCGTCCCAGCCACGATCGTCACGACGCCCAGCGCCGGCCTCACGAGCCTGGCCGGTGTCGCGTTCGACGCCGCTGGGAACCTGTGGGTGGCCAGTGACGACGATTCCTTGCTGCTGGCCTTCGCGCCCGGCGCCCTTGCCAGCTCCGGGACCAAGGCGGCGACCAGGGTGATCACGTCGACCCGGGGCTCGCTCAGCGGACCGATCGGCCTGGCGTTCGATTCGCAGCAGCGCCTGTGGGTCGTCAACCACCAGAGCGCGACGGTGGTCCGGTTCGATCCCGCACAGCTGGCCGCGGGCGGCGTACAGACGCCGGCGCTGGTCCTGTCCGTACCGGGAACCCCGGTGGCCATCGCCTTCGACGGCGCGGGCTCGTTGTGGGTGTCCGACAACCAGCTCCGCGTGATCTACGAGTACACGGCCGCGCAGCTCGCGGCGTCAGGCTCGCCGCCCCCGGCGTTCGTCCTGACGGCCGCGGACTCGTTCGTCGTGAATCCCACCGGCGTGGCATTCGACGGGACGGGGAACCTGTGGATCGCCAACAACGGCAGAAGCAATCTGCTCGCCTTCACTCCGGCCCAGTTGGCCGGCGCGGGGCCTTTGGAGCCGAACGTGGTGATCACCTCGAGCGGCGGCGCTCTGGGCATTCCGATCGGCCTGGCGTTCGAGGAGGACGGGAGTTTATGGGTCGTGGGTGGCACCGGAGTGTTGGCCCAGTTCGCACCGGGCAGCCTCGGCGCAAGCGGGGCAGTGGCACCGAGCGTCCGGCTCAAAATCAGCGGCCACGTGTTGTTCTGGAGCGCGGCGTTATGGCCCAAGCCCACCGGGCTCCCGCTGAACTGACCCGCGTCCTGGGAGCCGGGGAAACTCACGAACCTGTGTCTGGTCCACTGTTCCCCGGGCGCAAGCCCGGGATCATCGATTCGCCGTCGCCTGCAGCTCCGCCGCCACCCGCAGCATGGCGGCCAGGCTGCGCTCGACATCGTCGTCGGTCGTCGCCCATGAGGAGACGCTGATGCGCATGGCCGTGTGTCCCTGCCACACGGTCGCCCCGGCCCAGCACGTGCCGTCCGCCTGTATGCCGGCGATCACACGGCGGGTCAGCTCGGCGTCGCCGAACGAGACCAGGACCTGATTGATCACCACGTCGTTGAGGATCTCGCACCCCGCGTCCCTCAACCCATCAGCGAAACGCGCCGCATGACGGCAGGTGCGCTCGATCAGGTCGGCCAGGCCGCGGCGGCCGAGGGAGCGCAGCGCGGCCCACACTTCGATGCCCCGCGCCCGCCGCGAGAACTCGGGAGTGTAGTGCTCCGGCTCGCGGGCGTCGCCGATCATCAGGTAGGGCGCATTCACGGCCATCGCCGCATGGAGGTGGCGTGGGTCTCGCACGACGACCATGCCGCTGTCGTACGGCACATTCAGCCACTTGTGCGCGTCGATCGCCCACGAGTCGGCGCCGGCGAAGCCCTTCACGAGGTGTGCGCGGGCGGGAGCCGCGGCCGCCCACAGCCCGAACGCCCCGTCCACGTGCACCCAGGCGCCCGCCGCCTTGGCCTGTGGGATGATTCCGTCGGCCGGATCGAATGCCCCGGTGTTGACGTTGCCCGCCTGGAGGCAGACGATGGTATGGTCGTCCAAGGGAGGCAGTGCGTCGGCGCGCATCCTGCCCTGACCATCCACGGGCACGCGGATCACGCGCTCGCGTCCCAGCCCCACCAGCATCAGCGCCTTGAGCACGCTCACGTGAACTTCCTCGCCCACGACCACGCTGATCGGCGGCGCGCCGAACAGGCCTTGCGTCTCGACGTTCCAGCCGCGCCGCGCCAGCAGCGCGTGGCGCGCGGCCGCCAGACCCGAGAAATTCGCCTGCGTCGCGCAGGTCACGAACCCCACACCGCAGGCCGGCGGCAGTCCGAGGACATCCAACAGCCAGCGCATGGCGATTTCTTCCAAGCGGGCTGCAATGGGCGAGAGGACGACGATCCCCGCGTTTTGATCCCACGCGGCCGCCAGGTTGTTTGCCGCCACGCTCGCCGGGAGCGACCCGCCGACCACGAACCCGAAGAACCGTCCACCGGCCGACGCCATCGTGGCCGGGGATCCGATTTCGTCGAGCAGCGCAATCACCGCCGCGGGGTCGGTTGGATGCTCGGGGAACAGCTCATCGAGTCGTTTCAGATTGGTCAGGGCCTCGGGGCTTGGCGCCACGCCGCGGCTCTTCAGGCCGGCCAGATAGCGTGCCGCCCGCTCGGCAGTCGTTCGCAGCAGATCCTTCATCTAGGTGTCCTCTAGGGTGAAGCGCAATCTAGGGCAACGTACGCTCGCAGGCGCCACGCTGATTCTGAAACAACCCTTTTCGAGGTCCCGTCATCTAACCGGGAAACCTCCACCCAGGCCGTGCAAGCTTCTCGGGTTGCCGCTTCTCGCCGCCGTCACGTTCGCCAGTCAGAGTCAAGATCCGCCCCCCGCCCCCGCGAGCAGGGTGATCGCCACCCGTGCCGCTCAACCGCCCGTCATCGACGGACGCGACGACGATGCCGTGTGGCGGGAGGCCCAACCAATCATCGGATTTCAAGAGTGGCGGCCCAGCGAGGGCGGACCGCCCAAGCTCCCGACCGAGGCGAAAATCGCCTACGACGCGGCTAACATGTACGTCTTCGTCCGCGCCTTCGATCCGCACCCCGACAGCATCATCACGGTCCGCGCCCGGCGCGATTACTTCACGCCGTCCGACATGATCTGGCTCTTCTTGGATTCGTATCATGATCGCCGAACCGGCTACGAATTCGGGGTCAACCCCTCGGGCGTGAAGCTCGATGCGCAGGTGTACAACGACGGCAACGAAGACTTCGCCTGGGATGCCGTGTGGGACGTCGCGACCCGCGTCGATTCGCTCGGCTGGACGGCCGAATTTCGCATCCCGCTGTCGCAACTACGCTACGGGCCGCAAAAACACCATACCTTCGGCCTGATCATCGATCGGGATCTGTACCGCTACTCCCAGCGCGTGAGCTGGCCGCTGCTACGGCAGTCCAAGGCGGGGTTCGTATCGCAATTCGGCGACGTCGACGGGTTCGACGACCTCGAGGCCCCACGCCGGCTCGAGGCGGCCCCCTACGTGGTGACCAAGAACGTGTCGCAGTTCACGGCGACGGGCATCGGGCGCACGCAGGACCTGGCAGCGGGCGGTGACGTGAAGTACCGCGTCGCCTCGAACCTTACGCTCGACGCCACCCTCAACCCCGACTTCGGACAGGTGGAGGCCGACCCCGCGGTCCTGAACTTGAGCGCCTTCGAGACGTTCTTCACCGAGCAGCGTCCGTTCTTCGTCGCGGGCCGGGGCCTGTTCCAGTTCGACGTCAACTGCAGCCAGGTGAACTGCAGCAGCGAAGGCCTGGTCTACAGCCGGCGCATCGGCCGGGCACCCGAGCTTGCGGGCACCTACTCCGACACCACATCGCCCGCCTTCACGCGAATCCTCGGCGCGGGGAAGCTAACCGGACGCCTGCCGGGCGGGATGACGATCGGGGTGCTCGACGCCGTGACACAACACGTGACGGGCGTGGGCGGCGTGACGATCGAGCCGACGACAAACTACGGTGTCCTGCGACTGCGCCAGGACCTGCGCGGGGGCGAGAGCAGCATCGGCGGCATCGTCACCGCGGTGAACCGTGACAACGATTCCTTTACGGCGCCGTACCTGCGCCGCACCGCCTACGTGGGCGCCACGGACTTTCGCCATCGCTTCCGGGGTGGCCGGTTCGAGATTTCCGGCTCGCTCGACCTGAGCCGGATGACGGGCAGCGCCAGCGCCATCGCCGCCACGCAACGCGACGCCGTCCACTACTACCAGCGTCCGGACGCGGGGCTGTCCTACGACGCGACGCGCACATCGCTCGCCGGGGACGCGGAGGAGCTGCAATTCAGCAAGGTGGGTGGCGCGCATCTGCTCGGCCAGACCAGCTACCAGCGCCGCTCCGCCGGCTTCGAGATCAATGACCTGGGCTACCTGCAGCGCGCGGATCAGCAGTCCTGGAACACCTGGGTGGGATACTTCGACCGCCACCAGCGCGCCCTGTACCAGCGGTTTCAGTGGAATTTCAACTGGTGGCAATACTGGACGACGGCGGGCCTCCCCGAGGCCGTACTTCGCGCCCTGGGCCGGCTTGAACGGCGATGACCGCAAGGCGATCGTGCCGTACTTCTGGGTCAATTATTGGCGGGGCGATGGCGGGCGCTCGCACAGCCTCGTGTTGATGCCGGAGGTCGACTTCAAGCTGGCGTCGCGCATCACAGCCGCGCTCATCCCCGAGTACAGGCGCAAGACGAACGACATCCAGCCCCGCGATCCCGTCACGGACCCGGCGGGCCGGGTGACCCACTCGGTCTTCTCACATCTCGAGCAGAAGCAGCTCGGCGTCACCATGCGCGTCACCTACCCCTTCAACGCGAACACGTCGCTCCAGGTGTACGCGCAGCCGTTCGTCTCGAAGGGGACCTACAGCAACCTACAAGAGCTGTCGGGCACACCGCGGGCGGCGGACTACGCGAGCCGCTACAAGGGCTATACCGACAGCACGGGCACTTACTCGACCGGGTTCAATTACAAGCAGTTCCGCTCGAATGTCGTGTTCCGCTGGGAGTACCGCCCCGGTTCGACGCTATTCGTGGTGTGGAGCCAGGGGCGCACGGCGTCGAGCAGCGTGGAGGGCACGCGCGGGCTGGGCGGTGATTTGCGGGATTTGTTCGACCTGCGGCCCGACAACGGCTTCCTGGTGAAGCTGTCGTACTGGATCAACCGCTAGTGTCAGTCGAAAGCAGGGTTACCGACCCCCGGCTGCCTTGTAGAGCGCCGCGTACGCCGTCGCCGCGTCGATGCGCCCCTGGGCCAGCCGATCCTGAGCCTCGAGCTGCGTCCGCTCCGCGTCCAGTACCTGCAGAAAATCCGTGAGGCCTTCGCGGAACCGCAGGCGCGCCAGCTCGGCCGCGCGTTCGCTCGCGGCGCTCGCGTCCTGGAGCAGCTCCACCTGGCGGCGCGCGGCGCGGTAGCGCGCCAGGCTCGTCTCCATGTCTTCCATGGCGGCGAGCACGACGCGGCCGTACTGCGCGCGCGCGGCGTCCTCCCGCGCCGCTGCCGCATCCACTTCCGCCTTCACCCGCCCGAGGTTGAGACCCGGCCAGGTGAGCACCGGGCCCACCACGTAGCGTAGCGTCCCGCGGTTGCCCACGGAATTGAACTCGGGCGCGGCATAGCCCACGCTCCCGCCGATGGTGAGCCGGGGCAAATAGCTCGCCTTGGCCGCTCCCACCAGCGCCCCTTGCGCCGCGGCGAACCGCTCGGCCGAGGCCACGTCGGGCCGGTAGCGGACCACCGTCTCAGGCGTCCCGATGGAAGTCACTTCCGGCAGACGCGGCAGCTGCCCGATCTGCTCGAGCTCTCGTGCAACTTCCGTGGGTGCGCGGCCGACCAGCGTACCGATGCGGTACTGGGCCGCCGCGACCTGGGCCTCGCGAGCGGGAATCGACGCCAGCGTCGAGCTCAACTGCGCCTGCGCCCGTTCCGTATCGAACGAGCTGCCGCGCCCCGCATCGAGGCGCTGCTTGGTGAGGTCGAACGTGTGGCGCTGGTTCTCCGCGTTCCGTTGAGCCACTAGGAGCTGCTCCTGCGCTCCCCGCAGCTCGAAGTAGGCGCGAGCCACTTCCGCCGTCAGGGACACCTGCACGTCGCGCAGATCTTCCTGGGCCACGTCCGCCAGCGCGCCCCGCGCCTGGACGGTGTGGCGGATGCCGCCGAACACGTCCAGGTCCCAGGAGGCGTTGGCGCCGGCGTCCCACACGTTCTGGTCCGGGAACACGCCGCCTACGCCGGGGAAGCTCGCGCTGGACAGCCGTTGCCGGGAGTAACCGGCCTGGAGCGTCGCCGATGGCGTCAGATCCAGCACGCTGCGCACCCGATCGGAGCGGGCGGCGCTTACTCGCGCCCGCGCGGCCCGAACGTCGAGATTGCCGCGCAGCACCTCACCGACCAGGCGGGTCAAGGTGGTGTCGCCCAGCTGCTCCCAGTAGTCGAGCGAGACAGCGGCCTGCTCCTTCGTTCCCCCTCTCCCGGAGGGAGAGGGGGTGAGGGGGTGAGGACCCTCGGGAGATGGGGCCACGGGTTGAGGACCATCCGGAGCGGGCGCCGTCACGTGAGAATCGTCCGTCGTCCCCCGGAACGAAGCGGGCGTCCGTACCGAGGATGATCGATAGCCCGGGGCCGAGGCGCATCCGTAGAGCGCAACGAACGCGAGGAGAATTGCGCTACGCATGAGCCACCTCCCCTACCATTGCAGGTGCAGGTTGGAGAACGAGACCTTCACTCTCCGCTTCCGTTTCGGGACGGTGCTCGGCTGCGATGAACGAGTAGAAGACCGGGACCACGAACAGGGTGAACAGCGTCCCCACCGTCATCCCCGCCACCAGCACGGCGCCGATGCTGTTGCGCGCCGCCGATCCCGGCCCGGTCGCGAACACCAGCGGCAGGTGTCCGAAGACGGTGGCCGCCGAGGTCATGAGCACGGGCCGAAGCCTTGTGAGCGATGCTTCGCGCAACGCCGCGAGCTTCGCCACGCCCTGCGACTGCAGCGTATTGGCGAACTGCACGATCAGAATACCGTTTTTCGCGATCAGTCCCACCAGCGTGATCAACCCCACCTGCGAGTAAATGTTGATGGTGGTGAAATCGAGGTAGCTGAACACCAGCGCCCCGGAAATCGCGAGCGGCACCGAGCCCACCAGCACGATCAGCGGGTCCCGGAAGCTCCGGAATTGCGCCGCGAGCACCAGATAGATCAGGATCACGGCGAACCCGAGCGTCACGGTGAGCGCCGCCCCCTCGAGCCGGATCTGCCGCGATTCGCCGGCATAGTCGAGTCCGACGCCGGCCCCCGTCACCGCCTTGGCTGCGTTCTCCAACACGCGCAGCCCCTCTTCTTTGGTGACGCCGGGCTTCACGCCGCCGAAGATCCGGACCGCGTTGCGCTGCTGAAATCGATTCAGGGTGCGCGGCGCGGTGCTCGACTCGATGTGCGTGAAGGTCGACACCGGTACGAGTCGACCGCTCGGCGTCTTGATCTTGAGATCGAGCAGCGGCCCGACCGTGGTACGGCGCTCGTCGCCGATCTGGGGGATGACCTTGTAGCTGCGGTCGTAATAGTTGAACCGGTTGACGTACGCGCCGCCCAGCAGCGTGCCGAGCTCTCGGCCTACGCTGGCGAGGTCGAGCCCCAGGTCGGCCACCTGGTCGCGATCGATCACGACTCGCGCCTCGGGCAGATCGATCTTCAAGTCGGTGTCGACGTAGAGGAACTTGCCGCTCTGCCATCCGGCACCCAGCACGGCGCCCACCGTCTGCAGCATCTGCTCCGGCGGATTGTCGCTCGCCAGAATCAGCTCCACGTCGTACTGGCCGGGCGTCGGCAACGGCGGGTCGAGGCGGGGGAACACCTGCAATCCCGGCACCTGCGACACCGCGTAGTACACCTGACCGTACATCTGCTCCGTGGTGCGTTTCCGTTCCTTCCAGTTGATGGGCGCCAGCTCCCGCCGCGAGTTCTGATACAGCGGCACCGCCGCCAACATGACGAGCACCGCAGCGGCGACGATCGCCCAGCGCATTTGCAGGGCGCCGTCCAGCAGCCGCTCATAGCGCCGGCGCACCGCTTCGAAGGCGTGGTGCACCACCTTGGTCAGCCGCCCCTCCCGCCCCGCTTCGTGGACGAAGCGCGAGCTCATCACCGGGGACAGCGTCACCGCCACGACACCCGAAACTACGACGGCGGCGGCGAGGGTGATCGCGAACTCCAGGAACAAGGAGCCGGTGAGCCCGCCCTGGAACCCAATCGGCGTGTATACTGCCGCGAGCGTGATCGTCATCGCTATGATGGGGCCGACCAGCTCGCGCGCGCCCACGATCGCCGCCTGGATCCGTGTCTTGCCCTCGCGCACGTGCCGCTCGACGTTTTCGACCACGACGATGGCATCGTCCACCACCAATCCCACCGACAGCACGATCGCGAGGATCGTGAGGAGGTTCAGGCTGAAGCCGAAGGCGTACATGACGATCGCGGCCCCGACCAGCGACACCGGCATCGCCACCAACGGCACCAGAGCGGTCCGGATCGACCCCATGAAGAGGAAGACCACGAGGCCCACGATCAGGATGGTCTCGACCAAAGTCTTGGAGATCTCCTGCAGCGCGTCGGTCATGAACACCGTCGCGTCGTAGGCCATCTGCATGTCGATATCGCTGGGCAGCGTGGGCCGGATCCGCGCCATTTCACGATGCAGCCGCTTGGCCACTTCGATCTCGTTGCTCCCGGGCAGCGGCCAGACGCCCATGTACACGGCTTCTTTGTCGCTGAACTTGGTGATGAAGTCGGCTTCCTCCGCCCCCAGCTCGACGCGGGCCACGTCGGACAGCCGCACGATCGCCCCGTTGCGCTGGGCCACGACGAGGTTCTTGAACTCGTCCGTGGTACGGAGGTCGGTGTTGGCCAGCAGGTTGACCTGCACCAGGTCGCCCTTGGTCTGCCCCACCGCCGCGAGGTAGTTGTTGCGCTGCAGTGCCGCGTGCACATCGCCGGGCGCGAGGTTGAGCGCGGCCAGGCGGTCGGGGTCGATCCAGATTCGCATGGCGATAGGCCGGCCGCCTAACACGTCCACGCGCTGCACCCCCGCGAGCGTCGAGAGCTGGGGCTGCATGTTGCGGGTCAGCCAGTCGGTGAGCGCCGGAATCTCGCGCGCCGAGGACGTGAAGCTCAGGTAGAACGACGCATACGGCCGGTCGGCGCGCTGCACCTCCACCACCGGTGGCTCGGCCTCGGCGGGCAGCTCGGAGCGCACCTGCTGCAGCCGCGCGGTGACCTCCGCCAGCGCCGCCGTGCTGTTGTGGTTCAGCTTCAGGTGCACCGTGATGCTCGAGACGCCGGCGCGGCTGGTGGATTCCACGTAGTCGACGCCCGAGATGGCCGACACGACGCGCTCGATCGGCGTCGTGAGGAAGCCGCGGACGGTTTCGGCGCTGGCGCCGTAATACACCGTCGTGATCAGCACCGACGAGCTCTGAATGTTCGGATACTGCTGCACCGGCAGCGTCGTGATCGCCCGCCATCCCACGAGCACGATCACAAGGTTGACTACGACCGCGAGGACCGGATGCCGGATGAACGTATCGGTAAAGGAGCGCATGAACGGTTTCCGATTAGCGAGATGAGTCGCCCGCGACCCGCACAGACTCGCGTAGCTTGAAGGACCCCGAAGTAGCCACCTGCTGGCCGGGGGTGAGACCACTCAGAATCACGACCTCGTCCTCGAGCACCGGCCCGCTTTGCACCGGCTGCACATGAGCGCGAGTGTGGCCTGCCGAGTCGGCGGCGATCAGGAAGACGTGGTCGCCGGCGGGCCCCTTACGAAGGGCGCTCACCGGAATTGCGACGACCGTGGTCGGGGGTCCAGTGGGGACTTCGACCCGCACTGAGGCGCCCGGCGACGGGGCGTGGCTCGCGATCCGGGCCCGCACCAGTGCGTTGCGGGTCGCCGGATCGATCTTCGCATCCACTGCGACGATGCGGGCCGTCAGCGGACGAGGGTCCTCAGCCGCGAAGACGGTGACGGGCTCACCCGGGTGCAGCTCGGCCGCCACCGCCTGCGCCACCGTGAAGTCCACGTTGGCCGCGGCGTCGACCCCCTGCAGCGTGGTGAGCTCGGTGCCTTCGTTCAGGTACTGTCCGGGATGTACATCGGAGATCCCCACGCGGGCCTGGAACGGAGCCCGGATCGTCTTCTTCGCGATGACGGCCCGGGTGCGTGCGAGCTGTGCCAGCGCCACATCGCGCCCCGCGCGCGCCTGGTCCACTTCTTCCTGAGAGGTGGCCTGGGCCTGCCTGAGGACCTCGAGGCGTGCGAGTGTCGTTGCCGCCAGGTCGGCTTGGGCCTGCTCCGCCTGGAGCTCCGCTTCCTCCACGGATACGTCGAGGGCCACGAGGACCGTGCCGGAGTCGACGACCCGTCCCGGCGCAAGCATCACCTGGCGGACCGTGCCTGCGAGCTCGTTACGCAAGGTGATCGAGTTGAGCGCGAGGACGGTTCCGACCGAGGTGGTCGTGGGGCGATACTGCCGCGCCCGGGCCACGGACAGGGTTACCGACTCGACGGGCTCGGGCTGACTCGCGGCCGCCGCATTGGCCTTTCGGGCGGAGGCGTGTTTCCAGGCCACCAGGCTGCCGGCGGTGAGGACGAGGGTTCCCAACAAGACGGCCGATCCGGTCCAGCCGCGAGCGTTCGCGAAGAGACGACTGCGCATACGGGGTAATCTCCTTCGGTCTGATAAAGGGTGAAGCACTGCTGCTCTGTACTAGACGTTCGGGCTAGGCTCATATCGACAACGAGACGGTCTCGATCGCGCCACAGTTTCACGAAACCACGTTGCCGCCCCCCGGTACGGTTCAGTAATGAATCAAATTGCCTGCATGTTCCCGTGGTGCGGGCAGGGGAGAAGCGAATGGCTAGTTGACTACCTGATCGGGTGGGGTGACGATGTTTGTTGTCTGCGGCACGCGGCGAATCTAGCGGCGCAGTGTCGCCCGGCGCATGTTCATCGCGCGTTACGCCTATCCCCGCCTCGGCTCCGCACCAGGATGTGCAGCGCGGCGACCAGCCCGACGGCGCTGGGATCGATACCGGCGAGGTAGTCGACCAGCCCTTGGGCCACCAGACGGAATTGCGTAGCGTACCGAGTCATGCTTCATGAATGAACCATACCGCTGGGAAGTTCCCACCGGAGGAGCGCACGTGAAACGCAGGACCCTCGGTTCTACAGGCTACGCAGTCAGCGAACTCGGGCTTGGTGGCTGGGGGCTGGGCGGCTCACAATGGCGCGGCGTGGACGATGAGCAAGGGCGCGAGGCGCTGCGCGAGGCTGTGGACCGCGGAATCACGTTCTTCGATACCGCGCTGGCGTACGGGGATGGACACAGCGAGCGCCTCATCGGCGAGGTGCTGAACGCCGACATCCGGGCCGGTCGCGTCGTCGTCGCCAGCAAGGTGCCGCCCAAGAACGAGGAATGGCCCGGCAAGGCCGAGAGACCGCTCGCGGACGTGTTTCCCGCCCGCCATCTCGCGGCTTCTACGGAGCGATCACTCAAGAACCTGGGCGTCGAGGCTTTGCCGCTGCAACAGCTGCACGTGTGGCACGATGCCTGGCTGGACGATCCGCAATGGCAGGCCTCCTACGAGCAGATCGCGCGTCTCAAGCGGGAAGGAAAGGTCCTGCATTGGGGGATTTCGATCAACGATCATGCACCCGAGACCGCGCTGCGAGTGCTCGAGGACCCCATCTTCGAGACGGCCCAGGTGATCTACAACATCTACGATCGTTCCCCCGAACGCGCCTTGTTCAAGCTCGCCAAGACCAAGCCGCTCGGCGTGATCGTACGCGTCCCGTTCGACGAAGGCGCGCTCACCGGTCAGATTCGGGCCGACACGGTATTCCCGGCCGGCGACTGGCGGGAGGAATACTTCGCCGGTGACCGTCGCGCCGAGGTCGAGCGGAGGGGAAAGGCGCTGGCTCGCCTGCTGGATGACCAGGTCCAGACCCTGCCGGAGCTGGCACTGCGCTTCTGTCTGTCGTCACCTCTGGTATCGACGGTCATTCCCGGGATGCGGCGCGGCGGCCACGTTCGCCAGAACGTCGTGGCGGCGGAGAAGGGGCAGCTGGCGCCGGCCATGCTCTCCAAGCTCGAGCCGCATGCCTGGGAGAAGAACTGGTACCCCGCCTAACCCGTGCGCATCGGCGTCGACTTGGGCGGCACGAAGATCGAAGCGATCGCGCTGTCGCCCGGCGGTCAGGAGATCGCCCGCCTGCGCGTGACCACCCCGCGTGATTATGCGGCATGCCTCGACGCCATTGCGGCGCTGGTGCGGGAGCTCGATCGCGCTGGCGGGGCCGCGGGCACGGTGGGCGTCGGCATCCCCGGCACCGTGGTGCCCCAAACGGGGCTCGTGAAGAACGCCAACTCTACCTGGCTCAACGGCCAGGCGCTCGAGCGCGATCTCGCGGGACGGCTGGGCCGCCCAGTGCGGGTCATGAACGACGCGAACTGCTTCGCGCTGTCCGAGGCGACCGACGGAGCGGCCGCGGGAGCGCCGGTGGTGTTCGGCGTGATCCTCGGCACGGGAGTGGGCGGGGGGATCGTGGTGGACGGCCGCTGTCTGCCGGGCGCGAACCTTATTGCCGGCGAATGGGGGCACAATCCGCTCCCCTGGGCTACGCCCGACGAGCAACCCGGTCCGCCGTGCTACTGTGGGAAGCGCGGCTGCGTCGAATCGTGGCTTTCCGGCCCAGGATTCGAGCACGACCATACCGAGCGGACGGGGATCACCGTGTCCGGCCGTGAGATCGTGCGCGCTGCGGCGAGCGGTGACGCGGGCGCGACGGCGACCCTGGCGCGCTACCACGATCGACTGAGTCGCGCCCTCGCATCCTTGATCAACGTGCTCGACCCCGATGTCGTCGTGCTCGGGGGCGGCATGTCGAACCTTCCTGGCCTGCCGGAGGCGACGTCCGGGCTGCTGCCACGCCACGTCTTGGCCGTCGGGGCAAGCTCAGATCCCGTCCTCACCCGCGTCGTGCGCGCCGCGCACGGTGATTCGAGCGGCGTACGAGGGGCGGCTTGGCTGTGGCCCTCCAGCGGCTGAGGCCCCTCGCTCGGGTCTCACGACCCCTTTCTTTCTGAGAATCGCAGCAAACACCAAAAGCCCAAAAACGCAAAGCAGGTTTCTGAGTGACCGTCCTCACGGAGACTCGGGCTGGATGTGTGCATTTTGTACCCGACATACTCGGCGGCCCAACCGTCGATCCGTGCATTCCCTCCGAACTCCCTACGCCCTAGAGGAGATGGAAGGCCTATGAAGGCCGCTCGTCGTCGTCTAGTCGGCATTTTCCTGGTGTGCGGGCTCGCGCTTGCCTCCGCCTGCGGCGATCGCTCGCCCACCGCACCGCAACCCGCTCCGCCTTCGGCAGATCTCATTGGGTCGCTGCTCGGGGCGACGGGGCTGCTCAAGTGCTCGAACCTCCCCTATGCCTCGACCACGCAGACGGTTGGGATCGGGGGCGGCGTCATCAGCGCGGGGCCCCACAAACTGGTCATCCCGCAGGGCGCCCTCAGCCAGCCGACGACGATCACGATGATCGTGCCCACCGGGCTGGGCGTGAATGCCGTCAAGTTCCAGCCGGAGGGGTTGCGGTTCCAGCAGCCCGCCGCGCTCACGATGAGCTACGCGAATTGCAGTTTGCTCGGCAAGCTGCTCCCCAAGCGGATCGCGTACACGACGGACGGCCTGCAGATCCTCTATTACCTCCTGTCGCTCGACAACCTGTTCAGCAAGTACGTCACGGGGAAGGTCAACCACTTCTCGAGCTACGTTATCGCGTGGTGACGACCGGGCAGGCGGGCGCGCGCGCGGCGGCGCGCCGCGCGGCAGACCTGTTGCACGACGCGCGTGCCCACGAGCGGGCCGCGTGTATTCCCGAGGCGATCCGCTGTTATGATGCGGCGATCGCCACGGCGGACCGCACCGGGGAGCGGACGATCCTGGCTGAGGCCCTGCGTCGGCTGGCGGTCATGCGCCATCTCCGCAACGAGTCGACCGAAGCGCGCCAACTGTGTCGCCGCAGCTACAGCGTGGCCTGCGACGCCGGTAACGACCTGCTGGCCGCGGAAGCGCTGAACACGCTCGGCGGGTTGGACGTGCAGACCGGCGCGATCGAGGACGCGCGCAGTAACTTCCTCCAGGCGCTGGCCCGAGGGGGTGAGAGCCGCGAGCTGCGCGCCAGGGTCGAGCAGAACCTCGGCATCGTGGCGAACATCCAGGGGAACTTGGACGAGGCGGTCGCGCACTACGAGGGTTCCCTCGAGGCGTACCGGGCCTCGAATGACGAGCACGGTTGCGCGATCGCGTATGCCAACCTGGGGATCGCGCACACCGACCTCCGGCAGTACGAGCGAGCCGAGGGCTACTTCCAACAGAGCTACGAGATCGCCGAGCGGGCGGGCGACGCGCACCTGCAGGGGCAGTGCCTGGTGAATCACGCCGAAGTGCACGTCGTGCGGGGGCGCTACGAGGACGCGCGGCTCAACGCCGAGGCTGCCCTCGCCATTTTCGACCAGCTCGACGCCCGCAGCGACAAGTCCGAGGCCTACCGCATCATCGGCATGGTGTACCGCGAGACGGGGCGCGCCGCGCTCGCCGAATCGCGTTTGCGCTCGGCGATCGAGCTGGCGGTGAGCGCCGGCTCCGTGTTGCACGAAGCGGAGGCGTCGTGCGAGCTGGCGCTGTTGTACCAGGCGATGGGGCGGAACCAGGAAGCGCTCACCCTGCTGAACGCCGCCCACCGCTTGTTCCGCCGGCTCGACGCGCGTGTAGACCTCGTGTACGTCGGCGGCAAGGTGTCCGAGTTGGAAACCACCTACTTCGCGGTGGTGCTCGAGTGGGGGCAGTCGATCGAGTCCACGGACAGCTACACCTTCGGCCATTGCGAGCGGGTGGCACAGCACGCGATGGCCGTGGCGCGGGTCGTCGGGCTCGACGACACCAGCCAGACGACCATCCGCCTCGGTGCCTACCTCCACGACCTGGGGAAGGTGCGCGTGCCGCACGAAATCCTCAACAAGCCCGGCCCGCTCACGCAGGACGAGTTCGCCGTGGTGCAGATGCACCCGATCTGGGGTCTGGAGCTGCTCGCCGCGGTCGAATTCCCGTGGGACCTGAAGCCGATCATCCGCTGGCATCACGAGCGCTATGACGG
>WNFI01677008.1_pt1 | contig 19471 bp, 19 predicted proteins | sample 5400471 | NCBI WGS metagenome assembly WNFI01 (sample SAMN13153348, study PRJNA577476) | soil metagenome | isolation source: 100 cm saprolite on Douglas fir-dominated hillslope | place: USA:California | collected 2013-09-17
CGCAGGCCGCCGCCCAGCCGGCCGCCGCGCCCCCGCCCGCGGCGAACTGATTTTCAGAGGAAGCTGAACGCCGTTCCAAGGGGCAAGCGCTACTCCTTCAACGAACGAGATCGGTTCTCTCCCCCTTGTTGGGAGAGATAGAGAGGGGATTCCCCGAGTTCGGCGTTTGTGGCTCCCCCTCTCCCTGGCCCTCCCCCACAAGGCGGGAGGGACCGTCCGAAGGCGCGGCAAAAGCCAGCTGCTCGCAAAACCGCTATTCTGCGTTTGGCCGATTCCCGTCAGGAATCATCCCGGTTCGGTAAACGCCATGCTGCGGATTTCCCGCGGCCTCGCAATCGACGAGAACGACATCGAGATCAATTTCGTTCGCGCCTCGGGCCCGGGCGGGCAGAACGTCAACAAGCTGTCGACCGCCGCGCAATTGCGCTTCGACACTAGCCGGATCGTGCTGGCGGGCGATGCCGCGGCGCGGCTCACCCGGCTCGCCGGCCAGCGCATGACCAAGGACGGCGTGATCGTGATTCACGCGCAGCGCTTCCGCACCCAGGAGCGCAACCGCGCTGACGCGGTCGACCGCCTGCTCGAACTATTGCGCGAGGCGGTGACGCGGCCGACGCCGCGGCGGCCGACTCGGCCGACGGCGGGATCGAAACAGCGCCGGCTGGAAGGCAAAAAGCGCCGCAGCGACATCAAGGCCAAGCGCGGCGCGGCTCGCCTGGACGATTGAGGCTGTGTCCGTGTCCCGGACGCGGCGCGGCCGTTCTCGCGGCACCGCGGAGAGTTGGCGCGGTTTGGCGCGCTATATTTCCTTGAATTATAATTCTTATATCTATAGTTTATAGGACTATAGAGGTGATGTGCGCATTTTCAAAATCAAGGCTCTGGCCCGCTTCACCAAGAGAGAAGCCATCAGCGACGAAAGCCTCGTGGCCGCGATCGAAAATGCAAGGCGTGGGTTAGTAGATGCTGATCTCGGCGGCGGCAAGCAACGGGTTGCAAGGCCGGGGCAGGGCAAGAGAGGCGGTTTTCGTATGCTGATCGCATTCCGGTCAGACCGCGCGATCTTTCTGTTCGGATTCGCGAAGAACGAACGCGACAACATCGATGGCAAACAACTGATGACGCTGCGAGAGATCGTGGCATCTTGGTTCGCCGCCGATGGCAAGAAAATCGCGCAGGCACTAAAGGACGGACTTTTAATAGAGGTGAAACATGGCAAGGAAAACAAAAACGAACCGTCGGCTGACTGAGGAGCTTCTGGAAACCGCGCAGGATATGCGCGCGAGCGGCCTCCTGAGCAAGGCTGCCCATGAAAAAATTACCATGCGCCATTTGGGTGAGGGAATTTCCACATCCACGGCCGTTGTACCGTCGGGCAAGGAAATTCGGGCAATGCGCGAGAGGGCGCATTTAAGCCAAGCGGTGTTTGCTCGGTGCTTGAAGCTAACAACGGGCTACGTGTCACAACTCGAACGTGGCGCGAAGCGTCCCACAGGCCCCACGCTTGTCTTGCTCGACGTCATTCGACGCAAAGGCATTGAGGCAATTCTGTGATTTTTCGACCTTGCCGTTCCCCAGGTGCACAACGGGGAGAGATGACAAATCCCCTTTGGTTTGGCCCGCTCGCACTCCCCTCGCCCCGCAAAAGCTCCTAAAGTGAGCGTCCTCCTCCCCCGAGTCGCTCGACGCCCATGCCCGTTCGCCAACTGCCCGAACAGATCGTCAACCGCATCGCCGCCGGCGAAGTGGTCGAGCGTCCTGCGAGCGTGGTCAAGGAACTGGTGGAAAACGCCATCGACGCCGGCGCCAGCCGGATCGACATTTTCAGCGATGGCGGCGGGCGGCGGCGGATCGGCATCACCGACGATGGCGACGGCATGACCTCAGGCGATCTCGCGCTCGCCGTGGATCGCCATGCTACCTCCAAACTCGACGACGAGGATCTGCTGCGCATCCGAACGCTGGGGTTCCGCGGCGAGGCGCTGCCCTCGATCGCCGCGGTGGCGAAGCTCGGCATCACCACGCGCCACTCAAGCGAGCCGCACGCCTGGTCGCTGTCGGTCGAAGCCGGCGTGAAATCGGCGATCATGCCGGCCGCACTTTCCCAGGGCACCCGCGTCGAAGTCACGGATCTCTTTTATGCGACCCCGGCGCGCCTAAAATTTCTCAAGACCGACCGCACCGAAGCCGAGGCGATCCGCGAGGTGGTGCGCCGTCTCGCGATGGCGCGGCCCGACATTGCCTTCACGCTGGCCGGCGAGGAGCGCGCGCCCGTCAGTTGGGCCGCGGCGCTGCCCGGCGCCAGCGGCCGGCTGACGCGGCTCGGCGATATTCTTGGGGCGGATTTTCGCGCCAGCGCCATTGAAGTGCGCGCCGAGCGCGAAGGCGTCGTGGTCGAAGGCTTTGCCGCGGCGCCATCGCTGACGCGGGCCAACGCGCTCGGGCAATACCTGTTCGTCAACGGGCGGCCGGTGCGCGACAAGCTAATCTTAGGCGCGGTGCGCGCGGCCTATTCGGATTATCTGCCACGTGACCGCCATCCCGTGGTGGCGCTGTTCGTGACGCTCGATCCCGAGGGCGTCGACGCCAATGTGCATCCCGCCAAAACCGAGGTCAGGTTCCGCAATGCGGGGCTGGTCCGCACGCTGATCGTGCACGCTCTGAAAGACGGCCTTGCCCGCGAAGGCAAGCGCACCGCGGCCAACAGCGACGGCGGGGCCATCGCCTCGTTCCGCCCTTCCTTCGCACCGCGCGCCAACTGGGACTGGCGGCGCTCGCCGGCCTATCCGGCGGGCCCGCTGCCGGCCTTTGAGGGTTCGGCGGCGACGGCCTTTGCCGAACCCGGCCAAGCCGCGTTCGACGTCGGCATGCCGACGGCGGACGTGCGCTTTCAGGAGACCCCATCAGCCGATCTGCTCGATCGCCCGCTCGGTGCGGCGCGGACGCAGATCCACGAGACCTATATCGTCGAACTGGACGAAGCGACGGTGGAGCGACTGATCGCGCGCGCCGAGGAGCTGGCGTCATTCGGGCTCGCGATCGAATCCTTCGGGCCCGGCGCGGTCGCGGTGCGCGAAACGCCGTCGCTGCTCGGCAAGACCGACGCCGCCTCATTGCTGCGCGATCTCGCCGAGCACATGGCGGAATGGGACGAGGCGCTGCCGCTGGAGCGACGTTTGATGCACGTCGCGGCCACCATGGCCTGCCACGGCTCGGTGCGCGCCGGCCGCCGCCTCAAGCCGGAAGAGATGAACGCGCTGCTGCGCGAGATGGAGGACACGCCGAATTCCGGCCAATGCAACCACGGGCGCCCGACTTACGTGGAATTGAAGCTCGCCGATATCGAGAAGCTGTTCGGGAGACGGTAGAGGCAAGGCGCTTCTACGAAACAAGTTGTCATCGTCCGCGAAAGCGGACGATCCAGTACGCCGCGCCGTTCGATTCCTCGAAACCATCCGGCGCGGCAAAAGCAGCCGCCTTGGCCTCCTCCACCACGAGCAGCGCCCCCGACGTCAGCCAGTTGCCGTCGCGTAACGAAGCCAGCGCGTTTTCGGCAAGCTTTTTTGCGTAGGGTGGATCGAGGAACACCAGCGAGAACGGCTCGACCGGGTGCGCCGGGCCGAGCTGAGTGGCGTCGCGGCGAAACACTTTTGTCACTCCACCAAGCCCCAGCGCTTCGATATTGTTGCGCAGCAACGCTCTCGCTTCGGTGCCGTTATCGACAAACAGCGTGAACGCCGCCCCACGCGAGATCGCCTCGATGCCGAGCGCGCCGGTGCCGGCGAACAGATCGAGCACGCGCGCGCCTTGAATCGGATCGTCATAGCCATGGATCAGGATATTGAACAGCGACTCGCGCAACCGGTCCGCTGTGGGGCGGATCTCGCGCGAGGACGGCGCGGCCAAGGTGCGGCCCTTCAATCGGCCGCCGACGACGCGCATTAGCGTGCGACGCCATTATGTTGAAGCGCCTGCTCCAAGCTCGCGCCAACGGAGGTGCGCTCCCTCTCCCATGGGGAGAGGGCCGGGGTGAGGGGGTACGGTCTCCCGATAGGCCGTAACCCCTCACCCGGATCGCTACGCGATCCGACCTCTCCCGATCGGAGCGGTATGACTGAACTCGCGGCGAGTTCGAATCCAAAACCCATAGGCCGACCCTACTCGTCCCGCGGCTTCAGATCGCGCTTGCCGTGATAGCCGCGCTGCGGGCGTCGCGGCGGGCCGTAGCCGCTGGCCTCGGCCTCGTTGCGGGCGCGCGCTTCCTCGCTGCCGGTGCGCTGCACCAGCACGCGGCGGCCCTTGCGGTCGGCGATCAGGCCGCTTCTTCCCGCCGGCTTGAACGGCTTTTTGCCGCGCGGTGTATCGGCCGCGTCATTCTCGGGCCCTGCGCCAGACTCGCCATGCACCGGCCGGGTGAAATCCGCGCCCGCGAGGGTGGCAATCTTTTCACCGAGCTGCTCGCGCAGCACCCGGGTCTTGACTTCTTCGACCTCGCCTTCGGCGAGTTCGCCCAATTGAAACGGCCCGTAGGACACCCGGATCAGCCGGTTCACTTCGAGGCCGAGATGCGCCATCACGTTGCGCACCTCACGGTTCTTGCCTTCGCGGATCGCAAACACCAGCCAGACATTGGCGCCCTGGTCGCGCTCCAGCGTCGCCTCGATCGGGCCGTATTTGACGCCGTCGACTTCGATGCCCTTTTTCAGCTCGTCGAGCTGGGCCTGCGTCACCTCGCCATGGGCGCGGACGCGATAGCGCCGCAGCCAGCCGGTGTCGGGCAGCTCGAGCGCGCGCGCGAGCCCGCCGTCATTGGTCAGGAGCAAGAGACCCTCGGTGTTGAAATCGAGCCGGCCGATTGAGATCAGCCGCGGCAGCCCCTCCGGCAGATTGTCGAACACCGTGGGCCGCCCCTCAGGATCGGCATGGGTGGTCATCAGCCCGCGCGGCTTGTGAAACAAAAACAGCCGGGTGCGCTCCCGCGGCGGCAACGGCTTGCCGTCGACGGTGACGACGTCGTTGGCGGTGACATCGAGCGCCGGCGAGTTGATGACGCGGCCGTTGACGGTGACGCGACCCTGCACGATCCACTGCTCGGCGTCGCGGCGCGAGGCCAGCCCCGCCCGCGACACCACCTTGGCGATGCGCTCGCCGGATTTCTTTTCGCGCGGCGGACGCGGCGGACGCCGCTCGTCAGGCGTGCGCTCGCGATAGGCCCCGCGGCCGCCGAACGCGGGGCGTTTAGCAAAGATCCTGGCATCGTCTTCATTGTCGCGGCGCGGCCGATCGGCGTTGCGGTCAAAAGACCGCGGTTCGCTACGCGGATGCTCCTGCCAGGAAGTGCGGCCTTCGCGCGGACGATCGAACTTCGGACGATCCTCGCGCGGGCGCGAAAATCGCGGACGCTCGTCGCCGCCGCGGTCCTCACGCGGTTTGTCGTAGCGGGGCTTATCGAAGCTGCGCTTTTCGAATTTCCGTGCACCATCGCGGGAGGGGCGCGAATTGCGCCCGGCATGGCCGGGCGAAGAAGCATCGCGCTTCTGCCACGGTTTTGAATCGCCACGGTCAGTTCCAAAATCCTTGCGGGGCCCGCGGTCAGGCGCGCCGCGCGAAAACTTCTTGTCGCCGCCAAATTTTCTTTCACCTTGCGGACGATCGCCATAGGGCCGATCGCGCTGCGGCCGGTCACCGTCCTTGCGAAAGCCTTCGCCGCGCGGGGAGTAGGGTCGCTTGTCACCGCCATCACGCGCCGCATAGGGCCGCTTGTCGTCGAATTTCTTGTCGGAGAATCGCGATGCCGGGCGAGCGTCGCCGCGCGGGGTGTACGGGCGTTTTTCGCCGCCACGATCGTCACGCGGACGAAAATCCTTGCGCGGTTCCGGCCGATCGCCGCGGGGACGCGGAGCATCATCGTAGTCACGGCGCGGCGGGCCTTGGCGCTTGCCGGCGTAGGGCTTGCCCGAACCCGAATGAGGCTTCTTGCCATACGGTTTGGCGCCATCAGGCTTGCCGGCATAGGGACGCTTGTCGCCATCGCGCTTGCCTGCGAAACCGCTCTTGCCTGCGAAACCGCGCTTGGCGAATTTCTTCTCGGGTCCCCGGGCTGCGCCGGAGCGGCCCTTGCCACCGGAGGGCCGATCACGCCGGCCGCGGGAATTGTTGTTTTTATCGTTATCACGGGGCATGAAGGGTCTCGTTTCGAGTGCAGATCAATGGCAATCAGGCTGATGCGGACGGCTGGCATGACGATGGCGCGCGCGCTCTTCGCTTCGCAGCGCATTCTCACGCAAAACCGGTATCCACTTTTGCTGAAGGCACAGCTAGTACCAGACTTTGACTGATGATACGAGGCATGACCGCACCAACTTTCATGGATTTGGCGCTGAAAGCGGCCGAAAACGCCGGGAAATCCGGCGAAGTGCCGATCGGATGCGTGATCGTGCTTGACAACGAGGTCATCGCCGCGGTCGGAAATCGCACCTTGAGCGACCGCGATCCGACCGCGCATGCGGAAATGCTGGCGATCCGGCTGGCCGCTGAGGTCGTCGGCAGCGAGCGGCTGGTCGATTGCGACCTCTATGTCACGCTCGAGCCGTGCACGATGTGCGCAGCCGCGATCTCGTTTGCGCGGATAAGGCGGCTCTATTACGGCGCGGCCGATCCCAAGGGCGGCGCGGTCGAGTCCGGCGTGCGGTTCTTCGCCTCGCCGACCTGTCATCACGTGCCGGAAGTCTATTCCGCGGTCGGCGAAAGCGAGGCGGCGACGCTGCTGCAGGATTTTTTCAAGGCGCGGCGGTGAGTTGGATGCAACGCAAGCGTCAGGCACAGTCTGTCATCCGCGAAGGCGGATGATCCAGTATTCCAGAGCAGTTGCGATAAATCGAAAGGCCGTGGCGTACTGGATACCCGCTTTCGCGGGTATGACGACCTTTTTTGCGGGCTACACTGCCCTCACGACGCCGCAAAAAATTCCTTCAGTGCCTTCGCGGTGGCATCGGGATTTTCCTCGGTCAAAAAATGACCGGAATCAATCGGCGCGCCCGAGACGTTGGTCGCCCAGGTTTTCCAGGTATCGAGCGGCGTTGCCGCGGCGCGCGCGATGCCGGCATCGCCCCACAGCGCCAGCATCGGAATCGTGATTTTTTTGTCCTGCCTGCGATCGGCCTTGTCGATCTCGAAGTCGGCATAGGCACCGGCGCGATAATCCTCGCACATCGCGTGCACCCGCGAGGGATCGCGGAACGGCGCGAGATAATGTTCCAACGCGCGCGGATCGAACGCGTCGAGCGTTTTCGACTTGGTCTGGCTCGCCATCTTGTAGCGCAGGAAGAAGTCGGGGTTGCCGCCGATCAGCGTTTCCGGCAACGGGTGCGGCTGCGCCAGAAACGTCCAGTGATAGATTTTCAGCGCGTAGAGCCGGTTGATTCGCGCCCAGTACTCATAGGTCGGCAGGATATCCAGCACGGCGAGCCGCGACAGCCGGCCGGGATGATCGAGCGCGAGCCGATAGGCGACGCGGCCGCCGCGGTCGTGCCCGGCAGCCGCGAAATGCACATGGCCGAGCACTTCCATCGCCTCGATCATCGCCTGCGCCATCGCGCGCTTGGTGTAGGGCGTGTGATCCCTGTCGCTGTCCGGCATATCCGACCAGCCGTAGCCCGGCAGGTCGGCGATGATCAGCGTGAATTTGTCGGCAAGCTGCGGCGCGACGCGGTGCCACATCACATGCGTTTCGGAAAAGCCGTGCAGCAATAGCAGCGGCGGCCCGTTGCCGCCGACGCGGGCAAAGATTCGCCCGGATTTGGTATTGATCCATTCGGAAGCATAATCGGGAAACAGGTCGGCGAGATCGGGCATGGTTGCACTCATGTCATCATCCGCCAACGGGTCAGCGCCAACGGGTCGCGCGAATGCGCGCCCGATGACAGGCTCAGCGCTGCCCGATGACAGGCTGCAGCGGATGATCCAGTAAACACCATCATTGTGGTCGACAACAGGCGCCGCGGCGCCCGCCTGCGCGGGTATGACGATGGTTGCTTCAAACTTTGTTTGTCGTTGCCGCTGGCACCTCCGGGATATATGCCATTCGGCAAGCCCGACCAACAACAAACCAGAACGAGGAAACACCGATGTCGATCGATTTCGAAATCCCGGCCGAGGCCAAGGCGATCCGCGAAAAAGTCCGCAAATGGGTGCAGGAGGAATGCATTCCGGCGGAGAAGGAACTGGACGCCAAACCGCTCGACGAGGTGCTGGGCAAACTGCGGAAGAAGGCGCGCGCGCAGGGGCTGTGGTGCCCGTTCGTGCCGAAGCAATATGGCGGCATGGGGCTGGGCCCGCTCGCCAATGCGCTGGTGCAGATGGAACTTGGTGAGAGTTCGCTCGGCGCGCTGTCGATGAACACGCAGGGGCCCGACGATGCCTCGATGCTGACGATCCTCACCCACGGCACGGAGTATCAGAAGGAAAAATTCCTGAAACCGCTGCTCAACGGCGACAAGCGCATCTGTTTCTCGATGACGGAAAAGGCGGCGGGCGCCGATGCCACGGGAATGCAAACCACTGCCGTGAAGGATGGCAACGAGAATTACATTCTCAACGGCGAGAAGTGGTTCTCCTCCTCCGCCAGCGTTGCCGACATGGCGTTGGTGATGGCCAGGACCGATCCAAGCGCGCCGCGTCACAAGCAGTATTCGACCTTCATCGTGGAGCTGCCGAACCCTGGCTACAAGATCAAGCGCAACATCAAGAACATGGCGATCGAGGGCCCGCACGCCGACGCGATCCACGGCGGCCATTCCGAAATCGAGATCAAGGACCTGAAAGTGCCGGCCGATAATCTGCTCGGCGGCGAAGGCAACGGTTTCAATATGGGCCAGCATCGCCTCGCCTACGGCCGCCTGCGCCACGGCATGCACAACATCGCCAAAGCCCAGCGCGCCCTCGACATGGCGGTCGCGCATGTGACAAAACGCTCGACCTTCGGCGTGCTGCTCGCCGACCGGCAGGCCGTGCAGTTCATGCTCGCCGAATGCGCCAGCCAGCTCTACATCGGCCGGCTGATGCTGCTGCACATCGCCTACAAGGCGGAAAAGGGCATGGACCTGACCCAGGAAAACTCGATCGCCAAGGTGTATTTGGCGCATATGGTGCACAAGGTGATCGACACCGCGATCCAGCTGCACGGCGCGCTCGGCTTCAGCCAGGATACGATCCTGGCGAAGTGGTACACGCAGGTGCGCTCGCAGCGGCTGGTCGACGGCCCCGACGAAGTGCACAAGTGGAAAGTCGGCCGCAACGTCATCAAGGCGTTCCGCGAGCACGGCACCACGGCGTTAGCTGCGGGTGGTGATTTGCTCTAATCGTCATTGCGAGCCAGCGGGTCGGCGCCAACGGGTCGCGCGAACGCGCGCCCGATCACAGGCTCCGCGAAGCAATCCATAGCACCGTAAAACTAGATTGCTTCGTCGCTTGCGCGCCTCGCAATGACAGCAACAGCAGTGACGACCTCATCCTGAGGAGCGCGCTGTTGCGCGCGTCTCGAAGGATGGGCCGCCCTCGCCTTTCGAGACGCATCGCTGCGCGATGCTCCTCAGGATGAGGACGGAGTGTAGCGTCGCTATTGTTTTTCGGTCTCCCGCTCCACCGCCTGCCAGCCGATGTCGCGCCGGCAAAACCCTTCCGGCCATTTGAGGCGGCCGACCGCCTCGTAGGCGCGCCGCTGCGCTTCCGTGACTGATTTGCCGGACGCGCAGACGTTCAGCACGCGGCCGCCATTGGCCAGAATAGTTGCGTCCTTCGCTATCGTGCCGGCGTGAAAGATTTCCACGCCCTCGACCTTGGCGGCGTCATCGAGACCCTCGATGCGGCTGCCCCTCACATAATCGCCGGGATAGCCCTTCGCCGCCATCACCACCGTCAGCGCCGCCTCGTCGAACCAGCGCAGATCAAAGTTCTTCAATTGCCCGTCGCACGATGCCAATAGCGCCGGCACGATGTCCGACATCATCCGCAGCATCAGCACCTGGCATTCCGGATCACCGAAGCGGACATTGTATTCGAACAGCTTTGGCCCGTCCGGCGTCAGCATCACGCCGGCGTACAAGACGCCGCGAAACGGCGTGCCGCGCGCCTTCATGCCGTTGACCGTGGGAACAATGATCTTCGCCATGATCTCGGCGTGGATTTCCGGTGTCACGAAAGGCGTCGGCGAATAGGCGCCCATGCCCCCGGTGTTCGGCCCCTGGTCGTGATCGAAGGCGCGCTTGTGGTCCTGCGCGGAAGCCAGCGGGATCGCGGTCTCGCCGTCGGACAGCGCAAAAAAGCTGATCTCGCGGCCGGCGAGATACTGCTCGATCACCACTTCGGCGCCCGCCGCCCCGAACGCGCCGTCGAACATTTTTGTGATGGCGTCTTCGGCCTCGCGCGGCGTCTGCGCAACGACGACGCCCTTGCCCGCCGCAAGCCCGTCGGCCTTGACCACGATCGGCGCGCCCTGCGCGCGGACATAAGCCAGCGCGTCGGCTGCATTGGTGAAACGGCCATAGGCGCCGGTCGGAATGCCGAACTCGCTGCAGAGCGCTTTGGTAAATCCCTTGGATGCCTCAAGCTGCGCCGCCTGTCTGCTCGGCCCGAAGGCCTTGATGCCGGCGCCCGTGAGATCGTCGACGATCCCGGCCGCCAGCGGCGTTTCCGGGCCGACCACGACAATATCCACCGCGTTGCGCTGGCAGAAATCGATCACTGCGGCGTGGTCGGCGATGTCGAGCGCCACGCATTCGGCTTCGCGGGCGATGCCGGCATTGCCCGGCGCGCACCACAGCTTCGTCACCAGCGGCGAGGCGGCGATTTTCCACGCCAAAGCGTGTTCGCGGCCGCCGGAACCAAGCAGGAGAATGTTCATAAATGCAGCCAGATGAAGGTGTGCGATGTGTCGGTTGCACGAAATTCACTCGCCCTGCAAGGGGGAGATTGCTCGATCACCGTCATTCCGGACGGCGATGCGCGTCCCGGAATGACGATGCACAAATGGCGCTCTGGCTACGGCTGCCGCCCCGAAGTCGCGATGATTTCCTGCAGCGTCGCGACATGGCGGGCGAACGCACCGCGTCCTGCAGCAGTCGCGGTCACAGTGGTTTGCGGCTTCTTGCCGACAAAAGCCTTGTCGACTGCGACATAACCTGCCTTCGAAAGCGTCTCGATATGAGCGCCGAGATTGCCGTCGGTGGCGCCGGTCAGTTTTTTCAGCTTCGAGAATTCCAGTCCCGCAGTGGCGGGCAGCGCGTTCAGCGCCGCCATGATTTTCAGCATCAGCGTCAACGCCGTGATAGCGAGGCCAATCGCGACGAAGGCGGCGCCGACCCACAATCCGACGATGGTGTAGACCATCATGAAATAGGTCGGCCAGAACACGCCGAGCTGGCGCGGCGTAAAATGGCCAAGCCCGACCGACCAAAGAAGTCCGAAGGCAAAGAACAGCGCGAACGCCGCGATCGCCCTGAGATCGAAGCCAAGCATGCTTCTTCGCCTGCTTTCGAAGGCACAGATCGCACAGGAGCCCGCGAAACCCACCGCATTTACCGCAATCCAGATATAGCCGCCGTGCCACGGCCAGAAGTGGGAGGCGATGTTGCCCGCAAAGACCAGCACACCCCACAGGATCAGCATCAGGCTGGCGAGGTTGTAGGTTGTCGATTGACGAACGCGGTGGGCGACGGAGGCGATGTCGGACAGCGCCGAGGCGGCTTCCTTGGCATCAATGCTCGTCATGATCCGCTCCTCGCTTGCGCCACCTCATCGGCGATAATCGAAACCGCCTTGGGATCGCTGACGACGCCCATGTGATTGACGCCATCGATCAGCTTCACCTCGACCGAGGGTGCGACCGCGTGCACCGCCTCGGCATATTTGTCCGGCAGCATCAATTCATCGGCGGCGCCCGAGACGATCGTCAGTGGCTTGGTGGCGCCGGCGAGATCGGCTCTATAACCGCGCGTTGCGAAGTTGCGCATCAGCCGATCGGAATAGGCCGGCACCAGGAAGTTGGCCGAATTCGGCGGTACCGCGAACGCAAGTGTCGGCAGCGCCTCGCAGCAATTGATGCCGATCCTGCGCAGCGCCAGCAATCCGATCATGCGCGGGACGTCGGCGCTGGCCCACCCGCCGGAATTCGGCGGGTTGGTCGGCGCATCGTGACCGAGATAGGGCGCCAGCAGCACCGTGCGGGCGAACAGATTCTGCATCGGCGATGCCGCGATCCGCAGCGCGAAACCGCCGCCCGCGGAATGACCGAGCAGGGTTAGCGGCGCGGCGGGATGGGCCTTGCGGATCTCGCCGACGAAATCCGCAAGATCGTCCTCGAGCTGCCCGACATAGACGATGTCCCCGCGCGTGCCGGATGCGCCATGGCCACGAATGTCGGGCGCATAGGTTTCAACGCCACGCTCGGCAAGCGTCTTTGCCAGAGCATGGACGGCGATGCTCGATCCCGACGAGCCATGCACGAGCACGGAGATCGGCCCGCTCGCCGCCGGGCGGGCCGGGTAGTGCCGGTAAGCCAGTTCGGTGCCGTCGCGCGCTTGAAACCGCTCCACTCCCGGCATCGTGCTGCGATCAACGGCCCGTGCGGTGTTCGAAACCGAGGTTAGCTCCGGCGGCTGTCGGAGCGGCGTGGCAATCATTCCCGCCAGGATCAGCGTCGCGAAGCCGATGGCGGCAAGACTCCAGAGGATGACCTTGAAGCTAGCCGATATGATCGATGCGGCCATGAACACCCTCCAAAATGCAGAAGTATTTCGAATAAAAGAGTACTCTGTACAACAGAGTTAGTGTCAAAGCAAGTGCCGATTGGCGGTGGCGGCCAAAATCCTTAACTTGTGTGCCAACCTGAAAAGTCCGAATCGATTGTCCTGATGACCCTGGCTGAAGCCCTTATCAACGCGCCGGAATTCACGGTGTCCGAACTGTCCTCCGCGCTCAGGCGGACGGTGGAGGACGCCTATGGCCATGTCCGGGTGCGCGGCGAAATCTCAGGCTTCCGCGGGCCGCACTCCTCCGGGCACTGTTATTTCGCGCTCAAGGACGACGGCGCCAAGATCGAGGCGGTGATCTGGAAAACCGCCCACGCCCGGATGCGCTTCAAGCCGCAGGAGGGGCTTGAGGTCATCGCCACCGGCAGGCTCACGACTTATCCCGGCTCGTCGAAGTACCAGATCGTGATCGAGGCGCTCGAACCCGCCGGGGTCGGCGCGCTGATGGCGCTGATGGAAGAGCGCAAGCGCAAGCTTTCCGCCGAGGGGCTGTTCGACGAAGCGCGCAAGCAGCTGTTGCCCTGGCTGCCGCAGGTGATCGGCGTCGTCACTTCGCCGACCGGCGCGGTGATCCGCGACATCCTGCACCGGCTGCAAGACCGCTTTCCCCGCCGCGTATTGGTGTGGCCGGTGCGGGTGCAGGGCGAAGGCTCGGCCGAACAGATTGCCGCTGCGATCCGCGGTTTCAACGCATTGCCGGAGGGTGGCAGGATTCCGCGGCCGGATCTGTTGATCGTCGCGCGCGGCGGCGGATCGCTGGAAGACCTGTGGTCGTTCAACGAGGAGATCGTGGTCCGCGCCGCCGCCGACAGCATGATCCCGTTGATCTCGGCGGTCGGCCACGAGACCGACATCACGCTGATCGACTTCGCCGCCGACAAGCGCGCGCCGACGCCGACGGCCGCCGCCGAAATGGCGGTGCCGGTGCGTAGCGAGCTGTTCGTCGAGGTCACGGCGTTGGCGCGGCGGACGATGCTATGCTGGCAGCGCGGCCAGGAAGGCCGCCGCAACGAACTGCGCGCCGCCGTGCGGGCGCTGCCCGCCGCAGGCGAACTGCTTGCGATCCCGCGACAGCGGCTGGATAGCGCGATCGCTTGCCTGCCCCGCGGATTGAAAGCCAATACCCACGCCCATTTCCGCCGCTTCGCTCAAACCAGCGCACGCCTGACGGTACGGGTGTTGCGCGGCCAAGTCGCGCAGGCCGACCACCGGCTGACCGTGTGCGGCGAACGGATGACGCATTCCGCGCGATCGCTATTACGAAACCGCAGGGATCGCTATGCCGGGCTTGAGATCAGACTGAAGGCCTCAAAGCTTTCCAACGCGCAGGCGCAGCGCCAGACCATCGCCCGCGACTGTGAACGCACACAGCGCTTGGCCGAGCGCGCGCGGCGCGCGCTGGCAACGGCGATGCTGCGGCTCGAGGCACGCGTCGCCCATAGCGGGCAGCTCTTGGGGGCGCTGTCATATCGCAGCGTGCTCGCGCGTGGTTTTGTTTTGGTGCGCGACGAACAAGGTCTTGCGTTACGCGCCGCAGCCGGCATCGGACCCGGCGCCCGGCTTGATCTGGAATTTGCCGATGGACGCGTCGCGGCCACGGCCGACGCGGATCGTCCGGCGGCAACGCGTCCAGCGAAGCCCGTTGCCAGCGAGCCCAAGCCCATAACGCCCAAGCGCGCCGTCAAACCGGTTGGTCAGGGCAGTTTGTTTTAGGGAGCTGCACGCTTCCTTACCTCGCCCCGCTCTTTTGCGGGGAGAGGTCGAAATTCGCGATAGCGAATTTCGGGTGAGGGGCGAGGCACGGCCTTTGCCACAAACTCTCAAGCTTGACGACGTGACAGCCCCTCACCCCAACCCTCTCCCCGCAAGAGCGGGGGCGAGGGAGAAGCTACCGCGCCAGCCATTCCGCGACGCGCTTTTGTGAATCCGCGCGTGCTTCCGCATCGGTGCCGAGATGACCGTGTTCCGGCAAAGTGGCATCCGTCGTCCCGGCAATCACATGAGGCGGAAAATTGGCGCGGTCGAAATCGTGATAGGCGCTGGGATAAACTACGATCCGCGCCAGCGCGCTGCGCCCGCGCGCACCGTCGACCATCTGACGGCAGGCGGGCGGCGAGCTGACATCGTCCTTGGCGCCGATCAGCAGCAGCGTCGGAACCCGCGCGCTCCAGCCAAGGCCGGACGAGATGCGGCAGTCCGGATAAAACGCAACCGCCGAGCGGAAGTCCGGCTCGATATTGCGCGACGGCGATTGCGGACGCACCGCCCACAACAGCGCGCTGGCGCCATTGGCCCATCCCATCAGGCTGATGCGGTCATGCGCGGCCCAGGGCTGCTGCACCAGCCATGCCCTGGAGGCCATGATGTCCGCCACCCGTTCGCGACGCGCCATGATGCGGCGCTCCTTGACCCGGCATTGCGGGCCGAGTTCGCGTGAACCATAGCTGTCGGGCAGCAAAACTGCGTTGCCGCCCTTCAACAATTGCTCGGCCCAATCGCGATAGCGCGCCTGCACCGGTTCGGATTGGCCGGCCAATCCGCCGCACCCGTGCAAAGCGATCACGACCGGAAACGGGCCGTCGCCGTCGGGCTTGTAAAGCTGGGCGTGCAATGTCCCGCTGCTTGAGGGAATGTCGACCCGGCGCGGGGACGGCAACGGCGCCGCCTCCGCTGCAAACGCGACGGCAAACAGCGTCAGGAATGCAATTGCTGACAGAAGGCGCATCGGGCTTGCCGGGTCGCTATGGCGCTGGAAAAACAGCGTTCCATTGTGAAAATTACCATGTGGCCGAAGCGATAATTCATCACAAATCGGTGGGTTTTACGGGCGGACACCAAGACCTATTTATGGTAGATCGCATTTCGAAACATGAACCCGGCCTGAACAGCGGGGGTAGTCGGAGCATAAGTCGTGCTGAATAAATTCGGCCCCTCGGGCCATGGCGAAGCGCAGGTGCAATATCTGGATGGCGATTTCCGCGTGATTTCCCCGGGAACCTATGTGCGCTGCGCGGTGACCGATGTGCGGATACCGCTCGATGAACTGAAATACTGGAGCGTCGATCTGCAGGAGGCCTATGCGGTCCCCATTGCCGTGCTGCAGCGGCATTTTCCCGGCGCGGTGAAAACGTAAGTGTTGAAGGTTTTTGTCGTCCCGGCGAACGCCGGGACCCATAACCACTGATGTTGGTGATGGATCGGATTGCGGCCCCAGCCTGGCGCAAACATAGACATTGGTGGTTATGGGTCCCGGCTCGCGCTTCGCTTGGCCGGGACGACGTGGATTTGACGTGCTAATTGCTCGCGCGAAATTTCTTCTCGCGCGCCTTGAACAGCCGTTCCGACAGGAACTTCCGCAACCGTGCGGCGCCGTCGAACTCAAGTGTCACCGCGAATGGCACAATGTCTTTCGCCCCGTCGCAGCCGCGCAGCCGCGCCATATCCTTTTCAGTCGTCACCAGCGTCAGCGCGTCACGTTTCGCTTCGGCAATCAGGGTTTCGATTTCGCTGTTGGAAAACGGATGGTGATCGGGGAAGGCGCGCTCCCCGACAACCTCGATCCCGCTGGCACGCAGCGTCCTGAAAAATCGGTTGGGATCGCCGATGCCGGCGAAGGCCAGAACAGGTTTACCTCGCAATGCCGCGACCGACGCCTCGTCAGGCTTAAGATGTGCGGAGAGCACCGGCTTGCCCCGTTCGGCGATGCCGGCAGCAACCGCCTTGGCAGCGCTGCCATCGCCGACGACGATCAGCGCGTCGGTGCGGGCGAGCTGCGGCGGCAACGGCGCGCGCAGGGGACCTGCGGGAAACACGCAAGCGTTGCCGAGGCCGCGGTTGCCGTCGATCACGATCAGTGAGGCATCCTTGGCGATCGTGGGGTTCTGGAAACCGTCATCCATCAGGATCACGCTGGCGCGTTGCGACCGCGCCAATGCGACGCCATCGATGCGATCGCGTGCGACGGCCACCGGAACCGTCCGTGCCAGCATCAAGGGCTCGTCGCCGACATCGGCCGCACCATGCCGCTCGGGATCGACCATGATCGGGCCGCGCAATCGTCCGCCATAGCCGCGACTGAGCACGACCGGCGTTTCGCCGAGATCGTGCAGCAACTTCGTTAGCGCCAGCACCACAGGGGTCTTGCCGGCGCCGCCGACGTGATAGTTGCCGACGCAAAGCACGGGGATGCCGGCCTCAAAACCCTCGCGCTGCAGTCGCTGCGCGGCGACCGCGCCATAGAGCGCACCAAGGGGCATAAGCAATCGCGATGTCCATGACGATGGCCGGTACCAGAAGGCCGGCTCACGCATTCGCCGCTCCCATTTCGAGCCGTAATTGCAACAAATACGGTTCGAGGGCGGCGAGCGTGCGGTCGAGCGCGCCGCCGAGCTGTTCGACCACGCGTTCGGCTGCGCCAACCGACAATTCGCGCGCCGCCGGATCGGCCAGCAATTGGCCGAGCTGCTTCACCAGCATTTGTTGCGAGTCAGCCCGCCTGGCGCCGCCCGCGCTATCGAGCGCCTCGTAAACATCGGTGAAATTGAAGACGTGAGGGCCGTGAACGATCGACGCGCCGAGCTTGACCGCCTCGATCGGATTCTGCCCGCCACGCTCGATCAGCGAGCCTCCCATGAACACGATCGGCGCCAGCCGGTAGAACAATCCCATCTCTCCCATGGTGTCCGCGACATAGATGTCAGTGATCGCGGTCGGCAATTCCTCGCGCGAACGCTGGGCCACGTGCAGGCCGGAAGCCGCGATGGTGCGGGCGATCGCCTCGCCGCGGGCGGGGTGCCGCGGTACGATCACGCTCAACAGCGATGGGAAGAATCCTGCAAGCGTCCGATGCGCATCAAGCAGAATGTCTTCTTCGCCGGGATGGGTCGACGCCGCCACGATGATCGGGCGGCCGCGCGTCACCGACATCAACCGCTCCAGCTTGGCGGAGTCGGCGGGCGGCGCCGGAACATCGAGTTTCAAATTGCCCGTGGTGATGACGTTGCGGCCGCCGAGCGCCGCAAAGCGCTCTGCATCGATATGCGATTGGGCCAGACAGACATCGAACCGGCCAAGCAACGCCGAGATGGTGCCGGCAACCCTGCGCCAGCGCGGAAACGAACGATGCGACATCCGGCCGTTGATCAGGACCATCGGCAGGCGCCGCGCCGCACTCGACAGGATGAGATTGGGCCACAGATCGGATTCGATGAACAGCGCCAGGCTCGGCCGCCAATGATCGAGAAAGCGGGCGACATAACGCGGGGAATCGTAAGGCACATATTGATGAATGATGTCGGCGGGGAACCGCTTGGCGACGATCGCCGCCGAGGTCACGGTGCCCGAGGTCAAGAGGATGCGGATATTGAGCGCGCGCAACTTCTCGATCAAGGCCGCCGCGGCCAGCACTTCACCGACGCTGGCGCCGTGAATCCACACCAACGGCCCGTGCGGCCGGATGTCCCTGCTCATGCCGCGGCGCTCGCTGACGCGCGCGGGATCCTCCTTGCCCTGTTTCAGCCGCCGCTTGATCAGCGCCGGCGCCAGCGGCACCACCGCGGCGGAAAGTTTCTGGTAGACGCGCAGCGTCATCGGCAGGGAGTTAGCCATGACCCGCTCCTTCCGGACGGCCGATTTGCGCATAGGCGCGACGGGTGGCGTCATTCAGGGTTGCCTCCAGTCGCGCGCGCAGCTCTTCCATCGTCTCGGCATCCGCGTCGGGAGGAACGATAATGATCTCGCCTCCCACCAATGCACCTCGCCCAAATGGCAAATTGATGGTGGTGCGGTCCCAGTTGTTAAGGCGAACGAAGTGGCTGGTCGCCATCGCAAATGGCATGATCGGCCGTCCCGATTCGCGCGCCAGCATGATGATCCCGAGCCCCGCGACGCGCGAGCGCTTCGGCACGTCGGCGGTCAGGGCGATGTTATAGTTGGCTTCAAGCGCGCGCACCATCTCCTTGAACGCTCCGACGCCGCCTTTGCGGTGAAACGCCGAGCCGTGATCGCCTGAGCCGCGGATGGTGCCGATCCCCAGCCGTTCGGCGGCGATCGCGTTATATTCGCCATCGCGATGCCGCGAGATCAGCACCTTGCCGCGGTGGCTGTCCTTGGTCTTGATAACCGGCGTCATGAAATGCTGGCCGTGCCAGAATGCGAAGATCGCCGGTTGCTGCGGCTCGACGATTTCATAGACCTCGGGAGGATCGAAACTGAATTTGTTGGTCAACCAGACCAGCCGCTTGCGCTTTGGCTTTCCAGGCCGCGTAAGCGGTCGCGTAATTGGGAAACACGCCGACGATTTCCACCTGATCGAGATCCTTGAACGTCGCGCTCCCCAGATCGGTCAGTTCGCCTCCGATGACGAGATGAAGCAATTGCTGCTGGGCATTATCTGGCATGATTCCTCTTCCTAACGCATTGCCCGGCCAGCAAGAGTCCCGACGCGCGGCGACGGCGCTCAGGGCGACGCGCGGTTTCGAAAATGCTCGACGATGCGTGCATGACGATCGCGCCCCGCTGCCACCAGCACCCCGTGCGTTACCTCCCGGCGATTGTAGGATATCGGCTCCCCCGAGAGCGCGGTCATGTTACCATCCGCTTCCTGCACGATCAAATTGGCCGCGGCAAGGTCCCAGTCGCGGCTTTGGCCGCCCGCAAAAGCCGAA
>WNFI01422977.1_pt1 | contig 19469 bp, 13 predicted proteins | sample 5400471 | NCBI WGS metagenome assembly WNFI01 (sample SAMN13153348, study PRJNA577476) | soil metagenome | isolation source: 100 cm saprolite on Douglas fir-dominated hillslope | place: USA:California | collected 2013-09-17
GTCCTCAATGCGCTGCGCGCGGAGCTCGATGCGCTCCCCCAACTGCGCCGCTGCAACATTGCGGCGCGCCTCAGCCAGGGGAGCGTCCTGCGGCTCGAGTCCGACCACGTGCAGCCGGGGGAAGAGACGACACATCTGGATGGCAATGGCGCCGACGCCCGTCCCAACATCGAGGAAAGTGCCTGTAGGACTCTGCAAGCGCTCTATGAGGCCATCCAGCCGTGGAAAGAGCGTTTGGGCTAGCGTGTGGAAGAGCGATCCGCTAGAAGCCCCTTGAGCCGCGAGGAGCTCAGGATCGGTATGGGACCAGCCGGCCAAGAGCGTACGCCTCTTTGCGGCGTCGATCATGGCGCGGCTCTGGAGGTACACCGAGCGAATGTCGGCGAGGAGAGCGTCTCTCGCGGGTGCTTGGAGCAGCGGCAGCAGGTCTGGCGTGCTGCTATAGCCATCACCAGCGCGCAGGAGCAACCCCAACGAGACGAGCACATCGAGCAGTCCCTCGACCAAGCAGGCCGGTATCCCGGACCGCTGACCCAAGTCGGTCAGGCGGCGTGCTTCGGTGAGCGCTTCCAGCAGTCCCGTTTCAAGCGCACAAGCCAGGGCGGAGAAAGCCCAGACCGATGAGCTGAGGTCGGTGATCACCTGGCGTGCAGAGGCATCTCCACTGGTCTGACCACCTCGGGCGATGTTCCTGATGGGCCTGGAATCGCCACCGCGTGTTTCGTTTGCTTGTTCCATGTATGCACTCCTCTCATTAGCGGCACCTCATGCGGTACACCTGTCGTCCGACCTCTGTCGGCGATCGCTGATGCGACAAATGCCGCATCCTCTCCTACACCGTATAACAGTGCGGACTTCCTCTTGTAGAGCCAGTGAAGCCCCAGGAAATACAGCCCAGGGTATGCAGTAACACCTCGCTGGTGAACAGGATTACCTTCCTGGTCAAAGACCGGTATCTGCACCAAGTCAAAGTCGAGCTTGTAGCCACTTGCCCAGATGATCGTGCTGATGCCAGCCGATTGCAGGTCCAACGTCAGAATCGCTTGCGTAGACGATGCACCATTGGATGGAGCTTCAGCAGTTGTCCTGTTCGCTTCCACCTTCATGCCGGTCTTCGTGATGTACTCGTCAATCGCTTGCATGATTTGGGCCGCGAACGCATCCGCCTTGGCGAGGTTTTCCTCCAGGTCGGGAGCCAGGATGATCTGCTTGCCCTGGGCAGCTTGCACATGCCCGAGGAGAATCATCCCTTGCCTGGCAAATTGACGGAGGTTGATGTCGTGCCCCCCCTGATTGCCTGACACATGGGGATTACACGCGAATTTGGCATGGGGTGAGGGAAGCTGATCGATGGTTCTGTCGAAAAACCCTGTTCTCGTGAGCCACCAGATGCTATCCTTGCCTCGGTAGCGTCGCGGGACTCGTCCACAGCTCGAGGTGGACAAGTAGACCTGCCGCCCGCTCTCATGCAAATCTTCGGCGATCTGGCAGCCCGACTGGCCTGTGCCTACGACCAGAACGGCGCCGGAAGGAAGTGCCTGCGGGTTACGGTACTCACTGGTGTGTAGCTGGCAGATGTCCACGGGCAGAGCGGCACTAGCTGTGGGAAGCTTCGGCTTTGGAAAAGCGCCTGTTGCCAGCACCACATTGCGAGCTTCGAACGTCATCTGCTCTGCCTCTACCAGGTAGCCGTCACCTCCTGGTTTCTGTCGGACAGCGGTGACTCGGACGCCACACCGAAGGGGGGCATGAAAGGACGCAGCGTACTGCTCCAGGTACGCTACAATGTCCTCTCGTGGGAAAAAGCCATCTGGATCGTCGCCCTGGTACGGAAAGCCTGGAAGCTGGGTCATACAGTTCGGCGTGTTGAGGGTGAACGAATCCCAACGCCCGCTCCTCCAGGTCTCACCCACCTGACCCTGTTCAAGCACGAGGTGTGTTCGGCCCTGCTGGGTTAAGTAGTAGCTGAGGGCAAGTCCTGCCTGCCCGCCTCCGATGATCACGGTTTCGATGTGCTCGGTCATCTCTCTCTCCTTCTGCTCTTCTACTGCACGCCAACACTGCCTTTCTGATTCTCACGAGGATCAAAGGCCGCCAAGAAGCGTTGCGCACACCCTAGTGATTTGAAGCGCTGTCTTCGCGCGTTCCCACCTATTGTACGACGACAGTGACCCGATGCCAGGCATTATTCACGTACCCCTTCCAATTCCACACCTGCCTGACGTCTTCTGGTTGCGTGCAGCCAGCCGAATCCCAGGCACGAACGATCAGCTCATGCGCGCCAGGACCCAGGGGCACTGTCACCTCCCAGAAGCACCAGGTCCAGGGCTGCGGTTGCTCTCGCAAGGTGGCGTGTGTCCATGTTGCTCCCCCGTCACTTGACAGTTCCACCCGTTCGATGTGGTGACCCTCTGAAGCCGACGCGTAGCCCTGAATGCCGACCGGCCCTGCCTTGAGCCGCTCCCCTGCACAGGGTCGAAAAATGACCGAATTCAAGGGAAGTGGTCCCAGCATCTGCCCTTGCGTCCAATCTGCGTTCTCTGCTTGCATATGAGATGGAAACACTTTGTAGGCACGAACCTGGTAGTAGTTGGTGGAGGGAGCGTCTTGGAGGATGATGCTCGCCAGCCATTTCACGCTGCGTGCTCCGATATACCCTGGCACGAGGACACGCAGGGGAAAACCATGCCGTGGTGGCAGGGGTTGCCCATTCATCTCGTACGCCAGCAGCACTTCCGCACTCATCGCCTTCTCGATGGGAATCGAGCCCCCAAATGCAATCCGCTCTCCCCCTTTGTGCAGAGCATCCAGGCCCAGAAACGCCACATGCTGGACCTCTGGCCCGACGCCAGCCGCCCGCAACACCTCGCGCAAGGCGACGCCTCGCCAGACTGCATTGCCGATGGTCTCGGCCCCCCAGGGGATTTCTCCCGGAATAGGCCGAACGGCAGCCAGTTCATTGCGCCGGTGTCCGGCACATTGCAGCGTCGCCATCACGGTCGAAGCAGGAAAGTGAGCGCGCAGCTCCTCAAGCGACAGTGCTAACGGAACCTGCACTCGTCCTGTGACTGAAAGGCGATAGCGGTGTACGTCCACGTGAGGCACCGCACCATGATTGCGCACAAAGAAGCAGTCCTGCGGGGTGACGAAGGCCTGGCGAATGACCTCCAGGGGAGCACCCACATTCAAGGGATCGGTTTGATGCACGCGCATCCCTGGATACTGATCAAGACAGGTGTGTTTGCGCGATCCTTTGCCGGCTTCCATGAGCTGTCCTCCTTTCTGCTTGATGGTGTGAGTTCCTGTTCTTTGAGGAGCAGGAACTCACACCATGCGCTTCTCGGGGCGAGCGCGTTCCGTCAGGGCGACATAGCTCCTGGCAAATGGCGGAACGCTCGACCCCCCGCTCTACTTCTCGATGGGTACGCCGATCAAGCTGCCCCATTCGGTCCAGGACCCATCATAGTTGCGCACGCTCGGATACCCGAGCAGGTAGTGCAGCACGAACCAGGTGTGACTGCTGCGTTCACCAATGCGACAGTAGGCCACCACTTCTTTCTCCGCGGTAATCCCTTTGCTTTCGTACAGGGAACGCAGTTCCTCCGCAGGTTTGAAAGTGCCATCTTCGCGGACGGCCAGCGACCAGGGAATATTAGCCGCCCCCGGAATGTGTCCTCCCCGTTGTGCGCCTTCCTGGGGTAAGTTCGCCGGTGCGAGTAGCTCCCCGCAATATTCACCAGGCGAGCGCACATCCACCAGTGCAAACCCATGCCGGCCGAGTGAGAGCAGAATCTGATCGCGGAACGCGCGGATGTCGCTGTTCGCGGCTTGCGCGGCATAGCTGGTGCGCGGGTAGGAAGGGACCTCCGTGGTGAGTTCGCGTTTGTCGGCCAGCCACTTGACACGGCCACCGTCGAGCAGGCGCACATCGCGGTGTCCATAGTACTTGAGTATCCAGAGCGCCCAGGCCGCGAACCAGTTGTTGTTGTCACCATACAGCACAATCGTCGTGTCGTTGTTCACTCCTGCACGGCTGAGCATTGCTTCTAACTGCTCCTTGCTCACCGGTGCCCGCACGAGCTGATCTTGCAAGTCCTTTTGCCAGTTGAAACCCACAGCGCCATGGAGATGTCCCTGCTCGTACGCCGTAGTATCTACGTCCACCTCGATCAACCTCACGGTGGGGTCCGTGAGGTGCGCCTGGACCCACTCCGCATCCACGAGCGCCTCGGGATCGGTGTACCCTTTGTTCTTAGACATGTTGACCTCCTAAAGTCAATTCCTCTGTGTCTCTGCAGAGGCCTAGTGTGTACACGCTACATGATCAGCGGGATGAGGCCTTGAGGAATCAGGGCCTGGGAACTCCTCTGGCGACTAGAAGACACCGGTGTGAGCCCAGGCGGATCCGATGTCGTGCAGCCTGCCGGCACTGAGGCAGCCGAACGCCAGCGGCTTGCCCGCTACCCGCCAGGCCTCGGTCCCACCCTGCACGTTGGCCACCTGCTCGAAGCCGACCTGCCTTAAAAACTGCGCAGCCCGAAGGGAACGAGCCCCGCTGCGGCAGATCAGGACCAGTGGACAATCCCGCGGGAGCTCGTCCAATCGTGAGGCCAGGTCGGCCTGTGGGAGATTGATCGCCCCGGGCACGTGTCCCTGCTCATACTCCTCTAGCTCGCGCACATCCACCACGATCGTCCCTGTGGAACAGGATTCCAGCGTGTCGACATCGATCTCCTGGATAAAGGGGACGCTAGTGAGCATCACCCAGGGCATCTCGGCCACGCCGCGGTTGGTAGCCTCGATGGCCGTCATGTTCAATGGACGTGCGGGCACGCCACTGGTGATGGTGGCGAGAAAGGCCTCGCGGTCCAGACGTGCCAGGGGATTATAGCGCCGCTCAAAGCCGATGGTCGTGCTGGGCCGACCGCACATCCCTCGTCCGCAGGGTCCCTCAAAGTGGCCGGGGAAGACGGCCACCCAGTCTGGCAGCTGCAGCAAGCGCCTCAGACTCTCGAACTGGGCCGCCGGATCGCCACCAGTAAAGTCGGGTCGTCCGACGTCGCCCACCAGCAGCGAATCCCCCGTCAGCACCATAGAAGGCTCAGGGCTGCGGGGAGGGTTTATGATGAGGATCGAGATCAATTCTGGGCGATGGCCAGGCGTATGCCACACGCGCAAGCGCAATGGCCCAAGCGCGAGTTCCTCTTCATCCTGGAGAGGACGGTAAGGGTAGGCGACCTGCGCCGATTCGTAGAGGCACACACTGACTCCATGTTTGGCTGCCAGTTGCCGAGCACCGGAGAGGTGATCCGCATGCACGTGCGTCTCGATCACGTAGCGCACCTGGAAGTCCCGCTCGCGCAGCAGGGCCTCGTATTGTTCCCCCTCCTGCGAGGGATCCACGATCGCCGCTTCGTGCGACTGACGAGATGCCACTACATAGGATGCGCATCCATACCGCTCGTCAAGAAACTGTTTGAAGTACATAGGGTGAACTCCTTATCACGCATTAATCTTGAACCACTGCTTTGAGTTTACCTGGGAAGAAGCGAAAACACATCGTCACAATAGGCTAATTTGCGAACAGTGGGAGGAGAGGCCTCTGAGAAGTTTCTAGTTACAATTAGCTAGTTAGTTTGTAGAGGTAAGACATACATCGATGCCACCGAGGGCAGGATAGCAATATATAGCTGGTTAGCCAGTTGACAGCGGTAGCAACTGCTTCCAGTCAGCACGTAGGCCGAGGCCGACTGGAAGCAGCAAAGTGTCAGCCAGCATTCAGAAGCTGAGTGTCTGTGCTCCCTTGACTAAAGCTTCGACAGCGGTTGCTGCACCGATGATCTGTGCGCCTTCTATCAACTGCTCAGAGGTGATATCTCGTGGCTTGGCACAGGCTCCACAGACCCAGATCTGTCCTCCTCTGGAGGCAAACTGCTGCACCAGCTCGCTCAGTGGCGCAAAACCATGGGCTTGCAAACCCTCGCTATAGCCTTTGGTAGCGACCCAGACGCCCTCAATCGTCAGCAGAAGAGTTGCCTCTTGCCCCGAGGAGAGGGCGGTGTTGCCGACGAGAAAGGCTAGTGAAGCTCGCTCGACATCGTCTTTTCCGCGTGTGTTGTGGATCATCACATGTCCCATAAGTATCCTCCTGTTGTGGTCAACGTGTTTAAATCGAGTAAGATTAGTTCGGCTCTCAGTCGATCCTACTTGCGACGAAGCAGGTAACGATCTCCCTCCTGGGTGACCAGCGTATGTCCCGTTAATCGGCACCACGCTGCCATGTCGACCGACACACTGGGATCGGTCGTGCGAATCTCTAATGTCTGACCGGAGGGAAGGCGACGCATGAGGTCAGCAATTTCATCCAATGGACCAGCAGCACATCCCTTATCACCAGCGTCATAGAAGGCATCAGCTCCAAAGATGGAGGCGGTGGTTCCTGGAGATGCTGAAGAGTTGGTAGGTACCTCACAGGTGAGTGCTGCCCAGGCCGCCTCCCATTCCTGCTCATTGAGTGCCTTGTGAGCACGGAAATTGATCCCCAGTGTGCCAAAGGCAGCGGCACTGCTGGATTGCGGAGCACCGCTAAAGACATCTGCACTCCAGGTGATCTCGAAAGCGACAAACCCGGCTGCCACGACCGTGGCTGCTAACTCTGTACCCAACAGAGCACCGGCAATGCAGCCCGTCCACAGGTCGATCTTTCGTTTGGAGCTCTCTGGTACAGGCTTCTGCACCAGGATATCGCCGATCTGTAAGCGCCCGCCGGGCTTGAGCACACGGGCCATCTCGCGCAGAGCGGCATGCTTATCGGGCATCAGGTTGAGTACACCATTGGAGATGACCACATCTGCCCAACCATCGAGTACAGGTAAGCTTTCGGCCAGTCCCTGGCGGAACTCGACATTGGTCCATCCACCCTCGAAAGTGCTCCTGCGGGCCTTTTCCAGCATCGCGGGGGTCATGTCCACACCAATTACCCATCCGTTGGGACCAACCATACGGGCAGCGATCAGGCTATCGAGGCCTGCACCACTCCCCACATCGATGACCCGCTCGCCTGGTTGCAGGATGCCGAGGCTAAAGGGATTGCCCGTCCCGGCAAAGGACTCGATGGATCCTTCAGGGATACCATCTAACCATCGCTCGTCGTACCCCAACATGCGTGCCAATGGCCGTCCAGTGTGGAAATGGAAGCCCTGTTGCGGTTTCAAAGCTACCTCCGCATACTCCTGTCGAATGGCTTCACGGAGCCGTTCGAAGTCAAGCTGAGGAACCTGAGGCAACTGCTTGTTCATATGAGTTACTCCTTTTGATTGATAGAGTGCTTTGTCAGTGCGGCATCTGTTTCCAGGATACTCTTTCCATCTCCCACAATTCTTACCTCGGTCTTACTTGTGCCTTACTTTGCTAAAACAATAAAAAGCCGAGACACTCCGCTCGACTTTCGGTACATAGTATGTATGAGGAGGATATCAGATTGCTGCCAGTCGCTCGAAGATATGCTGTGCTTCCGACCTGACCACATGCGCTGCCTCTTGATCACCTGCTGCATTTCTCGTGAGTCGGATGGAGGCGATAGCAGTCAGGCAGCGTGCAGCTTCATATTCGTTTCCAGCGGATCTGAAACCTGCCAGAGCCTCGGCAAAGTACTTCAGCGCATCATCGAGTTTCCCTTGTGCTGCTTCCAGTTCGCCACGTGACTGGCGTGCCATCGCCACCCACAGGTGACTGGCATACTTTTCTGCCGCCTGGTCCAATTGACGGCAGAAGGTCTCGGCACCTACTAAGTCACCTTGGGCTATCCGCACACTTATTGCCACCGGGAGGAGCAGCGCATCGCAGGTGGCGCAGTTGCCGTGACGCTCGCTCGTGGCCAATCCCAATGTCAGGGTATGGTCGGCAGCAAGCAAATCAGCGGCCGCCAGTCGGTTACGAACGATGGTGGCATAGACGCGAGTGAGACAGTGGGCACGCATAAGAGCACGTTCAGCGGCAGCCAGCCCCTCGTGCAACGTTGCCAGTCCCTCGACCAACTGACCGCGTGCCGTTTGCACCACACCTAGTCTTTGGCAAGCCACTGCCTCACCCGAGGCTGCGCCGATCTCACGATAGAGCTGGATCGACTGACGGAGGGCATCCTCGGCGGTTGCCCAGTGGCCTACTTGAAATTCCAGTGCTCCGGCGAAACAGTGGCAAAGGGCGATCGCTCGCGGTGCCCCCATGCGTTGTGCCTGTGCGAGCGTGGTAGTCACGGCTTGCTTGACCTCTTCGTACCCCCGATCACCATACAGGTGATATTCCCACAGTCAGAGATGCACATCAAAGGCCTCGGTCACGTCCAGGCCAGGGCCGATCAACACAGCACGTCGCTTTTCGAAGTCGAGACCTTGTTGCCATTCACCCAGCGAGTGACAGGCCAGGGCAAGCATTTCAAATGCGCGAGCAACGGCACTGGGGTCGTTGAGGCGTTCGGCTACAGCCAGGCTCTTCTTGGCAGCATCAAACGCTTCCCGGAACTCTCCCAGATGCCAGTGGAATTGGGCGACATTGTAGAGCACGTGGGCGTATTCGGCAGCCTCTTCCTGCTCGTCTACTTCAGCTAACGCAGTTCGCAAGTGTGCCTCTGCCTCGCCAGCCTTGCCGGCAGTGATCAACGTCATCACTGCCCCCCGGTGTAAACGTGCTCGATCTCTGCCTGCAGGTTGCCAATCTTTTCCCGGTGGGAGTGTTAATGCCTGCTCGAAGCGCTCCACAGCGCGTGGTGTATCGGCCAGGATGATCTCCCACCATCCAAGCGACTCAAGAAGCATCCAGCGACGTGCGGGGTCAGTCACATCCAGTTCGTCCATCAGAGCCAGGGCGCGCTCGTAGTAGTTCACTGCTACCTCGAAAGCATAGACACTGGCCGCTTTCTGCCCGGCCTGAATCAGGTAATCGAGGGCGCGGCTACGGCTGTCGCTCAGTTCATACTGATAAGCCAGGGCTTCGACGTATGGTGCGAGTCCCTCAGGTCGCTCAGCATACACTGCCTCGATGGCGCGAGCAGCGTGTGTATGCAAGCGTGCTCGTCTCGCCCGGCTGAGTGCCTCGTACAGAACACGACGGATCAACGGATGGCGGAAGCGATAGCCGTCCATGGTCTCTTCAAGCAGATGCCCAATGAGAGCTGCGTCGAGGACATCGAGCAACTCAGTGTCGGAGAGCGTGGCTACACGGCGTAGTATCTCGAAACGGAAATCACGCCCGACCACGGCGGCAGTCTTGAGAGCAGATTCGACTGACGATCCGAGACGCATCACCCGCTCGCGTAGCAACTCGCCGAGGCCAGTCGGCACGCTCAGTTCCATACCTGGTCTGAGGTGCCACTGACCCTCACGTTCTTCTACCTGACCCGACGCGAGCAGCATGCACGTAATTTCCTGGACGAAGAAAGGGTTGCCCTCGGTGATCTCGGAAACAGCCTCCAGTAGCGCCGGGGATGCCTCGTTGTCGAGGAGGTGCGCGACGATGCTCGCCACAGCAGTCTCAGACAGCGGCGTCAGGTGCAGGGTCTCACTCAGATGCTCGCGGTAGAGTGCGTTAAGGAGCCTACTAAATGGTGTCACCACAGAAGTGGCGATGTCAGTACGATAGGTCGCCAGCAGAATGACGGGGGCAGCTCGTGTTTGCCGCGCCAGATAATGAAAGAGCTGGAGGCTGGTGTCATCGGTTGCGTGAAGATCGTCCACCAGCAAGATCACCGGACTATGTTTTGCGAGGTCGGTGAGGAAGGTCGCAGTGGCCTTGAAGAGCGCCCAATGTTCCTGTTGTGGATCACTCGAACCCAGCCGCTTGAAGTGTGTAATGGGATTCTCGTCAAGAGCATGCTGGTGCTCGGTCAGATAGCGGTCGAATGCTTCGATGAAAGGCTGGTAGGGCAACTGCCCTTCCTGCTCATAAGCCGTACTGTGGAGTGTGATCATCCCCGATGCTGCTGCCTCCCGCAGCAGCTCAAGTGCCAGACGAGTCTTGCCCACACCGGAATCCCCTGCGAGGAAAAGCACCTGCCCGCGTCTCTGCCAGGCGGAGCGGAGCCCCGCATGCAGTGCCTCGAGTTCGCTTTGGCGTCCGACCAGTGGAGTATCTCCCTCGAATTCAGGGACCATCTGCAAAGGCGTCACCCAGGTTGGCAGGATGGACGCAGGAGGCGGAGTCATTTCGCCATGTATGATAGATGAATAAAGTGCAGTGGTCTGGGCATCAGGTGGCACATCAAGTTCGGCAGCGAGGGCATCGACACATGCCTGGTATTGGCGGAGGGCCTCGTGGCGTCGGCCTGCCAGGGCATAAATGTGCATCAACTCGCGATGGACCAGTTCGTCAGCCGGGTCCTGTGCCAGCAGCGGTGTAAGGAGTGCAACAGCCCTGCTATACTCATGAGTACCACGGGCCAGAGTCGCGAGAGTCAGACGTGCCTCACGCTGCCGGCGGCGGAGTGTATCACGCGGGCCGAACGTCCACTCAGCGTAGCGGTCATCGGGCAAGAGGTCACCGGTGTAGAGATGCAGAGCGGCAGTCAGGGATGCTGGATCACCGGCCTGGACCAACGAGTTAAACTCGGTGACGTCCACCCAGATAGCATCCATCAGCGTGAATACACTATCCTGGAACACCAGGGTCGCTTCGGCTGTACCAGGACCAAGGGCCGTATCGAGGGTCTGGCGCAACGTATGGAGTGTTCGGTAAAGGTTGTTGGCACCAGAGCTGGGATCGACTTCTGGCCAGAGAAACTCGATGGCCTGCTCTTTCAGCAGACGGCGCTCCAGTGCCAGGCGTTGGAGGAGAGCCGCAGCCTTGCGTCGGGTCCAGGCAGATGCCTGCAAGATGCGTTCCCCACGGGTCACTTCGAAGCGACCAAGCAGGAAGATGCGGATAGAAGACGATGAAATATCCATAGGCCACTACTCAGGTAGTCATCTACTGTACTCAAATGATGCTGACTGCTCTCTCAATCCCCCCCTTTTGTATTCAGATGCCAGACTCTTGGGTGACCACCAGGTGATATACGCTTACATGAGTCAAATGGGTCAATGCTTGGCTTTGTCTGCCCACTGACACTATACCACACGGTAAAAGAGGGCGATATCTCTATATTGCTATCCTGTCCTCCGTGGCATCAATGTATGTCTTACCCCTATGAAGTAGCTGTCTTCACACAAGCTGGTGTTCAAAAGCATAGCGCGTGGCAGCACTACGTGAGGTGACCCCAAGCTTGCTGTAGATGGTACGTAGGTGCGCATGAACGGTATGCAGACTCAGCACCAGTTGCTTAGCGATCTGCGCGTCAGTCAATCCCATGGCGAGCAAGCGCAGCACCTCCACCTCACGTTCTGTCAGCCCGCCGTACGCTTGCCTGGCAGCGCGGCCTGTTGTGAGCGAACGCTTCTGGGGAACCATCGTCGTTGCTTGTGCGAGGAAATGCGCACGTAGCTGCTCGTCTGGGACGTCGGCAGCCAGTTCCTCGATCATCGCCCGAGCCTCGGCAAAGGCCTGCTCAGCCTCTTCCAGGAGCCCCTGAACTTGATAGAACTTACCCAGGGCAACGCAAATACGCCACAGCACCGGCCGCAGCCGCTGTGCACGCGCCGCTTGTTGCGCGGCTAGCAGCATCGATTCGGCTTCTGCTATCCAGCCAAGCCCCGCCAGCGCCTCACCGCGCAGTTTCCAGAGGCGGGGAATGACACACTCCTCAGACAGATTGGAGGCACTTGCGATCAACCGCTCGGTGATGTCCCGCGCCGTGCCTGGGTCACTGCGAGCCAGGGCGAGGTCGGCGCGTGCAGCCCAGACGAGCCGCTGCCCAATGGTTTGCATAGGAGCATCGCGTTCAATCGCGGCAGTGAGAATCGCTTCGGCTGACATTTGGTCGTTTTGCAGTAGATACACAGAAGCAAGCAATCCTGAAACCTTGCGCATCCAGTTCCACGAGCCGACCTCGTGCGCCAGTGCGAGCGCCTGTTCGAGATGTCGCCGGGCCTTTGGAAGCACGAGGAGGTCAAAATAGAGCACGCCTACTTGCATGTGCGCGGCGGTGAGCCACTGGCGATGCTCGATCTGCTCGGCGAGGGCAAGACCCGCTTGCGCCACTTCCAAGGCCCGTGCGTACTCACCTCGTGGACCCAGGTAGTGTGCCAGGGCAAAGAGGGCGTAGGCCTCGGCAGAGCGTTGACCAATGTCGCGTGCGGTCTGGAGAGCCAGTTCGCCCCAGTGGAGGGAGTCGGCGAAACTGGTGGTGGCGGGCACCATTGTCTCGGTTTGATACCCCCCACCTTCGCCGAGCAGCATTAATGTCGCCAGGCTTGAGGCTAATCCTTGACGGTCGTCGAGTTCCTGTAACAGCGCGACCGCTTGCTGGTAAGAGACGGACGCTTGCAGCAGATCGCCCCCAAGGTAATGCGTCATGCCCAGCAAGTCACAGGTTTGGGCGATCCCCTGTGCATCCTGTGCTTGCTGAAACAGGGTGAGCGCCTCCTGGTGGTAGTGCAGCGCGACGCTCGGCTCTTCTATATTCACATGCCAATTGCCCAGGCGGTTGAGGCTGTGAGCCAGGGTCAGTGGATCGCCCATGTGACGGGCCAGCACCAGTGCCTGTTGATAGGAGCTCCCTGTTTGGGTGTAATCGCGTTCTGCCCAGAGAGCGCCAAGGTCCATCAAGGCCTGCCATTCTGCATGGCGCTCTCCAGCTTCCCGAGCTCTCTGCAGGGTCGTCTCATAATCCAGTCGCGCGTGCTCAAAGTCTCCTAGGGTTTCGTAGGCCCGTCCTCGGAGGCGATAGAGCGTTGCAGGGGGGATAATCGACGCACGCTGTGCGGCATCCACTGCCCGCGTAAACTGTTCGATGGCAGCACGTGGCGCGTATAGGCGTTGTGCCCTCTCCCCAGCCTGCTGTGCATACAAGAGCGCCTTCTCGAAGACGCCCGCCTCAGAGAAATGGTAGGCCAGGTCCGCCAGGTGCGCCTCCAGGGTTGCCGCGTAGAGGCGTTCTATCGTTTCGGCCATCGTGTGGTGCAACGTCTTGCGCTCACGGACCAAGAGGTCTGCATACACTGCTTGTTGCGTCAAGGCATGACGAAAAGCAAACTGCTCCGCCGACTCTTCGACAACCAGTTGGGCGGCCATCAACTCCTTGAAAAACTGGAGCAGGTGGTCCTCATCGTGCTTGGTCAACGCTTGCAGGAGGGCAAAATCAAAGCGCCGCCCCGCGACTGCCGCCAGCATTACCACGCGCCGGGCTGACTCGCTCAGCTGGTTAGTCCGTTGCTGCACGGCGTCCTGCACGCTGCGCGGGATGTGCAACTCACCCAATGGCTTGCGCTCGAAGCTTCCATTGGCGTAAAAAATCTCCCCTGACGCCATCAGTGACTTGAGAATTTCTTCGACGAAGAACGGATTGCCCTCCGTGAGTGTGTACAGGGGGTCAGCAAGCTCTACATGAGCTGAGCGCGGAAGAGCGAAGATGGCCTGCAGCATCGCCTCGACCTCCTCTCGTGTGAGGCGGGCGAGCAGGATTTCCTGGGTGAGCCGTTCCCGGTCCAGTTGCGCCAGGAAATGGCGCAAGCTGGGACGCACCTCGTCACTGCGGTAGGTCAGCAGAAGGAGGAGCCGATGAGCGGCGCAGCGCCGTGCCAGGTAGTGGAGGAATTCCAGGCTCGTGTCGTCGCTCCAGTGTAGGTCTTCCAGAACGCACAGCACGGGGCGCCCTCGAGTCAGGCCGGTCAAGAACTGGGCCAGGGTCTCAAAGCGGCGGCGCTTCTCCTGTTCGGGATCGAGCGGTGTGAGCGTGGGTAGAGAAGTTCCATCTGCAAGCACGTGGCCGAGATCAGTGAGCAAGGGGAGAAAGGCCTGTGCGACCTGCTTCACCTCGGGAGCAGGCAGGGCCAACGCGCGACTGGTCAAGAAGGAGCGCAAGAGGTCTAGCAGAAGTGCGTAGGGGATGGCGTGATCGGTCGGAAAGCAACTGCCCTGCAACAGCAGAAAGTCGTGAGAGGTCGCATAGGTTTTGATCTCAGCCAACAGGCGTGATTTGCCAATGCCCGCTTCCCCGGAAACCAGGGCCACCTGTCCCTGACCGCTTTTCGACCGATCGACGAGCAAGCGGAGGGTAGTGAGATCCTGCGCGCGACCGATCAAGACTGGACACATCATTGGGGTAGCAAGCTGTGCCTCCATAGTGCTGACCTTTCTGCGGACAACGCTCTGAAATGCTCTTCCTCCAGTAGTCCATCTGCTACAATTTTTCATGTTATCAGAAATATATCACAGAGTAAGCTTCTGATAACAGGAGTTATCTCGACTTCTCGCTGGTTCCGGGCTCGTTTAACATCGTTTATATGTCAAGGTCGAAGACCCTGCCTCCCAGGGCTGTTGCATTTTCCTCCTTATCATTTCACTTCTCCTTGGCAACAGCAGTACGGAGATTTACACCGGGAAAGATGGAACAGTACGGATTCGCAGAGAGGACATTACTAGATAAAGAAAGCTGAAAAGGAATGAGTTTAAAAGCACTCGACAGGCTATTTCTAATATGTTACACTGCCATAGAAATACGTGGTAAGGGAGCATCTGTTGGGCATGGCTGGACCATGGGACAATATCATGAAGCGGTTGGTGAGGGGCTATGCAAACCAATTTACCAGGTGGCTGGTCTCGGAGGCTGTGTTTGTACGGACACATGACATCGAGTTGAAGAATCAGCATCTCTTGGCTGATGCTCTGTTGGAGGTCATACTGCATGGAGAGCCAGCGCTGTTGCATATTGAATTTCAATCCTACGATGATCCTGAAATGGAGATGCGCTTACTGGAATACAATGTGCTCGCATCGCGGCAGAATGGGCATTGGCCAGTCTACTCATATGTAATCTATTTACGTAAGGCAAGAGAGGTAGCGATATCGCCTCTAGTGCGGACGTTTCCCGATGGGGAAGAGGTGCACCGCTTTTTCTTTCGAGTGATAAAATTGTGGGAGGTTCCCGCAGAGCTGGGCCTGAGGTAGTGAAGGAGATGGTTGATCGGTTGCTGTTAGCAGAGGAATACGACTTACTGGCGATTTCACAGGTTATCGGCGGATTAGTCTTCAAGAAGGGACCTGAGCTGGAGTGGTTCAGAAAGAGGTTTAGTATGTTTCAAGATATTCTGCGAGAGTCGTGGGTCTACCAGGAGATCGTTGAGCAAGGAGTGGAGAGGGGCCGAGAAGAAGGTAGGCTTCAAGGACAGCGAGAGATGCTCATGAGACTTATTCAGCTACGTTTTCCGGAGCTAGAAGCTCTGGCGAAACACCAAAGCGATGATATCACGAATCCTGAGATTTTGCCTTCTGTGAACTTCAAAATGTTGGATGCTCAAACAGTCGAAGAGGTCAGGCAACTTCTTCTTAGTATCAATAAGGATAAAACGAAGCATTGATAAGGCAGGTTTATCATGCCTTGGGATATTCTGCTTCATCTACTGCTTTTTTAACAGAGCCTCGACCTCTTCCACCGTATGCCATGAGGGCAAAGCACCCAGGCTCATTACAGCCACAGCACCTGCAGCGCTACCCCAGCGCAACGCCTCCGCACTACCTGCTGGTTGGAAAAAATAAGCAAGCAAGCGGCGCCAAAATATTCCCGCGCAAAATGAGCGCTAGTTGAACCATATTTTTAACAGTCTCGAGAGGAATAGATATACCTGCCTATTTTGTATTACAGTACAGTGGTCTTGATATCCATCAGTGGAATCCAGGCTACGCCTGAACTTAAAGTCACCTCTGTAGAGGACGGAATACAACCCATTAAGATGGAGGTATTTTTGTATGCCTGACCTGGCCAATCCAAAGGACCCTCATGTTGACGAGCGCCTGCGCAAGAATCTCATTATCTGGCTTAGCTCCGTGCGGCCAGATGGACGCCCACATCTTGTACCTGTCTGGTTTCTCTGGGATGGTAAGAACATCCTGATATTCAGTCAGCCCAATACCCAGAAGATACGCAACTTGCAGCAAAACACCAATGTCATACTTGCATTGGATGACACAAAGGATGGAGAGGATGTGGTGATGCTCGAAGGAAAGGCGGAGTTTCTGAATGATCCAGCGGTGAATCCCACACTGCCTGCATATGCCGCAAAGTACAACTCCGAACTGAAAAGTATGGGCTATACAGCAGAGGCAATGGCCGCAGAATATGCTCAGGCTATTCGCATCACACCCACCAGATTTTTAAATATTAGCGGGTAATCTGCAATCTATAAACCTGAATTTAAACGAATTGAAGCTTCAAGGCAAATGAAATGCCTGTCACATTGTGCTCACGGGATCGATATCGACCTCCCAGCCGGGAGTGTCGATCACTCTCAGTAGTGGGTGCAAATCGGGACCACGCGCAATCATTTGCCAGCGGTACTTCCCGCGCACGCGCTCTATCAGCGCTGGTGCGGGTCCCACGATATCGGTCTGCGCGAGACCGAGACGATCAATCCATTGATCTAGCTTCTCGCGGAGTAGCAGTGCCTCGTTTTGGGCGCGCCGGCGGTTCTCATGACTGTAGGTAAACTTGACGAACTGGCGAAATGGAGGATAGCCATAACGCCGGCGAGCCTCAATCTCAGCCGCGTAAAATTCGTGGTAATCATGGCGGGACGCCGCGTCAACACAAAAATGCTGTGGGTTGAACGTTTGAACAATCACCTTTCCAGCTTCTTCACCACGTCCTGCGCGGCCCGCTACCTGTGTGAGTAGTGTAAACGATCGCTCAGAAGCCGAGAAATCCGGCAGCATCAGGGCAATATCGGCGGAGATGACTCCCACCAGCGTTACTCCTGGCAAATCAAGCCCTTTCGCGATCATCTGGGTGCCCACCATTATATCTGCTTCTCGGTTGGCGAAACGGTCGAGCAATTGCTCGTGAGCCCGCCTATGTTTGGCTGTATCGCGGTCCCAGCGTAGCAGCCGTGCCGAGGGAAAGTGGCGCAATATTGTGTCTTCCACTTTTTCTGTCCCCAACCCAAAGTAACGTATGCTAGGGCTATTACACTGCGGGCAGAAGTGCAACACCTTGCTTTGCCCGTTACAGTAGTGGCAGAGCAGAATACGCTCGGTTGAGTGATATGTCAGTGGCACATCGCAGCGGTCACACATCGCAACAAAGCCACACTCACGGCAAAGTACGCAGCTTGCCGCGCCTCGTCGATTCAAGTAGAGAATAGCTTGCTGATCTCTGTTCAAGACTTGCTCAAGTTCACTCTGCAAGCGGCGACTGAGAATACTGGTGTTGCCCGCGTGCAGTTCGTTTCGCAGGTCAATCACCTCAACAGGTGGAAGGGTTGCCCCGATACGATTATGCAGCTCGACCAGTTGATACTCGTCGCGTTCAGCACGAAAGAAAGACTCTACCGAGGGGGTGGCGCTGCCAAGTACAACGGGTATATGCAGTATCTTCCCCAGCATTATGGCTGCATCCCGAGCGTGATACGTGGGTCTGTAGTGCTCTTGCTTATAAGCTGGCTCGTGCTCTTCATCAAGTATAATAATGCCAGGGTCCGGCAGTGGCGAAAAGAGCGCAGAACGCGACCCAATCACTACATCGACTTTCCCCGTGCGTATGCGCCGCCACTCATCGTAACGTTCACCAGGAGTGAGAGCGCTGTGTATAATGGCAACCCGTCCCGGAAAACGACCCGCGAAACGTTGGATGGCCTGCGCGGTAAGAGCAATCTCTGGCACGAGTACAATACCTCGCTTGCCCTGTGCAATGATCGCAGCCAACGCCTGGAGGTAGACCTCGGTCTTGCCACTCCCCGTAACACCATGCAGAAGGATAGGTGGGATTAATTGAACTTCCATAGTAGGGGCGACCTTTATGGTCGCCCGGATGCCTTGTGGCCGCCCTGGAGGCAAGGCGGCAGCTTCGCGTTGGAATGTAATTGACTTCCCCAAAATTTGTTCCAAAGCTTTCTGCTGATCTGGCGTCAGTGAAAGTGGTGAACTGGCTGGAATAATACGACCCAACAGGGGATCACGCTGCACCTCGATTTCTTTGATGGCAATAATGTTTTCGCGTACCAGTTTCTGTAGCTGTGCAGGAGATAACCCGCTGGCTTTGCAGAGCATACCTGCTGTCCAGTACGAACTGGCGTTGGCCTCGCCTCTATCATAACGTAGCAGATCGATTGCAGCCAATTGACGTTGCGCTAATAACCCCAGGCGATTCTGAGGTGTAAGCGTGAAAGCATCCGTGGAGCCAGGAATAGCCCAGGGATCAGGAACATTTTTTTGAGGGCGTCGTCTCACGTTATCGGCAGCCATGGGTATACTGCCCGGTTCAGGCAGACTTTGTTCCAATTGTGCCTGCGCTCTCCGACGCCATGATTCCAATGTGTCCCCCTGGGCGACGAGTCGTACAACACGCTTATGCCGTGCGCGAGTCGTTGGGGCATGCAGTGTAGCTTCACGCTCGATAATGCCATTCTCCAGGGCCTCCTGTATGACTTCCTTTGCTAGCTTTGGCCCCAGCATCTCTTTCAGGTGTTCAATGTCTATCTCTCCCTCTGCCAGCAATAAGCCGATAAGAGCACGATGACGTGTTAACACGGATTGGTTTTGTGTTCCGTTTGTTGTGACGTCTTCACTTTTTATCAAGTGCAGTACAACTTTTGAACGTTGCATCAGGCCAGGAGGCAGCATCATTAAGGCAACCTGCGCGAGTGGCGTTACATAGTATTCTGCCATCCATTCTGCAAGCGCTCGCTGATGAGGCAGTAGGGCAGGTTCAAGATCGAGGATGGTCGAGATGGGACGCAGGTCGCTTGGGCGACGGTTTACATGATCCTCCAAAGTATTCCAAACAATGCCCTCAACAAGACGATCTCCATAGGGCACCGCGACCAGTTGCCCGGTACACAATTCAGCTTGTAATTCGGCTGGGACAGTATAGGTAAGCAAAGGTTGTTCACTATTCCAACTGTTAGCGGAGGTTAGTACATCAGCAAGCACTAACACTAGCGCCTCCCAAACTCGCGTTCCAGGGCTGACAGGCTGAAATGGATCATCGTTGGGCGTCCATGGCAGCAGCTATACGGCGCGTTGGTTCGCTCCAACTGTTCGATCATCTCACGCATCTCACTAACTGTCAGAAAGTAGTTGGCTTTGATTGCTGCCTTGCAGGCAACGTTTGCCAGCGCGTGCTCTTCCCATGTTTCGGAGTGTCCAGGGGTTTCCGGCGCAGTCATCTCTACCAGCAGTTCTTGTAACGAACGGGCATTCATCTGCTTGACGAGTACATTAGGGACAGCTCGCACCTGAAGTGTGTTATCTTCAAGTATTTCCATAGTGAAGCCAATATACTCTAACTGCTGCAAGTGGTCTTCAATTGCTCCCAACTCAGCAGGTGCCAGTTCAAGTTTTATTGGCGTAAGTAGTAGTTGCGAAAGAGGGCTTCGGGCCTGTAATGC
>WNFI01559754.1_pt1 | contig 19469 bp, 31 predicted proteins | sample 5400471 | NCBI WGS metagenome assembly WNFI01 (sample SAMN13153348, study PRJNA577476) | soil metagenome | isolation source: 100 cm saprolite on Douglas fir-dominated hillslope | place: USA:California | collected 2013-09-17
AGACGGCGGAAGAAACACACTGGAACAGCGGCGGAAGCACCAACAGAAACGCACCTTCCCTCATCAAGCATGACTATCTCTTGGTCTTCGCCTGTGGCAAGCAACGAAGTCAGGACGTCTTTAACTGCCACAGCTCAATGGAACCGGGGACTTCATCGTGGTGATTTTGAAGGCCTTTGGAGCCATTTATGTAAAAAGCTTGAGGAACGGTTTGGACGATGACATCCTACGTAATGGGCTCCAGCATATATACCGTGCATCTATGATTATTGACTGGTTGGTGAATCATAATTGATACAGTCCAAGACTATCCTGCTCAGAATATCTAACTCGACAACATCTGTGCCTTTATTAGTCCCACTGGATGGCAATTCGAGTACAGGCTGATGCTCATTAGATCATGTCATGATGAGATAGGAAGCGCTCTAGGACAATTAATTTGTCAAAGAGAGGGACCCAGTATCATTTTAGCTTCGCATCTCATATGGATGCTTGGTGAGCTCGTCATAAAGTTCTTGCGGAAGGTCGCGAACCAACGTGACAGCGATACCGATGACAGCTTGAGCATCCAGATCAGGAAAAGTACGCAAAAGCCTCATCGGGCTACAAGAAACAATGGTTACTTGAGAAACATCAGTGATTCGGGGCTATATACCTTTTACTTGCCATCACTTGCTCCCTGATCAAGAGAAGCTGGGCAATCACGCACAGCACGTTTAAATGGACACCAAATGCCAGCAGAAAGTCCCATAATTGGAGTACCTGCTGCAGAGGCGGAGTGCAAGCACAAAAGGTGAGGACGGCTGACAAGGCATCAGGTAAGACTAGACGAGACCAGGGAATAGGGCTCACAAGGGAACGCATATATTTCGGCGGACAAGTTTTTGGACCGGAGATGCGCGTAAAGATCCGGGTCGAGGATCTTGAGACAACGATCGAGGATCTATTGATGCAACCAGTGTTGAACCATTAACTGCAGCGTTATTTAAGTGCATACCTTGAGCCCACGATGGACTCCCTCCAGTGTTGGCTGGACGTACATAGGGCAATTATTCTCTATGAAGGCGGCGAAGCAGTAGAAGGCCTCGATTTCGGAAGGGATGGTGTACAAGAATGGTGCTGCGAGGACATTCATGCCTTGCACGTACGTAAAACTTGGCCGCTCAGTCTCCCCTAAATCTAGAACAGTATTACACAGTGTTAAGTATATTATCAGTCTAAATACCTTGATTCCGCCATACGAATGCGTCAAGGAGTCGGACGAGCATGTCCTCCCTTACTCGCTCTTTAAACGAATGGTCGGTGGCCAGTGTTCTATGAGCATAATAATAACCCATACCATCCCGTCCACGACCTGATAAGGACATACCTGAAGGTGTCATTTCGAATCTTCTCTCGAACGAAGCAAGGACCCTGAGCCACATATCGAAGATACGTATCGGCAGAAAGGTCATTAATGCGAAGCAAGATCTTCCATATTTTTGGTCTCAGCGATGGATCCTTTCATTTGAATAAGCAAATGAGACCAGAGCGAATGTCGGTTCACGCCTGATCTCACAATATCGGAGGGTATTCCGTTCACGAGGATGAGTTTCCGTAGTTTACGTAGGGATTCGTCAATGTCTTCCTGAGTTCTAGATCTTGAGTTGGCAGACTTCGAGTGGCTCAGAATCTTGTTGAATTGCTGTGCTTTTGAGGATGTTGATGAAGTGGTGCTCATCGCGTCGCGGAGACCAAACAAGCATCAACTAGATTTTCTTCCACTGAACAATTAAACGAGTGCGGGGGCTCGCTAATTGTCCAAGGCTTATATACTCAGGGCTGCTTTACACGCGGATGGAAGTGACCTTCCGTAACTCCAATGCGCTAAGCCGCGCTCATTACTCCTTAGTGCAGAGAGTCGAGAATGCAGGCACAAGCCAAGCTGTGAACGATATCATCGTACAAGAGGTCACTGTGATTCAAAATTTACTCTCTCATAGTGCACGTAGCTCTGTATGGCCGCTCCCTGAACAGGTTACCAGACATACTCATCCGCATTGAAGTCGCTACGCGCAGAATGCCTGATTATGCTTATGTTCTGTCAAACTGTACTCTCAATCAACATACCTGAGTTGTTTGGCTTTGCGTTTCCTCATGCTGTTCAGCTGGCGGAGAGCGGGCGAAGCCTCCGCGACCGCAGGATTGGTGAGCACCAATTATATGATAACCAACAAGGTGTCTGAGGAGTCCCTATTCATAGCGTACCAGTATTGCATTCAGTGTATCCCTCCTAACCATGAAATCAATCTGATGCTCGTGAATACTGTCCGCAAGGTGTGCCTCCTTTATATATGTACCAAATTCTTCACCTGAAGTGCCATGTAGGATTTGGAAAGTCACAACGATTCTCGTATCTCGCTAGCGCTGGACTACTTGATCCAGTCTCCCACGAATGATGTAATCCCAGCCATATCAGCGTCTTTGGAAAGCCTCATATCATCAAAGTCGTGAGTTTCGGGTCGGTCACATTTCCCACCCATAATTGACTCAGACTTTCCCTTTAGATCGTCCATCAAGCGGCAGGCACTACTGGGGATCAGGTCGCTGCTCAAATTTGATATCGGTCTAACGGCACATTTGGTTCCCAGACTGCTCAAACGAGCGAAGGACAGCGAACTGGGCACAGCTGTCATTGCTCTGGATCTATTGCTTGATTCTCGCCAGGTATGCTATTCACCCTGCTGGTAAGGATCGATCTCCTATTGAATTACCGATAGAGCAGTATCACGATGGATGACATCACGCAGGTTTTGCTCCAGCGGATGTTGACAATTACCACTCAATCGCAACCCGTGATCAAGGCTTTAGAGCTGCTCGAGAAAATCCTGATAAATAACACTAACATCCCGTGAGCATACTAGTATTCCTCAGAATGTCGGGCTATGTTGCTCAGTCTCGACTTCGACAGGCAAGGCGACTTGGCCATCGACATGCTCTTACGACTTCTTTCCGTCACAGGGAGCCGCACACCAATGGAGTACGGTATGGCACCCATTTACGTGTCTAACCTGTTGGGGGGATTCTGATATGTATCTCCAGGAATTTCGTTGGGCACCTGCCGCTGCTTTTCTTACTTACCACCACCCAAAGTCGTGAAGCAATTGGGTCTCCGCCCGGGAACTATTGCTATTTCGCCTTTGAATCATTTGCGGCCACTCTTGTCATCGGATGACCCTAATGCAGCATACACGTTCCTGTCGTGTCTGTCGGTCCTTGATCCTTCGCTGTGGACAGGCTCCGGAATGGAGTTAGAACATTCGGAGCATACCACACTCAAAGAGCAGGAAGTGAAGAAGATAATGATGTTCCTTGATTCGAATGATACCACGTTGCGTCAGAAGGTTAAACACTGATTCCCAATAGAAGACTGGAGTACTTATGGGGCTTTTAGGCATACACAGTGATAAAGGCTGCGGACATTTCACTCCTTCAGGCCCATTACGCCAGAGTAATGAATGTTGTGTCCATTTTGCCTCCTGACGACCTATCGGGTGGGGGACAGCCTGCCATGCGCGCACTTGAAGTTTTAGATGCTCTCAGACCTTCATCGAAAGCCTACGTCGATGGAGTAAAAAGCATTCTGAATAAAATCGAGCAACCATATTCCACCTCAGCATCAGGAAAGGACTCATCTACTACAGGTTCCACAACTCGGAATGTCCGTCATTCACTTCCCGTGATGGAAACCCTAGTTGAAAAGGTCTTATCTCATCTAGCTCAGGGTGAGATATGCCTTATGAGACTATATTCTACCCGTATCTGAAGCGATGTGCAGCGTCGATGCATGACTGCAAGACATTCATTGAAGACCTAATGGTTGCTGGGATTGGGTATTTTTTAGGCTCACCTCACACCTCCCACTCTCGAGATTCGCCTAGTTGTCCTTATGGTGCTACTGGATATACGCTCCTCGCGGCCGTGGCTGCTGAGTATGGTCACCTTTCCCCCGTACCACCGGCCTCAATGTTACAAGTACTAAGTCGTCCCCTCAAATTGGCTTCCCGTATGTTTTATATCGCAAGTCTCCCGTTCGCCGTTCTTATCGATACATAGCTGCAGTTCAGGAGGGTCTCTTACTTTCTATCTTAAAGATCCTTGCTCTATGTGATCAAAGGCCCTCCTGGCTGTTCGAAACGCTAACGGCCATCAAGGCCCAAGCAGGTCGTCATATTGCATTTGTTCGTCCTGCTAAATATTGGAGACCTTTTCTAACTTAGATCTGCCTTCAGAGGTGCCAACAAGTCCTTGACTTTTCCGAGAAGCTGGAGGATCTCAAAGGAATCGCCGCATCTTCTGTGTCAGCCTCTGTAAGTTCACCTCACCATAATGGCGAATAACATCAATGAATACTCTATAGTTGCCAGATTTTCTGTTCGCTCTGGAGAGAGGACCTCTACCGTCAATGAGATCGAAAGTGGTGTCCTCACCATCTTCGAAAAGTACAAAATTGCGGTATACATCATATGAGCCACCACCAGCAATTTTGCGTGGTCGGAGACGACGGACGTCCTCGTCACATTCCACTTCAATATCCTCAACGTCCCACTCCAGGCGATCTTATCAGGAAGTCGCCGATATTGATGACCCACGCTCACGAACCATATCCGCAGGTGAATTAGCTTTGAAAGGTGAATCTGGATGGTTTCAGGTTTGTGGTCTTCTCCTTCAAAGACCATCTGATGCTGACAGTTTCTACCTTTGGAACCAGCAACCACCAAGGCAGGGATCCCCCCACGAGGGAGAAAAAGGCCTTGATCTCATCGTAAAGTCTCGTCACGCATACTTTCAACAGCTTAAACTCACTTCTGCTTAGACCGACCGCATTGATTTAATTTCACTCAACACCCCGTTCCGCACAGAAACTCAAATTGGAGGCACCACTCCTGAACTGATTCCAATTAGTTCGCTCCCACCAAGCTCTGCGTTGGAGTTTGATCTGATCTGGGGTCGATCCAATGATCCCAGCACTTCGGCACGAGGTTGGAGTTCATCCTCACCCTATACCCTTAAGAATCGTCTGGATACCTCCTCTTCCCTCTCAGCTTCAGTCGTGCAAAAGGAACCTCATGATCCGTTCATTCCAGGCAAGTTGTGACTAAATTCCCATTTAATCAGACCAGGCTGACACTCGAACCAGAAACCACAGAGATTCTTATATTAGTACAGTCCTTCCACAACGACTTGAAAACCGCGGTCAAGCTCAAGTTGGAAGATGGTGAAAGTTGTCTGTGGCAAATTAGAGGATATGACCAAGCTGTACTCTCGGAACTCAAACATTTGTTCAATGAGGAAGACTAAATGCCATTCCTAGTGACAGCACTATTACACTTGTTCACGAACTTGTTATACACTGGCGCGGTGATGCATGGCTCTTAGATTTGCTCTGTTATTTCTTAACATGATGACGTCGATCCGTCAGGGTTTGAGGTTTCGTTTTCAGGTGGGCGATCTAAGGCGTTCAAATGCTGGTAATCTAGTAACTCCGTACAGATATATATATAGATTCCGTCTGTGGTTCCAATATTGAGGGTATGACATGACTGTCGTGTCTTCACAACCTTAAAGCGTTGGGGACACCAACATCACTCAAGGTGTATCCATGAGAGGGGTATTGGAAGACTATAGTAGCTGAAAAAGACGATAATAGGTAAACATACATTGCAGATGTGGAAAAGGGATCCATCAACATTCATTGCTCATTCCATTCGTGGCCATCCAATCATCCAGAAATATTCATCATCATCAACATCAACATGTGATTCGAGAGAGAAGAAAAAGAGAATACCACCAACCATGGCCAACCACGATATAACGTACCCAAAAATAGGTGTTCTCCAACATCGGGACGCTTTAACTAGACACGAGCGGCGCACGCTCTTCATCATGCAAGATGGCCCTCACTCCACTACGGGTACGAACTTGACTCCAGAAGGCTTTCGCAACACTAAGCAGGGAGAGCAAGGCGAAAGCGAATGCACTCCAGTGGATAAATTTGGATGACGTTTGTTCTAAGTAAACCCATTCAATTTTCACGTCAGTACAACGATCCATACCGTTTGCCCCAAAAGAAAAATAAAATAAAATAAAAGGTGACTCACGAGCGAAGATAGCCCACAAGCTCCAAGCAATGGCAATTGCACCAGCTAAATCTCCCTCCTCGCTCGAAAAAGCATAGGCAACGCTCGTTGATTCGAGGAAGAAGAGAGCGAGAAAGACGAACACTTTGGTACCGATTCCAGGCGCATATTCAAGAGCGTTGACTCCGAAGGCTTCAAAGGCAGTGATGACCACGAGGACGAGCGCCCAACCATGGTAGAGCGAGAAAGGAAGATGAATGAACACTAATGAGTCGGAAAAACACGTCGAAGTTAGGTCATACAAATTCCATTTCAACTACCACAGTTTATAAGGAGAACTCACATTCGTCTGCTAGAGCTTCGCCTCGGTGATCCTTCTTCACGACCCAATAGATGTGGGTGACTGCGCTACTGACGAGGAGGGCGAATATAAATGCGATGATGTAGGAATGTCTCGCCCATAAATGAGCATAGAACGAGTTGAGGACGAGCAGAAGAGGGAAACGCCAGCTGATACCGTCGATGATGGTCTTTTTGCCGGTAGGGTCGAATTGGTAAACGAGGTATCCCAGAAGGAGAAGATGGATGAGAGACCAAATGTAGGATGCCCAAGGAGCCCTGGAGATTGAAGTAATGTGAGTGGTGGGTTCGGTGTCAGACAGTTGTGGAAAGGTTATGACGGTCGACTTGATTGTTGGGCTATACTTACGGAGTGATATAAGTTTCCTTGCCGTTCCCGTAGCCCTGTGGCATTGAAGAGAAAAGCGGTCAACAACTTGACCTCCAAAGATGAGCAAGTTAGAACGGGGTACGTACGGGGCCGACGACGCTGTAAATGTTGGAACCACCGAAGACGATATATGCGATGATGTTTACGATCTAGAAAAGAGGGTTGAGGTCGTCGTCCCGCAAGCAACAACGTGGCTACTGCGGATCGCGATGGGCATACATACCTTGAGGACGATACCATCTGACCATCCGTCGCCTGCCATGATGATTGATGTGCTATTGGAACCTACTCGTTGACTAAGACGATGAACAAAGAGGGGGCGAGGAGGAACAAATCGTACGTTATTCCCTTCTTATGGGGACGGGTCAGCAGGACGGCACTGTAGAGTTATCATTGATGTCATATGACGCACGTGGTTACCACAATTGCAATTTACATTACTAATAGCGCCATTCGGAGACAACCTGACGCCTCCAAGGATACGGAAGAATATCATTAGGGGAACACTACACCAGAAGAAGATACAAGCCACACTTCAGTTACTGGGCCTTTGTTTTGCTGAACCCTGCGCTGCCAAACATGTTCGTCTGGACCATTCAATCTGACTCCCTTCTCCTCCAGCCACTCTACCACCCCGCCGTAACCAACAAGATCATTCAGAAAGTAACTTCGTTCCACACGAGAGGCGAAGCGCTCTTCCAGCATGAATCCCAAGTGTCGGTGGAAAAGTGGGAATGGAAGGACACCATATTTCGTGCTAAGCTGCACAAAGTTCTGTCACCGATGAATTGGCATCATTTACTTGCCATGTTAAGAGATTAAAGGACATACAGAGACTGCATGAATCGGTGTTCGATTGTGCCCCGCGAACAACGCCGGGTTTGCCAGTAATCCTCGACCACTCATCACGCCTTGAGCACCCGTCTTCTCTCGAATCACCTCGCTCTCAGCGCGGCTCCATGCGTCACCGTCTATCCATCGTGGTGAATAGCATGACCTGAGGCAGAGAGTGAGGGAAAATACACACTTGCCACGATGGGTACTTCACCTCGTGCACATTCTCGCGCGAAGCGAATGCCGTCAAGGTCGACTGGGTGTGTGGATGGATGATGTCGTGTTCGACCGTGTACTGCTATGTAACTTGCGCCTAATTACTTGGTAATCATAAGAAGCCATCATTGACTTCAGGGAGAGAACCAGTACTCTCACCCGCTTGTATAGCTGATTGTTCAAATCAAAAAGCATAATCCGAAAGCACCAGAATTGGCATCAGTGCACAGATGAAAGCGGATGAATCAAACTTACCCGTCCTTACCAGCCTTTCTGTCCTCTCCAACTCGTTGTCCAGTCTTATCTTGATACTAATTGGCGTGTTCCAGCCCGTACGATCGCGTGCCGCACGGATGAGGTCCCGAACGGTGTCAGGTTCCCGAAGAAGATACGACCCAATCTTCTCCGCGTAAGCCCATTTCTGTGGACAACCTATAATGAAATTGGTACGTCGTTCGTTGATCGGGGAAAGGTGAGAGAGAAGTAAAGGATATTCACCGAGATTAAGATCGATTCCATCGACGTGAGGATGTATCAGTTCGCTTGCATCTGCAAACACCTTGGTGTCGTTCGCAGCAAACTGTGCAATGAGCGCCCCACGCACACGTCGTGTTCTTCCATTTCTTTCAGCATCATCTCTATCTGTCGGGGTAGCGAGTCCTGAACTCCCCTCATATAAGGTGGAGGAATTGGGATTGAGTAGATGGGGGGACTCAACCTGGAATGGAGGGGAAGGGGGAATAGGAAAGTGGCGTTCAGGTAGATCGAAGACACCCCTCTCCCAAATACTCGTTGTAAAGTCCGATCGGCGTCCGATGGCTGAGCGCGAGAATTCCCTTGCAACGATCATAGGCGTATAAGTAATATGGGTGTTGTAAAGCGAAACTAGGTGTCGGTAAGGTACTGGTAGATGGATCAAGGTTTGTTCTCCGGGATGGACGGTCACTACTTGATCACGTACATTTAGAGAATCGGACCATAGGAGCTTAATAAAGTTATGTTCAGGTTATTGGACGATGATAGTTGTTGATATCGGTTAATGCTCGCCTGCAACGTTTATCCCATGGAGCTGAGCGAGCATCTCCTGTGGAGGGAGAACTTCAACGTCTCCAAGGGGCCCCATAATCTCCTCTTCAGCCTGGGCCATCACAATATCACTGGATACATCACTCTATTGTTTTGCTATGTTAGCAATCATAGTTTGCAAATAATGTATTCAACGGCAGTACCCGGATATGGCGGCTAAGTTCTCCTTGGCCCCCTCAACATCTCCAATCCATCCCTCTTCCTGCGTATAATTTTATTCCAACCCAGTCATGACTTGCTGTGGATCACCCCGTGGGGCACCTCTGCCGCAGAACAGTTATCCTCAGCAGCAGCAGCAGCAGCAGCAGCAGCAACAGCAACAGCAACAAATGCAACAAATGCAACAAATGCAACAAATGCAACAGATGAATACTATGGGCACCCGTAGTGGGACGGTCAATGGCCCGATGGGTCCTGCTGCAATGCAACCTGGTCAAGGGCCCAATATGATGTCAAACTTTGGAGGCTCAAATATGGGTCCACCTCCCCCAGCTCAATTACCGCCGAATAACCCATGGGGAGTTCCTAATGGAAATACTTCACCCCCTCCCCAGGATGCAAGTTTTGGAGGAGGAGGAATGGGTGTTACGCCTTCATTGAGTACGAATCCTGGGACATACACTCCGTTGCTTGATCCAACTATCGTCCGTCCAGACCCAGTTCACCCAGGTCATCCCGCTTCCATTCGCGCTGATAACGTCTCTCCTCCCATGGCTTCTCCTTCACCTGCACACATGGCTAGTTTTAGTTCCCAACCTATGCCAACTGCCTCAATGAGCGCTGTGCCTACCATCCCCACCTCCTCCCTACGGTACGCTTCCTACAATTCCAGTATCAGTGGTCGAACAAGCACAGCCGCAACGTCTATGACGGCTGCACCCTCTGACGAAGGTAGAATATCCGTCTCCATCGACTTTGGTACGACCTTTAGTGGAGTCGCCTACGGTTCATCGCGTATCGCAGGTGGAAGAGTTCAACAGATTCTCACTTGGCCCGGTGCAAGTGAAAATTTCCGAAAAATACCAACATGTTTATTGTATGATGATGCAGGGCGCGTACTGGCGTGGGGTTTGGAAGCGAAGAATGCAAGTCCTGTACCAGGTACAGTGAGATGCGAGTGGTTCAAGTTGTTCCTAGAACCAAGTGCGTTAAGGGATGATGTTGTGGATCCGAGACTGCCTAGACTACCCTTGGGGAAGAGAGCGGTAGATCTCATTATTGATTTCTTGACATGCCTTTGGGATGTGAGTCTGCTATGTTCGTATAGTTGATCTCAAAGCTAACTTATGAACTGGTGACGCGTCAGTACGCTCGTCAGCGAATTACTCAAGAAATTGGAATTGTTGCAGATTTGAGTAAGCGGATATCCATTGTTCTCAATCTTCAGCTTTTGACTTGTTGTTTCTCTAGATTCTGCTGACGTTTGGCTCAGTATGTTCAGAAACTCATTTATTTTTTCCGGGTACTGACACGCGATTACAGCTGTCCCTGCCGCGTGGGACGCCAAGGGTTGTCAATTAATGCGTGACGCTGCGATCCAAGCGTGCGTACACGTTCTTCTTGCCTTCGGTATGGCGCGTCTAATCTTCCGTTTTAGGGGGCTCGTGGCTGCTGCGTTTGCAGGTGATCGCGATTGGCGAGACCGTCTTCACATCATTACGTATGTATCTTGGATTCTTTCATAGCCTCTCTATTTTGACCCACATTTCCTTCTTTCTAGCGAACCAGAAGCAGCCGCTGTACACTGTGCCCATCTCACGAACCTGCATCAACTTCGCCCCAGCCAAAATTTCATGATCTGTGACGCTGGTGGTGGTACTGTGGATCTAGCTGTTTACAAGATCATCGGCTCCCTTCAGAATCTCGAGATCGCTGAAGTGTGCGCTCGTTCAGGATCAAATTGTGGGTCTTTGTTTCTTGATTTGAGATTTAGGGAGTTGGTAAGGACGTTATTGGCGGATCATCCTGTGCACTTGGAGCAGGCGAGCTTGGCATATTTTATGCATGCGTTTAGCGAGACAGATAAACTTGCTTACCTTGGGGAAAGTGATGATGGGAATATGTTCCATTTTACTTGTTTCAACGTTGAGGATCCAGGTGAGTTAGTTGTGAGGTCTGAATCAGAGAAATTTAGGAGGACGGCTGATTGACTTGTTTTGATAGATGATCCATCTGTTGGTCTAATTAACGGCGAACTTGCTATTCCGGGTAACTTGCTTCGCAGAGAGGTGTTCGATCCAGTCATCGAACAGGTGTGTTCCAGTGAACGTTTGCCTGGGCGAAATGGTTTACTTACCTTCCTCCGTCCTCAGGTCTTGAACTTGATTGAGGATCAAACTCGCCGAGTTGACCAAAGGATCGATGCCCTATTACTTGTCGGTGGCTTCTCAGGCAGTGAATACCTCTTCAAGCGGGTCGATGTGAGTCACTAATATCCTTTATAATTTATAGATGTAGTCTGAGACGCTCTTTTCGTCATTTAGGAAATTTTTGGTTCCCGTATCAAAGTCATCGCTCGTCCCTCCGATGCTGATACTGCAACCTGTCGCGGTGCTGCTCAATACGGCCTTGCGCGACGCCCCCTCGTTTCGTCTGTCATCGCTCCGAAGTCATATATCATGCGCGTGAAGCTGCCTGCGGAGCCGGAGGACTGGCAGAGACGTCCTGCGTACATCACCGAAAACAATGCTGGCGTGCATATATGTGAGAATAGATTGCAGTACCTTGTGAGCAAAGGTGCAATCCTGAGGAAGGGTCAGAGGGTTCGGACCAAGTTTTGCAAGTTTTCTGCCACTCCTCAAGGTGAGGTATTGTTCCCATATGAAGTGGAAGCGTGCTGACTGTGCGTAAAATGTAGATCGTATGTTTGTCGCAGTGCTTTATACATCTGACTCGGAGAAGATCATGCGATATACTGATGAAGGGGAGACGTATGAGTTATGCAAGTGGACTGTTGACCTTGGTACACTGCCCAGTTTCCAACAGCACGCGAATAACCCGCAGCCTGGAGGTTTCTATACAGGCCAGTGATATTTTTTGTTGGTCTCTTGTGTAGATGTTGATGTTCCTCCCACTTATGCTTAGATTTCGAACTTGGTTTGGAACTTGACTCCGCCGAGGTTCGAGGTGTGCTCTTGTATAACGGCTTTGAGTGTGGGAGGGTCACGTTTGATTTCCTTGTTTAATTGGATTTGATGACGTATGCTATCTCTTTATGCTCGCAAATCTATCTCTTTCCAGCTTATCTTTTTGGCTTTTTTATGGAGGTGATTTTATTTCTGCGAGTTTGTCTTATTGTCCCTTTGTCCAATGACTTCTCATGCCCTTCCCTGCATTGTGTCTGAAGCCTCGGAATGCTGTAAGGAGGACTACATTCAACCCTATGCATGTAATATGTATTAGGCAGGTGTCTGTTGGCCGAATGGTAGTTGCATGCTGATTCATGTAGGTTTTGGGTTCAACCCCAACTTAAGGTATTTTTCTTTTTGAATTTTTTGTACATATGTAGCTCATTACGAGCTAGTAATGAAAAATAAATATTGTTGACAAAAAAGACACCTAGGTCAAGTTGAACCCAAAACCAACACAATTCAGCGTGCACAAAAACAGCCACTGCCGTTCAGCCAACAGACCCCTATTAGCATTTTGCTGAAAGTTTCACATAATCATTTGGGAATAATCTCAACATTCAATGACGATTCCACTTCTCTCTGGACTATACACATACCTTCAATGCCCCTTGTGCGACACCTACGCTGTAGCTCCTCATTCAGCCATATACAAAGTACGAGGGATGGAGGCAATCTATCAGAACATAATATAGATCAAGAAAACTCAATTAACTGGGATGATGCACACCAAGTAAATGTACAAGTTTTGATTTGGAATTACAATGAAAATTTCGCCCAACGCGATTCTCGGTGAGGCAATGGAATGATGGAAACACAGAAAGTGCGGCAGGAGAGAAGAATCTCCAAAGAATGGGAGTATGGGAGTATGGGATTCAGGATGCTCCTACTGTTTTGGGGGAGGTGAGGTCCTCTACATCTCCATAAAGTCCTCGGCTCCCATGACTTTCAGAGTCACTAACGAGTTTCCTCACGAGGGAGAATTAAGCCCTTGATCCGATTTGGACCCCTTCTGCTCGTGGCTGGAGGGTGATATGGAGTGTGTTAGGTTGAGTCTTCAGGCTCGCGATTTATAATCTTTCCTTCCGTACCATTCCTCTTTGGGTATACGGCACGAGGAATAGGGCTTTTCTCAATGTCCTCTGTCGGGTCGCCATTTTCTACCCAAGAATAAACACTATTAGTGGACCTGCTCCGAGTCTGTAAGCTGCTTGCCGTTGAGTGCGGACGCCTGCTTATCCAAACTAATCGGAATTCAAGCACACTGCAGCAAAATTTTAGACAGGCTTGGATAAACGATGTCGGTGCCTCATCGATTGCATCTGCAAGCGACTGCAGACAGTGACAAGTTAATGGGTCGCTCGATCAAGCCATAACAAGAAACCGAACCTTGCGCCCCTTAGTTTTCTGACAAATATAGCGCTCTCCAGCAGACCAGAACCCGATGGTTAAGAGGGCGATAGACGAAATTGATGTACATATGGTGGTCAAGACGGGGATAAATGGGGAAACATTGAAGTTGGAGAAAGTAAAGCACACAAGGCCGGCCAAGAATGTGATTACAGACGCGATGAGGAAACTTAGAGGTGTGTGCATTATCCAGACGGAGACCCACGGTGGTAGACGTGCAACAGGTGAGCGGTAGGTAGCAGAGCTAATTAGGCAGGGTCGCAAATGAATATGCAAGAAGTCAATATCGCGGGTAGACTCACTGCCAATGAAAGGCGAGCTGGCTATTCATCGCAATAGCGAGAGAGAAGAGTAGAGAGATGATCCACAACAGGTTGACAGCCTCCTGGGTCCGCGTCTTAAAATTCTGACTATAGAAACAGGAAGGAAGTAACTTCAGATGGAGCTATCGTACCACCATGGAATATCCTTACTAGCTAAATGAAATCGTTGTAGCAGTGACGCTTGAAAATAAGGTGGCGACAGTTGACAGATTCTGAAGTGCCCCAGTCAGACGACTTTGGCTATACTGAATTGCCGGGACGCCTCGAAGAATATTATTTAGATGTACCAGCTCGTTCAGAGACCTCGTGCATACCATTATCGGTGAATGCGGCGACAGCCTGGGAGATATTTGCCAAGCGCTCCCCGATCTCTGCCGATACGTCATAGAGGTATAGCCGAAAGTACTGGGTGCGATATTGTTCTGAACAGGCAAAGGTCAGCAATATGAATTGAACGCAATTCAACAATTGACCATTGTGCTCCTTTAGACAAAATTCCCAGTATTCCAGGTCTCTAATGAACAATTTGACAGACATGATGACGACTTCGTCCGTGAATTCGGGAAATCGATTCAAGCACGAAAGGAATTTGTTCAAACGATCCGCTAGCAAAGAGAAGCAGTCATGGGCTGGCTTTTGATCACTTGACGATGTGCGGAAACGAAGCTGTCCTTTATAAAATATTAGGGCATTTTTATTGTCCTCGTCATCAGTGAGATCCTGGTCAATATCTCCAAATAGCTCGGATGCATTCTTCCTAAAAAGACAGAACAATTCTTCCAGAAGGTGGCGGAAATCGTCTGCAGCTAGCCGTAGGGCGGCTGAAGAGCCAAGCTGGCCAACAGCGTTAGTGAAATTTTGAAGATTTTTATCAAGTTTCGCGATGCTCCTTTATATATCAGGGGAGAATCAAGACACACGTCATATAAAAACACTCACGATTCTAGATTTCTAAACACTATCGTCCCCTGCTCCTTGATTCCGACATCGTCATCTATATGATAGATTGATGCATCAAGAGGAGAGGAGTTAGGTGGAATCCATGCATACATCCTGCACCTTTTTCTTTTAGAAGAGGCCCAGAAGCCCCTTCCACTCCATCCTCCACGACTAAATTTGATTGTTTCCGAGGCGGGACGGGGATAGGACTGGGACGGGACTTGCGCGCGCTAGATCGAGAGTCGGAGTCTCCCGAGGCTATTGAGGCCATTCTGTTGACATCGCCTGAACGATTGTTGCCAGATTGTTGCTCGGGCGGGGAAATAGTGATTGAAGGGCCAATGGTAGAATGTGTAACATCGTCGGTCTCTGTCATATTAACGTTGAAGTCAGGCGTGTAACACTGTTTTCATACGCGTGTTTGCCCAATTATGATTCCTCACATCTGAATTGAGATCGCACCTCCGAACCGAATCAGATCCGGGCGGCAGGTTTCCTGCTAGCAGCTTAGGGTGGGACTTGGTGTCTTCCCTGTTCAGTGACGGACAGCAGCAGAAGTGGACTAATTAGGAAGCTTCGGGGCCTTAGACGTAGAATGCTCGTGTTGCAGACACTAAGTGTATCTGCTCTGAATGCCTCCAGAATTACCTGGTCCGTCATCTTATGATTGGCTTTGGAAAGAAAGTCATGGCTAGCGCATGGCTAGCGCAAGGCTAGTGTCGAGTCTCGACCTTTGGGAGACAGACCAGAGAACATAGGAATGATGTCTGATTCTGCTGACACATACAACCTACATAAGCAGGTAACCACCCTGACCAAGTGGGGCACCCAAATTGACTCCCGGCAACTACAGTGTAGATCAGTTATTTTTGACAGCTCACTTTGCTTCCGAAGAACTTGCCTTTCATAGCTAACATTGACAAGCGATTGTGTGATTCGGGGACTGCCGCTTGCGGGGGCTTCATGGGTTCTCACGCATGGGTGAGGTCAACCACTGATACCTCTTCCTCCAGAATCAAGAAGCACATCATCATCTCAGATAAAAGTGGGGCTTCTTTTCATGGGATAGTCAACTTGATTGACGCGTTACAGTTCTATGGCGTCCGTCAAGCTCGCAACCCTTGCTATAAGGGTGAGTGCACCGACACACCACTGACTATCCACGCTCATACCTATATTTGTTCAATCCTTACGTCTTTTGCTTCATCTATTTCTTGTTCTTCACAAATGTTTTCCAGACAATCGCGAAACCCATCGGAAACAGCCTGAAAAACCAAGCGCAGCAGTACGTTCCTCGCTCTTGTCTCTATGCTCTGCTAGCCTGTATCCTGTATCCTCTCTACTGAATGTAGCTTTATTCGTACTTTCTAGACACCCGACTTTCCGTCGAATTTGCATCGGTGTCGCCCAATGGAGCCATCGGACCGAGGTCAGACTACGGACGGGCTTGCTTGGCGAGAGCACAAAGAATATCAGACCATTGAATGATGTGAGGTACGTGGACTTTCGTGACGGATACGACTACTCATCTGTATACTATGCTGTTTCGTAATGCTCAACCGATTGTATTCGACACATAGAGCTATTCAAAGCGGCGCAAACACCCGTGCGTGCCTGCTTTCAACTCAGAATCCTGAAGTTGGCATGATGTTCTGACGAAACAAAATGACGACACCACTTCATCTCCCTCCACATGATGATATTTGCCGGTTGCAGTGGCTGAGAGCTTCCTCTTCGCCGTAGCCGCAGGACTCATACTAGGGGAATCATATCGTGAGTACGTTCCTCTAATGCCCTATCTCTCGGAAGTAGCATGGATAAGGGGCACTATGCCATCAACGGGCTACGTCTTTCAATCAACACTTTCCAGTTCCCTATCCTCTCAGATGATTGTAGTCATGGCATCTTGACATTCGAATTCTTAAATACTATATTTTTCAACTAGGAAGCTCAAAGAAGGAAGGAAATAGGCGCGATGCTGTAGACGAGAAGCTTGAGGATCTCCGGCAAAGGCTTGAAGCGTCATCCAAACGGATCGACACTGTGCTAGAGGAAGTTCGTGCACAGTTGGACGAGGGAAAGCAGCAAAATGAAGATATTTCGAGGCTATTGACGAGGATCGTGGAAATTGGGCTACGTGGAGGTAAATCCCTTTTCCACCCCTACATCATTGATGCTACACCCGTCAGTTCGCTTGTTGACTCCCTCCCCGCCCTTGATGTTCGGATTCCTAGGATGGGTTGAGTTAGAGGGTAACCCCATAATTATCTCGACCAATCTTGATCCGGCAACAACCCCGTCAAAAGCCGAACAAGGCATTGCAAAAACATGAGCTAATACATTATACCATCCTGGCACGTTATTTTAATACATACTCACATCATTCGCGCTTATTTTTTCGCACGCGAACGAGCCACATGTATGTGCCTATGGGACCAATACATAGATCTAGCAGGACGACCAGCTGTTCCCATGGCGGCACCCCAGATCACGATACGTCCCTTGTAGTTTTACATTTTCTATGGAGAACTTGAATCACGAGTCCATGCATGTAAAACAAGTATCCCGGAGCGTTCAGCATCAGATGCTGATATGATTGCTTCCAGTTGGTCAGGGCTGAGACTATTTTGCTTCAGGTATGATCTTATATCGACGCAGATCCTATAATTAAACATCCGCATATTCAAGGACAGCGCCAGTGTGCAATACTTAGAATTCTTGTACGAGTAGCGTAATTTTGTATCCCATCGAGCTGAGCACTCTTGATACATCCTCGCTGGCTCGATTACCTGTCGAGCCACAATTAAAGCACTCATCGAATCATCGAACATAAGAATGAACCGATCAACCTGTTTCACAAACCCAACTTGAAATGGGATGCATATATGTATTGGGTGCAGATATAAATCTAGCGTGGTATATTACTGTATCTGGTCTCATCTGCTCTTACTCATGCCCGACACATCAAAACAGTCCCCATCAGACAATTTCTTCCTAAACCTTCAGCCGTACTTCGTATGAGATAGAAGCGATGGACCGGGCGCCGTTGTTGGTTCCATAAGCAATGCGTGTGCAATCAAACGCGGCACGCCACTCGGTAACACTTTATAAATAGTGGTCTGTGTGTAGTCCAATATTCCATCACATAATGTATGGGTGCCATAACAGGCTATAACCGAGGCGGTCTGATCTCGGTTAGACTCTATGTGTCCTTACCCTAGCGAACTGAAACATACCACCAGCCCGTTGCAGCCAAAATATTTAGATTTTGGCCTATTCATTTCTCACTTCTTCATGTATGCCGATATTCAGGCTCAATGGCCCACCTGGCTATCACTACCCGTATGATCATGCTTTCGTTCATTGCGGATCTCAAATTCCTTGGGCGGAGAAAAAAGACCGCTGAGACACCGTGTTTCGCAGTCGGACATCGAGCCCGCGACGAGCATCGAGGTCGCAGCGTTCTTAACTAGTGCCTCCCATCCGGCGACCCTCTCACGTCCCAAGGGTCAGTGGGGTTCTGAAGTATTGCCACTCTGCTCCCGAAGCATGGGATCGAGTTAGAGTAATTGTAAGAGCCGAACCGCCGCAAACTGGGGGCTGGTAGTTGGGCCAGGACCAAAGTTTGGGCTCACAAGTGTGGTGACGAAAGGGTGACCTATTTAGTGTGGCGGAGATCGTAATCTGAACCGCTCTGGCTTCTCCGTGTCGAACACGCGTATTGCGAGTGGTTTAATGCTAAATGGAGCAAAGCAGAGTGAAAACAGCCTTCGATCCCTCGTCGATCATGATAGGCCTTCCCCGAAGTACTTGACCCAAACGTATAGTCGTTCAACAGTTCGAAGGCAAGGTGAGAAGCTTCACTAGCGAAAGGAGACAACCGGATTATCAAGAGAGAAGAGTTGTCTGCTTGATCAAGCGATGCGGATCAAGCCGAAATTGGGTGAACGTGGCAGAGTGGCTCTGGTTGTTCTACAATTTATAATGCTCTGCCCAAACGGTGGAACCTGAGGTTTTTCATGGACAAACATAGGCGCGTAACTCGACCCGGCAGATCTGCAGGGCCAACACACTGTCATACCAACACCCAGTGACGAGTTCTACATAAGACTCAAGGTTGTTCCAGCAGAACTCTCTCTTGTAACATCCTTAGTTGAACCCCCTCAAGCCAACTCTGCCAGTTGGATCGAATGAGCGCCGATCTCCGAGTCGTCGCCTTGCGTAACCGCCTCGCACCCATAACCCTCCCTCCATCGCATCCACATTCCCGATTCTCAAATTGGGGCCGTACATTCGCATGTACGCCCTCGTCAGTCTTCCTGCCCACGGCCGAACAGGAAATTCCTTTGATCCTGGAACTCGCTCGGCTGGAGAACCAAATCGTCCGTGCTGTCGCATCAGGACACTCGCCGAGCGACCTGCCGTGTACATCAGGCTTCATGATACGTACCGAAAAGCTGGATAAGCTCATCAAGGTATGTATATGTTCCATCCGCTATTTGTGCAGCCACTGACTACGCCCTTCATTCCCACGCTATGATGAAATGTTGCACTTGCCTCGATCGGCCGGATCTGTGTCCGTGTGATCATCCCTCTAATCACGGGCTACCGACCCTGACCCCCGACAAATTATTGATCATCCACCGGTTCTCTCCGCGCTCGATGACGAGGATCATGAGCGAGC
>WNFI01078508.1_pt1 | contig 19465 bp, 18 predicted proteins | sample 5400471 | NCBI WGS metagenome assembly WNFI01 (sample SAMN13153348, study PRJNA577476) | soil metagenome | isolation source: 100 cm saprolite on Douglas fir-dominated hillslope | place: USA:California | collected 2013-09-17
CCGGGGAGGTCGGTGACTGGCTCGAACAGGCGCGGACCCTCCGGCGTGAGTGGCGGGCGAAGCGCACTCCCATGGCGGGCCGGCGCCCCCTCCTGCTCGAGGCGCTCAACCGGCTCTACGCCGAGCGGGGCCGCGCGCGTATCGTGGGCGCCCAGCCGGGGCTGAGGCCGTGAGCGGCTCCGTCTCCCTGGTGGGAGCGGGTCCGGGCGACCCCGAGCTGCTCACTCGCCGGGCCGCCCTCCGCCTGGCCGAGGCGGAGCTCGTCCTCTACGACGCCCTCGTGACCCCCGAAATCCTGGCCCTCGCTCCCCACGCCCAGTGCTTCTTCGTGGGCAAGCGTGCCCACCGCCCGGCCATCCACCAGGACACGATCAATCGCTTGATGATCCGGGCCGCGCGCCGGGGGCGGCGGGTGGTGCGCCTCAAGGGAGGGGACCCGTTTCTGCTGGGCCGAGGAGGCGAGGAGGCCCTGGCCCTGGCCGACGCCGGCATCCCTTACGAGGTCGTGCCCGGCCTCAGCTCCGCCCTGGCCGCCCCCGCCCTGGCCGGGATCCCCGTCACGCACCGGGGGCTCTCGTCCGCGCTCGCGGTGGTGTCCGGGCACGAGGAGGCGGCCTGGCGGCCCATCCTTGAATCCTTGGCCCCCGGATCCCTCACCCTGGTCATCCTCATGGGCATGGCCAACCGGGCCGCGCTCTCGGCGTTCCTGCTGGGCCGCGGCTGGGCTTCCCGGACGCCGGCCGCGATCGTTCTGGCCGCCGCGACGCCGCAAGCCTTCACCTGGATCGGCACCCTCGAGTCGCTGGGAAGCGTCTCCTTGCCGGCCGATCGGCGGCACGCCCCCGGGATCCTCGTGGTCGGTGAAACCGTGTCTGTAGCCTCGGCCTTGGCTGCGTCCCCGGACGTGGCGAGGCCCGCAGCCGCCGCCGGCGGGCGACGGCAAGGAGGGTGAGATGGCGGCCGTAGACGATCCCCGAACACTGGGACGCGCTTCGCTGTCCTTTGCCAGCAGCGCCGACATCGAAGAGTTCGTGGCGACCCTCGAGCGGTTCGAGGCGGGGGAAATGACCCCCGACCAATGGAGGGCCTTCCGCCTGGTGCGCGGAACCTACGGCCAGCGGCAGACCGCGGACGCCCAGATGCTGCGGGTGAAGATTCCGCAGGGCATCCTGAGCGCGGAGCAGCTCCACGCCCTGGCCGACGTGGCCGATTCCTACTCCCGCGGCTACGGCCACATCACCACGCCGCGGCGGGCTTGACCACCCGCGAGGCCTGCGGCAACTCGGTCCGCAACATCACCGCTTGTCCTTACGCGGGCGTCGCCCCCGACGAAGCGTTCGACGTCACTCCCTACGCGGAGGCGCTCACCCGCCACCTGCTCCGGCATCCCCTGAGCTCATCGCTCCCCCGCAAGTTCAAGATCGCCTGGGAGGGCTGCGCCCAGGACCACGCCCTCACCCCCATCCACGACATCGGCTGGCGGGCCCGCGTCGAGACCCGAGACGGCGTGCCGCGCCGCGGGTTCCGGGTCACGGCCGGGGGGGGCACCGCCATCCTCTGCACCTCGGGCTCGGTGCTCTTCGATTTCCTGCCCGCGGGCGAGGTCCCGAACGTGGCCGAGGCCCTCCTGCGCGTCTTTCATCGCTTGGGGGACTTCAAGCACAAGCAGCGGAACCGCATGAAGTTCCTGATCCGGGAGCTGGGCTGGGATCGCTGGCGGCGGGAGTTCGAGGAGACGCTGGCCGCGGTTCGCCGGGAGGGCGGCGCGTTGCTTCCCTTCGATCCGGAGGCGCCGCCCGTCGAGGAGGCTCCTTCCTGGGAGCGACCGACCGCCCCGTCCCTGGAGAGCACCGCCGACCGGGTGGCCGCCTCCGTGATCAAGGGGCCCGGCATCACTCCCTCCCTGCGGCCGTTCCTGCCCGTCATGAACGGCGACCTCACCCATTGGGCCCGCACGAACACGCGGCCGCAGAAACAGGCCGGCTATGTCCTCGTTACCGCTACCGTTCCCCTGGGCGACATCACCGGGCAGCAGATGCGGGTGCTGGGCGACCTCGCCCTGGCCTACGGCGACGGGACGCTGCGGGTCACGAGCGAGCAGGACCTGCTCCTGCGTTGGGTGCGCGCGCAGGAAGTGTCGTCCCTCTATCGCCAACTCGCGTTGGCGGGTCTCGGCCTTCCCGACGCCAACACCATTGCGGATGTGACGAGCTGCCCGGGAGCCGAGTCCTGCCGCCTGGCCGTGACGCAGTCGCGCGGCTTGGGCCGCCTTCTTGGCGACCACTTGCGGGCGCGCCCCGAGCTGGTGGCGCTCGCCGACGACCTGCCGATCAAGATCAGCGGGTGCCCGAACGGCTGCGGCCGCCACCACGTGGCCGGCATCGGCTTCCAGGGAAGCGTCCGCAAGGTCGGAGACCGGGTGGTGCCGCAGTACTTTGTCATGGTGGGCGGAGGGGTGGACGATGCGGGGGCCCGCTTCGGCCGCCTGGCCGCCAAGATTCCGGTCCGGCGCGCCCCGGAGGCCGTGGAACGCCTTCTCGCCCTCTTCCAGGCCGAGCGTGCGGAGGGGGAGACAGCGGAGGCCTTCTTCCGGCGCGTCGACCTCGAACGGGCAAAGGCGGTCCTGGCCGACTTGGCGGCCTTGACCCCCGGGGAGGTCCAGGCCGCCGACTACGTGGACCTGGGCGAGGAGTCGGAGTTCAAGATGGAGGTCATGGAGGGCGAATGCAGCGCCTGATGCGGACCCTCGGGCTCGGCTTCTAGGGAAGACCGGGCGGATATCACTTCAGTGCGGGAACCGACCCCCTCCGCCCGGACGCGCACGGTTGCGCCTGACTTGGGAGCGCGCCTGATCGAACGGTTGCGACGGAGCCGAGTCGGCCGATGAGTAGCCCATCAGCTTGGCCGCTGTCGCCGCCGCCACAAGAGCACGCCCATTAACACTCCAAGCCGACCGTGGCCCCGGTTCCTGATGCGTGGGCGCGCCTCGAGCGTCTGCCCACCTCACTGCTGGCTTGCCTTGTATACGCCATTGGCGTATAGTCGACCGTGCGCTTCGTTGACACGCCAGCCTTCACGAGGGCTATTGACCGGCTACTCGACGGCGATGAGCACAGAAGCCTTCAGGGCGACTTGACACCGGCACAGGAACGCATGCTGAGTCAGCTCGTTCGGGAGGAATTCAAATGAAGGACGCAGCATTCCAAGAGTTGCTGAGCAGCGTTCGACAAGCTGGCCGCATTCGGGGCGGCAGCCTGAAGCCGTCTCAGATGACTCTGTTCCGGCCGGCCGATGTCAAGGCTGTTCGCGCCAAGCTCGGAGCGTCGCAAACCGAATTCGCACTCATGATCGGGGTGAGTGTCGCCACCTTGCAGAACTGGGAGCAAGGCCGCCGTACGCCGGACGGTCCCGCGCGCGCCCTTCTTCGCGTGGCCGCAAAGAATCCTAAGGCTGTTGCCGAGGCGTTGCACGGAAAGCGTGGCGCAGCTTGAATGCAACTCGCAACGGAGGTGAGCCATGGCGAGCGCGGGTCGATTCACGGGTGAGCCGAGTGTCACCGTCCACGGCGATGCTTCGGGCTTTGCCCAGGACGTGGTCGCCGGACGGCACCGCCTAAGAGCGGATGAGCCCGCGTCGGCCGGAGGCACCGACACGGGCCCTTCGCCCTACGATCTGCTCTTGGCCGCGCTGGGCACCTGAACGTCGATAACGGTCGCGCTGTACGCGCGACGAAAGATGTGGCCGCTCAAGGACGTCACCGTCCGGCTGCAGCATTCCCGGATCCACGCCCGCGACTGCGAGGACTGCGAAACCAAGGAGGGCATGCTCGATCACATCGCACGCGAGATCCAATTCTCCGGTCCCCTCAGCGGCGAGCAGCGGGATCGCTTGTTGGAGATCGCCAACAAATGCCCGGTGCACCGGACGCTCACCTCGGAGATCAAGATCGACTCTTGGCTCGCCTAGGCAGAGGCCGGCCTGCGCGGGGGCCCGAATCGTTCGGGGCTTGGCGCAGGCCACGCCTCCCTGAAGCTGGGCTCCTTACTTGCGCGGGAACCGGTACTCACCGGAGGGCTCGAGCCGCTTCATTTCCACGACGCGCCCATCCGACACCGCGAACTCCACGACGACATCCGAGAACTCCTTGAGCCGGAAGCGGTGCGGTTTCCACGCTATCAGCGCCTGCGCGGGCTGCCCCGGGAACACGACGCCGAGGCTGCCGTTCTCCCTCAGAACGACCTCGAATTTGGCCCCCGTCGGCGTCTCGTAGGTCCCGGCATACTGACGCAGCGTCGTCACAGAGGAAAGCACGGCCGGCACCCGCCGCACAAAGCTGATCTCGGCCTGGTCGACGGAGACGAGCGCTTTATCCACCTCTCCCTGCGGGTTGGTGGAGAAGTTCACCGACCATTTGCCGTCCTGCTCGTCGTCGGGAGTGTCGAACCGGTCATAGTGGAAGTGGCTCAGGGGCAGCTTGATCTTGTGGAAGTCGAACCCCAGTGTCTCGCCCTGCCTGGAGACGGTCAGGACCCCGTACGCTGGGTGCTCGAACTCACCCGCGTAATCCTCGAGCGGATGGGAGGGCTTGGTTCCCGAGACGCGCTCGGCGCCCGCCCGGGCGCGGGCCTGCTTCGCCGCCTCCTTCCCCTTGAGGCGGATGTCGAGCATCCGTTCGCTCCACGGGGTCGGGCCCATGCCGAGCAGCCGCTCGTAGACGTTGTAGGAGACGACATTGTAGAGAGGAGCCGCGTGGTCGCCGATGACCAGCACGACCGCCCCGATTCCGTCGTACGGCATCAGCGACACCTGCGAATGGAACCCGTTGATGTCGCCCCCGTGGTAGGCGATGGCGTGCCCGCGGTAGGAGGCCGTCCAGCGTCCGGTGCCGTAGGCGGAATTGAGAAGCTCGCCGAAGCCGCGGGCCTCCAGCTGGGCGTTCGGGAGCGCGATGGCGGGCGCGAGCGTCGCCTTGAGCACCCCCGCGGGGATCACCGGCTGCCCGCCGGCCTTGCCCTCGTTCATGAGCGCGGCCAGCCACTTCGTCATGTCCTCGAGGTTCGAGTTGATGGATCCCGCGGGGCCGATCCCGGCCGCTTCACGGTAATAGGGGATCTCGTAGAGCTCGAAGGAATCCCGCCTCTCGGTGAAGGGGACACCGTGGTCGGGCAGCTTCACCATCTCGTCTATCGAGAACACCGTGCTCGTCATGCCCAGCGGGGACAGGAGCCGCTCCCGCACGAAGTCTTCCCACGCCTTTCCGCTCAGCAGCTCGATCACATAGCCCGCCCCCGCGTACATCATGTTGTTGTAGAGGAAAGTCTGCCGGAGCGGCTGAGACGGCTCGAGGTATTTGAGCCGCTCGAACAGCTCCTTACGCGTGAAGTCGGACTTGTACCAGATCGTGTCGTGGCGCGTGATGCCGGTGCGGTGCGACAGCATGTCCCGGATCGTCACGGTGGCGTTGAGCTCGTCGTTGTAGAACTGGATGGTGGGCACGAACTGCCGAACCGGCTTGTTCCAGTCGAGCTTGCCTTCCTCGACAAGGAGGCCGGGCGCCACCGCCGTAAACAGCTTCGTGTTCGAGGCGATGGGGACCGTCGTCCGGGCCGTGAAGGGGACCTTCTTCCCGTAGTCCCGGAAGCCGTAGCCCTTCGCGAACACGACTTTGTCCTTGACCACAATCGCGATGCCAAGGCCGGGCACGTTCCAATCCTTCACCACCTTCTGGGCATACGCATCCAATTCTTTGAGTTTCGCCGGAAGGGTCGGGTCCTCGGGGCCCAGGGAGGCAGGGGCCGCGTAGGGGCAGACCAAAAGGCTCCCCAGCAAGCAGACCGCGCGCACAGTGACCTTGAGCCGGTTTCGCATAGCCCTCACCTCCGCGTGAGACCCTATGCGAGGGGTGCGTGCCGCGTCAAGGCAAGAGTTGGACAGAGAGGCACCCCGTGGCAACCTGGATCCACGGCCAGCTTGGCCGGGCCAGGACTCCCCCGCCCCTATCCAACACCCGCTTTGACCGCGCCCGGCCTCTCCGTTGCGTCCTCCGCGATCAGGGGATTGACCTCCTGCGCCATAAGCTCCATCGACTGCCGGACCTTGGCGTACGGCATATCGCCGAAGTTGAACCACGCGATCACGTGCTGGATGCCGAGGGTCCGGAGGGCCAGTAGCTCGGCCGCCACTGTCGCCGGGGCTCCCGCGCAAGCGCCCGTGACCTCGCCCCCATCCCGTAGGGCACCGCCGTCGGCGGTCGTGGCCCCGGCTCCGTGCGTCGACGGACCATGGACTCTCCGGGCGGTCTCCCCCTCCCAGATCAAGGCCTGCTTCACCGCGGCCACCGCCTCCTCGTGGGTGTCCGCCACGCTGACGCGGCGCAGGACCCGGAAGGCGGCCACCTCACGATCGATCTCGGCCGCGGACAGGCCGAGCTCGCTCCGGATCGCGCGGTACGCGGTGATTCTCTCGGCGATGTCCAGATTGGACTTGAGGCCGAGCATCATGGGCGTCCCTTCATGAGCGGCCTGTTGCACGGACTCGAGGCTCGAGCATGCTCGCAGGAACGGGGGTGCCACCCCGTGGTAGGGCCGCGGCCTCAGGGCGATGCGCGGAAACGTCCAGTACTCGCCCGAATGCGCGAACGACGACTCTCCCAGGGCCCCCCGCAGGATGGCAAAGCCCTCTTCGAGCCGCCGGTGCCGCTCGCCAAGCGGCACGCCGAAGGCAGCGAACTCATAGGGGCTGAAACCGGGACCGATGCCGACCATCAAGCGGCCGCGGCTCAGGTAGTCGATCCATGCGATCTCCTCCGCGAGCCGAAGGGGATGATGCAGGGGAACGACCGCTACTCCGTACCCTATCGTGATGCGCTCCGTCCGCGCCGCAACCGCCGCCGCATAGACGGAGGGTGCGCCCACCAGCCCAAAGGACGACAGGTGGTGCTCGGTCACCCAGACGCTGCTGTAACCCCCGGCCTCCGCCAGGTCCACTTCCCACTGCGCCTGCGCGATCACGTCTCGGTCGGATAGCCCCTCGGGCTGGGGCAGGAGCTGAAAGATACCTATGGTTCCCGTCGCCCCCGCAGGGGCCAGCCTGATGCTCAACTCCGACACCCGCACGCCGGCCGTGACCTGCACGTACTCCACCCGCAGGCTCGGCTCGTCGAACACCGTGAGTATCCACACGCTGGCGCCGCCGCCGGTCGTGAACACGCATCCCCTCTCGTCGGCGCCTCCCGGCGGATAGACGAATACCGGATCCCAACCGTGCGCCCATTTCTTCTCCTGCACGGGCCCGAGGAGGGGAAACACCACTCCCGGAGGCGCGTCGAGGTGCTGCGTGTAGGACCGCGTCAGTCGCGCGGGCACGAGAGGCGCCGGGCTCGCCGAGCCCACCGCGAGCGCACCGATCACGAGGATCGAGTGAACCATGGCTCTTTCTCCCTGATACATTGCTGTTACCTTGGTACATAACTATAGAGATATAGCACTAGACCGCTCCTGTCAATGCGAACACGGCGGATCCTCGCGACGGGCCGGCCGGACACCAAGTTCGGCGAGGATCGGGCTCCGCGCCCAGAAAACGGAAAGCCCCGGATGACGTATTCTCTCCATGGCTTTGCAAGGGGGCCCGTCGGCGGCGGCCGCGCGTGAATGAGTCTGGAGGAACACTTGGTCAGAAGGGAAAGGAAACCGGGCCGGCTGCTCGCCCGCAGGTCTTGGCGGCGACGATGAGAGTCGCGCTCGCGACCTGCGCCCGCGTTCCCGATCTGACGGATGACGATCGCCTTCTGTTGGACGAGCTATCGCGGCGCGGCATCAGCGCGCAGCCGGTGGTGTGGAACGCCGCCGGAACGCGTTGGTCCACCTTCGACCGCGTCGTCATTCGCTCCTGCTGGGACTACCACTTGCGGCTCTCCGAGTTCCTGGCTTGGCTCGACCGCGTCGAGGCGGAGGGGGTGCCGTTGTGGAACCCCGCTCCCCTTGTCCGCTCCAACGTGCACAAGTCGTACCTGAAAGATCTGAAGGCGGCGGGCCTCCCCGTCGTCCCCACGGCGTGGCTAGAGCGCGGATCGAGCGTCGATCTGGGCCGCCTGCTTCGCGACCGGGGGTGGCCGGAAGCGGTCGTGAAGCCCGCGGTTTCAGCCTCGGCGTTCCGAACGTGGCGCGTCTCTGCGCAAGATGCTGCGAGCGGCGATGCGCATCGCGCCTTGCGCGAGCTCACGGCGCAGGGCGACGTCCTCGTGCAGCCGTTCGTTAAAGAGATCGAGCGGGAAGGCGAGTGGTCCTTCGTGTTCCTGGGGGGCGAGTTCAGCCACGCGGTGCTCAAGAGGCCAGCCGCCGGCGACTTCCGGGTCCAGGCCGAGTACGGGGGCAGCGTTCTTACGGAGGCTCCGCCCGACTCGGCCCTCTCTGAGGCCCAGTCGGTCGCCGACTACATCAAGGGCCCTTGGGCCTACGCCCGGATAGACGCCGTGTTGGCGGAGGGGGCTCTGACCCTCATGGAGGTCGAGCTCATCGAGCCCTATCTGTTTCTGGCCAATCACCCGAGGGCAGCCGCACGCCTCGCGGACGCGATCCTCACGACCATTTCGAGGGGCCCCGGGGCCTGAATCGGGGCGGAAGCCGCAAAACGCGGCCGCCACGGATTCGCTCACGCCTCGACCGCGGCGGGGCCGAATCCCTTGGACTCACGGTAGAATCACGACCGAGCCGTTTGGAGGTCGGCAAGATCGGCGCCCGTAGCGCCGCACGGATGACACGTCTGCCCGGAACCATCGGACGTTACGAAATCCAGCGCGAGCTCGGACGCGGGATGATGGGCGTCGTCTACGAAGCCCACGATCCGGCGCTGAGCCGCGTCGTCGCCCTCAAGACCATCAACCCGACCTATGTCTCCCTCCCTGCCGACCGAGAGGACTTCGAGCGGCGCTTCGCCGCCGAGGCCCGTATCGCGGCACGGCTCTCGCACCCCGGGATCGTCGTGGTTCACGACGTAGGGCGCGACGAGGAAAGCGGCCTTCTCTTCATTGCCTTCGAGCGTCTGCCCGGGGAGAGCCTCGCCGCCATCATCGAGAAGGGCGTCCGGTTCCCCTGGAAGGAGAGCTTCCAGATCATCCGGCGCGTGGCCGAGGCGCTCCAGCACGCCCATGAAAAGGGGGTCGTACACCGTGACATCAAGCCCGCGAACATCATTCTCCCCCCCTCGGGGCAGCCCAAGGTCCTGGACTTTGGGATCGCCAAGCTACAAGCGGTCCACCTGACCGCGGCCGGCCAGTTTTTCGGCACGCCGCTCTACATGTCTCCCGAGCAAGCCCTCAGCGAGAAGGTCGATGCGCGCAGCGACATCTTCTCGCTGGGATCGGTGGCCTACGCCCTGCTGACGGGGAGGCAGGCCTTCGAAGGCGAGAGCGTGATGCAGATCCTCGGGCGGGTCGTGAATCAGGACCCGGTCCCGCTCGTGGCGCTCGATTCCAGTCTCCCGGCCGCCGTTGACTACGTGATTGCCCGCGCCCTCGCCAAGTCCCGGCAGGACCGCTATCCGAAAGCCCGTGACCTGGCCGAAGACCTCGAGGACATCGTCGATGGGCACGCTCCCCGGCACCGCCCAGGGTGGGTGCAACCGCCGGCCTCCCGGCCGGAGATCGAAGCGACCTTGATTGCGGAGCTGGGACCGGCGGCCTTCACTCCCACCATCACGGTAGGGCCTGCCCCGGGGTCGGCGGAGCCGGCCCCGCCCTTGCCGCTCGCCCTCAGGGCTGGTCGCAAGGGCAACGGACGGCCGCTGCCCATTCGGGCCCTGGCGCTGCTGGCCGCGCTCTTCCTCGCCTTGGCCAGCCTCGTCTGGAGCCGTCACCGGATCGACACTTCCGGAGCGGCGCCGATCACGCCGACCCTCCGCGCCGCGCCCGCGCCAACCACCTTGCCCGCCGAAGTCCTCGTGCAGAGAGTGAGGGGCGAGGTCACGAAGGACCTCGTGCTCTTCAAGCTCAAGGGCGGTGTGCTCACGGAGGTGCTGGATGTCCTGCCGGGCACACATCAGGTGCGCGTGGAAGTCGGTTGGGACGACCAGATCCGGACCCGGGACATCGGGGCGCGCTTCCGTCCGGGAGAGACCTACCGACTGGAGGTACGCCTCGGCCGCCTGAAGAAGGAGCTGTCCCTCCGTTGGACGCGTTGAGGAGGCAAGGGGGCCGGACGGAAACGTCTCTCAACCGCTTGCGTCCTAGAGATTTCGGGCCGAGACTGTGGTCGGTCGGATCCGCCCTGGGACGCCGCTTTTGCGGCCACGGGAGGTGGTCATGAAGAGAAGAGAAGCTTTGGAGGCAATGGCGGCGCTCACCGTCACCGGCGTGGCCGGTGGAACCGCCGGGGCCGGAGGGCAGAGGGCTGGTGCTCCGGGTGGGGTGGACGAGGGTTCTAAGGACATGCCTTACCGAGCGCTCGGCCGCACTGGCGAGAAGGTCTCCGCGATCGGCCTCGGCGGTCATCACATTGGCCGCCCTCATGACGCGAGCGAGGGGATCCGGATCATCCGCAGCGCGATCGACCGGGGCATCACGTTCATGGACAACTGCTGGGACTACCACGATGGGGAGAGCGAGCGACGCATGGGACAGGCCCTCCGCGACGGCTACCGGCAGCGCGTCTTCCTCATGACGAAGTTCGACGGCCGCACCAAGGCGGCCACGGCTCAGCAGATCAACGAATCCCTGCAGCGGCTGGAGACCAACACCATCGACCTCATGCAGTACCACGAGAACATCCGGATGGAGGACCCCGACCGCTTCTTCGACGGGCCCTTCGAAGCGCTGCAGGAGGCGAAGAAAGCCGGCAAGATCCGCTACATCGGCTTCACCGGCCACAAGGATCCCGCCGTGCACTTGCGCATGCTGGAGGTCGCGGAAACCCACGGGTTGGCGTTCGACGCCTGCCAGATGCCCCTCAACCCCATGGACGCGCACTTCCGCAGCTTCGAGAAGCTGGTCCTTCCCCGGCTCGTCCGGCAAGGAATCGCCGTGCTGGGCATGAAGCCAATGGGAGACGGCCTCGTGCTGAAAAGCGGGACGGTCACTCCCGTCGAGTGTCTGCACTACGCCCTGGGCCTGCCGACGTCGGTCGTGATCACGGGCTGCGAGAGCATGGAACGCCTCGACCAGGCCCTCGAGGCGGCTCGTACGTTCCGGCCGCCCTCGCGGGGGCAAGTGGCCGCGCTCCTGGCCAAGACGCGGCAGGCGGCCCTTACCGGGCGGTACGAGCTGTTCAAGACGACCAACCAGTTCGACGGTACCGCGCTCAATCCGCAGTGGATGGGCTGACGGGGTCCCCGGAGTCCCAAACCCCGGCCGGCGCCGACCGCACTCCCGGAGGTTTCCCCCGGGTTATGTTGCGGCCGCAGTCATGTGGCCTAGAGACTGGAGCGCCTCGGATGTCACCGAGAATCGCCTTTCCATCGCAACATGAGTCGGCCGACCCGAGACGGTGTGCAGGCCGCTGAGCCGACACCGGGACGCACCCGACAGACGCTAGGCCAAACAGACGTAGACTCTGCCAACGGAGTTTGGGCAGGCGACCTCTCACGGTAGAAAGAAGAGACGATGCCTCAGCAGCTCGTGGAAGGCCTTCGACGTTTCCGACGCGAGTCCTTCCCTCGCTTCCGTGAGCACTACCAGCGCCTCGTCGCTGAAGGACAGCGCCCAAGCACCCTGTTCATCGGCTGCGCGGACTCCCGCGTCGTCCCCGACCTCTTGACGAACGCCCTTCCTGGAGACCTCTTCGTCGTCCGCAACGTGGGCAACCTCGTCCCTCCTTTCGGACCCGATACCAGCTTCGACGGCACGTCGGCCGGAATCGAGTTCGCGACACTCGTGCTCGCGGTGAAGGACATCGTCGTTTGCGGCCACAGCCACTGCGGCGCGATCCGAGCCCTGTTCACGCCGCTGGGGGCCGATGCCCCTCATATCGCCAGATGGCTCGAGCTGGCGCGGCCCGCCGCCGCCGATTCAGAGATGACCGAAGCAAACCTCCGGCGGACCGAGATGAGGTCCGTCGTGCTCCAACTCGAGAGGCTCATGGCTTTCCCGATCGTTCGTGAACGCGTCGAGGGCGGTGAGATCTGCCTGCACGGCTGGTACTACGTGATCGAAGAGGGCCAGGTCCTCGGCCTCGACACGGCGAGCGGGGAATTCCAGCCCTTGTCGTAGGAGGCAGGTCTTCGCAAAGCCTTGCCCGAGGCAGTCCGGGAACTGCTGACGCTCCCCCGCGTACGGCGCGATCGTGTGAAAGACGACGTCCGACGCGTTCCCGAATAGCCTCTCGAACATGAGCCAGACATCCTTGTGACGGAAATCGCCGTCCAAGGCTGTCCGACTTATGTGGCGTAGGGAAGGCTACTGGCCCCCACGCTCCAGCGGTTCTGGCCGCTACGCCACATACCTGTGGCCGCTACACAACCCAGGTCATGTTTTGCAAGACATGATCGGGGGTTGGTCAGCGGGCTAAGCATCCCAGGGCCCAGAAACTGAGGGACGGCCGAGGCGAAGCACGCCACGGCACCAAGCGCCCAAGCCGACCTTACATCGTTTTGCAATCCGCCACGGAACAGGCTCCCCCCCGCTCTCGTCTGGCCGGCAAGTGCACTCCCCGGGAGGGCTCCATGCCTCTTTTTCGGCTCAAAGTGAACGGTGAATCGCGTTCCGTCGACGCCCCCGCCGACATGCCCCTCCTCTGGATCCTGCGCGATCGGCTGGATCTCACGGGCACCAAGTACGGCTGCGGCGTGGGGATATGCGGCGCCTGCACCGTCCATGTCGACGGCAGGGCGGTGCGATCGTGCCAAGTCGCCCTGCCGGACGTGGCCCTCGCCTCCATCACCACCATCGAGGGTCTGTCCAGCGACGGGAGCCACGCGGTCCAGCGCGCCTGGCTCGCGGAGGACGTGGCCCAATGCGGGTACTGCCAGCCGGGCATGATCATGCAGGCCGCCGCGTTCTTGAAGGAGAACCCCCGGCCCACCGACGCCCAGATCGACGCCGCGATGTCCGACTCCGTGTGCCGTTGCGGCACCTACGCGCGAATCCGAAGAGCGGTCAAGCGCGTGGGGGCGGCGGGCCGATGAGTGCCACCCGCCGCGAGTTTCTGCGCGCCACCTCCCTGTCCGGAACAGCGCTCCTGCTCGAGATCGGCTGGGGGGGCAGGGCGGCCGCGGCCACGGAGGCGGGGGCGTTCACCCCCAACGCCTGGCTGCGAATCGACGCCGGCGGGGCGGTCACGATCACGGTCGGCAAGTCGGAGATGGGACAAGGCGTGAGGACGGCGCTGCCCATGCTCGTGGCCGAGGAGCTGGACGTGGACCTCGCCGGGGTCTCCCTCGTGCAGGCGGTGCCTGGGCCCAGCTTTGGCCGGCTGCGCACGGGCGGGAGCAGCAGCGTCTACGGTTCCTGGATGGCGCTTCGCAAGGCAGGCGCGGCCGCCCGCGAAATGCTGGTGTCCGCGGCGGCAGCGCGCTGGCAGGCCGAGACGGGCGAGTGCCGCTCGGAGAGGGGCGAGGTCGTGCACAACCCCACCGGGCGGCGGGTCGGCTATGGGTCGCTCGTGGAGGCAGCCTCGAAGCTGAAGGTGCCCACCGAACCGCGGCTCAAAGACCCCGGGGAGTTTCGCCTGATCGGCCGCCCGACCCTGCGGCTGGACGCTCCCCGAATCGTGACCGGCCAGGCGCGCTATGGCCTTGACACGCGCGTGCCGGGCTTGCTCTACGCCGCGGTCGAACGCTCCCCCGTTATCGGGGGCCGTGCCGCGCGCTGGGATGCCTCCCGGGCCCGGGCCGTCCCCGGCGTGCGCCAGGCGTTGGAGATCCCGAGCGGCGTCGCGGTCGTGGGCAACGACACCTGGGCGGCGCAGAAGGGGCGGGCGGCGCTCGACATCGTCTGGGAGGAGGGGCCGAACGCAGGCTTTGATTCCGGAGTCTTCCGCGCGCGATTGGCCGAGGCCACGCGGCGTCCGGGACACCCGAGCCGCCGTGACGGCGCGGGGCTCGACGCCCACGCCCGCGCGGCCCGAACCCTCGAAGCGGTCTACGAGTATCCCTTTCAGGCCCACGCGCCGCTCGAGCCGATGAACACCGTCGCCGACGTACGCCGCGGGGGCTGCGAGATCTGGTCGCCCACCCAGGCGCCGGAAGAGGTGCGCGCCGAGGCGGCCAAGATCCTCGGGCTGCCGCTGGACGCCGTGGTCGTGAACGTGACGCTGATCGGCGGCGGGTTCGGCCGGCGTCTGGGCCTCGACTACGCGCTCGAAGCGGTCCAGGTGTCGAGGGCGGTCGGCGCCCCCGTCCAAGTCATGTGGACACGCCAGGACGACATGCGCCACGGGCACTTCCAGCCCGCCTCCGCGCACCGCCTCACCGCCGGCCTGGACGCGAGCGGGGCCCTCGTCGCCTGGGGTCATCGCAAGGCGGGTTCGTACCTCTCGATCTTCCCTCCCCCGACCGAGGCCGAGGCCAAGGATCCCGCCACTTGGCAGGATCTGTCTTGGGGCGCCTACGACATCCCCTACGCGATACCCGCCATCGAGACGGACTACGTCCTCGTGGACTCGCCCGTGCCCTCGGGCCCCTGGCGGGCCGTGTTCTCGCCCTCCTGCACATTCGCCCGGGAGTCGTTCCTCGACGAAGTGGCGGCGGCCGCGAGGCGCGACCCCTACCAGCTCCGGCTGGACCTCCTCGATGCCCCGATCCTTCGCGTGGGAAGCCTTACGATCGACCGTGGCCGCCTGCGTCGGGTCCTGCAGACGGCCGCCACGAAGGGGGGTTGGGGGCAGCCGCTCCCCGCGGGCCGCGGCCGCGGCATCGCCGCCAACGTGTACGACGGCGATACGCACATGGCCATGTGCGCCGAAGTCACGGTGTCCGACGGCGTGGTGCGGGTGGACCGGATCGTCGTCGCGGTGGACTGCGGGCCGGCCGTGAATCCCCTGGGGGTCGAGGGACAGGTCGAGAGCGGGGTGGTGTGGGGCTTGGCGACCGTCCTCTTCGGCGAGATCACGATCGCGAACGGGCGCGTCCAGCAGGGAAGCTACGCCGACTACGCGGTGCCGCGCCTCAAGGACATGCCCCGGGTGGAGACGCATCTCCTTCCCGCCACCGTGGCCCAGCCTTCCGGGGTCTGTGAGCCGCCGGTCCCCCTCGTGGCCCCGGCCGTCCTCAACGCGGTCTTTGCCGCCACGCCGGCGTAGAGGTTGCCCTTCGAGTCCGCGGCCAGGGCATGGACCCAGTTGGTCTCGCCGGGCTTCTCCTGGCCGTCGACTCCCAGCCTCGGGCACCAGAGCTCGAGCAGTTTGCCGGAAGTGTTCAACCGCATGAACGCCTGGTCCGAGGGGGGGATTCCCGTCATGCCCCGCGAGTCGAAAGCCAGGGTCGGAGAGGAGCCCGACGTCCAGATCTCGTCCTGGGGAGTGATCCAGAGGCTCCAGGGCACGACCACGTTGCGCCACTGCTCGATGAAGGCGCCGTTCTGGTCGAAGACCTGGATCCGTGCGTTCGATCGGTCGGCCACGTAGAGCCGCCCTTTCGAGTCGACGGTGATCGCATGGGGCAGGTTGAATTCTCCGGGCCCGATGCCTCTCTTGCCCCACGCCTTCACGAACCCGCCCTTCCCGTCGAAGTGGACCACGCGATTGTTGCCGTAGCCGTCGGAAACGAAGATGTCGCCGCTCGGCACGATCGCCATGTCCGTGGGTTGATTCATGTGGGCACGGTCCTCGCCGGGGACGCCGGGAGTGCCCAGGGTGAGGAGCAGCCGGCCCTCGGGCGTGAACTTGCGGACGGTGTGAAGACCCACGTCGGAGAGCCAGATGTTGCCTTCGGGGTCCACCCTGATGTGGTGAGCCCGCTTGTACTCGAGTTCTGGCCATGTCTTCAGAAACCTTCCGTCGGGCCCATAGACCTGCAAGTGGGGCGCTTCACGCGAGAAGACCCAGACGTTGTCCCTCGCGTCGACCGCCACACCCGGGATCTCGCCCCACACGATTCCGGCCGGTCTTTGCGGCCAGGCGGGATCGACCCTGTAGCCCTGAAGGCCCACGGGCATCGCCTGAGCCGTAGCCGGGGCAGCGTCCTGCCCAGCCACACGGAGGGCAAGGCACACCAGAACCGCCGCGGCCAGAATCCAGCGCGTCATGCTTTCCTCCTCCAACTCCCCCCAGATCTGCTCACCGGGATGGTATCGCCATAACCGCCTGGCCCGCGTCGCTCCCGGACGGCACTCACGGGGTGGCGGAAACCGTGGCGGCGAACGCCGGCTTACGCGTGGCCCCCCGGCGCAGGACCCAGAACCCTGCGTCAGCCGGACCTGTCCTGCTCCGCTAATGGAATGCCGGGTCTATGATACCAGCCCCGGACTTCTCGACACGGACTCAGGGTGCCTTGGTTTTGTGAGCGGACGCCGGGTCGGGTCCCATTGCCTTGAGCAGCACTTGCTCGGTTGCCGCCGACGGCCTGGGGTCGCCCAGGCCAGCCTCGGGCACGCACGGCTCCGCTCTTAGGGCTGCGGCCCTCAGGGCAGCCCGAGTGACATGCGTGAAGAGCTCCTGGTCGAGGCCTTCTAAGTAACCCTGCAGACCAACCAGGGTAACGGCGGCCAGGGTGAGGCGCGTCTCTCGCTCCGATTGGGCGAACGTGGGCTCGTCGAGGAGATCGCGGCCCCTCGACTCCGGACTGGGAGTGACCCGCATGGTGGGCACTCAGCTACCAACATGGCTCACGCCCACGAAACGCGGGGGATGGAGTCGATTGATCTGACCTCAGCGCCGCTGCCTGGGACGTGCGGTACTGCTCGGCTGGCTCTGATCGGTCCCCACGTGCTGCCCCCCGGGGCGGGACGGTCACGTACGCCAGCGCAGGCGCACCGCGGTAAAGCCACCGACGTCTGACTCATCACAGCCGTTGACGGCAGCGGATGCGTCACGGAAGCGGCAAAACGGGCCCAGCTTGCCAGAACGCCCGTTCGGAAGCTGCCAGTAAATCCAGAATTCGGCGTCCTCGACGCGCCGTTCACGCTTCCCGCTGCCGGGGCCAAAATGTCGACGGGGGTCTTCTCGCTCCACGTGCTAATTCCTCCCGCCCTCCAGGCCGTGCGCCCGCCAGGTGGGCGAATCATGAGGCCACGGTACTCCTCGGGGACGCCGAGTCAGGTCCAATCGCCTCGGGCCGCCTCTTCTCGGTCACAGCCGGCGGCCTGGGGGGTCGTGTCACTCGACACTCCTAACGACCATCCCGCGGCATGACTCAGCACGCCGCGTGCCAGCGACCCCGTGGCACTCCGAGCATTTCAAGTCGTTGCTGGGAATAGACGAAGGGGGCTCGCGGGGGGTCCGGAATGGGAGGGCTCTCGCCCCTTTCGGCGGGATCGAAGCGCGACGCCGCTGCCGGACCGCCGTCGCTTGCCTGGCCAACCAAACCTGGGTCTTGGAGAGCCTCACCCGCTCACGGTTCGGGCCGGAGGGTTCGGGACAGGCCGTAGAGGGCACGCGCAATTGCGAAGACCGGTCGTGGGAGGGGCCGGAGTGCTGTCGCGGCGCCCAGACGCAGGAGCGTATGCAGCGGATCTCTTGCGAGCCTCGCGGGTACGGTTGCCACCGGCGGGCACTCCACCAGTACGGGCGGCACCGACGTGGCTTTGGCTGGCGTCGCGAGAACCCCCTGCTGAAGCTGCCTTGGAAAGGGAGCCTGGCGGATCGCTTGGGCTACGGCTGTGCCCCTCACCCAAGATTCGATTCGCGGCTGGCTCGCCCGGCCCGGGAGCGGGCGACCGGCGTAGGTTTGCCAATGGAGGGAGTTTCGGTCGACTTCCTGAGTCCAGGCTCCGCAGAGGGAACGCAACTCCCCCTTCGGAAGGTAGAGACTCTGGCCGTCCCGGCGCAGGGGGCTAAACAGGGCGTGGATGTGAGGGTGGGCCGGACGGTGGTCTCCCCCATGCCAATGTATGGCGTAGACACCCTGGACGCGTCGTCCCACGACCGTGCCCCGCAGGGCCTTAGTGAAGGTGTCGCTCAGCTCACGTTCGGCTTCCGCCCGGGACAGCCTGGCGAGCCCCGCGGCTGCCTTGTCATCCACGGTGAAGACTGGCTGGTGGAAGACGGGTCGGCGGACCTCCCTAGCATCCTCCTGAATCAGACGCTGGTAGGCCCGTTCACGCTCCAGTGCGTCAGGCACCATGCGGGCGGTTTCCTTGTAGCGCTCGCCGATGCCGTGAATCTCGCGGCGCTCACCGCGGGGGAGCCGTTCCTCCCGGTGGGAGATGTAATGGATGTACCGCCCCGCCCGGGCGGCGTCCCGGTGGTAATGACCTCGGATGACATGCATCAAGACTCCTCCCCGCCATCCTCGCCCTCCGTCGGCTGGCGGCGGACGGACTCGTCCTCAACCGATCGCCCCTCTCGACCGGGGAGGCCGAGTGGGCTCTGAACGCAGACGTCCCACCGAGAGGCAGCCTGCGAGGAGATGTAAGCGGACAGCCGAGCATAGAGCTCTGCGGGCTCCATCCTCAGCCTCCCGCCCTGCAGCGCAGGGTGCCGGATTCCCGGGTCTTGCGTGCACAGCAGCGAAAGAAGGGGGGCCAGGCCCGACACGAGTTCGCCCACGAATACGGTGTCGCGGGCGAGGGCGAGGAGCTGGGTGCGGAGACCCTCCAGGATGTACCGAAGCTCGGCGAGGGCAGCCTTGATGTCTTCGACCTGCGACGCAGAGACTCCCGGCTCCCCCGCGGCCGAGAGGGCAAAGTCGAGCAGAGCCTCGAGAGCCACCCGCGGCTTACAGCCGTTGCACGCGGCGAAGGAGCGGATGCGGCGTTCCTTGCTGGGACTCACTTGGACTTGCCCGTACTGAGCGGGTGATGTGCGGCCCTCCCAGTACAAGATGTGCCGCTCTACGCCGGCCTGGAGCTGGGGCGGCCGCGGCTGCCAGGCCGTGGAGTCGGGTCCTGCCTGGTCTTCGTGCAGGAGCTTCCAGTTGGCGGAGCCACGGCGGCTCATCTCGAGGACGAGCTGCTCCTCGAGCCTCTCAGGCGTCTCACCCAGCTTTCTGTTCGCAGGATCCCGACTCAGCCAGTAGGCCACGATGTGCTCGACGGCCAGCGTGGCCGGGCCGAGTGTGTCCAGCTGGCTGCGAAGCTCGGCCAGCCGGGCCCCCAAGCCACGAAGATCCGCTCGGACCTTGGAGATCTCATCCAGGGTCTCGTTCGCGGCCCCCTCGCTGAGGGCGTCGTCGTCTCCCTCCAGAGCACGGCTGACCAACTCGGTTGCCGCGGTGGCACGGGGCAACCCGTGCTCCCGGGCCCAAGCATCGAGACTCTCCCGCACCGCCAGAGGAGGTCGCCACCCGACGCGTGGCAGGTGGTGGCGCCCGCTCTTCCGTTGCCGTTTCGAGGGCTGGTCGACCTCATCGCTCATCAATCCGCCAAGAGGGCAACAAGCGT
>WNFI01174548.1_pt1 | contig 19463 bp, 20 predicted proteins | sample 5400471 | NCBI WGS metagenome assembly WNFI01 (sample SAMN13153348, study PRJNA577476) | soil metagenome | isolation source: 100 cm saprolite on Douglas fir-dominated hillslope | place: USA:California | collected 2013-09-17
CATAAGATCCGACTTACTGGAAGATCCCTCACCTTGAAGACAGGGGGAATGCGTCACCCCAGAAACAATATTCGAGTGTGAATACAACCACGGCGAAGTAGTCTGGAAAGATATTCAAGTACCTATGTGAACGAAAGGATCCCCTAGCCCCGGAACTTATACGACTCTCACACCGCGGCCACTCCTCTCTCAACAAAATAAGGACCGGAATAAGAAACCAGGCCAGGGGCATCCCGCCTCTCCACAATCCTCCTCACGGAGAAGGTCCGTTTCACATGGAAGCTGAAGCTGAGATGTAGGAAACCATGCAAGCAAAAACCTCTCTTCGGTCACCATGGATCCAAAAATACACAACGCATTCAGGTGAATAATGAAAGTACGACTACAACAGTTACCCTAACTCAGCGGAATAAGCCCGAATACGGCTTCCCTCCCAAGAAACCGTCTCAAACACATGGAGAATAAAGAGTGCCTTCTGGAAACTGGCTCAAGAACAGCGGGGTTTTCGTGGGTATACCCGGCCTAGCTCCTCAGATCAAGGGAGACCCACACACACAGCCCGACCCGGCTCATTGATGCCGTCGGGCTCGGACCCTCTCAGCGTGCGTGGAGCGGTAAGAATGCACTCGGCAAACCGGAATATTGACGACCTCCTTAGCGCCTCACATGAGATATCGGGGCAATGCCTGCTCCACCGCATCGCTGCGTAAGCATGAATACCCAGTGCCGTCCCTGCAACGGTAGACGGAGGCTGCCGGTGGACCTAGAGAAAATTTAGGTGTTGCGCAAGCTACTTGTCGCTTGCCTATTTTTCCGAGCTTTAGCCACAACTTCGTAGCTCTCGTAAATTCACGACAGGATCTCAATGTTAGATCGAACCCACTCCAGCCCAGCGCTAAGAATCGATTGACTAGGACTGCTCGATTTCCATTTCCAGGAGAGGCACTATGAATCTCCCTTCCTGAATAGTGATAGAAAGTCGACTTAGAAATTACCATTCTGGAGTCCTGGACATTCAGTCCGGCTTGCATGTTAACTGCTTTTCGCCCCAATGAAGGTCAAGAATTGCCATTAAGAAGTGTAATTTACTTGGTGGCATACGAATCACCATACTAGATGGGGTTAAGGTGGTATGGCCATACTTTGTACAATTATAACGCAACCCTACGATTGGTTATGGGAAAGGGAGAAAGCTATCGTATCGTAATACCTCCTCTCTGGGTTCTCTGGTCCGAGACTGAGTGTTATCGCGACATTACTAGTTATTCTTTCAGTAACTGGATTGGATTTCGACATTTTAGGGTGGAATTCTGATATTTACAGCAAGTCGTGTCCGAGTTACGCCAGTCGCTTACTGTAACAACTTACGAGAGGGGTAGGTGTTGCGTTGTGTCAAATTCCATGTCCATACGATTGATATAATGTATTCAGATCTGGCAACCGGGACCAACCGACAGAATTTACGCGACTTCCAACACGTTTTTCATCAACGAGACTGAATAGGATAGATTGTCGAGGTACAGCCCAAGCTCTGGGTGCGAACAGTCCACTACTACTGAATTCGATCTGGTACTCATTTGACAGTATACTGAATTACAAGCTTACAGTAGGTGCAGATCTGGAACCAGCTGTTTGTTCCACCCCAAGATAGCTGGCACTCAGCGGTGTACATGTAGCGCAGATACATGATAGTGACTGGATGGAAAATATGGGTTAACAATGGTAAGGCCTTTCCCGCACTCCTGCCGAACCGGAACGCGTGCATGAGTAGTACCGTGACGATCCATACTATATTTTCTTATATAGATATACGAGGAACCGAGTCCAGGTTACCTCATGACATGTAGGTCCCCAGAAAACAGCAAGCTGCTGTGGGTGATCCTGGTACTTAAACCCGATATCGTACTGGGTGCTTCTGGGTCTTGTATCCAGTTTCGCAAGTTGGATTCATCAAGAACCTATTTCCCATAGTGTAGTTGCAGTGCATCTGTCCCATGCAAGATTGCCGAGATCTGAGAGCTTCAACGTACACGAGTGTCCCTAACGATCCGCCAAACATATGAACGTGTCCGTACGTACGCGTTATATACAGACCCGTATCAGTGCCTGCAACCCAGGGAGTGGCGAGCGCGTGGACATGCCAGAGTTGTAACAGAATCAAATCAAGTTCCTGAGTATGGAGCCAGTCTCGTGGTACCGTTCAGGGCGGGACCCTTCCGTCTGATCTTATTATTATTTCCGGAGTGCCTAAACATGGTCGACAGCTGCGCTAACGACGTCGAAATCTAGCGATACACACCGCATATTAGTCCATCGCCAAGACCGTGCTAAAAGAGTGCTGTTGGACTCGGGGCACGGTCTTGGCGATGGGATGAATGCGCCGACCGCTAGACTCAAGATCTAGAGACAGGGACTCGGTTTCTGCTCCCCCTGGCTGGAAACATTGCTTTTCGTCGTTGGGCGAAGCGTGCTCCCTCATATGTATATTCATAGCCTAGCTTTGAAACCAGCTTTATCAACAAGGGGTGGAGTGGAGCAACGGACTGATTCTGTCTTCCAAGGATCAGTTAGTGGGCTTGCTTCACCTGTCTAGAGTTTCTCCATTGTGGCCTCGTGTGCTTCCCAATGATCCTCAATCTGGGCCGGCCTGTCATACTCCGCTCAACATAAACGTCGGACACTTGTCTTATTCCAGTTCTCCTGATGAAAGGGGCGCTCGGAGGATCTAAGCGTCCCTCTCTTTCTTCCTAAGATTCACTTCAAATCAGCGCTGGTCGTCTCTCTAGCACTTGATCTTTGATCCATTAAACGTCCCCTGATGAGGCACTCCGTTATGCCGCAAAATTTGCCCCTGATTTCCAGGAATATTCTTCTCCATTAGGAATATTACACTTTCCCTCTAAGAAAGCTCATCCTGACGTTCTGGTCCCGACAAATTTCACTTTCTGCCTTTATGAAGTGTCCTTCCTTTTTAACATAACACATAACATATGCGTGCGGCTCTACAGCACAAGTCCTCTCAAGGATGATTCTCAATGACTTATGCATGGCTCCTGTAGCCTAGCTTACATGAACGGATACAGAGTGCTTTATTACGTCGTATGCATCCCTGATCGCGATTCAATTCTATGCGGCACTGAACAGTTGCCTCCACCATCATCATCATCATCAACCTCGGCATTCACGCGGCGGTCACCCCGTCATTCCACTTATACACTGGCCCGCCAGTTTAACTTTATATAAGTCCGGTGATCTTCCAGCGCTGCCGTGCCCATTTTTCAGGGGTCTTTTTGCAAGACCGCCCGCCGGAAGAAGGAAGGGGGGGGGAGGGGGAACATACACAACTTAATCTCATTTTTGGATACTCGGACTAACGTCTAACCAACCCTGCCCGTTACATGCATGGATACCGAAGGAAGAAGATGTTTGAGAAATTAATGCACCGGTGCGAGTTAATCGTTCCGCTTTATGGCCCAGCACTGGATTGACCGCGGGGCTCCTGACAAACATGCAGGCCCTCTCCCCCCGCCTGCCCCTGCCCTTTTCAGGAACATATTGAATGCGACGGTGGGACTCACCGTGATGCCAGTGCTGATAGGGGTTTTATTCTGATTTAGTTGGCTTTTCAGTTAGGCCAGCGCGGCTATGGGGACGTCTGATTTCAGCAGACAAAACTCATGATCTAATCGTCCCTTCACGTCAACAAACCACGCAACGCTGATCAGAAGCTCGACTTTTATGCATGCATGGAATGATCCACATATCCAATTTTGGGAAGTTGGGGGGGTTTCCTCGGCATCATGCATATGCATTTCTGACCTTGGAACTCTTTTTCTCACTCATAGCGGTCAGCCGAGCTTATCGTAGCCACAGTATTACTCATGAGTGGCTTGCTAGACAACACACTTCTTCTACCTACGGCTTTGAGACCTATCATCTCATTGATGGGTATATGCGCGCATAGGTATGCATACAGTCAACTCCCCTCATTTAGCCCCTGAAAAGCTGTCCTTTTGTAGCCCCCCACATCCATGCATCCCTATGTTCATTCCTACATGAGCGCCCGCGGCTGATGGAAGGCGAATCATCTACGGTTTAACGCCGATCAGAGGAGGCTGCTGATTGTGTGCCCAATTGACATATATATGCGATGTAAAAAAAAGGTGTTTAATTGTGGACTGTATCAGAAATGACTCTACTGTCTGTGTAACTGTTTTTCGCTCGTTTCCGGGGGGGGGAGAAGGGAGCGGGCAGAAGAAGGCATTCTCCGCAACAGCTATATGGCTTCTCGATGGCATTGTGTGTTAGATATCGGTGGTGCAGACGGAGATGAGATGATCAGTTAGAGGTCTCTAAAAGGGTGAAGGTGTATAGAGGATTGAAATGGGGATTCTGATACATTCGATGTGAGGTGGGTCGTAAATAGACGTGTCCTCCTTCTTTGCGGACTATCCAATCTCCTTGACAGAGTGAACGGTTGCAACAGAGTGATTCGCTGGGATTGTCGTTGCGCGGGACGGGTAGTAGTGTCGGACAACCCTTCCCCCCTGATCGAAGTGGATTGTGTGCCCTTAGGCCTGGAAGGCACTTTAATGAAGTAGCGATGGGTACTGAATAAATAAATTCGATAAGTCCCGTCTCTCACACCACTTGTCGATCTTGACGCCTGCCTCTTTTGCCTCGCCGTCAATCGAGGACAACAGACCGGATGCAACGCTCGGCCAGCCACTTGGGTGATTCATTGATGAGGAACCGTCATTCCGCCATCAACGCTCATTGCCGATCAGTTGACAATACAGCTCGTGGTTTATTAACGGGCCCAAGTGCGTGGTAACCCACCCCATCAGATCGGCCACATTTTCTCAAATGGTTTCAAGTGTGATGCAAACAATATGCGACGTGATCTGGCCATCGCTATTTCCAACTTGTGTGTCTAGCATCCAATGTTCTGACTCGCAGTGGGTAAATAGATGCGGCCCAAGCAACCCAAGAATGAACGGCCTCAATGCACCCTTTAGTGACTCATCTCCGCCTCCAACAAGTATCCATGGATGCCCATCCCGGGATCATTGTCCTGTAATCCCTATCCAGGATCCTGGATCCAATTCCCCGACCATAATCCGATCCATCACCAGCACTACTCCATGTGTCTCTCTCCAGGCTTAAAGCGTGCGAACTCACAATTTGGGCCCCGACAGGCAATATGAAAATTCAGCAGCCGCGGCATGACAGCCCTCTCGCTGATCAGACCCCTCTCTCTCCCCGCCTCTGACGTGTCTGTGTTGCTTCATTCCCAAGAGGGTCGATGGCGGGGTCCCTTTTCCTGCATGACCGCCCTTGAACTGACATCACAAACTAAATCAAAAAATGGGCAAAACGGGTGACAAGCCGCCCCTCATTACACCATCTGCCATCATGCATATTGCCTGTTTCAAAGCGATGTGTTGAAAATCGAACGGCGGCTATTGCCGATAAACAAACCAACACATTTGGGCGGGGGGGGCGCGGAATACACAGGATCGATAATACACGTAGGAAGGATGAACTTGGGGGTGTGACTTTTTGGGTTTTCTTTCTCTTTCGTATATCAACTGTGGCGTGGTCGACCTTAAGAAGCGCTCGTGTGCATCGTATAGTTCGGGTCCGCACGTCTCTGAATGACGAGGCAGCTGGAGCCCGGTTCCACTATGCATGGCATGTGCACGAGCCCGAGAGATTACAGATGCAATACTATGCCTACATCCACCCGAAATCAGTTCGCCGGTTGCTTTATTGCAACGTTTAGGGGGAGGCATTTCCAAGGATATATTTGCCTTATTTGCCGACCGGCGGAAGATCGTCGGTCACCGATGCAACCTCTTATTCATATCAATCTCTCTCCTAGCCTATTCTTATTTTTTTCTCATTCCTTCGCTTCCCGATGCATACGTGCTTGATGGTGCAACTCTCTGGGTTCCCAAAAACAAATGACTATACACAAAGCCTGATGTTTTATGACAGATCAAACATATGATGACCACGGATAGCTGGGTTAGTAATGATAAACAATACTAGCTAGCTTAAAGTTCTGCCACTGAACAGACAACTGCAATTTGGAAATACGCCTAGTGGTTTTTTGGTTTCGATCTCCATCCCCGGCCAGGCCTCCTATCAAATCTCTGGTACCATTGACAGTAGCTAGTTGTCTTATCCTGCGGCCGCCGCGTGATACGGGTATACTTGCATCCCCTTTGTTTTTGCGGGAATAACCAAGAAACGGTGCTTGTACACGCAACGTACGGATTGGGCCTGACCGCAATAGCCCGCTAACTCACCTTGGCCTCTGCCCACCAGTCATATTGACTCGCGCGGTGCTCAACTACCCATGGAGCTTGCGTCTCACTTCTAAGGGCCCATGATCGAAAACGTGACGCTTGAATTTATTGGTAAAACGTTAATATACATGAAACGTCCCACTTTCTTTGTTCATGTCATGCTTGCTGGGGAGTGGCACTCACACACCCGCCCCGCCGTCTTCGGTGAAACCGACAGGAGTTGGGAGCAAATTACAAGGAAACGGCTCCTCCACTTTCGAATTCGAAGTGGGTATGAAATTGAAAAAAAAAAAAGAGTTTTTTCTTAGGGTAACAATATAATAATAGTAAGGATAAAATAAAAATAAGAAGGGCATGCGATCTGATGGCATCAGAGAAACGGCGTCGGGGAACAACAAGACTAATATGGTTGAGGCCGTAGATCTCCTCCCTAAGCGCCATAGAACACGAAAAATCATTCCGAACGGATGTTATATAGAATAAATGGGGAAAAGATGAAACATGACCTGTTTCCCGGTAAATCACTATGGAAGCTATATGCTTTTTGGTAACCTTGGCCATTCGTGCTTTGGGGTCGTTTTGGAGAGGGCCAGGTGGTGATGAGAGCGGGATATGCCATTAAGTGCTTAGTTGGGTAGGAGAAAGCCGATTGATCTCAAAGGAAAAGGTTGGCTTCTCGTTTTTCTCATCCATCCAGTAGCAATTTTCTGCGTGTGATTTTGTATTTTGAACATACATTCCTTCCCAGGATCTTGGGCTATAAAATATGAATTATTCCAGATTGATGTCCAGCTTCTAAAAGCACCATTCACACAACCCTCTAAAATACTTGGGTCAGAAGTCCCTGTCAACAATTACTTTGCAATTTCTAATAACCCAAAGGGCGGGGGACGTAAATCTATGTATCCGACCTTCTGCCCTGATGTGACCGTTGTATGGCAACTTCAGCCAACTTCAATCCGTTTTCGCATAAATAAACCTACCAAGGTCGCTTCCAAAGCCCTCCCCATCGCATCGACGACCCCCTCCTTCCTCCCACCTCATCTCCACTCCTCTCCTCTTAGCATACCCAGCATGCAACTCTCCCAGTTTGGCATTGTCGTGTACGGTCATGGTGCATACATCCATGACGAACTAGTCCAACTCACCAAGCAGTACAACGTTCAGGTCCGTTTATTCTCTCCAGGGCCTTTCGCGACTCGGAATCTCACTGAAAAAAAAAACTCTTTCGCTTTCATCGTCGAATCATACGATCTTTCATTTTCTTCGACGCGTAGATTGTGTCTGAACAAGTTACGCGCGAAGACACCATCGAATGTTTTCGCGAACTCGCTGTCAACGGGACATATAACGTCGTACTCTTCTTATCAGCAGTCAATGCCGCACCCTTCGACAAGCAACTATTAGGATGTTTCATGCCTTCGTTACAATTCGTGTGTGGACTTGGTGCCGGCTTTGATCATGGTGAGTCAAAGCCCAAACAAGAGCTCGATCGAAAGTGGTAGAAAAACTGACAAACGATCACTCACGTTCCTCCTCGCCCCCCTGCTCCTTCCCATTTTCCTCCTTCTCCCAGTTGATGTCAAGTCTTTGACGGCCAATCAAGTCATTTATGCTAATTGTCCAAACGCAGTCGCCGATCCGACGGCTACGGCGACCGTCATGCACGTGCTACAAGTGGTACGAGGTGCTTCTCAAGCCGAAGCGGTTGTTCGGCGTGGGGAATGGCGTCTTGGTCTAGAAGCTTCACCGGACGTACGAGATCTGACTGTTGGTATCATTGGAATGGGAAGCATTGGGAAGGTAAGGATCTGCAACTCAATCCGAATTTGTAAAGGGATCATCGTCCTGATTATTTTTGCTCACCACTCCCTGCTACGATTTTTGGGGATAGTTGGCACAGAGAAAACTGGATGCATTGGGATTCCAAACTGTCTATTACAATCGTAGACGTCTATCTCCTTCAGGTAAGAATCCAGAATTTCAAGCTCCGTTTCCTTGTGAGAAAAAAAGTACAAGAACTTACCCCCCTTGTTTCAGAGGAAGGGTCCGCGAGATATGTGTCACTTGATGAACTGATTGAGACAGCCGATGTGATCTCGTTACACACGCCACTCACCAACGAGACTCACCATCTCCTTTCGGACAATGAGTTCTCACGGATGAAGGATGGGGTGTTCATTGTCAACACGGCGAGAGGGGCAGGTCAGTTCAATCACATGGCCCTACTCCACGTGATGGGTACTTAGCCTTCTTTTTGAGTAGTCATCAACGAGAAGGCCCTGGTACGGGCAATGCAATCTGGGAAAGTTGGCCGTGTGGGCTTGGATGTGTTTGAAAGGGAGCCATTTATCGAGCCTTATTTACGAGCTTCGGAAAGGGCATCACTTGCGCCTCATTGGGCAACACATACCACTCGAACATACCGCGATATCGAACGCGAACTCTTGTCAAATCTTTTCAGTTTTTTGGGTACTGGAAGACCTAATACTCCTGTCAACGATCCCTTGCCCAGGAAGATGGTGACCAGCCGGGGGGCCCCTTACGTTTAAGTTCAGCTTTTTTTCGTCTACTCTACAGCTGTTTGTTTGTTTTCTTTTTACCTTACATCCCTCCCAACTATTCTAATTCCCCTAATCGAATCCAGCAAACCAACGATCATCATATTAGATCCTTTCTCAATATCGTAAATCCCCACCCCTACTCTAGATCTAATAATCAACTATCCATGCCCTTCTCAGGGCTCTATGTCTACATGGATTTGCTGCAGTTTTTGGCCGATACATACTATAACTTTTCGCTCTTTCAAATCCTTTCTTAATCCATCCCATAGTTAGCCTAGTGCTTTTGTAGTTTTTTTTTTGGTTTTGTGTTGGTGATAATCCATCCCAAGCTGGGTGGTTTCTTTCTATCATTTTACATTAGATTGATTGGAAATATGTTGAAACTAATGACGATGCAAGCTTTTTCTTGACAATGCTCACTCCCATCGAATAGATCTCGAATTGATTGCGTATCCCGGTGTGTGCACCCTCGATGAAGAAGTGAACTCAATTGAGTAACGACCTTTTCATATCGTTCCTGTGACAGCGAATGTTATATACTTGAATATATATCTCCTTATCGCACCAACCGAGGCTGCTGCTGCAAAAGGCAAAAAAAAAGAAAGAGATACCAAGAACAGAATCTTTCACGGGAACTCGAGCGTGGGTAAAACTCCTCGCAAGCGCTTACCTCTGAACTCGTGTCTTTTATTTCTTTGTCGCTCACGGGAGAACCAGGATAATACGTATCTCGATCTAGAGCTCTACTTCACACGCCAGCTCTAAGGTTGATTGCCGAATAGTTTGGTTCAGTGAGCGCGATCTGCTACTATAGGCGCTATGGAACGCTGGATTGCGTATGATTGGTTGGATATTCGATACGTGAGGAAGCTTCTTTTGTATTCTGGGCCAGTGTGTGGGACAGTATGAAGCTCTTATGTACGTCTTTTCTACTTTGGTGGGCAATCCCGGCGGCGGGCAGTGATGTTGATCGATGAATGGACCAATCAGTGATCAGACTTGAACCGTGCGTAAGTGTCCCAAATGTTGATCATCGATCCTCCCATGCAATCTTTGAACGCAATGAGTTGCGAGCTGGGGTTCACACCAACTCAAATCGCTATACTACGCACGTATGCCCATGGGTAAGGTCCCCATCTTTCGTATATGCTTTTCTTGTCAAGCCCGGGCGGTGAGTGCTGACTACTAGTATGAAATATACAAGTAACATCAAATCTGGATTAACCAACCAACAACTGAAGGGCTTATCGTATACGATGGTCGATATTGGGCCGCGGGCGGTGTGCCCGATGCCCAGCGCACCCACGCCTCTACACCAAATTGTGGAGTCCGCGGATTAACGAACTCGGACCAACAAACCAGAAAATCCTGTCCTCGTCTAGCTTTCCTGGAATACACAACCAAAGGTTCATCTTGTGAAATCATCTGATCTGCTGAATAGGCTTACAGTAATGAAGTTCGCTTGGGTTATCGCCAATATGTATTGCCGTATGTAATTTGCTTTTTGACCTATTTTGACACTGATACATTCATTGATCCCGAAATGTCCTCGGTGAGATCTCAGGGGCCTTCCTGTGGATATGGCTCCGAATGCTTGATGCCGAAGCAACTCTATGTACAAGTTGGCACCCACCGCCCGCCCCCCTCAGTCATACTACAAACACACTGTGCATTCAAAATAACAGAAAATCTGACTCACTGGGTTTTGGCTTGACGTACTTATTTCACTGGTGTATAAGTGACAACCATCGCTATATGATATGGAGCGATCTATCACGCGAAGATGCAACGCTCAGTTTCGTGCTGCCTTGACAATACGCGCTACTGGCCATATGATGCTCTTCTCCCATTTCATCCCTATCCGCTCATGAGCTTTTAGTTGATTTTTATTTTTATTTTTATTTTAAATTGTTTGAGTTTCCCGGGAAGCCAGGACATCGCTTATCACCTCGTCTTCAGGAGTACCAACACTACATGCTCCTATTGTACAATGGAGATGAATCCTGTTAACCGCACAGGAGCCCGTTGAGCCCGAGATGCCAAACAGGGTAGGTTCGAGGAGCTGGACATACGAATCAATTTATGTACTAGGCAAAGACAATAATTCAAGATGGGGAAGATTTTACCCTTTTGCTTCCTCTCTGCAGAGGCGCAGTGCGATAAGTGAAAGGAGCTGGTTCGGCGGAGCACTGCAAAGTAGATGATGGGTGGCTCGTGGGACTGGGAATGATTGTTCCGGTGTGAGAGGAAACAGGATTGAGCGCTGCGCACTACAATCGAGGGCCCAGATACTCGCTTCCACATACATACTACTGAATCGCTTTTCGTACTTTCGAGAGCTATGCTCTGCTTATTACACCCTTCTCTTGGATGACTTGCTTCGGTCAAGGAACCGTTTCTTTGCGCCCACGCGTAAAATCCCGCCAATATTCCCATTTCGGGTCGTGTTGACCAACTCTCAGCTGGGAGTCCTGGTGCAAGGCGCAGCGGAAGTCCCTGAGAATGCCATCAACATGATAGTTTCCATGCTTGGACCATCGCATGGCACCAGTTCACTTGATTCGCACGTATATGCAATATGCGAGCCGATGGCATTATTTACCATTTAGCTGATCGTTCACGATCTCAAACTGTGACAAGCTTTGCCAGTTCTTTTTCCCCTTCCGCTACTCCGACGATACCTTAGAGCCAAGTAGTGAGATCCAAGATGACTTCTAATGTAACTTTATTGCAATCCGTACTATATCGGAAAACGCATCTTACAAATACGATTGATTGACGTGGTAGCGGATGGCGGAGGAAAGAAGATGCGGATTTCATAGGAGTCTAGACCCTTCTACCCGTGTAGATCGCGGGTTCCCTCTTTGATGAAGCCTAGAAACGACTCGATTTATTGTTGCTGGAGATAGGCTGAGGCTGGCCTCTTCCCGAGTCCAGACTGCATAAAGCCGAAGTGGCGACATCATGAGCACTCCTGTTACTCTGGGATGCAAGAAAGGGTGGGAATCCAATGTCTGGTACTTCCCACATATTCACTTCCCAATATCAGAGATAGGTACTCACGGCATCATACACATCATCGATTACATTCATATTTGCAATGGAATCTTCTGGGGCCACCCACGTTTGAGGTGTCCGACCTTTTACTTGGTCCACAAAGGCCTCAAGCTGCCATCGGTATCTGGGGAGGGTCAGGTCACCCCGAGGCGCGGAAATCGTAGGGCTTACGTTGACCACCATGCTTCTCCCTTTGCTGGGTTGGTCAGATTTTCACCTGTGTAAGCTTTGATAGTCTTGGTCTCCTTGCGTTTGGTAATAGTGATATAGTGGTAGATGGATGGGACGAGAAAATTCTCGAGGCAGATTTCCCCTTCTTCTCCGATGACATTGATTCTGAAAGAAGGTAAGCGAGGTAGCCAACGGAAGAATGGCAAGGGCCCAAGAATACTGCGTTTCGGCATGGAAAAATCGCAATAGATTGAGGATGTTACGTCATTTGGCATGTCGAATATGGCTCGTAGACTGCGATCAATGCGTTCATGATGGTGCTTATTGACGGCAATCTTGACAATACCAGTGGGCTCGGCATCCAAGACATAACGCACGCAGCTGATTGCGTAGCCTAATTCGTTGAGTTTAGAAGCTTCGCGGGGCGAAGGGCGCATGTACTCACATCCTAAATCCATTGTGGCACCTCCACCTAAGTCATACTGGAAACGTATATCATCATCGCCAAACATTTTGGGAATGGCCATTTCAGCATCCGCGCCAGTGATCTTCCCTATAACTCCTGACTTCACCAGTTCCTTCACGGTCTGAACAGCAGGATGGAACCTTGAAACAACAAAAGTATTGGTAGAGCTTGCATCTCGCCGAGAAGAGGATTCTCACCGATAGTGAAATGCCTCTAGAAGCACGAGGTTCTTCTCTTCAGCCAATGCAAACATTTTGATGGCTTCCTCCGCAGTATTTCCTGAGGGTTTCTCCAGAAGGACGTGTTTACCAGCCTTAAGTGCCTTCATAGTCCATTCGAACTAGAGCCGGATATTAATGTTGGTAGCGTGACGCTGGTCTTCCAAAATGCGTACATGGAGACCTAGTTACAGTTGCATCCAAGGATTTCTGATTAGCCCCCCTAAGACTCAGGGATCAAGTAAACGCACTATTGGGCAGCTAGGACAGAAATGTATTCGCTTTCGATCAGATTGGGGAATTACGCGAGAGCACTCACAGGATTGTAAACGACGTCAATGTCGGGATTGTCTAGGAGTTCTGATTTAATGTCATTATATCGTTTGCGTTGTGTATGACCCCAAATGGACCTTGGTAGTTTTTGAAGACCCGAGGGATCCCATGCTTTTTTGCGAAGACGTTAGCTCTCGCTTCGTCCCTGGCAGCGACAGCCTATTATTGAGTTTGAGTGCGAGGACTCAAATATCATCAAGTTAAGATGCGGACTTACTTCAATCTTCACCCCAGGATGAGAACGCGCTGGGAATACAACGGCAAACGGAGCTATCTTGGAGGCTCCTAGTATGCCCATCTTTAGGGCATCGCCATCTTTCGGGACTGTCGGAGGGAAATTTAACTTGCGGGACGTCAAAAAGACCTTGGTCAGATATTTTAAGGACTCGAACACCTACTTGGTAGATTCTAGCAAGAAAGCTTGCCATCGTGGACGAAAGGGTCTGCACTGCCACAGTCAGGAAGAAAACTTCCATCATTTCACACCTATCTTCGCTGCCGCCACTTCAACTTGGACTCATCTCGGGTTCACAACACCTTCTCTGGCCTTACAGACGGCTCCAGCAATACTGAAACGTCGGCGCTTTATTGTGTCTCGTGACAAGAAACAGCCAGCCCATGTCTGGACAACCGGTTTCGAACTCATCATCATCCTCCCATCTGCCATACAATGGTTCGACTATCCCGAAGGGAACTGATACGCATCGGAGTCTTGATCTCAAACTCTCATTTGATACCCAAAGTGACTTTCCTTCCTCTTATCCGGACGCCCTCCATTCGTCACCACTACCGAACCTTAAGCCAGCTCATTCTGTGAGCGAAATATATCTATCCTATACAGACGATGGGATTGAGCACGAAATTAATCCCGACAAGAACCACATCCAGCCACTGGTTGACAGGAGAAGTGGTTCCAGTTTCTTTCACTCTCTCATCCCTCCGTCCATTGCGTGTCGGTTGTATCTTAGTGTAGTCCTGCTCGAAACATTCATTGATCTCGTCATCGAGGGAATGATCCTTGCTCGTGTAAACAGCATTACTCGCAATACGGAGACGTCCCCAACGGATGGTACGGTTCTGATTGGCAGCCAACTCCCAGTGCTGCTCGCGATATTCTGCCTTGCACACGTTTTCCAGTTTGCTTTTGCACTGGATGCGGTACATCACCAGAATGTTCTCCAGTTTATTTTCTTAGCAATATTCAACGCGCTCTTCTTTGTACGTATTGCGTCTCTATCCCCGCCATTTGCCACTAAAAAGTCGTATCTTGCAGGCATACTCTGTCATGCAAATATTTGAAATACAGAACACTGCGTCGGCTGTTAAAGACCATGGCATTTCGATCAGCACTCTCACTGGCGCCATTCCAATCGTTATCTTCATAGCCCAAATTGCATACATGGCTTTGGGCTGGCGGATATACAAGGAGTTTGGGTGGAACATCTACAAGCAGATTGGAGCGGATCGGCGCATAAAAAGGCTATATGCACAGTACCAGATTTTTGAATGCTTGGTGCGATTCGACGCATTCTTTTGGCTTGGCTTCTCCGTGCAGGTAAGCATTGTTACAAATCGTCATATCACTTGTTCTGATGCGGCGCACAGCTTGTTTCACTCGTTCTCGAAAAAGGGGATTTTGAATTTTACATCACGATCGCGGCTCTGCCACTATCGATGTTACTTCTGCTTGAGGGACATCTAGCAGCACGGTATGAGAGTCGTCCAATGATGTTTTTCTTCGCACTTGGGCTAGTTGCCGCACTTGTGTATTTTTCCTACAAGGTCATTCGATTGATTCTTGCTGCGGTGATATTACTGACCTCACCTCCAGTTGTTCCGAATATGGACGCAAAGACATACACCGAAGTTCAAGAACATCTGGAAGTCGCTGTCGACGTTCTGTAAGCCCATATATTTTCCGTTTTTCAAAATTGTGGGCACTGATCACCCGCTCCTTTCATAGCTTGCATATCGATTGCGCTTCTAATCATCACAGCTACCTGGACTATCCTTGTGTTCCGCAACTTTGGCCAAGGGCTCAAAGAGAACAGTGCGTCCCCTTATAGCTACCAATATGCTGAATAGGCAGCCTCACACTATTTTATATATCAGTGAACAAGAACGATTCCAAGAACAAGGGAGCTGATGATATGGAGATGGGTAGAGGTAGTGGCAAGCGACGATATCCAGCTGGTGCGAACAGGAATCGCATGAGCATCGAATGACCGTTCTCCATTCTTTTCGTATTTCAGCATCTAACTTTGTCTTTCGTAACTGCCTCATTTCGCCTTTAGCCATAAACACATTCCCTGTTCCGTCAGCGTATCCACTCATTCAATAGTCATTAGTGTGCTAATGTTGTATCAATTGTCAGCCAGTTCCAATCATGTTATCATCAACTTTTGCGCGCGAACCCTCTGTTTGGGTGTATGTAGAATCCGATAACTTATGTACATGGCCGGAAGCTAGGGTTATGCACATATGTGTGCTTCTGGAAATACCGGACCACCTGAGAATTGGGCCTCAAGATCGTCGAATAAGGGTACTCCTCGCTTAGATCGTAAGGCGTCGCGCTGTATACACTGTCTCGTTCTCTGGCTTAATGAAGGTTGAATGTCTCGAGATCGATAGTACAGACTGCTTGAAGAACGCATATCTATATATGAAGGTGATCATGACCTACCTATCAATAGGCGAAACCGGGGTGAGTTGCAATTAGCATTCCCGTATGAGTACCTCAAAAAAAAGGAATCCACTTGGTTTGGACCTGCACGAACATCTATTTGGTTCGTTCGGACACTTGTCACAGTCAGCATCATGTCCGAAAGGTAGTAGTATACATGTAAGTCAATAAGCGATATCGATTGACTCAGAGTGAACAGTAGTCATGGTACAGGTACAATACTTTCTCGTTGGACGAACATGTATCCGTATCACTTCTCCATACTGTCGTCGTCTTTTCACTCTTATAGTGGAAATCAATCAGAGCCAAGCGTCAGGATCAGAAATGCGCGAATTTCGAGCTCAATCACCGAAGAGCGCAAGTGGGGGCTGCGTGTACCTCAGTCCAAGCGAACAACCGGAACCGGGCCATACACCATTTTTCAGGGTAGAAGGGTATACTATGGGTACATATTGGAGTCTTCCGTAGTCGATCTACTTGATTCGAGAGCCAGAATGGCAAATTGCCTGGAAGGAGGCTCAGTTTTCCGGTTGACACTGTGAGGACAGCCGCCAACGAAAGTACCTCGGCTTCTTCGTCTTCATTTAGTTCCCTATTCCCTTGCAGCCGCAGCGGCTGCCTCAGGGCTACTGTATGACGCATAGTACCTGGGTGATTGAGGCAGGTGTGGTAGGTGTCCTTCTAGTTTCTTCCAGGCACGATCCTGCTCCCTTTTCAGCGAAGCGATGAAGGACCCCATTTAATATGCTAAAGAAGGCACCAATATGGTGCCGGCGTGTAAGCCAGAGGAGAGGAGTACCGTGCATACATGTGTCGTATGGAATGACCAAGTGTCTGAGGAGAATGGCGACAAGTGTGCAGTATTCCTCAACAACAGTACGACATAACCCCCCATACACAGGGTATGTGCTAAAAGCGCATTGCAATTCTTGTAAACGAACCCTGCATGTACTCATGCCAGCACCTAGAAGTAGCAGAATCTAGATAATAGGACAACCACTAGCCATGCATCCATCTAAGACATAATTAATTCGGATGTCCAATCAGAGTATTCTGATTGGTTCCAACCGTTTCGCTTCAGGTGCCAGGGCGTATTCAAGCGCATTCTGAAGCTTTCATGAGGATGTGTCCATTCATCGCTAAGATTATATGAAGCGGGTGCCGCCGAGATGTGGCGGTGCTGCCGTTCAACCGAAGTTTGAAATTTGAACCGTGCCATATGGGTACCCCCCTCGTATTGTGCTTAGACAGTTCAGAGAGATAGCTGCGCTCACACGCGACTGCAGGGTTACGATTTGAGAACCCCATCATCAGTGTGCACGGGTTAAATAGTTGATTATCAGGATAAACGGACTTGAGGTTTAATCCGAATTTGGAGAGCCAAGTCGGAGGTTTGCAGTGTTGTACACTCGGTTATAGCCGATCAATCTATCGCACTACCCTACGTAACACTCACGATAGCGCGGGAAGGGTCTCCGAAAGCCCACTGCCGATGATTTTCCCCAGCCCTGCTCAACACTTTCTGATTGCAGATTGTTGGTACACTCGTGCCAAAAATGGATGCACGGGAAGGACGACGATAGGTATTACAATGTGTTTCTTCTACGCTATTATACTGATTTACCAGGAACGAGATCACCGCGGTCTTGGCGCCTTACGGTCCCCGAGCAGTATATAAATTCAAGAAATCATTAGGATTTAGGAACGAGATCTACGGATTATTTCGCATGACGGAAAATAACTACCTCAGGAATTGTTTCATCACTATCATCGAGTACAATTGAGAAGCAGCACCCCTCCAATTCGAGGGGAGCCTTCATCACAGGAGAATCCTGCTATCTTGCCTCCAGGAGCATGTCATACGACCCGCAGGAGGCATTCGATACACTTAAACATAGCCGACGCTTATAAGAATGATAGGGTGAAGACTTTCTTTCTTTGGCTTGGTGAAAAGGCTAACGAGAGACCAGAAGAACACGATGGCTGTGTATGAAAGCAGAGTAACCCGGTATATCGTTCCAAATCCAGATGTGATCATCCACTTGGGAAACAAGCGAGATGCGACGTTTCACTTGGCAGGTATGAGCCTCATGTATAGTCAACACTAGTGAAACCGAAAAACCGAGAAAGGCAAGAAACGGAGGCAAAGCCAGGGGGCCAAAGACAAGGGAACGCGGCGAGGATTATGCAGAAACTGTTGGAAACACAGGTTCGAAACAGCGGATACGCTATGTATTGATTGTCTGTTGTCGAGTTTTTGTGGTTTGTTTGTTTTTGTTGACGGGCTGACGGTCACATCTGTGTGTGGTTCTTCCGGAGAGTGTTTGGACAAAAGCAAGTAACAATAAGTGGTGCAGAGAAGTAGATCGTCCGAGGCCCTTCCAGCCATTCCTACTCAAATTGTAAGAAACTGCCTACCTTGCCCGTTACTCGAAGGGGGGTTCTATTTGAATGCACTCAATCAAACCGAGTTCGGTTTCGCGCATTTAAAGCGGGGATGTTCGGTGGCGACGATGACCGAGTTGTCTTTGTTCTTGAGACGAAGTTGACTTGCCCCCAGTTTGCAGCACGCAACAACAGATTCAATGGTTTCGTTTCATGCTACAGTATAACGGTGGGGTTCATCGATCGGGTAGATGGTCTAAGCACAGTTCGATCTGAATACAAGACCAAAATCATGAAGAAGCAACTTTTGTATCGGCCGTATGGGTTCAAGAAAGGCTGTGTGCTTGATATAACCGCGGGGAGGCACTCATTCAGAGGCACCGCTAGGACGGTAGGCACGGAAAAAATGCGAGTGACGTACGAGTAAACACGGCTGTGAGAAGGCGAGGGGTTGGAGGACCTGGGGGGACGTCATTTGGCTCGAGGCCCCAAGGTCTGTAGTCCAGGAATCCCGCCTCTAGCGTCGCACAGACCCGGATCCCAAACAGTCTGGAGTACCATAGTTGACCAATTACCCCGACATGCGTGAGAAGATACCGAGTACTATACTATTCCCGACGTGTGATACCGGCTGCCATGGACCGTGCATTGCTGCGCGCGTCAGAAATTAAGGGTAAACTGAACCTCTGAAGAGGATCCGGATGCACTGACCGAGCTTCAACCCTGTCGGAGGCGAAAGTCCCAGTGTTCACCACGTAGCTGGTCACCAAGGGACCGACGAGTACGTACACGATACTCGGTCGAGCACACATTGTTCCTAGTACGGTGTCAGCCTCGGGTGACCTGTGTCGTTCATTCATTTGGTAGGATTTTGGGTCACATTCAGTATTTATCTTGCTTCTTTTCCTTTGGTGTTCTGTTTCTGTTGCTTTCATCCTCATCGTTATTTTGCCAAGGTGGACTCTTTAGTCTCACCTTGACTGGATCCGGAGTTTGCCGGATTGATTGTGACGACAAAGCACAGTAAAGCTCAGACTCGAACCCAGTCGTTCTCACTTCATGGACGCAGTAACACAGCACGCAATGTAAATATATGAAGATCAACTTTGTATTGATTTGAATCACATGATACGGAAATAAACTCAAACACCAAACAACTACTCCGAAACATTACCGCGACACTCAGCTCGAACAACTGGGACAACTTGTCGGTGGCAGTACAACGGCAGTTGCTGAATTCAACTCGAATGCAGTGTGAAATCACTCATCACT
>WNFI01022165.1_pt1 | contig 19452 bp, 22 predicted proteins | sample 5400471 | NCBI WGS metagenome assembly WNFI01 (sample SAMN13153348, study PRJNA577476) | soil metagenome | isolation source: 100 cm saprolite on Douglas fir-dominated hillslope | place: USA:California | collected 2013-09-17
TCAGGCCGATACGTCCGGTGGGCTCAGTGGCAGTGGGCAGGCCTTCGGTGAGTTTCTTCCAGGTATTGCCGCCATCGGTGGTACGGAAGATGCCGCCGCTCACGCCGCCATCTTCAAGGCCCCAGGGGTAACGCCGCACGCGCCACATTCCAGCAAACAGCACCAAGGGGTTGCCCGGTTCCATGACCAGTGAGCTGACGCCGGTGTCTTCATCGGCAAACAGGACTTTCTTCCAGGTTGCGCCGCCGTCGGTGGTGCGGAAAACGCCGCGGTCCGCATTCGGGCCCCAGGCGTGTCCCAGTACGCCGACAAACACGGTGTTCGGATCTTGCGGATCGATCACGATGTTGGAAATCTGCCCGGCATCTCTCAAGCCCATAAACTTCCAGGTTGTGCCGGCGTCAGGCGAAAAATAAACGCCCTTGCCTGTCACCACGTCATTGCGGATGTTCTTTTCGCCCGTTCCCACCCAGATCAGGTTAGGGTTGGAAGGCGCAAGCGCAATCGCGCCGATGGACGCCGTGGATTCCTTCTCAAAGATCGGCTTCCAGGAGAGCCCGCCATCCTGCGTGAGGAAAATTCCTCCGGCGGCGGCGCCCGCATAGTAGACGTTGGCCTTGCCGGGAATTCCCACCACGGCGGTTACGCGGCCTCCACCCACGGCGGGGCCCAGATTGCGGAACCTCATGTTCTCCATGGGGTCTTTGGATTTGGCGTCCTCAGCCGCGTCGGAAGTCTTGGCGGAAGCATTCTGCTGGCCTTGGGCGGCTGGTTTTTCCGCTGCGGCTTGCGCCGCCGGTGTGGCCTTGCCGGACGCAGGTTTTGCGCCGCTGGCCGGCTTCCCCTGGGCCTGCGCCATCAAGAGCGCGGTTTGCAGACCAAGCACCAGGGCAAAAACGGAAATCAATCTAAGAAGTGTTTTCATGGGACATACTCCTGCTGATAGTAGGTAGGGAACCGCGAATCATACCGCAAATAAAGGCTGGTTGCACAAGATGATGCGGCCATCTGTTTTCTTGTCCATACTCTTTTACAAACTCTTTACATCCGTCTTGGGTTTCATTCTAATTTTAGAGTCGTTCTGGGCTGATTGGCTAAGTCACGATCGGGCTCAGGCATGTGTATGGCCTCCAAGAAAACGGAAATCGTTGCTTTTGCATCCTCCAGCGCTTTGGTTTTGTCTTCCGCGAGAGCGACGCTGTTGGCCGCTTCAATCAAAGCGCCCAAGAGCATTGCCGCGAGGACCCCAACCGACGGCGCGCTGATCTTTCCCGCGGCCTTAAGCTGAACCAGCAGCTGGTGCATCGCTCCGAAGCCGAACTGTAACTCGACTTCGCGCCAGGTTGCCGCGCCAATGACGTTGGGCGCATCCAGGAAAACGATTCTGCGTATATCAGGCTCGGTCGCGATCTCCAAAATAGCTGTGGTCCCGATGACAAGCTTCGACCACGCGTCGTTAACGCCAAGGGCTTGTGCGCCAATCCTCTCCAGGATTTCCTTTTCCACGCTTTCGGCAACGCTGCGAAAAAGGCCCTGTTTGTCGCCAAAATGATGATAAACCGCCCCCGTCGTCACTTTGGCGGCCTGCACAATGGCGCTGAGCGGCGTGTCCGCGTAGCCGTACCGCGCGAACAAGCGTCGTGCTGCGCGGAGGATTTCTCGCTGGGTCGATTCTTTGTTCATTTCCCGCCGGGTTTTCGATATTTTCGTCTCCCGGCTCGATAGTAGTTCCCGCTTACGCGACATGATGTGACTATGCTATACGGGATGCGCTTCGCCGTCTTGACATAATATAATTATGTAATATAACATAATTACGCAGAGGTGATCATGAAGACATTTTTTGGGTCAGTCATTCTATGCATAGCAGCGTTGTTCTTTGCCGTAACCGCGTGGAGCAGCTTTTCTGCTCCCAGGCAATTCGGGGAACGGCTTGGATTCACAATCACGGGAGCCGATGGAACCAATGAGATCCGGGCGCAATATGGCGGGTTTTTTCTTGTTATGGCTATGATCAACGTACTGGCGCTCACGGGTATTGTTCCGCGCGGGGCGGGTCTGCTCCTCACAAGCGCCGTATTTGGCGGGCTTATCGCCGGCCGCATTACGAGTCTGATTCTTGACGGTGGATTCGCCGGATATGGCGGCCTGGTCCGGGCGCTGTTCTTGATTGACGGGACGGGATTCGCACTTTCATTCGTGGCCTACCTGCGGGAACGATCCACTGGCTAACGTATCCGCACAGCATATTTTTCGATCAACTGCCGGTTGAGCTGTTCGATGACGGCCGCCAGCCGCGTTTCGGCTTCGCGGGTCACAGTCCATATCGTCATGGGAAATTGCAGGCCGTCAATGTGGAGCACGCGCAGACGCGCGCGCAACGCGGACCGGTACAGGATACGCGACGGCATCAGGCTCCATCCGCGATTCCTGGCCACAAGATTCAACTGCAACTCATAGTTGTAGGTTTCCAGTGCTACGTGCATGTCCACGTTGGCCCGCTGTAGAGCCTGCTGCAAACCCGCCCGCGCGCCGCAGCCCTCCGGGTTCAGTATCCAGTTAGTTCCCCGCAAGTCCGCAATCTTCCACTGGCGAGTTGTCTTTTCTTTTGGCGCTACCACGACGAGCTTCTCTTTTCCGATCTCCACGCCTTTGACCCCGGCAGGAAGAACGTCTTGCTCGGGAAGCAGAATCACCGACGCATCCAGTGCTCCTGCGCGGACGCGCTCCAGTAACACGCGGCTCCATCCTGTCGTCAGCCGCAGGTCTACCTTGGAAAATTTTTTGCGAATGACGTCGAGCGGCTGCGTCAACGTGATCTCCGTCAGCGCATGGGCAACTCCGATTTTCAACTCTCCCGCCGGAACGCTATCGCGCGCGACTGCCTCCTGGACTTCACGGACCGAATGCAGAACTCGTCTGCAACTCTCCAGCACGTCATATCCGGCCGGAGTTAGAGCGAATGGCCGCCGTCTCCGGTCGACCAGAAGGCTTCCAAGAGCTGTTTCCAGGCGTTGCAGACGCCGCGTAACGGCGGGCTGCGTCAGAAACAATTGCCGTGCGGCCTGGCTTACGGAGCGTGTTTCCGCGATGGTGACAAAAGCCCTGAGATCGTCAAATTCCATATTTTGCATACTAACAATTCATATTATGCATTTGCAATATGATGGCTGTTTTCTTATTCTGAAAGCCTGTTCTGAAAATACAAAGGACTTGGCGGGACCGTAAGCGAGTCGCGTACGAAAACCGAAAACAACGGACGAGGTAAAACTATCTTGCAATCGAAGAAAATAGGCATTTCTGTAGATCGTGTTGCGGCTTCTCGGCTAAGCGGAGTCGACTTTGGCAACCTTCCGTTCGGATCGATTTTTAGCGATCACATGCTGGTTGCGGACTACAAGAAAGGAAAATGGGAGGACCCGAGAATCATTCCCTACGGGCCTATTTCCCTGGCGCCTTCCACCAGCGCTCTTCACTACGGCCAGTGTATCTTCGAAGGACTCAAGGCATTTCGCTTGCACGATAGTAGAATTGCGCTCTTCCGGATCGGCGACAATCTGTTGCGGTTCAATCAGTCCGCCGCGCGCATCGCCATGCCTGAGGTTCCCCGATCTCATTTTGTTGACGGCATCGCGGAACTTGTCCGGGTTGACCGGGAATGGGTCTCGAAATACTTTGGCGAGCCTCTGCGACTGGTTGTGGAAGAGAGCTACGTCCGGGCTTTCCCGGGAGGAACGGGCGCCGCTAAAGTTGCCGGGAATTATGCCGGGAGCCTGCTTGCCGGCCGGATGGCCCAGGAAAAGGGCTTTCATAGCGTCCTATGGCTTGACGGACAGACCCACAAGTTTCTTGAGGAGTGCGGGGTGATGAACGTGCTGTTTGTCATCGACGGTGTGGCGATCACGCCCCCGCTGAGCGGGACAATCCTGGCCGGCGTCACTCGGGATTCCGTCATCACGCTGTTGCGCGAAATGGGTGTCAAAGTTTCAGAACGCCCGATCGCCATGGATGAACTGGCAGAAGCCTATGTGAACAAGAAACTCTCAGAAGCATTCGCTACGGGAACGGCTGCTACTGTGGCTCCAATCGAAAGCATACGTTATCGTGAATTGGATATGCGGCTGCCCGCCCAGGAAGAGTCTCTTGCAGGGAAAGTGCGGGCGCGCCTGGAGGCAATCAGGACCGGCCAGGAGCCGGACAAGCGCGGCTGGCTGTTGCCGGTATAGAGGAACGCCAACGGTTTTTTTTCGCGCGGTGTGACGACGAAAGGAGCTGACCGTGATTTGCCGCATGTGGCATGGCTGGACAACAGTTGCGAATGCAGACTCGTATGATGCGTACCTGCGAGAGGAACTATTTCCGCGCGTACGGCGCGAGCTTGCGCTGCGAGGATACCGGGGCTTCAACGTGCTACGCCTGGACCGTGGGAACGAAGTGGAGTTCGTGACTCAAGTGTGGTTTGAGTCCCTTGACGCCGTGAAGTCATTCGCGTGCGAGAATTATGAGACCCCGGTAATTTCGGCGAAGGCACTGACCCTGTTATCGCGGTATGCCAAGCACTGCGATCATTTCAATCTCAGCAGCTTCGATTGGCCGGCCGCGCCAAACGGCCACAGCGCCGGCTGATTCTCCGGCGGCAATATTTCAGAAGGCAGGCAGAGGCCCGCCCCATCACATTCTTACAAGGAAAACTTATGCACTTTATTTTGTTCTATCAGGTCGTGGAGGGCTTCGCGGATAAGCGAACCCTCTACCGGGCGGCACATCTCGGGAAGATCAAGGAGGCGCATCAAGCCGGCAGCCTGGTCCTTGCCGGCGCGCTTGCAGATCCTGCTGACGGAGCGATACTGATTTTCAATGGCCCGGACCAGCGAGTCGCGGAAGACTTCGCCAGGGCCGATCCGTACGTTACAGAAAAACTGGTTAAGAGTTGGACCGTGCGAAAGTGGATGACGGTCATCGGTGAAGGCTCGACGCCGCCTTCGCTCCCGAAACCAACATGAAATAAAAAGGGCCCCGGTGAAACCGGGACCCGATCCGAATGCGGCGCGCTGACTTTACTGCGCCGGCTTGGCTGCTGTTTCTGTCGCGTTGCTGGGCGCGGCGGCGGTGAAACGAACAAGGTTGGGGTACACCGGAGTGACTTCAAGTGACATTTTGTCGCGGATGGAAAGCAGCGCGACAGGCTTGCTCTTGAGCATTTCCACATGGTCGTCCCAGGGGTCCAGCTTGACGCGGCTGCCGAGCGGCAGAGCCGGGATCTGAGCGATGTTTTTCGCGTCGATCTGTGGCGCCTGGTCCATCGTGGCCGCGCGTAAGACGCCGCCATTGGCAAATTTGGCGCCGAAGTGCGGGTTGACCAGCCAGGTCAGATCATGGGAATAGCCCGCCAGAACACGAAGGAAGAGTCCGGCGCTGGCCAGCTTATCTTTGTAGGGAGAGTTCTGCAGGAACGCCAATCCCTTTAGGTCGGCAGTTTGTTCTTCGTGCAGGTTGTGCAGTAACCCGATCTCCAGGAAGACTTTCTCGTCGGGGAACAACATGCGGTCGCTGAAGGCATACTTGGTCGTGATGCGGTGCCCAAGAGCGATGTGAGCAAGCTCCCGCGCCAGCACGATGGCCAGGGACGACTCATCCGGGAGCACGTCCAGCAGCCCGCGGCTGATGACAATGGTGTGGCCGACGATGAACGACTCCAGCGGCGTGGTCAGCAATATCCGGCAACGTACCTCAGGTTCGATGCTCAGGTTGTTGGTGATCTCCAGGTTGTTGACCACCGTTTGCAGGACCTTGGACACCTCTCCATCCGGCGCCAGGATGCCCGCACGCTCCATGCGGTCAAGAACGTTGTCTTCCGCTTCGCGCTCCCACATGTGCTCGCTTTGTACCGGACCAATCTCGTTGGCGCCGCGGGCGCTGTTGTCGGCCACGTCAGTGGATTCAACCTGCATGTTCGTAAACTCTGTTTGCTGGCCGGAGTGTTTCAGGTCATATCCCCAGAGGCGGGTCTGGGCCTTCATGGCCAGTTTGCGCTCGGAATTGCGCTGCGCATCCGATTCTTCGGTGTAAATATACGCGGGCAGCCACAAGCCGGGCTGCATGTTGATGCGCCAGCTATCAAAATGAAGGTAGTACCGCATCTCAGTGTTCGGGCCAAATGTGCCGTTGATGCGGACAATGTTGTAATCCTGGTCTTCAACCCAAATACGGCCCAGGAAGCGGGTTTCTTCGCTACCCTTGGCCCTGCGGGGAACAACATCAAAGACCAGCGTGCGCACCTCGCCGAGGAACTGCCGGCGCAGATACTTTAACGCGTAGTGCTCCTTATCAAAGTTTTGATCGAGAAAGACCATCTGCATGAAACCCAGATGGGGATAGTTAACTCTGTAGAAGCCGTTAAGACGGTCCAACACGCGGCTGAAGAACCGTGTCTGGTTATGGTCCTTAAACGCTTTGTTCGTGAGCCGATTCTCGGTGAGGATCAGCCTGCCCAGAAAATATCTGTCTCTGTCGGGCAGGGTGCCAAAATCCTCGTCGGGCTTCAGCCTTTGGACGTAGGTCTCAACCAGCGGAGTGTAGTGATTCATGCTCTCCACCAGCCTGGCTTCCTGCTGGAAAATGCGTTCCGCTGAGACGTCGTTTTGGGTGGCCGGTGCGGCCTGTGATGCGCGCGACGCAGGAGCAGGCGATGCAGCGGCTGGCGCAGTAGTAGGTGCAGCAGTAGTCTCCTGAGCAGGTGCAGGAGAGGTTGCCGCAGGAGTAGTCGCCGTCGCTGGTGCGGCAGGAGTAGTCGTCGCCGGTGCCGCCGGAGTCGTCGCCGCCGCTGGGTCTGACTGTGCTACCGCCGTCATACCAAAGCCAAGCATCACGATTAAAAAGCAAAAGTTAAAAAAAGAACGCATGTTGCCTCCATGCTCGTAAACCCCGAATTTCAAGAATGCAAAAATTCAAGGGGCGCGAGCTCAATATTATTCTGCCAATTCGAAAACAATGTGGACGAGCGCAGTCGAGTCATAGGGCTGCCCATGACGTTGCGCGGGGCGAAACCGGATCTGCTGCGCGGCACGAAGAGCGGACTCATCCAGTCCGTGTCCGAGCCCTCTTACTACTTGTNNTTCTCTTCCGTATGAGCTTTGGGCGCTGGAGCAGCGGCGGCCACTTCATTGAAGCCTCCGCTCACCACTGGGCCGGTGCGCTGGTGCTGGTGATCGCCTTGTCCCGGGCCTGCCGCTCCGTCACCGAAGCCAGCGCTGGCCACAGTTCCGGCTGTGCCGCGTTTGCCTGCTGTACCATTGCCTTGTCCCGCTCCAGAAGGCAGTCCAAACCCGCCAAGACTGGCGATGGTGAGATTGCCTTTCTTCTCGGATGTGCCCTTCACGCCATTGGGATCGCCAAAGCCGCCGGTTTGAACTTCTTGGGCTTTTTTCTGCAAAGTTGGTTTCTCAGAACTGCCCGAAGCAAAGTTGTCCGTCACGACTTCCTTCTTAATGGCGACTGGAGTCACTACTTCGTTTGTAGTGAAGGCGCCGGTGACGATCTCCTTCTTGATTTCCGGCTTCGGCGCCACAGGCACCGGCATCCTCATCTCAATGACCGGCTGTACCTTTGCCTCAATCTTAGGGGGTTCGACCTTCGGTATGTCAGGGGGTACTGTGAGCTTGGGCGGAATCAACTTTGCCAACACCGTGCGTGGAGGCGGAGTTAGCTTGGGAACCGGTGGAGTCTCAACCGGCGGAGGAACGTATAAGGGCGTAACAGTCTCGGTGCGGCGTTCGATCTCTGGAGTAGCGGGCAACCAACGCACCAACCCCACCAGCGCGCTGACGGCGACTCCATGCAGAACCAAACTCCAGGCAAGTCTGCCCTTGAGCCTGGCAGGAGCTAACTCATGATTAAAACTGAGCACAGCCACAGTGAAACTCTCCGTATTCAAATTTGGGGATTCGAAAACAGCGGCCAGGCTGAATCTTGCAACGTTAACGTAAGGATCGCACAAAAACACCGGCGCTGTCGCGTTCCATCAGCAGTGTGTACCATCCTGTCCACTAGGACAATGCCTGGATCTGCAGAAGTACAGTGTGCCGGAACCCCATGGTACAGCTCCACATGTTGCGATACTGGAGCAAAGGCCCGTGAGCTTGGTCGCTCTTTCCGTACTTAAGCGCGCCGTACTTACATACGCGGATGGGAATATTCTCTCCGAGAACCAGCGCAAGTGCCAGCCCAAAATCCAGATTCTAACGAATGACTGCAATCTGTCCTTTTTATTGGCCATTCACACTAGGGGCATAGTCTAATCCTCTATGAGTGATAAACCATTAAAACGTTATATTTTTGCCAGTGATTTTGACCAGACGCTGACGTTCAATGACTCCGGCTACGTCCTGAGCGAGTTACTGGGTATTTCGCCGGAAGAATTCGAACGCAAAGCCAAGGGCATGGCGAAACTCAATCTGGTGCAACAAGGCGCCGAGCTTGCTTACCTGCTGTTGCATGATCCGGAGTTCCATTCGCGAGTCCGGAAAGAACACCTCTACAAAATTGGTAAGAGCGTGCGTTTGAAAGAGAACATTGAACTGCTCTACCGGATTCTCGATGGCGGCATCGACGGGTACCATTTTGATTTTTACGTGCTCTCCGCCGCCCCGGTTGAGGTGATCCAGTCGGCGCTTGAAGGCATCGTGCCGCCTGATCATATTTTTGGCACGCAATTTCGTTACACCGACTCAGGACACATCGAACGCATCGACCATGCTACCGCCGGTTTCGGCAAGGTCGCCGTGCTGGACCAATTACAGGCGGATCAACAGATCGGCCCGGACCACATCGTCTATGTGGGCGACGGCAGTTCCGACATCCATGTAATGTTGCACGTGAACGGCAGGGACGGATTCACTATCGCTGTTTCAGAAGCCGAGCATGTGGCGCAAATCGCTAACTGGACGGTCCTAAGCACGAATGCGCTTGCCGTTCTGGCGCCGATCCTGGAAGAGATTGTCGGATGGCCGCGGCTGCGGATTCGCAAGCTGTTTGAATCCCACGGATTCCTGATCCAGGAATGGAACAGAGTGCGGACGGACTGGCTCACGCTTCGGCTCGCCGATCAGAATTTGGCCAAGCTTCCGCTGCAAGATGAGAATTCTGTGCAGGCAGGGAATGTTCAAATGTGATTCGGGTGGCTGCGATCCGCGCGGATGGCCCACACGGCTAGCGCCGCGCCGCTGAAGGTTCGCTCACCAGTTCAGCCACAGCCGTGCCAATTCTGTTCAGAGCCGTCCGGCGGCGGCCTTCCTTACGGAGAATCTGCCGTTCTGTTCCTTGACCCAGTTTTCCAGGAATTTGTGGCCGTCGCGGGAAAGCCTCTTCTGCCGATCCAGCAAAGAGGCCCGCTTGGCGGGCTTCAGCGCCATCTCCGCCAGCAACATGCTCGGCCCGCCGGCGGCAATCACCGCGTATTCATGGCGACGCCACAGCGCCTCAATCATTTCCGGCGCGGCCACGGCCCAGCCAATACGCAGACCGGCTAGTCCATACGCCTTGGACATGCTGTTCACGCAGATCACCTTGTCATACATTCCCCAGAATGTGGGAGTTTCATCTCCCTGGAGTTCAGTGCCGCGGTAGACCTCGTCGGCGTGCAGCCATGCGCCTGTGCGTTCACAGGTGCGGACGATGCGCCGCATCTCTTCCGCTGAGAAGGCGCTACCGGTCGGATTGTTGGGGTTGGTGACGGCAATCAGCTTCGTCTTGCTGCTTGCCATCGATTCGAGCCTGGCAAGATCCAGCTTCCAATCGTCTTCCGGATGGAGTTGCAGCTCCTTGACGGTGCAACCCAGGTTTTTCGCCAGGCCCCACACCTGGCGATAGCCGGGAGAGGTCACGATCACTTCGTCGCCTGGCTGCAGGAGCGTACTGCACGCCATGCTGTTGGCCTGCGCCGCGCCCACGGTGACCAGCACATTCGCGGGACCGGCGTTCGGATAGAGCGCAGCGATTCTCTCGCGCAGCGGACCCGTACCGTTCACCTCAGGATAATAAAGAGGTAGCTCAAGCAGCGGAGATGGATCTTCGCCGGCCAGTATGTCGCGGACGCTGGAGCATTTGACCGAGCTATCGGCGAGGTTGTATTCGACGGTGCGTTCGAATTGAGACTGGAAGTATTCGAGGTCGAAGTTTTGAAAGTTCATTGCAATCACCAGCGCTAAAGCGCAAATCTATTCAACTCTTTAATGGGCCGCTCTTCCACCAGGCTCAGCTTTCTTCTGCCTCTTCCACCAAAAATAAAGAGGTGTCCCGGCCAGTACGATAATGGTCCCGATCAGCGTCTCTCTTGTCTTCTCCACCACGGCGTTGATGGCCCATACGCTCCCCAGGATCACATAGAGTCCGGGCAGCCAAGGGTATCCGGTGCAGCGATACGGACGGGGCGCGTGAGGCTGCTTGCGTCGCAACACAAACAAGGCAGCGACGGTCAACACATAACTGAGCACCATCATGAACATCACGTAGGTGAAGAGCTGTTCGTACGTTCCGGTGAGTGCCAACCCCGCCGCCCAGATTCCTTGGAGGACCAGGCTCGCCACCGGCGTGTGCCAGCGTGGACTTACCTTAGCCAGAGCGCGGAAGAAGACGCCATCTTCCGCCATGGCGTAATAGACGCGGGCGCCGCTCATGATGCAACTGGCCATCGCGCCGAAGCATGAGATCGCGATCATCAGGGCCAGCCAGCGGGCCACGCTGCCGGAGAACATGGAGACCGCCGCGGCCTGCGCCACAGCTTCTTCAGAGGCAATGCCGGTCATGGGAAGGGCGTAGAGATAAACCGCATTGATGGCCAGGTAGACGACACCCACAAGAAGCAGACCAAGAATTAGCGAGCGTGGCAGGTTGCGTTGCGGGTCTTTGACCTCTCCAGCGACCCATGTGATGTAAACCCAGCCGTCGTAGGCCCAGAAAACGGCGATCAGCGCCACCCCGATTCCGGCCATGAAAGATGACGCTCCAACCGATGCGGGCAGAGATGCGGAGTAATGGCTCCATGAACCTTTGCCGAACATCAGCCCGAGAATCACAAACGCACCGATGGAGCCGAACTTGACCCAAGTTGCCACGTTCTGGAGCACCGCGCCCCGGCGTACGCCAAAGATGTTCACCAGCGTCTGGACGGCGATGGCGGCAACCGCGACCAGATGTCCGCGAGTGAATACGAACGCGTGCACGGCCCACGCCTTGTGCCACAGCTTGAGAGTGAATCCTGGAAGCACCCAGACGGCCTGGCTGGCTTCGAGCCCGGGAAATATTTTGCCGGCATACAACGCGAATCCTGCGCCTAGGGCAGCGATGGTGCCGCCGACGCTGACCGTAAAGATCATCCAGCCGTAAAGGAAGGCGACAAACTCACCGTAAGCTTCCCGCAGATAAACATATTGCCCGCCGGCTTCAGGAAACATTGCGCCCATTTCAGCGAAGGCAAAACAGGCGAGCATAGTAATGACCATGCCAATCACCCATATGGAGAGAAAGAAGAGAGGCGAACGGGTGTTGAGGGCGATGTCTTTGGCGGTAAGAAAAATACCAGACCCGATGATCCCACCCGCCAGGAGCAGAATGGAATCAAGCAGGGAAAGCCCACGGACGAGTTTAGTCTGTTCCGGCAATGTAAGGACCGCGCAAGAATTGTGGCTTAGATATAATCTCGTTTCCACGGTTGTCGTCAAGTCGTCAAGTCGCAGGAGAGAATTATGGAGCCCCGGGCTGTTCTGGAAAAGCTGATTGATGCCAACATCGCCAATGCTTATACCTTGCCCGCGCCTTGTTACTTCGATCCCGCTTTCGCAGCGCCGGAGAAAGAAAAGATCTTTGCTTGCACCTGGCAAATCATTGGGCACGTAGACCGGCTGCCTAACCCCGGTTCTTTTTTCACCGCGGAGCTGGCGGGCGAGCCGCTGCTGATTACACGGAACGCTGGCGGCGAGATCAAAGGCTTTTACAACGTCTGCAAGCATCGCGCTGGGCCGCCCGCGGAGGGTTGTGGAGAAAGAAAAGTGTTTCGCTGCGGATACCATGGCTGGACATACTCGCTTGACGGCGCACTGCTGAACGCTCCGGAATGTGACGGCGTAGAAAACTTTCGTCGTGAAGACTTTGGGCTTACGCCGGTCCGCGTGGAAGCCTGGGCGGGAATGATTTTTGTGAACCTCGCGCCAGAGGCCAAGCCGCTGCTCCAGTCGCTGGGCCGTCTGCCGGGGCAAGCCGCGCGGTTTGCTTTGGACAAAATGAAGTTGTACGAACGCCGCGTCTATGAGATGAAATGCAACTGGAAGACCTACATCGACAATTATCTTGAGGGTTACCATCTTCCCAGTGTGCATCCCAGCCTGAACCGCGAGTTGGATTACGGAAGCTACACCACGGAGCTTTTTCCCAGCTATTCTTTGCAGGCCAGCCCCATACGCGGGCCGGAGAATGAGAAGAGCGTTGAACGCCGATACGCGCAGGCCAAAGGCGATGACGTGGCCGAATATTACTGGGTCTTCCCCAACTGGATGCTCAACTGCTATCCGGACAATGTTTCCGTCAACATTGTTCTGCCGGTTTCAGCGGAGCGATCCATCGCGATTTTTGAATGGTACTTTCCCGAGGCCACGGTCAAGACGGAAGCGCCGGCCCAGACTGTCCGCTTCAGTGATGAGATCCAAGGGGAAGACGTGCGCATCTGCGAGGTGGTGCAAAAAAACCTGCACTCGCGCTCCTATAGCCGCGGACGCTACAGCGTGAAACAGGAGCGCGGCGTGCATCACTTCCACTCGCTTTACACCGAACACATGGAGTTGTAACCGGCTATTTACGTTTGGGCCGGCTTGTAGTCTTTTTTGTCCCCTTCACTTTGGGTTTAGTTGTCTTTCGTCCAGCAGCCGGCTTGGGCTTTTTCGTCGTAGGTGTCGGTTTTTTTCCGGCGGGTTTCGGTTTGGTTGTTGTCTTGGACGGTGTCTTTTTCGGCGCTGGAGTTTTTGTTGCCGGTTTTGTAGCCGGAGGCTTTGGCTTGGGCGTCGTGCTTGTTGGAGCCGCGGTTCCGGTTCCTGCTCCCGCTCCCGTGTTCGTGCCTCCTGCCGGCGGACTACCGGCGTTCGCCATCCCCAGGGCCAGAAGTTGCCGCTCATAGTTGCGGATGTGCTGCGGGTCGTAGTCGTTGGCCCACCATTTCTGCGCGCTGCCGCAAGCGGACAGTTGCAGCGGTTGTACCTGCGTTGCGCTCTGAAGTGCCGCGCGGAATTGGAAATGATCAACCAGGCGGAAAGCCTCAATCGCAAACGCCGTGGCCACGGTCGCATCGGAAATGGCCAGCAGGTTGTCTCCGTTGGATGTCTCACCTCCCGCAGCCAGATTGGAAGACCCGGTGAATACCGTTGGGTTCGCGTCATTGAAATCGAAAACGATAAATTTATCGTGGATCACCTGTCCCATGCCTCCGCTCCATTCCTTGTTGAAGGGCGGCGGGACTTGCTTGTCCAACGCTGCGAAGGGAACCAGAACGCCCGGCGCTCCGGGCTTATAGACGGTGAAACCTTTTTCCGACTGCGTTACTCCGTAAGAAAACAGCTTCCCGCTGTTGTGCATATCATTGAGGGCGGGAAGAACATCTCCGCCTCCGCCCAGCTCCATGACCGCAAACAGCACTGAAGATTTGGCCTTCTTAAGCGCGTCGGAAACGGGGCCCAAGGAAACGGACGCGTTTTTATGCGGCGCAAAGCTCACGGAAAAATTTGGCACTCCTGACTGATTGGGGAAGGGGAAGCCCTTTGCGGCCAGAGCGGAGCCGGAAAACGCCGCCATATTGTCAAACACAGACTGAAACACCTGCTCATATTGGTCCGCGATCTTGGCATCATTAAAGAGCAGGACATTGTTAGCCTGCACATACAGACCGCGAATGGAGAAATTAGCTGAGCCGGTGAGCACTTTTGTGGCTTTGCCATTCTTCTTCTGAATAATGATCTTTTTGTGCGCGAAACGGTTGAAGTGGCCTTGCTTCACGTTTTGCGCGCCGGCGGACTTGACCAGCCGGTCGTGCACCTGTACCTCAAGGGCTGTGCCGGTGTGCAGGGGAGCGTTGTCCAGGAAAGCGCGCAAGCGTGGTCCCAGCGATTCCAGCATCTTCACGATGTTGGGTTCGTCTATGTCGTAGGCAAAAAGATCGACCGTGATCGTCGGGTCCTTGACGCATTCCTGAAGCAGCGTGAAAACCATCTTCCGGGCGTGATATCCAAGCCACTCGTACTGCGGCTGAAACGGCGCCGTGTCATTGTCCAGGGTCTTGGGCAGCGGCGGGCGGATGTCTTTGTTCTGAAACTTCTGCGCGTACGCTTGCGAGGTCAAGTAGCCGCGGGTAAAACCGAGTTCAAAATTACCTTGCTGGCTGGCGACCAACGGCAGACTGAGTTGTACTGAAGGTCCGTCCACCAGCTTACCGCCCTGGCAGTAGCGGGCCGTAACTTTGTAGGTATAAGTTCCAGGCAGGACGTCGGGCGGAAAATGGACCCAGTGAAACTTCTGGAAAGGCGCCTCCTGTGAAGAAGTCCAGACGCGCTGTTGCGGCGTGGTTGCTGAAGTCATCGGTTGGTTGAAGCTTAGCCGATTGGGAATGTAATCAGGCTGGCCGCCGGGCGGAGTCCACTGAATGGCAAAGCCGGCAAGATCGTTCTGCTGCAAGATTTTTTCATCCAGGCTGAAGGCAAGCAGGACGTCGCCGTCTCCGGGATAAGCTGTGAAGGTTAGGCCATTGGACGAAGTGGTGACTTGGGGAGCACTGCTCAAGGAAGACCTCGCTTTCTAAAAAACGCGCGTAAGAAACTTGGAACCTGGTTGGGGAAACAAGGGATTCTATGCCAATTGGCAGAGGATTTTTGTTGTTCATCACAAACCAAGTATTGTCCTGAATTACTAGTGCGTCGAGCTAGGAATTCGTTGCATAAATAGTAGCGCCAAAAGCAAAAAGATTCCGAAATAGGCAACGACCCTTCAGGTTCACGCTCTACACACAAACGGGAAACAGCACTAAGGCCGGTTGGGCGACCGGATCTTGCGTTCTTCCGGCTTCATCGCGTTGATCTCAGCGGATTTCCCTCGAGGAATGCTCAAGGTTTTCCATTCTGCGCCGCGCAGGTGCTTACCCTGGTAGAGAATCTGTCCTACGTGGTAGGCAGCGTGCATTAGGCTGCGATTGATTGCTTGCAATACCGTGTGCGGTTCCTGACGGATGTATACGGTGCGCCCGAAGTCTACCGGCTTGAGGGCCTCAATCTCGCTGAAAACCGTGCCCCAGCTCTCCTCCCAGCGGCGCATCAAATCTGTGCGCGTGCAGCCGGGAATCATAATGAATTCCTGGTCGCGATTGCGGTCCGGCTTCTCGCCATCGGTGGTGAGGAAGTTGGTCCAGCGTGAGCGCAGGTTTCCCGCCATGTGCTGCACAATCAGGGCCACGCTGTTTGACTCGGCGTCCGGAAGATGGAAGAAATCCGGGTCGGACAACTGTGCCAGCGCGGTATCGGCCATGCGCTTGTAGCCACGAAAGCTGCGGAAGGCCTCGTCCAGGTATGCAGCGGCAAAGGAGTTTTCGTCTGCCATTCTTTCCCCCAGGGTTCTTTAAATGTTAGCAACCTGGGATTTTAAACTGACCCACCATCGTTGAAAATGGTCACCTAATACTCCCGGGCCGTCACCCCCTCCACGGCGTAAGATTTGCAGGGCCGAAAAAACCTGCATTCGATAGCCCGTTACGTGCGTATTACAGTTCAGAAGAGGACGCTTTTGAACGGAAAAGAAGTCCAGGAAGACCGGCTGGAGTTGGCGCTGATCAGATCAGCCCAGGGCGATCCCCTGGCTTTTGCCGAGCTTGTGCGGGAGCACCAGGGCATGGTTTTCAGTATCGCCTACCATTTCCTGCAGGACTCGGCGCTGGCGGAAGACCTGGCCCAGGAGGTTTTTCTGGAGCTCTATCAGGGACTGGCTGCGATCCAGTCTCCGGCGCACCTCATATATTGGCTGCGGCGCGTTACGGCGAATCGCTGCATTGATCAGGGTCGGAGAAAGTTCCGCCGGCGCGAACTGGCGTGGGATGCCGGTGAACACCGTCAAGAGCACGCTGCATCGCTCACTGGCGGATTTGCGCAAAAGTCTTACGCGCAGAATTCGAGAGGTACGATATGCATTTTTCTGAAGACGATCTTCGCGCGGCGCTCGAACGCAAAGAACCCGGCGCGGGCTTTACCCAGCGGGTGATCGGCCGAATCAGCCAAGCCGAAGCGGAGGCCAAAGTAGCGCCAGTTCGGCAGCAGCGCAGAGGTCTTTTTTCCGGCTGGTGGAAGCTGAAGCCGCGCCCGGCGCTTGCCTTCGCCATGGCCGTGGTCTTGCTGACGGTTGGCGGCTGGATTGCATATCGAGAGTATCAAGTGCATATCCAGAAGGCGCAGATCCAGAAGCAGGAAGAACAGCAGCGTGAAGAAATGGCGGCGAAGCAGGCGATTCTCGCTTTGCGTATTACCAGCGCCAAACTGAATCATGTGTTTCAGAAAGTAAACGGATCGTTGCCGCAGGATGGAAAGACCAGGAGACAAATTCTATGAACCGATATCATTTGCAACTACCACAGCGCATTATTCTCGTGATCGCGCTTTTGTGCGCTTCCGTACCTGGCTTCGCACAAAACGGGAAGCTGGAACTCAAGAACCTGGAGAAGCTGGCGGAGAAGGCCGCGGAAATGAATGACGTAACGCTCGATGGCGTACTGCTGGACCTCGCTCGCGCGCTCCTGAAAAAATCAGACGATCCGGATGCAACCCAGGTAAAAGACGTCCTCATGGGCTTGAAGGGCATCTACGTCAAGAATTTTGAATTTGACGAACCCAACCAGTACAGCCAGGCCGACGTGGAAGCCATCCGTTCTCAGCTCGCTGGCCCTCACTGGCAGCGCATTGTGACCTCCCACAGCAAACGCAGCGGCGAAAAAGACGAAGTCTACCTGTTCTTCAAGGAAGGCGGCAAGGGTGACAAGGTTGCCGGCGTGGTCATCCTGGTGGCGGAAGCCAAGGAACTCACCGTGGTGAACATTGTTGGCGCGATTGACGTGGACAAGCTGGACAAGCTGGGCGGTCATTTTGGTATTCCCGAAGAACTCAGCAACCGGCCAAAGCACAAAGACAAAACCGACGGCGCCAGCCCTGCGGGAAAAAAGCCTGCGGGAAAGACGCCGGCAGACAAGAAAGAGACCGACGACGATGACGACGAAGCGCAATAACACGTCCCAATCGTTTCAAAGTGGAGTGACAGGTTTCTCCGTGTCTCCGTGACTCGGTGGTGAGACCTTCTTTACCGCGTCCGTCAGGGCAAGCATCAGGTCCTCCAGATGGCGGTGTCCGGTGAGATAGCTGATGACCATCACGCGGATGACGGACTTGCCGTTGACCAGGGGGGTGGAGATCCATCGCCGGCCATCGCGCGTTACCTCATGCACAATGGCTTCATGGATAGCACGCACCTGCTCTTCTGACGCTTGCGGCAGTTTCACGCGAAAGTTAATGATCGGCAGCACCTGCGGAGCGGCCAGCTCAAAAACTTGAGAGCTGCGCACCCAGTTGGCGAAGAAAGCAGCAAGCTTCAGTTGATGGTCAATTAGCTCTTCATACCCGCGACGGCCGTGCACGCGCAACGTAAGCCATAGCTTCAAGGAGTTCATGCGTCGCGACCACTGCGCGCTTACCTGGAAGTTGTCCAGCGGAGCGCGAGTGCTGGTTTGCATAGCACGCGTCGGCATATAAGGCGTGCTCAAGCCAAAGGTCTGGCGCAGCGTTTCCGGATGCGAGGTGAGAATTACGCCGGCGGCAAACGGCATGGCCAGCCATTTGTGGGGATCAAGGGTGATGGAGTCAGCCAGTTCGATGCCCCGCACCAGGTTGCGATGCTGGTCGGAAAAAATGGCGGCAGCGCCGTACGCGCCATCCACATGCAGCCACAGACGATGGCGCTGACAGATCGCCGCCAGCACAACAAGATCATCAACAGCGCCGGAGTTTGTGGTGCCGGCAGTGGCTACCACGCAGAAAGGAGTAAAGCCTGCTGCCAGGTCTTTGCTGATCTGGGCTTCCAACTCTGCCGGATCGAGTTGCGCGCAGGCATTCACTGGAATGCGACGCAGCGCTTTGCGGCCCAGTCCCATCAACCCCGCGGATTTGTCCAGCGAGTGGTGCGCCTCTGCCGATGTATACAGAACCGGCCGCGCACCGATTGCGGCAACGCCTTCTTCAATTGCTCGGGGAAAATGTTCGGCCAAGGCCAGAGCCATTGCGCTGAAGTTGGCTTCATTGCCGCCGCTGGTAAACGTTCCGTCAAAAGGACGGTCCCAGCCCACGCGCTCGCCAATCCAGCGCACCGTTTCTTTCTCAATCTTTGAAGCCAGTTGCGAACGAGCCAAACTGGCAAGCTGCGGGTTCAGGGCCGCTACCAGCGCCTCTGCCAGTACAGCCATGTAGACCGGCGTGGGATTCATCAGGCCAAAATAATTGGCGCTGGGAACGTGAAAGCCCTGGTCCGCCATCTGGGAGCAGACATCGTCTAGAACTTTCTCGGCATCCTCACCGAGTTCGGGAAGCTTGTCCGTCAGGTCGTCAAAGGTGCGTTGTTCCAGCGGAAGCTGCACGGGGCGGTCCGGCAAGCCGGAAAAGTACAAGTTGATGCGGTCGATCAGCTTGTAGCCGAGTCGCAAACGGGCAGCGGAGTCAAAGGCGAAGGGCATGGATTTGTGATTGATGATTTGTCATTTGCGATTTTCAGACAAGCGAATCCAGGTCACCAATCACAAATTGCAAATCACAAACCTTATTGATGCAGTCGGAAGCGTTGCGGCTCAATTACTCCTGCTCGAAACTAAATTTTCTTGAGAACTTTGAGGCTTCCGGAGTGGGCTTCTGCTCAGGGCCTGCTTCTTCTGTCACTTCCTGCGCCGTTTGTGGCCGCAGCAGCGGGAAGAGAATCACGTCCCGGATCGACCGCGAATCGGTCAGCAGCATGGTCAACCGGTCAATGCCAATGCCTTCTCCGCCCGTGGGCGGCAGACCGTAAGAGAGCGCGCGGATGTAATCTTCATCCATGGCGTGGGCCTCTTCATCGCCGCGTTCTTTTTCTTTGAGCTGCTGTTCAAAGCGGCGACGCTGCTCTTCCGGATCATTCAATTCGCTGAAGGCATTGCCAATCTCCAGGCCGCCGATGAAAACTTCAAACCGCTCCACCCAGTCGGGCTCGTCGCGCTTGTTTTTGGACAGCGGTGAGATAGCGACCGGGAAATCATAGAGAATCGTCGGCTGGATCAGGTGCTCTTCCGCCACGGCTTCAAACATGGCGGCGATCGTCTTGCCTGGCGGGTCTTTGGGATCGTACGGCATGTGCGGCGTGTGCGTGGCG
>WNFI01479710.1_pt1 | contig 19451 bp, 23 predicted proteins | sample 5400471 | NCBI WGS metagenome assembly WNFI01 (sample SAMN13153348, study PRJNA577476) | soil metagenome | isolation source: 100 cm saprolite on Douglas fir-dominated hillslope | place: USA:California | collected 2013-09-17
CCATTGGTTATCGCACCTGTAGACCACGCGCACATACTTGTCGGTCCAACTCGTGATACGGCCTCTCTCGGTTTCTCCGGCACCGCCGCGGTATTCGACACACTTCCCGACGTCTTGCGGTCCCAACTCTTTGATCTGGATCATGGGTTCGGTTCTTGGTTTTCTGTTGTGTTCGATTTATTGAAGTTTTCCCTCTGGGTAGTCGGTATCCCGCGGGAACGAAAAAATCGGTCGCAGGCCAAAGCGATCGTACAGGCGTATAGGGAGCCGTCGTACCGCTTGGCCCGCTTACGGAGCACGCGGCTTTTATCAGCGCTGGGCATCAGTTATCCTCAGGTTGTGAACACCGTTTGTAAAACTCGGTCAAAGCCTGAAGCACTTCCGGCTCGAGATAGACCGCACACTTGTTTCCGTGGTCGTTGAGCCGGAGTTCAACGCCAAACCCGTCGAAATGAGCGTGGACGGCATCACCAAGATAAATCGTGTCGTTCATTTGGTCACTCTTTCCACCAGTCGGCTTCGTCCTGGTCATCTGGGTCGTCACGCGCGCCTGATTCGTCGTTTGACTTGCCTAGAAAACTATCGATCACCTCTCGAGTGAACTCCTCGTAGCTGATGCCTCCCTGTCGGCAGATTGATTCCACGACATCCATTTTCTCGCCATCCAACTCGAGCAAATGGTTCTCTGCTGACAACGTGAACAACTCGCTCAAGAGTAATCCCACCACCAGACGTTCCTCGAAGCTCTTTGGCCACTCTTGATGATCCTTTTGGCCTCCATGCAAGGCAGCGTCTATCGCCTTAACCCTTTCCGAAAGCTCACGCAGGTACGCCGGGCCTTTTTCTCGAGCACGGATGAGCGCACGATAGACCAGCTCGCCGGCGCGACAACCCTTGGCGGCGGCACGAGCATTGAGTTGGTCAATGGTTTCTCGAGGGAGAATGATGTCCAGCTGTTCGAATTCGTCGTTCATAGTTGGATTTCTAGAGGTTGATAGCCAGGTTCAAATAACAGCTCGAAGCCTTCGGCTACAAGCCAATGGGCGCACGCACGCGGATTGTACGCGCCACTGGCCCACGGGGCGTCGTCCGGACAAAGACAAAATTTCAGGTCGGTGAAATAGTGGACATGGTAGCGAAAAGGCGTGGCGAGACACACGCCGTCGCGAAAGTAGTTCATGGCGCTTGTTCTTTTTGCAGGACTTTCGTACTTAGCCCAGAGTATGCGTCTTCGCGTTCGCGGGTGCCCTGTTTTCGCTGCCTCCAGCGATCATCGAAAGCATCAACGCGCCGCAACGGGTGTTCTCTTCGGGCGCGTTGGGTGTCTACCTGTTCGCTGGCCTCGTGCCGGGAATCTTTCGCGTACGGCGGATTCAGCTTGCTCGGCGCTAACTACGGCCCCGGCCGCAGCTCGCTTGTGATGTACATGGCTCCGATCGCGAGCGTTCTTCTTTCGTCTCTGGTGTTGCGGGAATCGCCGACGTGGCACAGATAGCGGGTGGCGGTCTCATATTGGCCGGCATGTGGCTCGGGCTAAGGAGGAAGTAAATCGATCCGACAGCGACTGCTTTCGGTGCCACCGCAATTGCTCGCACTTTTCTGAAACCATTCCCTCCCTTTTCCTTTGTAAGCTGATGGGAGATCACAGTAGTGAAACTATCGCAATTACGTCAAGCAACGCATCAATCGTTTACCAACGTGACACTGGTGCTCAGTCCCGAATCAATTTATGGGAGGCCTCTATGATTCTCTTCAGACCCGTAGGTCGACCGGCGGAGTTTTTTTTACCTCAACGGCGCGTTGATGTCCCAGCCCAGTTGGCTGGAAGGAGAGTGGAAGGTGCCGATACACGTGGCCGCATTCATCGCACCCGGTTTCGTTCCGGTAGTCCTCACCGATCGGTCCCCCGCTGAACGCGGGGAAATGAATGACTTGCGAGTTACAAGAGCCTACAATGTTTACGGCTTTCGTTCATCAGAAAGGGTTGCCGGAAGGGCGACTGTCAAATGCCTTTCAACGTCTTTCTTTCTCACAGCAGCGCCGATAAACCCGCCGTGGAGGAGTTGGCTCGCCGGCTCGCCAAGGAAGGCATCCAGGCTTGGCTGGACAAATGGCACCTGATCCCGGGCGATCCCTGGCAACCGGGCCTCGAAAAAGCCCTGGCCGACTCGGAGACTTGCGCCGTCTTTGTGGGTCCCAGCGGCTTTGGACCTTGGCAAAACGAGGAGATGCGTGCAGCCATCGATCGGCGCGTGGGCGATAGCGGCCGGCATTTCCGCGTCATTCCCGTTCTCCTGCCGGGCGCAGAGCGGGCGGAGCGCAGTAGTTTGCCCACGTTTCTGGCTGCCACGACCTGGGTCGCATTCCGCGATTCGCTGGATGACCAGGATGCATTCCACACGCTGGTTTGCGGCATTCGCGGCGTCGAACCCGGTGCCGGTCCGGGACAAGCCCTTTACGAAGGCCAGTGTCCCTATCGCGGTTTGCGCTTTTTCGATGTCGACGATGCTGCCTTTTTCTTTGGACGCGAAGCTTTGGTCGAGTGGCTCTTGAACGAGCTGCGGCCTGCAACTAGCAACAAACAGGTTAGTCGTTTTCTTGCCATCGTCGGCGCTTCCGGGAGCGGCAAGTCTTCGCTAGCCCGCGCTGGGTTAGTTGCGACGATCAAGCGGAGTGACCTCCTCCATAGCTCCGCTTGGCCGGTCGCCATCTGCCGGCCCGGTCCGGATCCAATTGAGAGTCTTGCCGTGGCGCTTTCAGAAGTTATGAATATCGGACAAGGCGTGGCCATGCTTTCCGATCTCATCGGGGAACTCCAGAAAAACGAAAGAACGCTTCACCTCCTTGTTCGCCAGGCCCTACCCGGAAATGCGCCCGGAATGCGTGTCGTTGTCGTGGTGGATCAGTTCGAGGAAGTCTTCACGCTCTGCAGTCGGGATGAGCTTCGGGACGCGTTTGTCAGAAATCTTCTATATGCGGCGAAAGTCGCCCAGGGACAAACGCTGGTGATTCTGGGCATGCGCGCTGACTTTTACGCGAGGTGCGCAGCAAACGCCGAACTTGCGGCTGCTTTATCTGATCACCATTTGCTTGTTGGGCCGATGACCGACGAGGAATTGCGTCGGGCAATTCAGCGCCCGGCGCTCTTGGTGGGGTGTGAGTTGGAAGCTGGGCTTGTCGACTTACTGGTGCAAGACGTGCGCCATCAGCCCGGTGCCCTGCCGCTCTTGCAGCACGCCCTGCTGGAACTGTGGCACAAACGCGAGGGACGGCGCCTGACCGTCAAAGCCTATCAGGAGATTGGAAAGCTGGAAGGCGCGTTGCAGAGGCGAGCGGACGCCACCCTGAAGGCATTTTCGGAGGGTGAACAGGAACTCTGCCGCCGGACGTTTTTGCGCCTCACCCAACCCGGCGAAGGGACCGAAGACACCAAGCGCAGGGCCTCGATGCAGGAGTTGCTGTCCTTGTCCGGAAGAGCGAGTGCCGAGGAGGCCATCATCCAAAAACTCGCCGATGCCTCGCTGCTCACCACCGAAGGCGACCTTACTCACAAGGATGCCTTTGTGGAGGTAGCGCACGAGGCGCTGATCCGGAACTGGCCGCAGCTGCGCAAGTGGATCGACGTGGACAGAGCGGGTTTGCGCACGCGTACCCGGCTCACTGAAAGCGCCCGCGACTGGAAAAACTCCGGTCGCGATCCCACCTACCTTTACAGTGGCGCTCGTGTGGCCGTGGCAGAGGAATGGGCCGGTTCTCATCCCGGCGAGTTGAGCATTGACGAGGCCGAGTTTCTTCACTGCAGCCGCGAAGCGCAGCAGCAGCGGGAAACAGCTGAACTCGAGGCCGCTCGAACATTGGCAGAGGCCTTAAAGGAACGCGCCGAAGAAGCGGAAAAGCGGGAACAAGAAGAGAAAGTGAGTGGTGAGCTGCGAGAGCGGCTTGCGCGAGAGGAGAGAGAACGACAGGAGCGCGAGCTGGAAGCGGCTCAAAAGCTGGCTCGCACGGAATCAGAGCGTGCCGACGATCAGGCGAGGGCCGCCCTGCGTCTGCGCTGGTTGATGGTGACAATGGTTGTCTTCTTTTGTGCAGCGGTCATCGCTGCAATTTTCGCCTTCTATTCTGCGGGAGAGTCCCATCGCAGCGCCCAGCAAGCCCTCTCGCGCCAACTGGCCGCTCAGTCGCTAGCCGACGCCGATGCTTTGCCGCAACGAAGCTTGCTCCTTGCCGCAGAATCGGTTGGGCTCGCCCGAGGCGCCGACATTTTTCACTCTGAAGACGCTGCTAAGCTGCTCCACAAGCTTTTGGGAGCGACGGGCGGCGTGCCTTTGGTGGGCCATGCAAGCGCCGTCACGGCCGTGGCATTTAGTGATGGACGCACGATCGCCACAGGCAGCGCTGACGGCACCGCCCGCCTATGGGACGCGACACACCCGCAAGCAGCGCCCCTCGTGCTCAGCGGACATACCGGCCCGGTGACGAGCCTGGCGTTCAGCGGGGACGGCCGATGGCTCGCCACCGCCAGCGCCGATGGGACCGCCCGCCTATGGGACGCGAAGCACCCTCAGATCGCCCCCGTCGTCCTGGCCGGTCATCAAGGTGCCATCAATGCCCTAGCCATAAGCGCCGACAGTCGTTGGCTTGCGACAGCGAGTGAGGATCACACCACGCGCTTGTGGGACTTGAAGGCCGCCCATCCTTCCGTCAGTCCCGTCATCCTTGGCGGGCACACGGAGCGCGCTACCCACGTAGCGTTCAGCGGCACCGGGCGGTGGCTCGCGACGGCGAGTACCGACGATCATACCGTCTGGCTCTGGGACATGGCGGATCCAGCACATGCGGGGCATAGAATGACCCACAAGGATCCGGTCCCTGAAGACGCGATCAACGCGATCGCCTTCAGCCCCGATGAGCGTCGGCTGGCGGTCACGTTCGGTTACATTGTCCAGCTTTGGGATCTGACAGCGGCCGATCCTCCCGCCAAGCCGCTCCTCCAAGGCAGTCATGCGCAATGGATCCTTGCGGTCGGCTTCACTCCGGACGGACATTGGCTGGCCACTGCGGCCATTGACGCCGCTGTCAAACTCTGGGACCTGACGGCCGCCGATCCCGCTGCGCACCCGATCGTACTTTCTGGACACCGGGCTGCGATCAATGCATTGGCGTTCAGCTCGACGGGCCGATGGCTCGCCACCGCCGGAGACGACGCGACGGTGCGGTTGTGGGATCTCGCCGATCCGACCCACCCTTCGTTTGTGTTGGGAGGACACGAGTCTGCGATCAATGCGCTGACCTTCAGTCCCGATGGGCTTCGGCTCGCCACCGCATCAAATGACACGCAAGCTCGGCTGTGGGACATACCGGATCCGTCCCTCGATCGGGTCGTTATGCGTGGGCACAGCAGGATTGTGCGTGCCGTGGCGTTCAGTCCCGATGGACAACGACTGGTAACCGGCAGCGATGACGAGACCGCAAGGGTGTGGAATGTCACCAATCCCCAAGCCGACCCGTTGGTACTGTCGGGAGGCGGCCGGGTGACCGCCGTGAGCTTTAGCGTGGATGGACAGTGGCTTGCGACGGGAAGCAATGATCCCCCATCCCTTCGGCTGTGGAAGCTGACTGCGACCGATCCTGCGGTCGTTCCCGTCATCCTCCGACAGAATGCCTACCTTATGAATTTGGCCTTCAGCCCCGATGGCCGCTGGCTCGTTACAACCGGTTGGGACGGCAATCTTCGGCTATGGAAAATGGACAATGGCACGCCCTCTCCCGAACCCAGCTTTTCCTGCAAGCAGCAAGAACCAGTCCGGGGCTTGGCATTCTCCGCCGACGGAAGTGAGATGGCGACAGGGAGTCAAGGCTACACCGCGCGTCTTTGGAGACTGGCCGATAAGAACCCATTTAGTGCTCCGTTTGTTATCCCTGCAGGCCCAGTGGTCGGTGACCTCGCGCTAAGCCGTGATGGTGGTTGGCTGGCCATGACGAGTTGGGAACCTGACTACAAGGCAAGGCTCTGGCAACTGACGGGTGCCATGCCTCCGCACCTATCGGCCGTCCTCCAGTTTAAGAAGCGCCCGAGATGCGTCGCCTTGAGCCCCGATGCGCATTGGCTGGCCGCGGGCGCTGACGACGAGACAGTCCAGTTGCTCGACATGACCGACCCGACGAAGGCGCCGATTTCGCTGCTGGGGCACCATGGGCGCATGTTGGTTTTGGCGTTCAGCCCCGATTCACAATCGCTCGCCAGCCTGAGTGAAGACCACACAATACGTCTGTGGGACCCAGCTCGTCCGACCGCCGATCCGGCTGTCCTGCACGATGGCAGCGGCTTCGTCAACATGTCCTTCAGCCCTGACGGGCGCTGGCTTGCCACCGGCAGCGGCGACGGTACCGTAAGGCTCTGGTGTTTGCAGGTGGATGAGTTGCTCCGTCTCGCGTGTCGCACGGCGGGACGCAATCTGACCAAGGACGAGCGGAAAACCTTCTTGGGTTACTAACCACAACGGTTAAATTCCCACGAAGGTACTGAGACTCTCACAGAACTTTTCGCAACATTCTAGGGGGAGAAATCGAGAAACGGAGATTTATGCAGGCTAACTAAGACTGGGCCTTTTGTATTCTGCGGGATTCGAAGTGGCCGAAAACGTCCCGCGGCAACTCGTTTGTTTGCGTACCAAACGCTAATATGCTCCCAGCCCAGCGGCGACAGATGTTTTAGCAGAGCGTCGTCGACCACCCGACGAGCCGAAAAGAAAAGGATGCACCTGGGATGGAAATTAATGTGATCTCGCTCCAAGAGCGAGCAAAAGTCGAAGCGAACTGACCAACGCAATCAGAATGGCGCGCTTTAGAAAAGATTTCGCATCCATGTAAATAAGACCTCCGCTCGGATCATACGGCCGGGGGGTTACGGGTTCAAGGTAACGTCCCCAGCCTTCCGGATTTCGGTTGCGCATCGTACCCGCTGCGGTGCCAGTTTCACAACATATCATGTGACCGCATCCCGCCGTCTTTGAATCCGGTCATTTCTCCGGCGTCAACCGCGGCCTTGAATGCTTCCAGGGCTTCCCTGATCTCCTGAATCTCACGCCGGACCAAGTCGATGTCTTTAGGGGCAACATTCGAAGCGGTTAGCATCACGCCCGCGGCCGACTCAGGGGCACGAGATCAGGCCGGTAGAGTAGGTGTCGTTTAAAATTGTCAACCGGACAGCTCGCATGCAATTTGCTGCGAATTAGGTCCTGTGAATTCTTGTTTGATAGCCCGAGGGTGTATTGTGCGTCTGTTGGAGAAGTGAGGAACTCGCCATCTTTTCAAAAGAGCGTTGATCACTACCATCATGTGATCGAGTTGCACGCCTGGCGAAGGCCGGAAGGCACTAGCTTTGCCACGTTTATTTACGACAGGGCCGCCGAACGGCTCCTGCGGCATATCACCGGCACCGATGAAAACGAAGTGATCCGTCAAGCGCTGATGTGGTGTGAGAAGAATTGACGGCGCGGGTTGGCTCGTGAAAGCCACCAGGAAGAGCTTAGAGCGTGGAATGGGAGGGAGCGGCACCGGGGGCCTCACACCCCGGCGATAAAAGGCTTGATCAACTCGGTCATGACTTTGACCGCAACGTCCTTGACGACTTCTAGCGCGGCAGACCCGCCGACGTTCTCCAATACGCTCTTAGTCTTATTCCAGACTTTTGGATCCCGCACACTGTCGAGGTAGTCGTGGCCGGCCATCGTGATCCTTTGGACAAAATAAGCGTGCGGGATGTAATCTTCTCCGACCTGGCTCCATATGACCTTGCCTTCGACGTACCTGGCATCCAGCAAGAGCTGAACATGATAGCCAATTCGCTCTGAGCTCTCGTCTGGAATTGACTGCGGTTGATCGTCCTCGACGGCCAGAAGGATTTTGCGGATCAACTCTAAATCGCGTTTCATCGGGCTAGCATATTTTGGATGAGATAACTAAAGGCGCCAAGCAAAGCCGGCAGCGCAACCACCACAAATGCCTGCTCACGCCAACTCGTTTAGTCCCAAACGAGCCATTTGAAAAGTATTGCGGTCTTACATCCACGCGACGTTCGGCAATGGCTTCTGGACTTTCCTCGAAGCGATTAATTCTCCAATGTGTGGGTCGAAGTGCAGTCCGTTGATCAGGATCCCGTCCGCCTTTGGTGATGACGATCTGGCCTGCCGTCGCCGCCGTGGCTAGCACGACAACGAACCAAAGGACGAAGAGGGTTCCAACACGAGTGGAAAATAGTGGACCTACTCCGGGGCAGTCCCCTTCTGCGAATGACCAAGGAGCGCAAACGCGACCGGATGGAACAATTGGCCATCCAAGCGCGACTGGATACGCAGGAACGGATGGGACAGGTAGTCGATATCAAATTGGTGATGGCGTTTCTTGAAGATCTGGTCATACGCACCCGAGGCATGCTCATGGCACTTCCGGGCCGCCTCGCGCGGAAACTAGCGCGAAAGGATGCGAAAACAATCGCGAGTGTACTGAGTGACGAAATAGCGGGATGCTTGCGCGAACTGAGCGAAGCCGGTCCAGCGGCTCTGCGGGACCTGAGCAAACGGGCGCACGACGGAGAAATATTTTTTAGTGATGAGGAGTGGAAAGAACAGGAAACGAATTCAGAAAGCGAGAAGCAGAATCAGCGTGACGCTGCTTCGGCCGGGAGATGACGCGTCTTTGAATCAAAACCTATCGGAAGCCGTGTGTAGCCCAGAAAGCCTCGATATCTGTGCGAAGTGTCTCGATTGAATTTTCAAGCCAATCGTGGCGGGCCGAAAGGCTATTTGGATCGAGAATCAGTTTTTTCCCTGGGAGCCATGCATTGAGATCCCACTCATCTGATCGATCGACGCCAGGAATAGTAGAACCGAATACATGTCGCCCCGGCGTCAACTGATGAGAAAGAACGTTTCGAACGATTCGAAGTTCCTCGTATTCGGCGCTCGCCAAGAGCTTCTTTAAGGAAGCTGTAAATGGGTGTGAAGGAAAACAAATGTTATAATGGTCGCACGTTTCACATGGCTCGATCTTGTATGGCTTCGAGTAATAGGGAAATCCTGTCCGGTTCACTGCCGCTCCCGCGAAGTAGGTGGCAAAACAAAAGCTTTCCAGTGCCGATAGTGCAGCGGTGAAAAAGCAAAATAGGGCGTTGTTTTCCTCTTCCTGCCGATCCATGGAAGCAGGTTCAAGAGCAGCAGCTTGAAACGCTTTGGCGCAGTCACCCGCCAAATTGCAGCGCGAGAGGACGGCGGCGCTTGATAGTAAAAAGCACAATGCAATCGGTTTGAGAGACGGATCAGTCTGTCCGCGGGCCCAGAGCGGGCCAATGATCGACCGTAAGAACTGGTCTGGATTCGGAAGTGCCATTTCTTACAAGCATGATATATGAGCTCAAGGCTCAAGTCCCTGATAAAGAAAGGGAAACATGGAATAGGTTCTTAACCGTTTCTAAGATGTTGACCGCTCGCGAGGTCAGGGCTGCTGTGGAGATAGCGAGCATGCTGCCGCTAGGATGCCTCCAGAAAATTCTTAAAAATACCTACGGGATTTTCTGAGGCAGTACCCGCTATCATGGCAGGGTCCGCAATCAAACGGGCCTATAAACGGTTCTAGGGAAGAAAATTCAGTGACGTATTGCGGCCAAATGCGTTATCTAAAGCTGTTCTTTCCAGAGTTCGCAGGCTGTTTTGTAACCACTATTGCAGATGCGCTTCGCAATGAGCACAGCAACGACGGTAGCTATTCCCGGTAACCAACCAAAACTAGCAACAAATACGCCGCTCAACACGTAGCCGAGAGTTTCCATGCCTTGGCCTGCGGCGTCGCGGAGTTTTGCGTTATCCGGATCTCTCTCGTCGCAAACCAGGGAATACATCTGCCGATTGAAATTCTGCCAGAAGCGCTCACCAATCTTTCGCATCGTATCGGGCAGGCCTTGAAGAGCCGCTTCATCAACCGTCGGTCCCGTCGGATGCGCTGTTGTCAATTCTTTGTTACTCTCCAGCTCTTCGGCCGTCTGATTCAACCTCCGTCCAAGCTCGAGTTCAAGTTCTGACTCCGAAAGCTTGACCAGCCTTTCCACGCCTTTCTTTAGTTCTACATTCGTTGGCATCTTTTCCGACTCTTATTTTTGCTATTTAGTGTTGGTCTCAAGTCAAATTTTGCGTCAGCGTCACCGTAAAGTGTGTAAATCAGTGCCAGCACGTGATTCTTAGCCAGTTCCTTGCGCGTCTCGTAAAACGCTTGACTGATGGTTCGCCCCTCTAACAATCTCTTGACGATCGTGGTATCCATTTTGCGGCTTAGCGTCCACAAAGTCGGACCTTCGGTTCCGATGACTGCCCGCGCGCCCTTGTTTAAGAATAACGGTACGAAGCCGGTGCCGGACGCGGACACCTGAGCCGATTCGCACATACTGAGGAGAACGATCGGATGGCCCGGTAGCCGGTTCTTCAGAAGGACTTTCAACTTACTTAGCGTAACAAGACCACCGCTAAGTTCGAGAAGTGAATCGTTCAGTTCATAACTGGCTTGCACCAGAGCTGCTTTTGCGTTGCTCGGATCGTCTCTGTTTACTGCCTCTTGAACAGTGGAAACACCCAATAATTTTGTATGTCCGTGACAGAAAAACTGGATCAGGTCAAATTCCTGCTCAGCTAACGTTGGCAGGGAGTGATTAACAGTTTGGATCGACTTAATCGTGATTTTGTTGCTCCTTTCGTATGGCTCGAAAGTTTCGCGAAGTAGATCGGTTTCTTTGTGGTCAAGCCAAGCAGCACCTAAACGAAGGGGTAACTGTCGATTCGCAAAAACGCCATAGTATTCGACCGAGTGCCGAACTATGAGGTTATACTTATAACCCCAAAACCCGTCAAGCTTGGGAACGCGCGAGAAATCGGAGAAACCGGCCGGTGGCTCCCGGTCGTATAGAAGACCCCAAGGTATATATAGATTCTCTGCTTCGCGTCCTATTGCGACCGTAAGAGTTGAACCCTCCCCAAGATGTTGTGCATATTTTTCTGCGAAGTTCCCTGCTGTCCCGGAATAAAAAATCTCTACGAACAGCGGGTAACCGAGGCTGGCAAGCCGCTTGGCTTCCTTTCTGAATTTGAACTCTTCCTTGTTGATAATTGCTTTCTCAGCGCGGTTCGCCAGATTGTGTAACTCGCGATAGATTTCTTTGCTTCTCTCGTAAATGCCGGTCTCATTAAATTCTGCGGGTGCCCACGGATTCCCTGTGGCATCCAAAGTAAAGATCTGCAAGTTTCCCTGCTTCTTAGTGATCAAGATCGTTAGCGCACTCCGAGAAGTACCGTCTTGGAAGCGGAACCAACTACCATGAAGATAAATGTCTTCGATAATTTGCGCTTGCTGAAACTCCTCAGGCTTTTCAGTTACAAGGACCTTAACGCGAAACGCTCCGACTAGGTCGCCGTCGTGTCGGAGAAAAACGAAGAGCTCAGCCGGTCCTGTATTCGCTGGCAATTTATCAATGATGAACCTCGCATGGTTACTTGATCCGGTGGCAGGAAGGATGATCTCTTGACTGCAATTAGCGAATTTGAAGTGATCGGACCAAACGGTGACCTGAAATGTTATCGGATACGTTAGGTCAGCTGGCTTCGTAATATACGCTGGCTGGCTCTTCGAACGAATTTTGTCCTTTTCAGTTCCGATCCAAAAATGGAATGCTATCTGGAACCCGCCCTGCATCGCAGGTAACGTATATGTGTCTGGAAGAAGCTGTTCCTTGCTGGCATCGACCAGATAAAATGACGCTGCAACAGATCGCTCAAAACCAAGGTCTCGTCCGCATTCAAGTCGGTCGCCGGTTGGTTCCCGGCTTTTCTCGACTTCTTTAGCGATGCCTTCAATCGCCTTTCGGAGCGTCTCTTCGCTTTGCTGCTGTTTGCGGTAGGACTGTTCAACGGCTCTAACTATAGCTGGCTGCTGTTCTTCCAATTCCTGGATTAGCGTTTCGATTACAGCGAACAGCTCTTTAGCGGTGGTGACCTGTGCTGCTAGCTCCTCGCGTTTCGCGATCCAAGGTTTGTATTTTGCGAGAGCGCCGTCTACGCTCAGCGGAGCTGCAGCCAAGTCGCTGGCGAGCAGTTGAGTCAACTCAGCTTTGGCAACTGCGAGCTTCTTTTCCCATTCCTCGATCGCCTCTTTTAGTTTTCGGAACGCGTCGAGAGCATTCTCGATTTCTTTCTTTGTTCGTGGTTCCGAAATGATGCGTTGCCGTTCTGGTGTGGTATGGGCTGACATGAGGTCGCTGCTTCCGAATTAGAGGATGTGCTAGGCTTCTAATGATTGGAAATCTTCTGTTGCCATTGACTCATGTTTTCGTCGTCGCAATCGCCGTACCGCTACCCACTTTCAAAATGTAGACTGCGTCCGCGAGCGCCCAGCCAAATCGGCGGGAAGCCCGCCGATTTCCCATGAGCCCTTGTTACGCCCATGCTTGGGATAGTAAAAGTAAAGGGTCGGCCGATGTCACTCCGCCGCCCGCGGCTGGTGCTCTCACTTACACCAGAGGCACGTAGAACTCGCCGAAAATACATAACATCAACTACCGGCGACATCGTCGTCGCGTTAAAGCCGTAGGATCCCCAAAATTACTGTGGATGACAATCGCATAGCAATACGTAAAATTACGTAGTTGGTGTGCTGTTTTTATTGATCGGCAGGCACATTATGTGCTGCTCTGACTCTGATCGAGCGTCGCCTAATGAATTGCAACCCATTCCCGGATCTCACGGAGCGGATCTTGGCCCTTACGCCACAGGATATGCTCGACACTAGCGCCGAGGATCGGCGACGGAAAGAAAACTTCCGCTTTGCCGCGCTGTTGCATGCCGAAGCGCTTGCGCGGGGGGACGAGGCGGCGATTGAATTAGACAGGCTGGCGCGGGAAGAGTTTAAGGCGAGGGGCCTTCCGATCACTTGGTAGAGCGTTCGACGCAGCAAAACGCTTTTCCGTGCTCAGTCAGGATCGAACGCGGTGGCCCTGTTTGTCCGTTGTCCAATCAACAAGACCGCGCTCAATAATTCGGGATATTGAGCGCGAACGCTCGCCAACGCTGCGTTGGATTTTCGCCGGTTGGATTCGTAGACTGGTAAAGCGGTCTCGTGGTGGAATTTTTTCATCCGATGTGCTAGCTGGTCGTCAAACTCATGCCTTTTGAAAATGTGTTACCTCACATCCGTCAACGGATGTCGCGAATTCGTAAGGTTAATAGTAAGCCAGAGATGATTGTGCGACGGACCGTGCATAGGCTCGGCTATAGGTTTCGCCTTCACAGGCGCGCGCTACCGGGCACCCCTGACCTGGTTTTCCCTTCGCTACGTAAGGTTGTATTCGTGCATGGCTGCTTCTGGCACCAGCACGACTGCGCACTTGGGAACAAGCAGCCGTTCCATCGCCGTGAGTACTGGATTCCTAAGCTCGCTCGTAATCGTCAACGGGATATTTGTGATCAGGCCGTGCTGCGAAATCTCGGCTTCAGCGTTCTGGTGATCTGGGAGTGCGAGACACGGGACCACCAGAGTCTGGAGAAAACGCTAATCTCGTTTCTCAAAAGCTAGGCGCGCACTTGCGCGGCCCGCCTTCCCTTTCCTTCTCCCGGGTGATCGGCATGATCGCCGATCAGCTTCTGATACTTTGCATGTAGGCGCGTGAGAGGTTCAGGAGGTGGAATGTGGTTCCGTCGAGGTGGCAGCAATTTCAGGGGCCCATCAACAGGAGCATCGAGAAGCTGGCGACGGATCTCCCGCGCTAGAATCTCCGCTATCAGTGACGGCACAGCGTTGCCGATCATACGTTGCATCTCGGTACGGCCACAATCAATCTTAAGACCGTCCGGGAACGTCTGGATCCGGGCCATCTCTCGGAACGTCAAGCGACGGTTGCACCAGTGGAATGGACCGATAGCAGACCCCGGCTGCGCCTGAATGGTCCAAGACGGAAGCCGCTTCGATAGTTTTAGTAAGAAACTCCAATAACGGGTACGCCAGCCGAATAGCGCATGACCGCCGCCGCGATTGGTGTGCCAAAGATAGTTCTCGCCCTCTGGAATTGTCGGGAGAAGATCGCCCCAGCGCCCGCCAACTTTTAAACTATCGACGTCGTCAGGCTCGGGCAGGTCGCCGAGTGCATCCCATGCCGTTCGCCGAGGCTCCCGTCGCGATCCAAACAAATCGCCAGTCGCATCCTCAAAAGGCCGGTGCGTAGGCTCTGGAAAACGAAATGGGCGTCCATCTCGAGAGCCAATCAGGAACACCCGCTCGCGAATTTGTGGAACGCCGTACTCCGCGCAGTTGATTACCTTCCAAGAGACGGTGTAATTAGTGCCTTTTTCTCGATTGATTTGGGCGATCCCATCGAGAACGTGGCGGAGTCCCTCGTCCTTTCCTTGATAGGCAATCCCAAAGACATTTTCCAATAAGAACGTCCTTGGCTTGGCATCGCGAAGGATTCGAAGGTAGCCTGTTAACGTGTCCGCGCGCGGATCGTCAAGACGCAAGGCGTCTCCTCGAACCCAATACGATGACTTCGAGAACGGCTGACAAGGCGGTCCGCCGATAAGCACGTCGGGCTCGCCCGACTTGAGTCCCGCCCTGGCGAGGAGTGTCCCTGAGCTGATGATGTTGATGTTGTCCTCAATGGTTTCCCAGTTGCGGTTAAGCTGAATTGTTCGACAAGCCGTCTTGTCGAACTCTAAGGCAACGCGTGTTTGAAATCCGGCCTCCTCAAAGCCGAAGTCGAGCCCACCAATCCCAGAAAAAAGGCTGATTGTCGTCAGCATGCAGCACTCACGATCTTAGCTTTTATGAAGGCCACACGCCATGATAATACTGATCGAGATAGCAAAGAAAACTGTATTGTCAATACAAAATGATCAGCGTGAAGCTACGAGAGGCGATGGAGGCCTATGGGCAGGGCAAGGGAATCCGCGTCACCTACGAGGCACTCTCGACCCAAACCGGGCTATCCGTTGCGACTCTTCAGTCCCTGGCGGCGCGACCAGGGTACAACACGCGCTTGAGCACGATCGAGAAGATCTGCCGTGCCTTGGAATGCACGCCTGGCGACCTGTTGGAGCTGACCGTTATCTCAGGGAAGAGCAATGATCCGACTAAATAAGCAACAGGCGGAAAGAATTCTCCGACAACAGGCGAGTCTCTCGGAAGCAGACCAAGGCGATTTGACCTGGATTGAAAAAGTTGAGAGGCTTTCAGACTTGTGCGAGCAGGGGATCTCAAAGACTCATATCGCATTTTTAGGGACGGCAATGCTAGCCAAGGCTCTGGATTGGCGATTCGATCTGTTTGCGATCAAGCCTAAGCATGCCCAAGGCGCAGATCGGCAGAATTCGTTTTCTGCCCGGACCCTCTGTCACGAGGTTCTCGTTCCACTCGCAGCGGAATTTGGGATTCATCTCGGCGTGACCGGCCGCGAGCCTTTGAACAATCAACCGTACTTTCGTATGACGCGCCTCGACGACGGTACTCCGGTTCATGCTGGGGGGCGAGAAGCATTCGACTATATGGTTAGCTTAATCAGAGAACTTCAAACGGTGACGGAACAAGCCCGGGCAACCGACGCTTTGCGAGCTTTCATCAGCGTGCGGCGTCGCTATCAGCCTCGCTATGCTGGTTCGGAAGGGGAAGGGGCCATTTCGCCAGAGAACCTTGTTGAAGCAATCATCGCATTCGTCGCCGAGGATTCGGAAGGGGGCAGGCGGGCTCAGGCCGTGGTAGCGGGCCTTTTGGACGTGTTTGCAGGAGTTGCCCGCGTCGAGACCGGGCGGGTCAACGATCCGAGTCGGAGGTACCCAGGCGATGCTTGCGTGCGTTCTGAGGAAAATCCCGAAACGTGGGAGAAGGCGTTTGAAGTGAGAGACAAGCCCGTAACCGAGACTGACGTGCGCATCTTCGGCAAGAAGTGCATCGACATGGGAGTGCGCGAGGCGGCAGTAGTAATGGTCAGTGCGGAGCAGCCTCATCTGGACGTGTCCGACCTCGCGAGATGGGCCGATGGATTCGGTTTAGGAATCACGCTATTTCACGGATGGCCCGCGATAGTGGACCAGGTGCTATTCTGGAGTCAGCTTCCGAAACCTGTAGCAGCGGGCCGGGCGCTACCGTCGATTCATCAGCGTCTTATTCAGGTCGAGGCGTCTCCGCGCGGGGTGGACCTTTGGATTCAGTTAACACAAAAAGCCAAAACGAAGCAGGAACGTTGATTTGCTGTCCGGTCTTCAAGACAGGCAGTACGTCGGATTGAATCGCCGGGCCTAGCAGCTCCGCTTGGGCGCCCCCGACTCGACGACGGCGGGAGAAATTGCGGCAGAGGCTTCCTGGACATAGCGGATCAAGCCGAACCGATTTTAATGAGTCGCCAGGAACTCTCTTAGCCGCTCGACACTCTCGCGCTTTGCAGTTAACGAGTGCCCCGTCCACCAGTTTTTGACAGTGATAAGCGAAACTCCAAGCTCAGAAGCGATCTGCCCTTGCGAGTAGCCTTCTTTCAATGCTAGTCGTTTCAGTTCGGAAATTAAGTGCTGAAACTGTTGCTTCTCTGCCGCGTAACGTTCTGGGCTGCGCTGGTAGAAGGCTCGGCGTAATGGTCGCATTTGTCAGGGCTCCTATTGGTTCGGAACTCTTGCCATGTGATTCTATCAATACGGCGTCCGCTCCAAGTTGTTTGGCCGAGTTGGCGGCCTCCTTCACCGCATTCGAAAATCGACCATGGCTGGTTTCCTCCAAATAACCGATCACCGTATACGGTTGAGCAGGGTAACCGTAGTAGACGGGAACTGCGTATTGAGAATCAACAAATGCGCCGGGAGAAGTTGGCCATTTCTGCTGTTGGCCGACGTAGGGATGAAATTCGTGGGATGCGCATGCACAAAAAAAGAGGCAGGCTCCGAGAAGGGAGAGGCCTTTCACGCTAGGGCTCATGAAATGATTGGGCCGATTCACTCCACCGCGAATTGTTCGGCGGCATTTATCCGAATTTCCGGCTTGTCGTTGTATATTCCGATCCGACCGGTAATCCTGACGTGTTTTCCTTCAATACCGTCGAGCAAAGCCGAACCTTTGACGGGCGAAGAATTCGGAATCCACCCGGTGAAAGTCTGGTTCGGATAGGTTGCTCCGATGTTCAAAAAAGTGTTTCCGCTTTTGCTGGTGAACACCTTGGCGACGACGCCTTCGACGGTTGCCCATTCGTTGATGTGCGCTGCCGCTTCGTTGGCCGGGATAACGGTCGCGGTCTGGGCGTGGGCGCTCGCCAGAAACGGTGCGTGCAACGCGATGAAGAGAGCGAGCCAGCGTGAAAATCGAATCATGTGTTTATTGTACTGGAGCCACGCCCCGCTTGCCTAGCCAGTCATGCGTTTGAAATCTCGTCTTGGCAGCGAATCGAACCGGACCGATCTGAAGAAAAACGCTTCTTAAGCCGTTTAGCCAATTTCCCAAAAATCGGCCGCCTCTTTGCGGGCGATCTCAATAGCCTGCCCGAAACTTTCGTCCTTTTGATGCAGAATTGTAAGAAGGATTTCTGCGAGCCGGACAAGGCGTTGAACCGCTTCTTTCACCGTGCTCCAAGCGGGCGGTTCAACTTCGTACAGTTTGTATTCTCCATTAATCAAAGTAACGTCAACGTGAGCAAACCGTTTGTCCCGGAGCTCCTTGAATGCTTCTTCGTGTTGACTGAACCATTGCCATTGGTTTTCAAGTTCCGGGAGGTATTGCTCGAAACTGTGCCGTAGTTCTTGAACCTCCATTTTCTCGATTTCCCTCCAGACCGCTAAATCTTCCGCCGTCGAAGAATCCCCGCGAATAACGGCTGGCTTGATAGGGATCGAGAAGGCATCTTTTAGCATTTCTCTTAGCGATTGTGATGGGGGATCGGCGATAGCCTCGATTAGCGTCCCCGCTGTCGGGTTCCGCGAACCGTTGTCGTAAGCGAGTTTAGTGATCCCGATAATACACGTCTGCACGAGACTCCAACGCACAATTCCAACGCCGGGCGCGCGTCCGGTTTTGGAGATCTTTTTGAGCAATTCCCGGTTCTCAGCTACGGGAACCAGCATTTCAAAACTTTCAATCAGGCCGCGAAACTCTTGGGAGAAGATTAGGACGTGCCCTTTCAGCTTCGCTATTCGCTGTTCAATGCTCATCAATGCTCTTGGTCCCGCAGGTGTGCTGAAGCGTGAAGATTAACAGCCTGTTAGTCGGCTGAAGAGCACAAAATGCGATAAGCGCGGATATTTCGTCGGATCAAAAGCGCATCAGCGCAAGCCCGGCCAGTGTTTGCACTACGCTCGGATCTGCCCGTTCTGCCGACAGCTGCGAGGCGGAATTCAGTCAAACGGCAGAGACTAATTCCAAGGCATTTGCCCAAAATGTGGAGCGAGCGGACCAAAGCGAAAGTGCCATCAAAGAAACGTTGAGAGTGTGGAATCGGAGAATAAACTAAAGGGAGCTTCTTCCATGAACTAAAGGAGAAGCTCTTCCGAATTGCATGGAAATCCCGGCTGCGCTTAATTTCCCAAACGGACAGCCCTGCGACGCTTGCTGACGATTGGCATGCTTTGTTCGATTAACAATATTGAGGAATTCGCCATCATTTCAGCGAAGCATCGATCACGGCCAATATGTGATTGAGTTGCACGCCTGGCTGAGCCCAGAAATCGCTAGCTTTGCCACATTCATTTACGAGAAGGCCGCCGAACGGCTCCTGCGGCATTTCACCGGCGCAGATGAGAACGAAGTCCTCCGTAAAGCGCGGGTCTGGTGCGATGAGAATTCGTGAAGTTTGATTCCAGCGGAATCGACGCTCCAGGATGGCTCAGGATCGCGTTTGATGAGGGTGCCCGCTATCATTGACCCCTGAGTTTCGAGCAAGGGCCGATGATTGCGGCTCACTCGTTTTTGACGAGATAAACCGCACCATCGTGACGCAATAGAGCTTGTTGCAATTTCTCTTTTGGCAGGTCCTCTTCCTTGATGTCGGTAAGATTTACCGGGTCATCGACGCCCTCTACCGGGCAGTAAATTGAAAGTCTCTCTGGCTCGATCTTCGGGGCGACCCTCATACGGGTTGCCGTCAGGATCGTGCGTTTGAACCGCAATGATATAATGCAGCGTCAACCGACCCCGTTCATTGCCGATGGGGTCCCGCGTGAGCTTGGTTTGGTAGAAAACTTGTCCGCTCATTAGGGGCGCTTTTAATCCTCGTAAATCCGAAACAAGACTTGTTCGCTTCCTTTCCGGTCCTCGGCGGCTAACCAGCATTCCAAAAATCGCGTTAACGATTTGACCCGGTAACGCTTGGCTATTGCTTGGAGCGCGGCGCGATCCTCAGGCTTCAACTCAATGACCGTGACCCGGTGGGTTTCGGTTTGGCCAAAGTTATTGTA
>WNFI01696174.1_pt1 | contig 19450 bp, 19 predicted proteins | sample 5400471 | NCBI WGS metagenome assembly WNFI01 (sample SAMN13153348, study PRJNA577476) | soil metagenome | isolation source: 100 cm saprolite on Douglas fir-dominated hillslope | place: USA:California | collected 2013-09-17
GTGGAACGGGCTCAGCTCGGAGAGCCTCGCCAATGTCGAGAGCGCGATCTCCTCTGCGAGATGCTCTTCGATATGGGCAATGACCCGCTTTTGCTGCCAGACGGCGAGGCCGCCGCGGACGACCGGCCCCGGCGCTACTGGCGCGCGGTCGAGCCGCATGAGCTCGAGCGCCAGCACCATGCCGAGCGCATCGGCGTAGGCGCGGTCGGACTCCGGGCTCCAGGCTTGCGCCGCGAGCTTGAGGGCCGTGCTCCACAGGCTGCGATCGGAGAACGCCAATCTGGGCTGGAATCGCCTGCCGGTGAAGCCGAGCTCGGGATCCAGCGCCGGAGCATCCGGCTCGATGTAGAGATAGGTCACTCGCGCCAGGCCACGGGGCTTGTGCCAGCCGTGAAGCCGTCGTCCGGCGGGAACGAAGGTGAGGGTGTCGCTGAAGGCGCGCAGCGTCGATTTCGGCAGGCCTTCGACGAAGCTCTCGCCGTCATAGCGCTCGACCCGCTCGGAGGCGATCAGCAGATGGCGGCTGGAGCGGAACTCGTATTCGAAGGGCTCGTCGCGCAGCACCTCGACGCAATCGGCCTGGATGCCGCTCCAGCTTGCGAGCCGGCGGCGAACGATCGCGGCAGGCGCGATGGTAACGGTCGCGGGCGGAACGCCGCGCTTGGTGGAGTGAGTGCCGATCATCGAGGGGGTCTCAAACAACGGCAAAGGCCATGGCGCGCCCTGCCCTGGGCGTGGGGCCCTAGGCCCGGAGTGCCCGTCCTATATGGGAAAGAACGGCCCGGCGCACCGCGGAGACGCGCCGCCGCGACCTTATGCCACGGCTCCGGCCTCGGGCTTGGTCCCGGCATCGGCGGCCGATCACGGCCGATTATCCCAGGCGATCCAACCGGTTCCGCGATGGCCGAAATCGAAGAGCTGGGGGTGCAGGATCTCCGCCAGGATTTCCAGGCTCTCGACCAATCGCGGTCCCGGCCGGTTGAAGAAGGCGTTGCCATCGGCGATGGCGACGCGGCCCGCCCCGACCGCGGCAAGCGACGGCCATTCGGTGCGGCTCGCCAGGCTTGGAAGGTCTTGCGTGGAGCGGGCGATGTCGAAGCCGCAGGGCATCACCAGGATGCAGTCGGGATCGGCCGCAACCAGCCGCTCCCAGGCAAGCATGGGCGAGTGCCGATGGCGGCGATACGCTGCTTCAGGCGAAGCACGAGAGCGGCGCCGGCAGCGCTCGCATCCAAGGCGTCGGCGATCCGGGCGATGTCGGACCAGACGTCGTCCAGGGAGTCGGGCTTGAGCGAGACCAGGCGCGGCCGACCGCTCGTCCAGTCCGCCAGCGCCATCTCGACATCGGCGAGGCTAACGGCGCAGACCTCGCATTGATCTTGGGTCACGACCACCGTCGGCGCCAGGTCTTCGAGCCTGGTCCGATCCACCCGATAGACCGAGAGCGCATCGGCGAGGCTGGCGCGCACGCTGGCGTCGATCTCGGCGCTGGTGCCGGTGACGGCAAAGCGCGGCTCGGTCACCACCGGCAGGTTCAGGACCTCCGGCGGGAAGTCGCATTCATGGCTGCGGCCGACCAGATTCGGCCCATGGCCGAGCGCGGCGACGATCTCGGTCGCGCTGGCGATCAGCGAGACCACGCGCGGGCGCGCGGCAGCCGCGCTCATGCGGTGCGCGGCCTGGCGGCGATGCGCTTGCGCCAATGCTCGCCCAGCGAGACCGCGAGTCCGGCCGTCACCACCAAGGTGATTCCGATCCAGGTCCAGCGGTCAGGGAGCTGGCCGAAGACCGCATAGCCGAGAGAGCTGGCGGTCACCAGGCCGAAATAGGAGCAAGGGGCGAGCAGCGAGGCGGGCGCCAAATCAAGTGCGCGGATGACGAGGAAGTGGCCGCCCGCCGCCAACAGGCCGATGAGGACCATCAGGCCCGCATCGCCGGCGCCGGGCGTGACCCAGAGGGCCGGCATCAGCGCCGAGGTGACGAGGGCGCCGAGGGCCGCCACATAGGCAAGCGCCACCAGGGGCGGGACGCTGCCGGCGAGCCGGCGCGTCAGGATGAGATAGCCGGAGTTGACCGCGGTGGCGCCAAGGGCGATCAGGCCCGCCCAGTGAAAGGCGGAAAAGCCCGGACGGATGATGACGAGCGCGCCGATAAAGCCCAGCCCGACCGCGGCCCAGCGCGCCGGCCCGACGCGCTCGCCCAGAAGCCAGGGTGCGGCGGCGGCGACCATCAAGGGTTGGGTGAAGAACAAGGCCGACGCGTCGGCGAGCGGGAGCAGGGATAAGCTGGTGACGAAGAGCGCGGTCGAGGCCAGCAGCAAGGCGCCGCGCAGGAGCTGTGGCAGGACCGGTGCGGCAATCAACGCCGCCGGCCGATGGCGCCACAGCACCACCGGAACCAACACCGCCATGTGGAAGAAATAGCGCGCCCAGATGACCTCGGCCACGGGCAGGCGCTGGGTCAGGTGCTTGGCCACCGCATCCATGGTCGGCAACAGCACCAGCGCCCCCAGCATAAGCAGGATGCCGTTGAGGGCCTGCTGCGGGCTATGGGAAGGGGCCGGCGACGGCATGGCGGCGGGTCTCGGGCTCTCGGGTGCGGGACGCTCGCTGGCAGGCTAGCAGGGCCGGCCCCTGGAGGCGATGGCGCCGCCTTCGCATCGGAGTTGATCCGGCGCCGTGCCGGGGGGCGCATGTGTCTTGGCGGTCACGAGGCCGCGAGGGAGGTCTGTTCGGCACCGCCCCGCCATCCTATGTTCGAGGCATCGCAATGGGGACGGTGATGGCGGGCGAGAAGCTGATTCAGGCCAAGCAGAAATGGGCGCGCGAGGGGCGGCTCTTGACCGGCGAGAGCGCCAGCCCGGCCGCGCGCCGTCTGCCGCCGGGCCAGCATCTCGTCACGAACTGGCCCATTCTCGATCTCGGCACCCACCCCAACGTGCCGGCCAAGGAGTGGCAGCTCGCCGTCGGCGGGCTGGTCGAGCGGCCGCTGAAATGGGACTGGACCCAGCTCACGGCGCAGCCCGTGCATCGCTCGACCTCGGACATCCACTGCGTCACCGCCTGGTCGCGCTTCGACAATCACTGGCAGGGCGTGTCGGCACGGCACATTCTTTCCCTGGTCAGGCCGAAGCCCGAGGCCCGCTTCGTCATCTTCCGCAGCTATGACGGCTACGCGACCAATTTGCCGATCCAGGCCTTCGACGACGATGACGTGCTGTTGGCCACCACCTGGGAGGGGAAGCCGATCGCCCGCGAGCATGGCGGGCCGGTCCGCGTGGTGGTGCCGAAGCATTACTTCTGGAAAAGCGCCAAATGGGTGCGTCACATCTGGTTCGCGGCCAAGGACACGCCCGGCTTCTGGGAAGTGCGCGGCTATCACAATCTGGGCGATCCCTGGCGGGAGCAGCGCTATGGCTGACCACGAAGAGAAGAGGCGGGCATCATGGCCAAGATGGTCAAATTCGCGGGCATGCTGCTGGCAGCAGCCTCGATGAGCATCGCTCCGCCGAGTGCCGCCGGCTCCAGGGGCGGCTTTGGCTTCGAATTCACCGACATCGATGGCGGCAAGCTGCCTCTGGCGAAGTTCCAGGGGCATCCCTTGCTGGTGGTCAACACCGCGAGCCAATGCGGCTTCACCCCGCAATATGAAGGGCTGGAAGCGCTCTGGCGCAGCTATCGCGAGCGCGGACTCGTCGTCCTGGGCGTGCCGTCGAACGATTTCGGCGAGCAGGAGCCGGGCAGCACCGTGGAGATCAAGCAGTTCTGCGAGTTGAATTTCGCCGTCGATTTTCCGATGACGGAGAAATACCGCGTCAGCGGCCCGGATGCGCACCCCTTCTACAAATGGATCGAGGCGGAGCTGGGCGAGCCCTATACTCCGCGCTGGAACTTCTACAAATACCTGGTGGCGCCCGACGGCAGCCTGGTCGGGGCCTGGCCTTCGACGGTGACCCCGACTTCGGCGAAGATCACCGACGAAATCGAGAAGCTCTTGAAGAAATGAGGCCGACCATGGCGCGGCTCGTCGTCTTGATCATCGCAGCCCTCATCGTCGGGACCCTGCCCGCGGGCGCCATGATCCCCAATCAGCCTTCCGCGGCGAGCAAGGCCAATGCCGACTACATGCAGGCCGACGCGCTGGCGAAGAAGGAAAAGTTCGCCGATGCCATCCCGCTGTTGGTGAAGGTGCTGGCCGCCGACGACAAGAACGCCGACGCACACAGCCTCTTGGGCCATTGCCTGCGGATGACGGGGAAGCTCAAGGAATCGCTCGATCACTACATGACGGCGCTCAAGCTCGATCCCGAGCACAAGGCCGCGAACGAATATCTGGGCGAGCTCTATCTGACGATGGACGATTTGCCGAAGGCCGAGGAGCGCTTGGCCGTGCTCGACAAGGTCTGCGTGCTCGGCTGCGAGGCCTATGACGACCTCAAGGAAGCGATCGCCGCCTATAAGAAGAAAAAGGGCCTCTCGGGCTAGAAGCCTAGGCCGCGCCGCCGCCGAACTGCCGCCACTGCCGATCCGCCGCCTGTGGCGTGCCGGCGTCGGGGATCGCCGCGAAATAGCGCAGATGCGGGCCCAATATGGCGCGCGCCGCCGGACCCCAATCGGCCCCCTCGCTCTGGAGCGCCGCCTCGGCCGAATTGGGCAGGGGCGAGTCCCGAGACTCGCTCAGCGGCCAATCGATCATCCCGTCATCCATGACATACCCCCAATAGAGCCAGGCCCGACCCTAGGCCCGGCGGCGGCCGTCTCGCCATCAGACGAAAGTATGACGCATTAGAGAGACAGGCCGCCGCTGCCCGAGGTGTAGCGCTTGAGGCCGCGCTCGAAGACGATGAGCGCCAGCGCGGCATAGACGATCGCGGCACCGACGAGGAGCGCCGCCTTCTCGAGGCTCGCCTCGCGGATCGCTTCGACCGGCACCAGCCCGATGAAGGCAGCGGGAAACAGCGTGAGCAGCAGCAACCGCAGCATCGGGCCGAAGACATGCTGGGGATAGACCGCCGCCATGATGAACATGTTGAAGACGTCCTCCACCAGATGCACGGCATCGGGGAGCCAGAAGGCAGCCATGTTCGCCAGCGCCATGCTGGCCACCACGATGACACTGGCGCTGCGGGCGATGAGGATGAAGAGGGGAAGCTCCGCCGGCCCGCGTCCGGCGGCCACGAGCCACAGCACCACGGCGCTCGCCATGTCGCCGAGGCCGGCGGGCTGCGAACGGGCGAAGATCAGGCTCGGCAACGGATGGCGCGGTCGGCCGAGATGCACGTCGAGGCCGCCGCCGACGATGGCGCGCGCAATCTCGCGCACGCCGTCCGCCACCACCACGGTGAGCCCGATGGACCAGGCGGCAAACCCGTAAAGCAGCGCCACGTCGTCCAAGGTCCAGCCCTTCAAGCTGGAAAAGCGCCGGAAGAAGATGAGCCAGATCACGAAGAAGACGAGGTTGTTCGCGCACATGAGCGCGGCGGCGAGAAGCGCCGGCGGTCGCGGGGAGAGCCCGCTCTTGACGTTGAGGCGGAACAGCGTTCCCAGATAGCGAAGGAGCGAGAGCATGGCGCTTCAGGCTCCCTCGCGGGTGATGCGGCGGAGTGCCGCGCGCTCGAGGAGGGCGAGGCCGGCGGTCAGTGCCGCAAACCAGAACAGCTGGCGTGCGAGGATGGCTGCGAGGCCCTCGCCCTCGGTGAAGACCAGCGAGGCCGGCCAGTACAGCATGGCGGCAAACGGGCTTGCCTCGGCGACGGCGCCGAGCCCCGCCGGATAGATCGAGAGCGGCAGCAGGAGCCCGCCCAGCACGAAGAACAGCTTTTGCGCGACCCAGTAGATCGGCGCCGCCGTTCCCATCCAGACCGCCACGAGTCCGACGCCGAATTGCAGGATGAAGGCGAGCGCCATGGCGATGAGCGCGCTCAAGATGAGGCCGGGTGCGGCAGTGGGCGCGATTGGCACCTCGCCGGTCAACAGCAGCGTCGCGGCAAAGCCGAAGACGCCCAACACCGCCAGGCGAAAGCCGGTGGCGCCCGCCCATTCCGCCGCGACCGCGGCCGCATAGGGGAGCGGGCGTGCTGACAGCCAGGCGATGCGGCCGTGACGCGCATCGGCTTCGATGTCGCGATAGGGATAGGCGGTGGCGAACACGATCCACTCGGTGACCGCCACATACCAGAGCAGCCGCGTGGTGTCATAGGCGGACCCGGCGAGCTCGGCCAGAGGTGCGGCCTGCCAGATCGCCTGGAAGATCAGGAGCACGAGGCCGTAGAGCAGCAGCCGGCCGGTGAGGCCGACGCGCTCGAGGGTGGCGCGCCGCCAGCCCATGGCGGCGAGCGCCGTGACGGCGCGGAGCCAGTCGATCGAGCTCACGCCGGCACCTTTTCGCGCTCGCGCGCGCTGTCGCGGTAGATCGCCTTGATCACCTCCTCCAAGGGCGGATTCTCGATCATGAGGTCGCGAATGTTGAAGCGCTCGAGGGCGGCCACCACCACGCGCTCCACCGGCGTCACCGCCGTATCGACCGCCAAGGTCACCCGGTAGGGCTCGCTCGCCATCACCTCGACGCCGGCAAGCGCCAAGCGCGGCGTCTCCTCGGCCGTGGTCAAGGTCACCATGCGCCGGCCGAGAAAGTCGCGGCGCAGCTCCGCCAGGCTCACGTCCATGAGCAGCCTGCCATGGTCGATGACGATGGCGCGCTCGCAGATCTTCTCGATGTCGCCGGTGTCGTGCGAGGTGAGCAGCACGGTGGTGCCGTCCTCGCGCGCCAGCGCATTCAAATGGTCGCGCAGTGCCGCCTTGGCGGTCACATCGAGGCCGATGGTGGGCTCGTCCAGGAACAGGATTTCCGGCGCGTGCAGGAGCGAAGCCGCGATCTCGCAGCGCATGCGCTGGCCCAAGGAGAGCTCGGATGCCGGCCGGTCCATCAGCTCGGCTAGGGCGAAGCACTCGACGAGCCGCCGCTTGCGCCGGGCAAAGCCATCGCTGGCAAGCCCGTAGATGCGCGCCAGCAGCCAAAAGCTATCCGCGACCGGGAGCGATGGCCAGAGCTGCGAGCGCTGGCCGAAGACGATGCCGATCGATCGGGCGAGCCGGCGGCGCGCCTGCCACGGCACCAGCCCCGCCACCTCGGCATGGCCCGAGCTCGGCACCAGGATGCCCGTCAGCATCTTGAGCGTGGTTGACTTGCCGGCACCGTTCGGGCCGATGAAGGCAACCCGCTCGCCCCGCTCGATCGAAAAGCTGACGCCTGCCACCGCGGCAACCTCGCGCGAGCGCGGCCGATGGAACAGCCGGGCGAGAGACCTGATCCCGCCCGCCGGACTGGGGCGGGTGCGAAAGGTCTTGGCGAGCTTGTCGAGATAGAGCGCCGGCATGGCTCAGCCATCCTTGCCGCGGCCGGGATGGGCCTGGCGCACGCGCTCGGCGATGCCCCAGCGGCGCCGCAACTGGTCCCACAACGGGCGGGTCTTGACGTGGCTCGGCTGCGGCGTCCCGCGGTCGTCCGCAGAGACGCCGCCCAATGCCAGCGGCGAGTCCGCTTCGGCCAATTCCGAAAACCGCGCTTCGTCCCGGGCCATGACGTCTCCATTTCTAGCTGGAGCTCGGAAGCCGGGGCGCCAATGAAAAGGCCCCGTCCGAGTTCCGGCGGGGCCTTGGTGTCTCGGGTTACGACGCGAAGCTCAACGCGACATGACCTCCGACGGCCCACGACCGGTGTGGGTCCAGAGAATGCACATGACCTGTTGCTTCGAATCGTAACGCATGCAGGAACTTTACCCGATGTCAGGCGCGCTCGCAAAGAGTTTTGCCGGCTCAGCGCATCGAAACCGCGCGCATCGTGCATTCTTGCCACACCGGCCCGGTAGAATTCGGCTCGTTGCCGACCGTGCAAGCCCTCTTTAAGGTTCGCTCGAGACCTTGCCCTTGCCCCCAATCGCGCGCGGGAGGATTTGCATGATGAGACGCCGGACTTTTCTCCAGGCAAGCGCCGCCGCTCTGGCATTGCCGGCAATCGCTCGACCTGCGATCGTGCGGGCCGAGGCCAGCCGCGTCCTCCGCTTCGTTCCCGCCGCCGATTTGGCGGTGCTCGATCCGATCTGGACGACGGCTTCGCAGAGCACCGATCACGCCCATCTCGTCTACGACATGCTCTGGGGCATGGACCGGAACTACCGCCCGCAGCCGCAGATGCTGGAGGGCCACGCCGTCGAAGCCGGGGGCACGCTGTGGCGGCTCAAGCTCCGCGATGGTCTCAAATGGCACGATGGCGAGCGCGTTCTGGCGCGCGATTGCGCGGCCAGCATCCGCCGCTGGGCCAAGCGCGACGGCTTCGGCCAGGCGTTTCTCGCCGCCACCGACGACATCGCCGCCAAGGATGACCGGACCATCGAGATCCAGCTCAAGTATCCGTTTCCGGTGGCGGACGCCTTGGGCAAGTCCAGCGCCAATGTCTGCGTGATGATGCCGGAGCGGCTGGCGTCCGGCGATGCCTTCACCCAGGTGACGGACACGACCGGCAGCGGCCCCTATATCTACAAGGCCGATGAGCGCAATCCCGGCGCTCGCGTCGTCTATGCGCGCAACCCGAACTATGTGCCGCGCGCCGATGGCGAGGTCTCGGGTACCGCCGGGCCGAAGATCGCGCATTTCGACCGGGTCGCCACCATGCGCTTCAACCACCTGCAGCCGCCCTTCGACCGGCCGGAGATTCGCCGCGCCTTCTATCCCGCGATCGTGCAATCCGACTACATGATCGCGATGAATGGCGATGACCGCACGCGTTGGCAGGATGGCGTCGGCTACTTCTGTCCGGGCATGCCGATGGCGAACGACGCCGGCATGGCCGCCTTGACCGGCCCGCGCAGCTTGGATGACGCCAAGCGCGCGCTGGAGAAGGCCGGCTACAAGGGCGAGCAGGTGGTGTTGATGGGGCCGGCCGACGTGCCCTACGCCAAGGTGTTCGCCGACGTCACCGCCGCACTCTATCGCCAGCTTGGCCTAAACCTCGACTATCAGATCGTGGACTGGGGCACTCTGGTGCAGCGCCGGAGCAAGACCGATGCCTTGGACAAGGGCGGCTGGAGCGTCTTCCAGACGAATTGGCCGGGTGCCGATCAGGCGAACCCGGCGGTGCATGGGTTCCTGCGCGGCAATGGCAAGGGTGGGGCGCCGGGATGGCCCACCAGCCCGCGGATCGAAGCCTTGCGCGATGAGTGGCTGCGCACCGACGATCTCGCCAAGCAGAAGAAGATCGCCGCCGATATGCAGCTGATCGCCTTCGAGGAGGTGCCCTACATCCCGGTTGGCCAGATGATCCAGCCGACCGCGCATCGCCGCGATCTCGCAGGCCTGGTTCAGCGCGCAACCGTGTTCTGGAACATCAAACGGGCGTGAACGGCGCTACGTCACCTCCGCCGTCGACAGCCAGTAGCCGTCGCATTTGAGCCAGCAGCTGTCGTCCGGCACCTCGGGCGGGCGGCGCAGCGAGCGGATGGCGGAGAAGTCCGAGCTCTCGAGCGCGCCCTTGAGCCGCTTGGCGGACTTTGCGTCGCGGCCGCCGACGCAGGGAAAGATCCCGACCCGGCTGGCGACGCGAACCGCATAGCGCCAGCCGCGGCGCTCGATCATGAGGAAGGCGCCCCAGCCGCCGCGCGGGCCGACGCCGCGCGGCCATGGCCCCTCGTCCAAGGTGAGCGGCACCAGCAGGCGGCCGGTCTCCTCGAGCGCATCCAGCCAGGGAAGCGCGATGTCGGTGACGCCAGCGTTGACCACGATCGCATCGGCCGGCTCGGGCTCATAGGTGAATCCATTGGCGACGACGACATGCGCCTGCTTCCACTTGGCGAGATTGGCCCGCGAGCGCGCAGCCAGCTCGGGATCGACCTCGATCGCGGTCACGCGGCCGCGGCGGCCGACGATCTCGCTCATGATCGCGCTGTAATAGCCGGTGCCGGCGCCGACATGCACCACATGCTGGCCGCGGACGAGCCCGAGCTGATCGAAGAGATAGGCCCAGAGCGCCGGCTCGCCATTGTTGAGACGCCTGGCTTCGTCGATCGGCACCAGCACATTGTGGTAGAGGCGCCTGGGATCGGCGTCCGGCGTGGTGAAGCCGCGGTCCGGCCGCAACGCCGGCAGCAGCGTCCACGGCCCGGGCCCGAGAAAGCGCTCGCGCGGCACCGTGGCGAAGGCGTCGATGACGAGCGATGACTGCGCGCCGGCGCAGTGGCGCAGCTCCTCGGCATAGAGCCGCCGCGCTTGGCGAAGCGTGATCGTCGTCCGCTCTGGCGCCTGGGTGCGGCGCCGCGTGGGCTTGCCCGATTCAGAGTGCAATGCGCTCGATCTCCTCTTGATTGATGTCCGGCTTCGAGCGGTCGTAGACCACGATCGAGCGCGCCGAGGCGTGGGCCGCAATCGCGCGGGCGCCGGCCAGCGTTCCGCCGCCGGCGAAATAGGCGGCGATGCCCGTGGCGCGAAAGCTGTGGCAGCCGATCCTGGCCCTGATGCCCGCCGCCACCGCGCGCCGGCGGATCATCCTGTAGGCATCGACCCGGCTGAGCGCGCGCCCGCCCGGCGTGGCACTGCGCCCGCGCAGCGAGGAAAACAGCAAGGACGCCCCCTCGGCCGCGCCGTCGAGCCCAGCCAGGTAAGCATCGAGATAGGCCGCCAGCTTTGGATGCGCCGGCAGCTCATGGCGGCGTCCGCCTTTCTCGTGCAGCCGAAGCCAGCGCCGCTTGCCGACCCAAAAGTAGTCCTCGACCCGCATGGCGAGCACGGCGCCGATGCGGGCGCAGCCATAGACCAGGAGGCCGATCAAGGCGCGGTCGCGAAGACCGATGATGGTTCCGCCGTCGATCGATCCGATGAGGCGCTCGGCCTCGGCGCCGGCGAGGGACGGTGCCGCGGTCGGTGCTTTCCGTGCCGGCACGCGCAAGGAGGTGGTCGGGTCGTATTTGAGCCTCTTGCCGGCTACTAGCCAGCCGAACAACTGCCGCAGCGCCGCCACGTGCTGCCTCTGCGTGGCCGGCGTCACCCTGCGGCCGAGCTCCTCGACATACGCCTCGACGGTGTGAGGCATGATCCTGAGCGCGTCCTCGATCTGAGAATCGGCGCACCAGGCGAAGAAGCGGCGCAGCGCCACCGCATAGGCCGCCCGCGTGTTGTCGTTGCCGAGCTCGGCGGCGAACGCCTCGATCACGGATTGGCCGAACCGGTTCTCCGCCCCGGGCCCGGCGGCAAGCCTGGGTAGCCTCGCGAGGCCGGCAGCCGGCGGCGCGCCGATGGCGAGGTTCGTCTGCAATTCCGCCGGAGGCTCGAAGGGCTTTTTCATCGCGGGATTAACGTAACATAAAATATTGTTATGTTGCATAATACTTTGCGCCTCTCTCGCTCCGGGGACGGCTGCGCCCATGCCTGCCCTCGCGGCTGTGAGCGGATTAACAATTGGTTTAGCTTTTAAATTGCAGATGGATGCTTCCTGCCGCCGCGCTCATGGGCCGATGCTGGAGGCGGGCCGTGAAGAGGGGATGGCAAGGGCGGTGGCGAGCCAAGGGAACGATGGGCGATGGGTGGTCCAGCTAGGATCCTAGAGGGCTCGGCCACCGGTCGGACCGCCCGCGCGGCGGTGCTCGCCTTGACGGCGCTGATCGCCGCCATGGCGGCGATCTTCTATGGCGCGACGATGTGGACGGGCTATCGCGACGCAATCGACGCGGCGATGCGCTCGACCGCGAACCTCGCGGTGATTCTGGACGAGCACGCGCAGAGGACGGTCCGCGTCGTCGAGGTGACGCTGGACGGGCTCGCCGACCTGATTGGCCGCGTGCAGGTTGCCGGCGAAGCCGATGCAGAGCGGATCCGGGCGGTGCTGAGCCAGCGCAAGGCTCGAACCGGCGAGCTCCTGAACCTGTTCTTCATCGATGCGAGCGGCAAGTCGGTGGCCGACGCGCTGGGAATTCGCGGCAACACCGATCTGAGCGACCGCCCCTACTTCATTCAGCACCGCGACCAGGCCAGCCAAGCGGTGCTCATCTCCGAGCCCGCAGTCAGCGTCAACGGCCTCGGGCGCTTCGTCGTCATGACGCGCCGGCTGTCCGCGGCCGACGGGCGATTTGCGGGCGTGATCGGCGCCTCGGTTGCGGCCGACTATCTGCAGTCCTTCTACCGGACGATCGATGTCGGGCCGAACGGCGCCATCATCCTGCGCATGCGCTCAGGCGCGATCGTGGCGCGACAGCCGGCGAGCGAACCCGTGCTCAGCGGCGAGGCGAGTGCGGACCCGCATGTGGCCGAGGCGGTTGCCGCCGGGCAGCGCGCCGGGACGATCGACTATGTCAGCAGCGATGACGGCATCAGGCGCATCACCAGCTTTCGCGCCGTCGCGGGCTCGCCCCTCATCGTGTCGGTGGGGCGGGGGCGGGACGATGCGCTGGCCGAGTGGCGGACCGAGCTCATGGGCTATGGCCTGGGCACGCTCGCCTTCATCGCTGCCGCCGCGGCCTTCTCTTGGTATCTGTTGCGCCAAATGGCAGGGCGCGAGGCGGCGGACGCTGCCAAGCGGGCGACCGAGCGCGCCGCCGAAGCGGCGGTCCGGCGGTCGGAGGCGGAGGAGCGGCGGACCCGCGAACGCCTGCAGACCATCCTCGAGCGCATGCCGTTCGGCTGCGCCCTCGCCGACGCCGAGTTCCGCACTACCTACTGGAACCCTTCGGCCGAGCGAATCTTCGGCTACCGCTTCGAGGAAGTGAAGATGCGCGATCTGGCGGAGCTGATCGTGCCCGACATGCACATGCCCACGCTCGAGGCCCGGCGCGCTCGCCTCAGAGCCGGCGACATGACGGTCATCAACAACACGCCGCACCTGACCAAGGACAAGCGCAAGATCATCTGCGAGAGCCACAACACGCCGTTGTTCGGTCCCGACGGGTCCTTTCAGGGCATCATCGCCATGTACCAGGACGTGACTGAGCGGCTCAACACCGAGGATGCCTTGCGGCAATCCTCGAAGATGGACGCGATCGGCCAGTTGACCGGCGGCGTGGCGCATGATTTCAACAATCTGCTGACGGTCATCATCGGCAACGCCGAGAGCATCGAGGACCCGGCGGCGAAAATGGCCGAGATGAAGCAGCTTGCCGCTACCGTGCGGACGGCCGGCGAGCGCGGCGCCGCCCTGACCCATCGTCTGCTCGCTTTCGCGCGCCGCCAGCCGCTCGATCCCACACTGGTCGACCTGAACGCGCTGGTCCGCGGCATGGAGACGATCATTCGCCGCACCATCGGCGAGGACATCGACGTCGAGCTGGCGCTCGCCCGCGACGTGATGCCGGCCTTTGTCGACGCCTCCCAGGTCGAGAGTGCCATCCTCAACCTCGCCGTCAATTCCCGGCACGCCATGGCCGAGGGTGGACGGCTCACCATCGAGACCGGCAATGCCGAGCTCGACGAGGACTATGCGCGGCGCGAGAGCGAGGTCGAGCCCGGTCGCTATGTCATGCTGGCGGTCACCGACACCGGTCAGGGGATGTCGGAGGAGGTGGCGCGGCGGGCCTTCGAGCCGTTCTTCACCACCAAGGGGCCGGGCAGGGGCAGCGGCCTCGGCCTACAGCGAGCTCGGCCACGGCACCACGGCGAAGCTGTACCTGCCGCAGGCGGCAGCACTTCGCCCGGCGGAAGCCAGCCCCGACGATGCCGCGCAGCGCCGCGGCGGCGGTGAGACCATCCTCGTGGTCGAGGACGACGACATGGTGCGCCGCTATGTGGTGGTCCAGTTGAAGAACCTCGGCTACGACGTGCTCGAGGCCGGCGACGGCCCCGACGCGCTGACCTTGCTGGGTCGCACCGAGAAGATCGATTTGCTGTTCACCGACGTGATCCTGCCCAAGGGCCTGCGCGGTCCCGATCTGGCGGCGCGCGTGCGCCAGCTCCGCCCATCGATTCGCGTGCTCTACACCTCGGGCTACACCGAGAACGCCATCATCCATCAGGGGCGGCTGGATCCGGGCGTGCATCTCCTGACCAAGCCGTTCCGCAAGGGCGACCTGGCGCGGAAGATCAGAGACGTCTTGGACGAGACGGTTTCGCCCTGAGGAGGGCGCCCACCCGCCGCGCCCGATCCTGTTCGCGTCCGTGCTATCATCTCCGGCGTTCCTCAAGAGCACGCGCGTGCCCGCCCGTTTGATCGAGGGAGCGGAGCATGGCCCGATCGGTACCGCTGGTCCTGGCGCTGGCCGCGTTGCTCTTGGACGCGGACGCCCGCTCTGCGCTCGCGCAGTTGGCTCTTCCCGACGATCTGGCACTCATCCAGCCGGCGGCGGACGTGCCGGCGGAAGCGGCTGCCTTCGCCGGCGCCTGGGGCGACGGCGCCTGGGACGGGTCCTTTCCCCACGCGCTCGTGGTCGAACGCATCGAGGCGGATGGCAGCGCTCAGATCGTGCTCGCCGGGGGTGCCGGCGATCAGCCGGCGCTCGAGCCCGGATGGCGTCGCTGGCCGGCGCGGATCGCAAAGGGGCGGCTCAGCGTCGTCGCCGACGGTGCCGTCAGCGAGTATGAGCTCGCCCAAGACGGCACGCTGCTTGGCCGCCGCACCCTCATCGATGGCTGGCGGTCCTACGTGCACCTCATGCGCGTCGCCGCCGCCCGGCCGGCGGAGATCGCCGTGCGGCTCCTCGAGCCCGCACCGCGGCTTTGGCAGGAGCTGCGCATTCCGGTCACCTCGGCCGTAGGCACCGTTTCAGGCAAGACCTTCCTCCTGCAGACGACGCTCTATCCCTCGCCGATGCCGGGGCGGCGGCCGCTGGTCATCCTCAATCACGGAACGCAGGAGGCGGGAACCCGGCACGCGCGCCGCTTCGAAGAGCAGGCGCGAGTCTTCCTGGCGCTCGGCTATTCGGTGGCGGCCCCGATGCGCAAGGGCCATGCCGAATCCGAGGGGCCGCTCCTGGAAGCCTCGGTGTTGCCGGAGGAGGTGCAGCTCGGCTCCGCCTTGGAGGATTTGGACGCGGTCGTCGGCTATCTCGCCAACGCGCCCGCCGTCGATCCGCAGCGAATCATCCTGGCCGGGCAGGACCGCGGCGGATTCCTCGCCATCGCCTATGCCAGCCGCCATCCGTCCAGAATCGCGGCCGTCGTCAACTTTTCCGGCCTGTGGCGCTCCGAGCATCTGAACGACGGCTTCAACATGGACGAGTTCCGCAAGGCCGGCCGCACCATGAGCGTGCCGTCGCTCTGGCTTTATGCGGACAACGACGCCCGCTACCCCTTGAAGGCGGTGCGGACGGATTTTGCCGCCTTCCGCGCTGCCGGCGGCGCCGGCCGCCTCGTCGAGATGCATGGCATCGCCGGCGACGGCCATGCGCTCTTCACCTGGGTCGAATCCTGGCGCGAGCTGGTAAGCGAGGAGCTGAAGCGCGTCATCGCCATGCTGTAGCCGGCGGCGAGCCCGGCCCTCGCCTGCACCGTCCGATGGCGACCGGCGCGGGTCCATCCTCCGTATGATGGCGCTTCTCTATTGTTGCATTGCAGAATGGAGACACGCGCCCTCTTGGCCTGGCGCGTTTGAAGGCACGATGCTGCCTTGATAGGCAGAAATGTTGGATTTATTGCTCTTAGCGCAATCGTGAAGTGTCGGCGCTTGCATGCCGTTCCGAACCTGGCATGCTGCGTTGCACCCAAGAGCCGCCGTCGAGGAGCTGGTCATGCGTGGACGATCGATCAGGTGGATGCTTTGCCTCGTCTTCGCTGGGCTCGCGTGCCTTGGCTGGTATGCCTCGCGCGAGCAGGCGAGGGCTGCCGCGCAGCCGGCGGCGCCGAAATCCGCGCCGGCCGCCGTGGTGGCGGCGGTGGCGACGGAAAGCGACGTGCCCATCTACGTTTCCGGTCTCGGTGCCGCCCAGGCCTTCAACACGGTCACGATCAAGGCCCGGGTCGACGGCCAGCTCGAGAAGGTCGCCTTCAGCGAAGGCCAGGAGGTGAAGGCCGGCGACGTCATCGCCCAGATCGACCCGCGACCGTTTCAAGCAGCGCTCGCCCAGGCTGAGGCGACGAAAGCACGCGACCAGGCGCAGCTCGCCAACGCCAAGCAAAACCTCGATCGCTTCTCCAACCTGTTGCAGCGCGACTACGCGACCAAGCAGAGCGTCGACAACCAGGCGACCCTGGTGGCGCAGCTCGAAGCAGCCCTCCGCGGCGATCAGGCGGCGATCGACAATGCCAAGGTGCAGCTCGGCTACACCACCATCACCGCGCCGATCTCCGGCAGGACCGGCATGCGGCTCGTCGATCAGGGCAACATGGTGCGCGCCAACGACGCGAACGGCCTCGTCGTCATTGCGCAGATTCACCCGATTTCCGTCGTCTTCACCCTGCCACAGGACGCGCTCCCCGACCTCACTCAAGCGATGGCCGGAGCGAAGCCGAAGGTGCTGGTGTTCAAGCGCGACGACGTGACCTTGTTGGGCGAGGGCGAGCTGGCGCTCGTCGACAACCAGATCGACCAGTCGACCGGGACGATCCGACTGAAGGCGACCTTCGCCAACGCCAATGACGCGCTGTGGCCGGGAGAGTTCGTCAATGCGCGGCTCCTGCTCAGCGTCAGGCGGGGTGCGGTGACGGTTCCCTCGCAAGTCGTCCAGCGCGGACCCAAGGGACTCTACGCCTATGTGATCAAGGCGGATTCCACCGTCGAGCAGCGCCCGATCGAGGTCGGCCCGATCCCCGCTCCTGGCCCGCTCAATGCGGCGCTGCCGGCGAAACCCGCATCGTGAGCAGCCCCGCGCGATGAGCCTCTCGACTCCCTTCATCAAGCGGCCGATCGCCACCTCGCTCCTGATGCTCGGCATCGTGCTCGCCGGCACTGCCGTCTATCCGCTCCTGCCGGTGGCGCCGTTGCCGCAGGTGGACTTTCCGACGATCAACGTCAACGCCAGCCTGCCGGGCGCCAGCCCGGAGACCATGGCCTCCTCGGTGGCCGCACCCTTGGAACGGCAATTCGCGCTCATCTCCGGCGTCACCCAGCTAACGTCGACGAGCGCGCTCGGCGTCGCCTCGATTTCGGTGCAGTTCGACCTCGCGCGCAACATCGACGCCGCCGCGCAGGACATCCAGGCCGGAATCAATGCGGCCGCGGGCCAACTGCCGAGGAACCTGCCAACCCCTCCCACCTATCGCAAGGTCAATCCCGCCGACTCTCCGATCCTTATCATGGCGGTGCAGTCCGACAGCTATCCCTTGACCGTAGTCGACGACTTTGCCGACACCATCCTCGCCCAGCAGCTGAGCCAGATCCCGGGCGTGGCGCAGATCGCGATCACCGGCGAGCAGAAGCCCGCGGTGCGCATCCAGATCGATCCGGCGAAGATCGCCTCGCTCGGCATGAGCCTCGAGGAGGTGCGCCAAGTGGTCGCCACCGCCACCGTCGATGCGCCCAAGGGCAGCTTCGACGGCGCGGCGCAGAGCTTCACCATCTACAACAACGACCAATTGCTGAAGGCGGAGGAGTACAACGATCTGGTCGTCGCCTATCGCAACGGCTCGCCCGTGCGCATCCGCGACATCGGCGCCGCGGTCGACGGCCCGGAGAACGCCCGCATGGCGTCCTGGCAGAACGGGCGCCGCGGCATCCAGCTCATCGTCTTCAAGCAGCCCGGCGCCAATGTCATCGAGACGGTGGCGCGGGTCCGCGCGGCGCTGCCGCGCCTGCAGAGCGCCATCCCGCCGGGCATCGAGGTCTCGGTCCTGACCGATCGGACGCAGACGATCCGCGCCTCGGTCGACGATGTGCAATTCACCATGGTGCTGACCATCGCTCTGGTGGTGATGGTCATCTTCCTCTTTCTGAGGAACGCCTGGGCGACGGTGATCTCCAGCATCACCGTGCCGATGTCGCTCCTGGGCGCGCTTGCGGTCATGTACCTCATCGGCTACAGCCTCGACAATCTGTCGCTGATGGCGCTCACCATCGCCGTCGGCTTCGTCGTCGACGATGCGATCGTCATGCTCGAGAACATCTACCGGCACGTCGAGAACGGAATGCCGCCGATGCAGGCAGCGCTCAAGGGTGCGGGCGAGATCGGCTTCACCATCGTCTCGATCAGCTTCTCGCTCATCGCCGTGTTCATTCCGGTCTTGTTCATGGGCGGGATCGTCGGGCGGCTGCTGCGCGAATTCGCGGTCACGGTCACGGTGACGATCGTGATCTCGGCCATCGTCTCCCTTACCTTGACGCCGATGATGTGCTCGCGCTTCCTCAAGAACCACTCCAAGAGCCGGCATGGCCGCCTCTTCCTCGCCGCCGAGGCGTTCTTCGACGGCCTGCTCGGCCTCTACGATGCGAGCCTCAAATGGGTGCTGAAGCGCCAGCGCCTGACCTTGGGCGTGCTGATCGCCACCATCGCGGCGACCGGCTACCTCTACGTCAGCATTCCCAAAGGCTTCTTTCCCCAGCAGGACACCGGCTTCATCCTCGGCATCTCCGAGGCCGCCCAGGACATTTCCTTCAGCGCCATGGTCGCCCGCCAGCTGGCCTTGGCCGAGGTTGTCGCCAAGGACCCGGGCCCAGGACATCAATGTCGGCGGCCGGCTGGCGCGCTCGCAGTACCAGTACACCCTGCAGGACGCGAATCTGAGCGAGCTCAACGACTGGGCGCCGCGCATGCTGGAGACGCTGCGCTCCCTGCCCGAGCTGCAGGACGTGGCGAGCGACCAGCAGGCGAGCGCCTCCACCGTGTCGATGACCATCGACCGCAGCACGGCGGCGCGGTTCGGCATCCAGCCGCAGCTCATCGACGACACCCTCTATGATGCCTTCGGGCAGCGGCAGGTGGCGCAGTACTTCACCCAGCTCTCGCAATACCACGTCGTGCTCGAGGTCGATCCGCGCTTCCAAGCCGATCCGGCCGCGCTGGAGAAGATCTATGTGAAGTCGCCGATCAACGGCCAGCAGATCCCGCTGTCGGCCTTCGTCAAGCTCGACACCAACAAGACCAACTATCTCTCGATCAGCCACCAAGGGCAGTTTCCCGCGGTCACTTTGTCGTTCAATCTCAGTCCCGGAACCGCGCTCGGCCAGGCGATCGAGGCGATCCGCGGGGCCGAGCGCCAGATCGGCAAGCCGGCGACCGTCATCGGCACGTTCCAAGGCACCGCGCAGGCGTTCCAGGACTCGCTGCGCACGCAGCCCTATCTGATCGCCGCCGCCATCGTCGTCGTCTACATCATCCTGGGCGTGCTCTACGAGAGCTACATCCACCCGCTCACCATCCTCTCGACCTTGCCTTCGGCCGGCGTGGGTGCGCTCCTGATCCTGATGGCGTTCGGCTACGATTTGAGCGTGATCGCGCTCATCGGCATTCTGCTCTTGATCGGCATCGTCAAGAAGAACGCGATCATGATGATCGACTTCGCGCTCGATGCCGAGCGCCAGCGCGGGCTGAGCCCGGAGGAGTCGATCT
>WNFI01357600.1_pt1 | contig 19441 bp, 26 predicted proteins | sample 5400471 | NCBI WGS metagenome assembly WNFI01 (sample SAMN13153348, study PRJNA577476) | soil metagenome | isolation source: 100 cm saprolite on Douglas fir-dominated hillslope | place: USA:California | collected 2013-09-17
TCAATCGAGTGTTCAAGCACGACCGCGGTCCCGTCATCCAACGGGTGAGCGAATGCCGCGTGCGGTTGAATCCAAGGAATGGTGAAGGGAAGAGAACCAAAGAAAGGGCTTGCAGCCCCCAGGGGGTATGTCGAAGAGCCCAGATCGTGAAGAAAACCAGGCTGTGTGACCTCAGCGGTTGAACAGCCACCACCAATCTGCCCATTACGTTCTAGTACGGTCGTCCTCACGCCCGATGCTGCAAGGACAATTGCGGCTGAGAGTCCGTTTGGTCCTGAGCCGATTATTGTTGCCGTAGACATACCCCCCGCTTTCTATAATCCAACCGAAAACCGAGTGTATAAGCTCTGCTGTGAGATACGCGTGTGATCCGAACCTGCCCGAAAAACAATCTGAAAGCTGCTAACAAGCGTGCGATGCGGCTTCTTCGATCAGAGAATCATGCGTCTTCTTCCGAACAGGAGGGCATCGATCGACCACGCACCAGGCCCGAGCATAGCGAGCGCAACGCCCACTGCCGCCAGCAGGATTAGGGCCCAAGGATCGCCGGTTCGAGAAAATGCGGTCCAAACTGCGACACCAGCCATCATGCCGCCCGCAATCGGTGTCCACAGACCGGCGCAAAGGAGGAGGGCCAGAGCGCCCTCAATCACCGCCATCGACGACCGACTTAAACTCAAAGCGTTTCCGCCAAAGTGGAAAGCGGTAATTGCCGCGGTCACCCGGAGGCACAAAAGTCCCATCCCAGGCCATCCGCTGGATCTCCGGCGGCGCGATGTTCGGAAATTGTGCGACAGGCAAATTAAGAATGGTAAGTGAACCGACCAGCACCAGGACAATCGAAATCACGATCGCCACGATAGGCCGATTGATGAAAAACTGTGACATGACATCACCTGCTCATCGCTTCCGAGGTGAATGGTTTCGGATTGACCCGTACGCCGGTGCGCACCTTCTGAACTCCTTCGGCAACCACCCGATCACCCGCATTGAGTCCACTTACGATCACCCAACGCCGATCGACCTGGGGCCCCACCGTCACCGGCCGGATGGTCACTTTGTTGTCGGCGTCGAGGACTGCCACTTGATAACCACCCTGGAGTTCAGAAACGGCACGTTGAAGAACCAGCAGGGCTCGCTCCTCTGTCCGGATTACCGCACGAACTTTGGCGTAGCCACCGGGCTTCAGAATATTGTTGGGATGGGGGAAAAGCGCAGCGAGCCGAATTGCGCCCGTGGTCTCATTTATCTGTCGGTCGGAAAAATAGAAAGTCCCCTCGTGTGCGTAGGTTGAACCATCTGCCAGAATCAGCTGAAGGCGCAATTTCTTGTCGGCCTCCCAGCGACTGGTCTCCGTGGGGAAGCGTTTGCGCCATTCAAGATATTGAGGCTCGCTGACGGTGAAATATGCTTTGATCGGATCCACAGTAGAAACCGACGTGACCACACCGCTGCCCGGACTAACCAAAGCGCCCACCTGGAGCTGCGCCTGGCCAGCTACGCCATCAATCGGCGAAACCAAACGAGTAAATTCAAGGTTGATCTTCGCTGTTTCGACGGACGCCTCGTAGGTCTTAATTTGGGCTTTTGCCGTTTCGATCGTTGCCAGTGCAGCGAGATTGTTTTGGACGGCGTTGTCGAGATCTTCCTGGCTGGCTGCCTGCTCCTTCACGAGCGGCGTATAGCGTTCCACGTCGAGTTCTTTGCGGCGTTGCACCGCCTGTGCGTTGGCCAGCATCGCTTTCGCCTGAGCCAACTGCCCTTGAGCCTGGTCGAGCGCTGCCTGAAAAGGACGCGGATCAATCTGAAACAAGAGCTGGCCCTGTTTGACGAACCTGCCCTCTTGATATCCCTGCTTGAGGAGATATCCGGTAACCTGTGCCCTGACGTCAGCGTTGACCAGCCCATCCAGGGTTCCGATCCATTCCCCATAAATCGGCACATCTTCCTGCTGAACTTGCAATACCTCGACATCCGTCAAAGCGACGGGTTGCGATCCCAACGCATGTTTGTACGGATGAACGGCTCCAATGATCAGTCCTATTATGAGCAAGAGAAATAATCCCCCACCGAACAGATAACGTTTGGGTAGCATCCTCCAATTGATCTGCATGACGTCACACCCGGAAACACATGACTGGCCTCGCCACTTCCTCCTGGGAGGTTTCGTTCGCATTCTGGGCAGCCGGTTGCAAACCGTAGGCAACATGCAAATCTGGTGGAGTGCTTGCTCCTTGGGAGTTCGCTCTAACCGGCTGCAGGGCAGCAAAGATGATCGCTGCTATTGCGAAGATTAATTTCCGCTGGATCTTCATATCGTTCTCCATTTGATTCGTGGACTAGCCTTCCTCAGATCCAAAAGTGCGTCGACCAGCGGCTCACGGTTGGTACCCGTCCTTCTGCCACTCGGCGAATAATGTGAGTTGGGCTGCCGTCCAACAAGGTCCGCCAGGCGGCATGGTAGGCGGCTCACCATCGTGCGGCGAAAGTGTCGCGAGCACCAGATTGGCGTTGTCCGGATTCGACATGTAGGTGTAGTTGTCCAGCTCAACACCGAAGGGCCTCATGTGCGAAATGTCGATAGCCCGAAATAAAGGTTTGATATCGGTTGAGAAGGAAACCTGCGGCATACGTCCTCCTTTCGCTACTGAAAATGAGATACCGGCCAACCGCGCTAGAGAAATGCTGCGATCGGCCGGTCGGCAGAGTGCAAGTGCACGAGCAAGGTGTTAAGCGGCAACCATCGGAAGGGCCGCTTGCTCCGTACTCGAAGTGATTGTGCCGTTGAGACCCATCGGGAAGAAGCCTCCTTGCTTCACACCTGCCTTCCCTCCAAAGGCAAGATGAAGTACCTGTCCAGCCGTCCTCGTTGCGATCAGCCCATCGCTGACTTTGATCGAGAGAATCTGCCTCAGCTCGCCGCTAGGTGGAGGAACTAGGTCTACAGCGTCCAAAGCCGTCGTTGATATCTTCAATCGTGCAATTTGCGTTCGTATCGTCGCGGCATGCTCCGCCTCAGCCCCCAGAAGGCATGCGGCCGCTGTAATGATGTCCGGAGTCTTAAGCAAACCGGCAGCGCCTGAATATGCCGTGACGCTGATGTCCTCCAGGATGCGGGCTGCTCGAAGGAACTCACTTAGATTATCGAAGCCGAAACCAAGAGCACCCAGATCGATGTTGGGCATAGCAACTGCAGACGAGCCTAATGCGCCACGAAGCAGGACTACGTGGGCGCGTTCATCAGCACCGATCTGCGCCGCAAGGTCGTAAATCGAGGCTTCGTCCTCGGGAAAGTTGACCTTCTTGCCGCCGACTGTAGTGCCGCCGGTCTTCGGATTTGATCCATCGGCGCGGCCTTTGGTTCCGACGCCGAAGCTTGTGATGGACTTGCCGGTGGTAGCGTAAGTGTAAAACTCAGCTTCCAGATATTCCAGGTTGAGTGCAAAGTTCAAAATGTCGAGCTCGTCAATTTTATTTTCAGCCATTGTCGGTTCTCCAATATTAGGTTGGTCGTTTCAGTTGATTGATGTGGCGGGGGTGATCCTTCACCGCCGCGTCTACGCCGATTGAAAGTCCGTGCTTCGCTGTAGCCGTTGCAATGGGATTGCCATATACGCAATTCCGATGGGGGCACGCCGCAGCCTAAACGAGAGACGCCGGAACCCTGGGACAGGTCAAATTCCACAGATCTAACTCGCGATGGAGATCAAGTGCTGTGGTCTGGGGCAGTTCGTCGTGACAGTACAATGACACAAAGACGTGTCCTCGCCACATAGTGCCTTCGGAAGAAGCCCACGACCGGTGGCTCGGGCGCAGGCGGCCCTGAGGCTCCAAACCGCAATGAGCTCCCACCGCTACACTGTGCCGGGAGGACAAGGCCAGGTTCCGCGGATCTGCATTCGTCTCGCCTTATTGCAGTTAAGAGCTCACAAGTCATCGGAGACGGCCCAGCGTGCGGTATCCGAGGTCGGCACGAAGATAGGCAAACTCCTTTCCAAAACGGAGACACACTTCGTAGGTCCTGCCCGAAATCGTGAAAGTGGCTCGACCCAGTAGGGGAATGTCACTTGCGCCTATAAAAATGTCTTTCTGATGTTGGCCCAGAGCGTGCAATCGAACTGAAGTGAGATGCAAGGGACACAGGAACTTCACAACCTTGGCCAGAGCCGCTGGCTCGACAACACTACTCGAGCACGATAGTTCGACCAGTACGTTGATTCGTCGTTATCGGAAGTTTAAGGAGACCGTGTGAGAACAGTAGGCTTTGATACATCTCTTTACATTCTGTCTCCGATCATCGGGTTCGTTTCAGACGAAACTATTCGGGTGGAACGGCGTCCTGACGGCGGAGCCGTTCCACGCTGGTCGCTTGGGAGTGCGAAAATGCGCGGGTCTTTTATCTCTGATCTTGCTGTGTTCGGTGGGCGTGTCGGTCTGCGATGCCCAGCGGTCGCCTGCTGACAGCCAGAACATGACTACCGAAATGCAAAGCATGCCGGGCATGGATCACGACATGCAGAATATGCCCGGGATGGATATGGGTCACACCTCGATGAGTTGGCGCCCCTCACGGCATGAGGGATCAGGGACGGCGTGGGAGCCGGCGTCCGCGCCATTGCCGGTGTGGATGTGGTCGCTCGGCGGATGGCAGTTCATGATGCATGGCGTGATCTTCATCGACTACAACCAGCAGGGAGGTCCGCGCGGCGTTGGAAAAGCTCAGTCGGTGAACAACGTGATGTTTATGGAGCAGCACAAGCTGGGTCCCGGAACATTGCTTCTGAAACAGATGTACTCGGCTGAGTCTTTAACTTCGCCGCATCCGGGATTCCCCGAGCTGTTCCAGACGGGCGAAACCTACCACGGCCAGCCGCTGGTCGATCACCAGCATCCGCATAATGTATTTGCGGAGTTGTCGGCGAATTATACCGTTAATCTCACGGAAGGCCTGTCGTGGTATGTGTATGGCGGCCCATCGGCGGAACCTGCGCTAGGGCCAGTGAGCCACATTCACCGAACATCAGCTTCCGAGTTGCCTTTGACTCCCCTTGGCCATCACCTGCAGGACTCGACGCACATCAGCTTCGGTGTGATCACGACGGGCTTCGTTTTCGATCACCTCAAATTAGAAGGTTCCGCGTTCAATGGGCGTGAGCCTAACGAGGAGCGCTGGAGCATTCAGGTCAATCCACTGGATTCGTGGTCGGTGCGCGGCAGTATTGCACCGACGCGAAATTGGACCGCGCAGTACAGCTATGGATTGCTGGTGCATCCGGAAGCATTGGAACCCGGCAATGAGCGGCGCCAGATCGCCTCGATCGCCTACAACCGTCCACTGGCGCGAGGAAACTGGGCGACGACAGTTGTGTGGGGACGCAAGCGCAAGGAACTCACCAATACGGTGCTCAATAGTTATTTAGCGGAATCAACATTGAATTTCCGCGAGCGAAATTACTTCTTTACGCGGCTCGAACTAGTGGATAAAGATGAGCTGTTCCCCGAGGCAGCTACACACCCTGCGTATCGCATTGGCGCCTACACATTTGGTGGCACGCGGGACCTGCTGTATCGCCGGCTGTGGCGGCTGGGATTAGGAGCGGATGTCACGTTTTACTCCAAGCCTGCCGCACTCAACGCTGCTTATGGAGACAATCCGGTGTCGTTTCAAATCTTCTTGCGAGTGCGGCCGGGTCGCAACGACACACATTCGCACTGAATAGTGTGGGCCAGAAGGAAACCGTAGTTAGTATTTCCGCGGCCGAGCAATCAGCAGGTGGGGTCTCTTCTGCCCCGCGATTCGTATTTGCTATGAGGGCGTGTACGACTGCGCTCTGGATATCCAGCGCGATCGAATCGAAAGATCGCGATTTCAATCGACCTGGTGGCACCGTCAATCGTCTTGATCAATGGACTTAAGCCGTCGTCGGGTTGAAGGATGACCTTCACGTTTGCTGTCGGTTCGATACGCACCTTTCGTTCTGACTCAAGCCATTGCACATGGCGGACCAAATACGCACGAGTGTGAGTGTTGGCCAAAAACTCGGCACGGAATGTAAGGACATTACGACAGATCGCAATGACAGAATCGCGAGTTGCGGCGGGATTGATCCAATCAGCTGTCGAATGCATGGCGGTGTGACATCAGGATGCCTTCTTGGCGCGAAGTGTTCGCGTCAGTGCAATTGAAAGTCAGTGGTCCCTTCCTCCTAATTGTTCTATTCCCGCCAGTTGAGCGAAGTTGCTACGCGCAATTCTAGAGCGGTGCCCCCGAAATCACTTTGGCCAGCGGCATGCATTCCAGTAAAGAGACACATTACCGAGGAGACAATTCCTATGAAACAGACATGGCACGGCCGTTCCGCATTTCGCATCGAGGCGGGCGAGGCCACGATTTTGATCGATCCGTTTCTGTCCGATAACCCGTCCAGGGACAACGGATGGAGCGGCTGCCTTACAAGCAAGAACTCGACACAGGGAGGCGACCGATGAAGGCGATTGTGGTGACGGATCAGGCTGCGGGAATGGCTGGGGTGAAGCTGATGGAGCGGCCCGAGCCGCAGGCGGCGATAAACGACGTCGTTGTTCAGATTCATGCGTCGGGATTCACTGGGGATGAGCTGTCGTGGCCCTCGACCTGGACGGATCGCGTCGGCCGTGACCGGACGCCTTCGATCCCCGGACACGAACTGGCCGGAGTGGTCACCGCCCTCGGCTATGGCACGACGGGGCTGTCGATTGGACAGCGGGTGTTCGGCCTCACGGATTGGTATCGCGACGGCACGCTGGCGGAGTATGTAGCCGTCGAAGCACGCAACCTCGTGGCGCTGCCGGGTGACGTTGACTTCACCGTGGGCGCGGCCCTCGTAATGCCAGGCCTGACCGCGTGGCAGGGGCTGTTCGAGCACGGCCGCCTTCGTGCCGGGCAGAGCGTCCTTGTGCACGGTGCGGCCGGCGTAGTCGGTTCGATGGCGACCCAGCTCGCACGTGAGGCCGGCGCGTACGTCATCGGCACCGGGCGCGCCGCCGGCCGTCAGACGGCTCTCGACTTCGGCGTACAGGAGTTCGTCGACCTCGATAACGACGCCCTAGAAGATGTAGGCGGGGTCGATCTGGTTTTCGATGTCCTGGGCGGCGACATCGCGAAGCGGTCTGCGGGCGTGATTCGCGCCGGAGGAACGCTGGTGACCGTCACCGGCCCGACCGAGGCGCGGCCCGCTGACGGCCGGACTATCGATTTCGTCGTCGTTCCCGATCGCGAGCAATTGAGTGAGGTCGTCCAACGGGTCCGGAATGGTCGGCTGCGGACAAACATCGGCAAGGTGGCTGCCCTCGACGATGCCGTCGCCGCCTTCAACCCGACCGAACGGATCAAGGGAAAGACGATCATCCGCGGATCGGAGAGAGTGACAAGAAGATTAGCTGCTTAGAGCCATAGCCGCTGTCGTTTCGTGCATCCCCGGGGACTCGGGGATTGCCTAACGCCCACGAAGGTGCAGGCTGGACATCTTCTATCGCGAAGCGGGTCCCGGAGATGCTCCGACCGTTCTGCTCTTGCACGGCTTTCCGTCGTCTTCTCATATGTTCCGCAATCTGATTCCCATGCTTGCGGATACATATCATGTCGTCGCCCCAGACTTCCCTGGATATGGCGAAAGCTCAGCACCGTCGGTCAACGATTTCGACTATTCCTTCGAGAGGTTAGCGGCTGTGACTGAAACATTCACCGAAAAGCTGAATCTTTCTTCCTATGCGCTGTTCCTGTCGGATATCGGTGCATCGGTTGGCTTCCGGTTAGCCGTCATGCATCCCGAACGCGTGACTGCGATGATCGTCCAAAACGGCGGCGCCCATGTGGAAGCCATAAATAAGGAGTTCCTGTCAGAGGGATTACTTAACTTTTGGGAAGATCGGAGCGAAAAGAATACTCAAGTTCTACTCGACTGGCTTCTGACGATTGAAGGAACCAAGTGGCACTATCTGCATGGCGCCAGCGATCCGTCGAAGATCAGTCCTGACAATTGGGTGATCGACCAGGCTTATCAGGACCGACCGGGGAACAAGGAAATCCAACTTTCAATCTTCTACAACGCAAAAAAGGATCTGGATGTCTTCGCCGACTGGCAGGAGTATTTCCGTAAACAACAGCCCCCCATGCTGATCACTTGGGGCAAAAATGATGGAATCTTTACGGTGGAGGGTGCTGAACTCTACAAAAGGGATATCCCAAGCGCAGAGCTCCATCTTCTCGACACGGGCCATTTCGCGTTGGAAGAGGAAGTGGATCGGATTGGGTCGTTGATGCATGAGTTTCTCGACCGAACAATAATCGAGAAATAGACATTGGCGTTGCCAAGAGAATCTCTTTTTGATTTTGGTCCTCTCCATCGGATACGCAATGGAAGGACCCGGAATGAAAGTTAGACGTTAGACGAAGTCGGACCTTACGGTTATCGCAGCATATCACCGAAAGGACAGAAGCGATGCATAACACGAAGAAGCTCATCCTGTCTGTATTTACCTTTACCTTCGGATTTGCCACGGCAGCGCATGCCCAGCAAGTGAATACGCTCTTTACGAAACAGCTTCCGGAGGCACCGGGTAAAGAGATTGAAGTCATTACTGTCAATTACGCCCCAGGGGCCGTCGACGCGATCCACCGGCATGATGCGCACGCGGTTGTCTATGTTCTCGACGGGGAAGTTGAGATGCAAGTTCGCGGAGGTATGCTTCAGCGGCTTGGTCCCGGGCAGGTATTTTACGAATCACCTGAAGACGTTCATACCGTAAGCCGTAACACGAGTAAGACGAAACCAGCGAAGTTCGTCGTATTTTTTATCAAAAATGAAGGAGCACCGATTCTCACTCCCATTCACTAGCTTCGGACGCGAGCATTGAATTTCTCCGATGAAATCATTTCGCCTAAAGCAATATTCCTTACGTGGAGGCACGAACTAACTTTGACAAGGGTTGCCACGGTTTCCGTTCCAATCGTGGCAGAGACATGCGCACGCAGAGGAGCTGGGTTTTCGCGATTTCTCCAGCTTGTCCCTGGTGAAGGAGAATCGCAGACAACTGGGAAACCCTGCGTGTTGCATTTCTTTTATAGAGGTCAGGTTAACATGGCGAGTCTTTGCAACGGACGAACGAAGCGAAAGTGGGATGCAATGCTAAATCTTGAATCTGGCGATCGAATTGACCTGTTCTACGAGGATTCCCCGGAAGCGACAATTCGCGCGACCGTTAACCGTTTGTTGAGCGATCGGGACGAAGGAATGGGTCTTGTATGAATTCAAAAACCGCGGAACTCACTGAGAATGAGTCAGAGATTGTCCGTCTGTTCGCCCGGTTTGCGCTAGGAGCTTCCTTTCTATCCGCTGTGGCTGATCGTTTTGGCTTGTGGGGGCCAAATGGAGCAAAGAACGTATCCTGGGGAAATTTCGCTCATTTCGTGGAGTACACGGGCGCGGTGACGTCTCTTTTCCCCAGTTCATTGACGGTGTCCTTTGCATGGGCAGCTACCGTCGCGGAGACACTCTTTGGGATATTGCTTATCGCGGGCTTCAAAATGCGAATGGCTTCCGTCCTCTCCGGTCTTCTCCTTTTGTCATTTGCTATAGGCATGGCCACAGGTCTTGGCATCAAGACGCCATTCGACTATTCGGTCTTCTCGGCAGCCGCTGCAGCATTCTTACTGGCGTTCTGGGAGCCTGACAGATTCACGTTGGACAAGCTTTTGAGTCGATCACGAACCTAAGCGGGCACAAGGCCGCATACAACACTGAGTTCCGGTGGCGGGAGTTCCACGACTAATACACCGAGTTCCACGGAGTGAAGCAATGGCAAAGATGACAATGGAGTTTACAGACGAACCGAACCTGCAGTTAAAGCGTCGAGCTCTCGGCCCCGAAAGGCGTTGCGATCAGGTACTGAACAGAAGCGCCGAGTCAAAAACCGGTGGTATTCGGGAGACTCAGGATATGTTGGAGTTCTACGCTCTCCAGAAGATCAAGCGCCTTCTTGAACATAGCGCTTCGCGGTAGCGAGGCCCATACCGTGTGGATCCTCCAGTAATCACCGCAATTTTTCTCCGCAAATTTCTTCGACATAACCAACTCCTTGTGTGGGCGGCCCGAGTTGATGGCCTCAGCGTTCGTCCCCGTTCTGCCAGCTCAAGCTCTTTGCACGCATACCTCCAGTTCTCGGTGCTGGGGTTGTGGGCAGAAAAGAAGGCAAACGCTTGCTCCCTTACATTCCAATCTGTCGTAAAGTGGTATTCAACGTCAGCGCGATGACATGCTTCACCTGATCGGCACCAACTGCATGGGCCAGTTTCGGTCTCTGCTCCGATAGCCACCGGTCGTAACTCGTTGGAGTTTGTTTGAAATCGTCTCTTCTCCATCCACGCTCCACTGTGAGTACCGATTGGACAGAAAATGCTTCCGATACCAGTGATGCCGCTGCGAAGGAGCATGTCCGCGCGGCGAGAGAGGGGCCCGCCTATCACGTTGCCAAATCCATTATTCGAGTGAAGCCGGGTACAACCTTGCTGAGACTGTGTGACGAGCGTATGATTCTTCAAGATTTCCTTTCTCTGGGGTTGATTCGATTTTTGGCCTGAATCTTGGACAAGGTTCGCTCCTGCAGTGGGCCGATTCGGGAGTTTGATGTGACTGTCCGCGAGCAGCCAACGGCGAGCATGCTAATAGATCGACGGCTTGCATGCGGGCTTTGTGTAGCGCTAGCTCTGGCTGTCATTACGATTTTCATTCTTCCCTCAACGCAAGGGCCCTATTCCGTCGTACGTGGCCCCGCCACCGTATTTCAGGCAGCTCGAGCCGCCCCGTGCGCGCGCTGTAGTGGTGCAAGGGCCATTGTGCCCCGTTTCCGCCTTTCCAATTTTGCCTTTTCTTGTCATGTCATCCATAACCGTTGCGAACACAGAGTCCACGCTGGGAGCGCGAGAACGTGACACAGTCCTCCGCTGTTGATCCCCACGTGAGCCGATCTCATGAGTCCTCGAAAGCGCCCTTCGTCCGCGTAAGGGGTTCGGTTCAAGCGTTCTGCAAATGAAATGCATAATTCTCGTTTAACGCCGACATGGGCCCGGAGAACCTCAAATGAGTTCTCATCGGTACATCATGGAGTAGAACATGACCAACTCACCCAACTCGAAGAGTGACACACTATTGGAGACTTCGATTCCAGAAGCAGCTTCTTTACAGTCGATCCTGTGCACGGAGGAGTTGCAGCGCCGCCCATCGCGTCCACCCGAGTATGAAAAGGAGAACCGCGCACTCGTGAAACTAGCGAGCACCTTGGCCGATTCGCCGGGCACGATCTTTCAGACATTAGCCGAAACGATCCTGGATATTACCCAGTGCGACTCCGCTGGCCTTAGCCTCCTGACGCGGGATGGGAAAACGCCGGACGCTTGCGGCGAAAGGTTCTATTGGCCGGCTATCGCTGGTATTTGGAATCCGCACGTCGGAGGTGGGACCCCTCGCAACTTCGGGCCCTGCGGGGACGTGCTTGATCAAAATCGTACTCTGTTATTCAGACATTTCGAGCGGCGCTACCCCTATCTGATACCCGTCATTCCAGCAGCCGAAGAATGCCTGCTAGTCCCGTTTTACGTCGCTGGCGAGGCGGTTGGAACCATTTGGGCGATCATGCACAGTGATCGCCGCAGGTTCGACGCAGAAGATGACCGGGTCATGGCCTCTCTTGGGAAATTTGCCTCTTCCGCGTATCAAGCTCGGATGCACATAGAGGACCTCAAAATCCAGGTCGCTGAGCGCGAAAAGACGGAAGCAGCGGTACGCGAGCTGGCAAACGGGTTAGAAACGCAAGTTCGAGTTCGGACTCAAGCCTTGGAACGTAGCACCCGAGATTTGTTGGATACCAACGAAGCGCTAGAAAGGGAAATCGCCGAGCGCAAGACAGCCAAGGAGGCGCTTCAGGTTCGCGAGCTTAGTCTCCGTTTGTTAGTCGACAGCATTCCGGCACCCGTTGCGGTCATGGCGCCATCTGGGGAAGTCGAAACCGTCAACAAACCGAATCTTGAGTACTTCGGCAAGACGTTAGAGGATTTGAGAAAGTGGGGTACCAGCGATGCCGTTCATCCAGATGACCTTCCACACGCAGTCGAGATATGGATGGAGGCAATCCAGACCGGCCAGCCCTACGACGTTAAGCAGCGCTTGCGACGCTTCGATGGTGTCTACCGTTGGTTCGGCGTACACGGGTTTCCCTTGCGAGATCCTGATGGACGCATTCTGAACTGGTGCGTCTTACTCACTGACATCGACGATCGGGAACGGGCTGAACAAGCTCTGCGTGTCGTTGTCGAGACGGCCACTGACGCCGTCGTTAGTGCGGACGAGAGCGGTGCGATTCAATTTGCCAATCCTGCTACCACGAGAGTCTTTGGTTATGACCCGGCTGAATTGATTGGAAAACCTTTGACGGTCTTAATGCCGGAGTTCATGCGGAAACTGCACGAGAATGGGTTCAGACGATACCTGGCTACCGGCCAGCGGCATATCAACTGGCAAGGTACCGAGTTTACTGGCCTTCGCAAGAATGGGCAGGAGTTTCAGTTGGAAGTCTCGTTCGGAGAACTGACCACGAACGGGCGCCGCGTATTTACTGGCTTTATCCGCGATATCACTGAAAGAAAGCAGGCCGAGCAAGCATTCCGGCTTCTCGTAGTGGGCACAGCGGCGACCACGGGCAGCGACTTCTTCCAGAGTCTGGTGCAGCACATGGCCAAGGCACTGCGCGCACGCTATGCCTTTGTCACCACTTGTGATGACCAGAAGCATGCCCGCACGCTGGCCTTCTGGAAGGGCGACGGCTTTGGGGAGGATTTCGATTTTGACATCGCCGATACGCCGTGCGAACGGGTGCTTCATGGCGAGGTTTGCCATTACCGGCAGGCACTGCAGGGTCTGTTCCCTCGCGATAAGCTCCTGGCGGATTGGCAAGCAGAAAGCTACCTCGGCGTTCCTATGCTCGACCGCAGCAATCGCGTCATCGGCCACCTAGCAATTCTGGACGACAAGCCGATGGAGGCCGACTCGCGCGCCATCGACGTGCTTAAGATCTTCGCTTCCCGCGCCGCCGCCGAATTGAACCGGCAGAAGGCCGAAGACGAGCTGCAGGCAGCGCTGCAAGAGCGCGAGAGAATGCGGGAAGAACTGGCCCATCTCGCACATCTGAACCGAGTGAGCACCATGGGAGAACTGACAGCCTCTCTCGCCCACGAAATCAAGCAGCCGATTACAGCAGCTGTAACTGACGCTCAGGCCTGCCTGCGATGGCTTGATCGCGACCAACCCGCTGTGGTAAAGGCTCGCGAGGCAGCTTCCAGGCTCATCGGAGACGCGAAGCGTGCATCTGACATCATCAGTCGGGTCGGTTCGCTATTCAAAAAGGACATTGGGCACCGAGAGTTGGTTGACGTAAATGACGTCATCCAAGAGATGATCATGCTTCTGCGCAGCGAGGCGGCGCGCTACTCGGTCACGATCGCTTGTCAGTTGTCCGATGGGCTTCCCAAAATCACAGCCGACCGCATTCAATTGCAGCAGGTTCTCATGAATCTCATGATCAATGGCATCGAAGCCATGAAAGACTCGGGCAAAAGTGGTGAGCTCAGCATCAAGTCACAGGACGATGGGAATCGTCAGGTGATGGTATCGGTCCATGATAATGGCACGGGGCTTCCGCCAGAGCAGGTAGATCAAATCTTCAATGCATTCTTCACCACTAAACCTCAGGGCACCGGTTTGGGACTGGCGATTAGCCGATCGATCGTCGAATCCCATGGAGGCCGCTTGTGGGCCACCTGCGACAACCGGCCGGGTGCGACATTTTACTTCACCTTACCCATTGAAGCGACTGCGCACCAGGCTGCATAACCGAGGGACTTGGTAAACGGTGCTGACGACACCGAATCTGATTACCCTGTTAGTTGGTACTCCCTGTCCTCGTTGGCTGCGAGCTCGTTTGGGTCGTCTTTGGGAAGCGGCCGCGATATCCCCAGCCTCTTTATTATGGCAACTAAAGTGGTCCGCTTCAGTCCCAGCCGCACAGCGGCGCCGTGGGGTCCTCCGACAACCCAGCGTGTCGCCCGCAATGCCTGCAAGATCAAGGCTCGTTGGGAATCGAAGTACGTCCTGGGTGCAGGAGGTACCGTTACGGGATTCGTGTCCGACAGCGGCAAAGGATTCCCAAGCACCCCGTCGTCCGACCGAATCACGGCCCGTTCGATCAAGTTCTGAAGTTCGCGCACGTTCCCGGGCCAAGAGTACGAGGTGAACGCCTCCAGAGTCTCTTTCGGCACATGATCGATCCGTTTGCCCATGCGCCGGGCGAAAATCTCGACAAAATGCAAGACCAACTGAGGAATATCTTGACGGCGTTCCCGCAGCGGCGGCAGTACGACCGGATACACGTTTATTCGGTAGTAGAGGTCACTGCGAAACTCTTTCCGCCTGACCATCTCGGTTAAATCGCGATGCGTCGCCGCAATCAGACGGACGTTGATGCGATGTGTTTTGCCGCTTCCCAGGCGCTCGAACTCTTGCTCCTGCAGCACCCGCAGCAGCTTCGGCTGTAGCGCCAACGGAATGTCTCCGATTTCATCGAGGAATAGGGTCCCGGTATGAGCCATTTCAAAGCGGCCGATTTTCTGGCTGAGAGCTCCGGTGAAGGCGCCCTTCTCGTGACCAAACAGTTCGCTTTCTAATAGTTCAAAGGGAATGGCCGCGCAATTCAGCTTCACGAACGGACGTCCGCAGCGTGCGCTCAGATGATGAATGGCACTGGCGATTAACTCCTTGCCAGTTCCCGTTTCGCCAAGAACTAGGACGGTGGAATCGGTCGGTGCTACGCGTTCCACCTCAGCGAGCACTAATTCCAGTGGAAGGCTATTTCCTATAATGTGGTCAAACTCAGGGTGACCCCGCTCGCTTGCCCGATCTTTGTTGAAGCCTTCCACGGACTACCCCACAGAGATGCTTCCCGTGAAACGAGAAGCTCAGCTATCGAGTGCCACCCGCACACCCTCGAGTAGTACTTCGTCATCAAAAGGTTTGGTCAGAAACTTTACTGCTCCTGCCCTTAAAGCTTGCATCCGCATCTTTTCGTCACCTTGCGCAGTAATGAAGATTATGGGAATTCTGTAATGCTCCTGTTTTAGCCTTGTTTGGAGTTCCAAACCTGACATTCCCGGCATACGGATGTCCGTGATCAGACACGCAGTATGCTCTCGTTCGCCGGAGTTCAGGAATTCCTCCGCCGATGCGAACTCCAAGCTCCGGAAGCCAGCCGACTCCATCAGGTCGTGAAGTGAATCCCGGACCTGCTCGTCATCGTCAACGATCGCCACCACGTTCCTCTTCTCCTCTTTGGCCACACTGGCAAGAAAATAATCCAACGCAAAAGAAGGCGCAATCACACCTTGGTATTAATGTAAGACGGGATGACGTTGCCAGAGATTGAGCCGACATCGCTATCGCGTGCGGAAAAGCAGGAGCTTCTCCGCCATTCTGACAAGCTCGGCAAGAGATCGAGCCCCCATCTTGTGCATGACCTGGCCGCGGTGAATCTTAACGGTTACTTCGCTGATCCCGAGTTCGGAAGCAATCTGCTTATTGAGCATTCCCGAAACCACAAGTCCCATCACTTCATGCTCGCGCGGACTCAGGACTTCATAGCGTTTTCGTAAAGCAGCAAGCTCCGCTTGCTCGAGCCGACGTGCGGAGTCGTGAACTAGAGCTCGCTGAACGGCCTCCAGCAGTTCCTGATCTTCGAATGGCTTAGTCAGAAATTCCAGCGCGCCTGACTTCATTGCTCTCACCGTCATCGGTATATTGCCATGCGCAGTGACGAAAATGATGGGAATCTCGAGGCCTGTGTTCCTCAGCTGCTGTTGAAAATCCAGGCCACTGATTCCAGGAAGGCTCACATCTAGTATCAGGCAACTGGGACCTTGCCAAGGCGTCCTCTTTAGAAACTGTTCCGCCGTCTCGAAGCATTCGGATCGTAAGCCTGCCGATCCCAACAAGTCCTGTATCGAGGCGCGTATGTCGGCATCGTCATCGACGACAAAGACCGTGGGAGTATCCGCAGACACCATTTCAAGCTCAATTGTAAACGCCCTGACTCCGCTGGACTGCGGAGAGTTCGAATCGTCGGCCTTATCGGTTTTGTTCTGCTACGAGTCCAAGCGCGCTGCTCGGCAACAATCAAGAGCTAAATTCGGCGCGGGAAAATCCACAGTGTGTAAGCGCGCGAGAGAGTTCCGATAATCTCGCTGATTAAATTTGCAGCGACATTACAATGGCGGGCACCGTGCAGAAACAGAGCATTTGAAGTCTTTATGTTCGGTTTCTTTCCAATGCGGCAAGAAGTGCAGCCAGACAATGGCGTTAATTCCCGACAACGAGTGACAGTGGTGCGTCACGATCTTGACAAAGCTGGCATCGGGGTGACGGCTGGCACGGTCTCACTTCTCGACATTCACCCTTTGTTGCAATGTCGCAACTGTCAATGCATTCGACGCGCAACCTTTCCTCGGTAGTTTGAGATCCCGGAATGCGAAGATTGGCTGATGGCACCTCGATTGCTCCTGAGGTGGCGTCCGATCGAAATGCTGGATCGCATCCCGGTTGATGTGCGGGGGAATGAATCATGACGAAAATCGAAATTGTCTGGCGGAATCCGGAACCTGTGAAACAGACTCAGAGAAAGCAGAGTCTCGAGGAAAGCAGCGACCACGCGTTGTACGCCGTGCAGGAATTTGTAGAAAACGGATGTCTCAGTTACTGGACAACGATCTGCGATTTCGAAGTTCTGGCCGGCGGCCGCGCCGCCTGATCCGGGCATGCGGCGCAATAGAGCAAGTCCGAGCCCCTGTGGTGACAGCTATTCTCATCTACTACTCAGTGAACGCTGCGCCCGAATAATCCAGGCAACCCCCGGCTTCCGTTTAGTTCTTCAATCATGAAGTGATTCGCAGGGCGCATCTAAATCGTACTGAACTATACAGACTGCTACTAAGAAGAAGGGCAACAAGATGACCAAGGCCAAACGGACCGCCAATAAAAAGGTAAGAGAGAAACACACCCCCCACAAACCAACTTCCAAGAAGGCGTCAAAGAGGGAGAGAAAGAACACCCGAGCGAGGAAGACGACTGCAAGCATCAGGAATCGGCCAATATCGAAACGGGCACCCGGGCAAGGAGAGGCTCCAGTATTTGCAGAGGAAACGGCGAGAGCACATTCTGGCGAACTATCAGGCGACTTGCAGGGACTGCCCGAGATCGAACATCTCGATTCAGAGAACCTCCATGAATTGCTAGAAGAGGGGAACGCATTCGAGGCCAACGTGCTGGCCGGTGTTCAAGATGCAGAGGACAACGAGGGGAAGGAGATCCACACACACGAGGTGCCGGAGGACGACGTGCCCGGTGAATATGTGGATGAGGAGTGACGCCGGATCGATGATCTGACTCATTGCTTCCTCATGTCCACACGTAATGAGATTGCCAGCGACCGACATCCGGCCGGGATGCCCCGCACCAAACGCCAAGTGAAGGGTGCTATGTCGACACTGTTTCTTTAGAAATCCGAGGCATCACCGCATTTTTTGATCGTTCTATCTCGATGCTCAAAATACCTGACGCCGGCACCTCAAGGAACACTCGCTGGTGAACATTTACGGGACGAAGGGAGTATGTGGTCGCAGACTACGCACCAACGCTCCGATCCAAGAACCCCGCTTGTATTAGTGGCTTCAGCTCAGCGTCTTGCTGTGCCGCTCTGTGCGCACTGTTCCTTTGAGCCGTGACATCTTATGCTGAATACCTGCTCAAGTCATCCGCGGCAGGTTTACCGTCAAGATAGTCGCAAGTATGCGAGCTCATTTTCGATCTCCTGTGGGGCCAAAGCGCTCAGTTCTGATCCGATCACGATGGTTACCTGAAGCAATGAGGAGGCTAGATGCACTTTCGACAAACGATGTAGGGCCACAGACGTAGCAAGTTGGAGCGAGGTTCGCGCGCCAGGTTGCCTTCGCGATTAGAGCAGCATCGATTCGGCGGGGAGGGCGCGGCCAGTCCTTTGGAGCGACTTGTGTGTACGCGTAGGTAATGATCACAGAGCGGTCTCGGTCTGAGAGCGACTGCAGTTCACGCCCGTAGAAAACCGCTCCTGGTTCGCGTACGGAGTATAACAATCGGAACAGCGCACTGTTTCCCGACGCAGCACGCGAGCGAATCATAGCCATGAGCGGCACAATGCCGGAACCTCCTGCCATCAGTTGGATCGGCTCGGTCTGGTCAGAGCGCCACACGAACCAGCCCCCGATCGGACCGCGCAACTCCAGACGATCGCCGACTATGACTTCTTCTGTGAGATAGGGCGAGACCTCGCCGTTCGGCAGACGGTCGACGGTGATGTCAATGTGTCTTTCGAAGTTTGGCGAAGAGGCAATCGAGTAGGATCGGACGGCAGCGTATCCATCGGGAGCCGTCAAACGTACATCAACATGCTGGCCGGCGAGGTGGCCCGGCCAATCGGGAACTTTAAGAGTGATCGTCCGGGCGGTTGCTGTTTCGTCGTGCAGTGCAACAACCGTTCCAGTTCGCCACATCACTCGCCCGAGTATCGCTGTTCCTGCCATGGGTCCCCGTACATGTGATAGCCAAGGCTTTCCCAAAAGCCTGGTCTGTCGCGGGGCATTAGCGTCATGCCCCTAACCCATTTGGCACTCTTCCATAAGTAAAGACGGGGGACAAGCAGCCGCGCAGGACCGCCGTGTTCGGGGGCAAGATCTGCCCCGTCAAATTTGAATGCGACCCACGCCTGCTTGTTCATCAGATCCTTGAGTGGGAGGTTCGTCGTGTAGTCGCCGTACGAACGCATCATTGCATAGGCAGAATCGGTTTTCACGCCTGCGAGTAGCACATCCAACGAAACGCCTTCCCAGAATGTGCCGAGTTTCGACCATCGTGTAACGCAATGCAGATCAACCCTGATGTTCTCGGTAGGCAACTCACGAAACGATTTCCAGTCCCATCGCCGTAAAACGGCAGTGCCGTCGTCGACCTTGAATTCCCACTGGTCGAGCGCCACGTGCGGCGTCGGTCCTGCGGACAAAACGGGAAAGTCAGAAGTAAGGTACTGCCCCGGCGGCAGCTTTACATCTGCCGCGCTGGGCCGGCCGACAAAGCCTCGCGAGCAGATGGCCATCTGAGCGCTCCTTAGCGAGTGAAATGTCGCGCCGGCGTTTTGACAGCACGACGATGCCCAACAGGCGGAACGAATATCAAACGCTGAACATGGTACTCGTCTCACGGGGTCTCGTGGCGCAGTACGAGATCATTTGGGAACGTGAATTCGTGACATCCTAGCGCCACTGAGACATCTTCTC
>WNFI01121736.1_pt1 | contig 19440 bp, 22 predicted proteins | sample 5400471 | NCBI WGS metagenome assembly WNFI01 (sample SAMN13153348, study PRJNA577476) | soil metagenome | isolation source: 100 cm saprolite on Douglas fir-dominated hillslope | place: USA:California | collected 2013-09-17
TTTGCCGACGAGCACGACATTGGCGGCCTTGACCATCGCGTCAGCCGCCTCGATCGCGCCGATGAGTCCCCGCGTTTCGACCATTCCAAGAGCATCCACGCGCAAACGCTAACATATTGCTGTACCTGCCACAACTGCTGTACCATCCCGCACGATTTGCATGCGTAAACCACTCACGCTCTATACCGCCATCTTCTTCACCTGCGCCGCGCTCGCCGCCAGCTGCAAGGGCAAACAGGAAACCGAACCCGCTGTGGCGACGCCATCCCTGACCTTCAGCAAGGATCGGGTCCCCATCGACAGTGCCGTCACGCTGACCTACAAGTTCGTCGTCGCGCCGAATGCGTCCTTCGGCGAGGATTACTGGGTCTTCGTGCACGTCCTGGATACCGAGGGGGAGCAGATGTGGACCGACGATCACCAGCCGCCGGTTCCGACCAGACAGTGGAAGCCGGGGCAGACCGTCGAGTACAAGCGGACGATCTTCGTCCCAAACTATCCGTATATCGGCCAGGCGGCGGTGCGGCTGGGTATGTACGACCCGGCCTCGGGGAAGCGCCTGGTGCTCAATGCGCCGGAAGCGTCGCGGCGCGAGTACGTCGTGGCGAAGGTCCAGATCCTTGCTTCGTCCGAGAACATCTTCCTGATGTATAAGGACGGCTGGCATCCGGCGGAGAACGACGTCAAGAATCCACAGAACGAGTGGAAATGGACCAAGAAGACCGCCACGCTGTCCTTCAAGAACCCGAAGAAAGACTCCACGCTCTATCTGCAGTACGACGCGCGGCCTGACCTGTTCACGCCGCCGCAGCAGGTGTCCCTCAAGATCGGCGAGCAGCAGGTCGGCCAGTTCGCCGCCGACGCGAAGTCCTCCAGACTCCTGACCTTCCCCCTAACCGCCGCCCAACTGGGGATGTCGGACCTCGTGGATCTGGTCATTGATGTGGACCGGACGTTCAAACCGGGAGGAACTGATCCCCGCGAACTCGGGATCCGGGTTTTTCACGGGTACATCGAGCCGAAGTAGCCGGTTCCGGTCCCACCTCAACTGTAGCGATTCTGGACACGGGCCCAACCAAATGGTAGGATCCTTCGTCCCAATGAACGTGCCCAAAACGGTTCGGCTGGCTATTGCCGCGTGTGTACTCGTCGCGGCGGGCTCATCAGTTGCCTCTGCTGAGATTGTGTTCATGAGCTCGGGACGCACGATCTCCGTCAAGAACCACACAAGCGTCGGGGACTCGGTGGTGCTGACCCTGCGATCGGGCGGGGAAGTGACCCTCGACCGGAGTTTGATCGACAAGATCGAGGCCGACGAAGTGCCGCACCCCGAGCCGGCGCCTCCGGCCGCTGAACCGGCGCCGGGGTTGCGCCCTGCGGCCGAGCGGGGCTCACTGCTCCGCGAAACCGCCTACGCCGAGCTCATTGCCGCAGCCGCTGAAGCTCACGGTGTCGACCCAATCCTCGTCCAGGCGCTGATACAGGTCGAATCGAACTACAAGCCCAGGGCGCGCTCGTCGAAGGGAGCCATGGGGCTGATGCAGCTGATGCCCTCGGTCGCGCGGGAGTACAGAGTCCGGAACGCGTACGATCCGAAGGCCAACATCGCCGCCGGTGTCCAGAAGCTGAAGACTCTCCTCGACAAGTACGAAGTGGTCGAACTTGCGCTCGCAGCCTACAACGCCGGCGAAGGCGCGGTGATGAAGTTCAATGGCATCCCGCCCTACCGCGAGACGCAGAACTACGTCACAAAGATCCTGTCGATCGCCGGCCTCCGGTAGGACTCTGGCGCCGAGCGCCCAGCCAATCGCGCCTTAACCCCGTCTAATCCAATTAGTTGTGTAGAATTGGGCGTAACTGCGCGCCCACTCCGCGGCGGCGGCCGCGCAGCGAGGTGGGGAAGGTAAAAGGGGCCCCATCGAGCGAAGTTACATAAGCGCCGGCGGCCGCAAGCGAGCGCCGGAGGGAAGTCGCCGAAGGCGACCGCGAGCGCGCAGCGAGGTGGGGAAGGTTAAGGGGCCCCACCGAGCGAAGTAAAATAATGGAATACAGGTGCAGGCTCGGCACATCGGGCGGGGAGATCATCGAAGGCGTATACGTCGCCGATAGCGAGGCGCGCCTGCGGCGTGAATTCGAGGAAAAGGGTCTCCTCGTGCTCGCCATCCAGCTGGCGGGGCGCCGCGCACTGGCGGGGGTGCACCTGCCGGCCATACCGCGGCGCCGCAAGGTCCCCAGCCGCGAGTTTCTCGTGTTCAACCAGGAGCTCGCGACCCTGCTGAAGGCGGGCATGCCGCTGGTCCAATCGCTCGACATTCTGCGGCAGCGCATCAGCAATCCCGTCTTCAAAGTCGTGCTGGATGACGTGTACGACCGCGTGCGCGCGGGCAGCGCCTTGTCGGAAGCCTTCGAAGCCCACGGCGGACTGTTTCCCGGGGTCTATACGGCGTCGCTCCTCGCCGGCGAGAAGTCGGGCAACCTCGAGCAGGTCCTCCGGCGCTACGTCAGCTACGTGAAGGTCGTCTCGACCGTCCGGCGCAAGACCATCTCGGCGCTCGTCTATCCCGCGATCCTGGTCGTGCTGTCGCTGATCGTCGTCACGGTGATCGTGGTGAAGGTCGTCCCGGAGTTCAGCAATTTCTACAACCAGTTCGGCAAGGAACTTCCCTTGTCGACGCGGTTCATCGTCGGACTGTCGAGCTTCGTGACGACCTACATCCTGCTGATCGTCGGCGGCGCCGCGGCACTGGTCGTGACCGCCTTGTGGGGGGTGAGGCAGCCCGGGCAGCGGCGCCGTCTCCATCGTGTCATTCTCAAGCTGCCGGCGGCCGGGCCGCTCGCCCAGAGGTTCTCGACCTCGCAGGGGGCGCGCACGCTGGCGACGCTGCTCGGCGGCGGCATCCCGCTGGTGAACGCGCTCGAGGTCACGGCGCGCTCGCTGGGCAACCTGCACATGGCGGCGGAGCTGCAGCAGGCGGCGCAGCAGGTCCGGGAAGGGCGGTCGCTGGCGGCGACGCTACAGGAGAGCGGCGCATTTCCCGACGTGGCGATCAAGATGGTGGAGGTCGGCGAGTCCACCGGCGCGCTGCAGGAGATGCTCAACAGCCTCGCGGACTTCTACGACGAGGAGATCGAGACGAACCTCGGACGGTTCGTCACGGTCATCGAGCCGGCGCTCCTCGTCATCATGGGCATTGTCATTGCCGGGTTGCTGCTCTCGCTGTATCTACCGCTGTTCAACCTGTCGTCAGCCCTGAGTAACAACTGATGGACGAAAAGCTTTCCAGCGCGACCGTCGCGAATATCGATCACGGGGAGCTCTACGTCGACACGGCGACGTCAGAGCAGTCCGCCGCGGAGCAGGCGGCGGAGATCGCCCAGGCGCGGCGCCTCGCCGACCGCTACCGGCTGCCTTTCCTCGATCTCGCGCACTTCAACATCGACCACGATCTGTTCCGGACGATTCCCGCCGAGCTGATGCTGCGCTACGGCTTCGTGCCGTACGGACGCGACGGCAGCGCCCTGGTCATCGTCGTCAGCGACCCGACGGACCTGCCGATGATCGACGAGCTGGGCATGCTGCTCGGCATGCCGATCAAGGTGATGGTCGCGCCAGCGTCGGCGATCCAGGCGATCCTGAAGAAGAGCGAGAGCTCGACGCGCGTCCTGGAAGACGCGACGGAAAGTTTCCAGCTCCAGATCCTCCACGAGGACGACCAAGGAGAAGAGCAGCTCACCGTCGAGCGGATGACGGCGGACACCAGCCCGGTCATCCGTCTCGTGGACACGACCATCTATACGGCCATCCAGCGGCGCGCCAGCGACATCCACATCGAGACGCAGGATGATGCGGTGTACGTGAAGTACCGCATCGACGGCGTACTGCAGTCGGCGATGCGCCCGATCGACAAGCGGTTTCACAGCACGATCATCTCGCGCGTGAAGGTCATGGCGGAGCTGGACATCGCCGAGAAGCGCATCCCCCAGGACGGCCGGTTCAAGCTGCGGCTGCCGACATTGCCGAGCCGTACGGGATGGTCCTGGTGACGGGCCCCACCGGGTCCGGCAAGACGACGACCCTCTATGCGGCCTTGTCGGAGATCAAGACGATCGAAGACAAGATCATCACGATCGAGGACCCGGTCGAGTACCAGCTCAAGGGCATCACCCAGATTCCGATCAACGAAAAGAAAGGGCTGACGTTCGCGCGGGGGCTGCGATCGATCCTGCGCCACGACCCAGACAAGATCATGGTCGGAGAGATCCGCGACAACGAGACCGCGCAGATCGCGATCAACTCGGCATTGACGGGCCACCTCGTGTTCACGACCGTCCACGCCAACAACGTGGTCGACGTGCTCGGGCGCTTCCTGAACATGGGCGTCGAGCCGTACCAGTTCGTGTCGGCGCTCAACTGCGTGCTGGCGCAGCGCCTGGTCCGGAACATCTGCATCCACTGCAAGCGGCAGGCGAAGGTCTCGCGCGAATACCTGATCGAGTCCGGCGCGCGACGAGGGGATGCGGTCGCTCCGCGAATCCGCGGTCGAGCGCGTCCTGGCCGGAGTCACGACGCTGCGCGAGATCAACAAGGTGACGTTCGTCGAATGAGTCCGCTGCCGAGCTTTCTCGTCAGTCCGCCCCCGTCGGTGGGGGTCGAGATTGCGTCCGATCGAGTCACCGCGGTGTCGCTCACTCGCCAGGCGGCAGGCTGGATCGTCGGCGCCTACGGCTCGGAGCGGCTGGCGCCCGGCGTTGTCACGCCGGCGCTGAACGCGGTGAACGTGCATGACGCGCGGGCGCTGTCCGCCGCGCTGCGCTCGGCGTTCGACAAGCTCGGCTCGCGGCCCCGGCGTGTCGCGCTGGTCATTCCCGACACGGCCGCGAAGCTGTCGCTGCTGCGCTTCGAGAAGATTCCCGCCGAATCCGACCTGGATCAGCTGATTCGCTGGCAGATGCGGAAGGCGGCGCCGTTCAAGCCGGAAGACGGACAGATCTCGTGGGTGCCAGCGGCGCCGATCGCGGGCGGCGGGCGGGAGTACCTCGTCACGCTGGGCCGGCGCGACATCATCGAAAGCTACATGAAGGCGTGCGCCGATGCCGGCGCGGCCGCCGGGCTCGTCGACCTGGCGTCGCTGAACCTGATTAACGCGGCGCTCGCCTCCGGGGCGGACACCATCGCGGGGGACTGGCTGATCGTACACGTCGCGCCGGACTACGCGACGCTGGCGATCGTGCGCGACCAGCATCTGATTTACTTCCGGACGCGGCAAGCCGAGTCCGAGGCGGACCTGGCGGACCTCGTCCACCAGACCGCCATGTACCACGAAGACCGGCTCAACGGCGGCCGGTTCGCGCGCGTGGTTCTCTCTGGCGCGTCCGCGCGCGGGGTGGACGCGGCGGCCCTCGAAACGAATGCCCGGCTGAAGCGCAGCCTCGAGGAGCGGATGAACGTGAAGGTGGAAGGGCTCGACTTCCGGGGCACGGCGGCGATGCGCGATCGGATCAGCGCCGGTCCGGAGCTGCTCGACGCGCTCGCGCCGGCGGTCGGCGTGGTCCTTCGCGAGCAGGTCGCCTGATGCTTCGCACCAACCTGTCGACGCGGCCGTTCTACAACGAGCGCGCCGTGCACGCCCTCGTCGCCGTCGCGGCGCTCGTCGTCCTCGCCGTGACCGCCTGGCAGGCCGCCCGCGTGGTGCGCTTCTCGCGCTACAAGACCGAGCTGAGCGGCGCGATCAGGCGCGACAGAAACGAAGCGGACTACCGCCGCAAGGAAGCGGAGCAGATTCGCCGCGGCCTGAATCAGACGGAACTCGCCGTCGTCGCCGCCGCGGCGAAGGAAGCCATCGGGCTGATCGAGCAGCGCACCTTCTCCTGGACGCAGCTGTTCAACCAGCTCGAGTCGACGCTCCCGGATGACGTCATGCTGACGGCGGTCCACCCGGAGTTCAAGGACGGAGAAACGCTGATCAACCTGGACATCCAGGGGCGCCGTAGCGACGACATCGATGCATTCTGGGACCGCCTCGAGAAGACCGGCGTGTTCCGCAATATTCAGTGGAGCGCGGTGAACGTGTCGGAGGAAGGTCTGCACAAGATCCAGATGAAGGCGAGCTATGCACCGCCGCAGGCCTCAGTGCACGCGGCCTCTGCCCTCCCCGTACCGGTGCCGAAGCGATGAACCTGCAACGCGTCATGGCGGAGAAGCGCCGTCTCATCGTCCCGCTGGTCGTCGCGATCATCGGCAGCGCGCTGCTCTACGCCGTCGTCGTGTATCCGCTCGGTCGGCAGGTAACCGCCGCCGAGGAGGAGGCGCGCGTCCAGCGCGAGCAGTTGAACCGCGCGCGGCTCGACTACCAGCTGGCGAAGGCGACGGTAACCGGCAAACAGCAGGCGGACGCGGCGCTCCAGAAGTTCTACAAGGACGTCTTGCCCGCGGACCAGGCGATTGCGCGCAAGCTGACCTACACGCGGCTGGCGCAGCTCGCGAAACAGGCGAACGTGACGCTCGAGCACGGCACCAACGCGGTGAAGCACGAGAAGGGCAGCGGGCTCTCCAAGCTGACCACGACTTACACGCTGACCGGTGACTATCGTAACGTGCGCCGGTTTATCTATTCGCTCGAGACCGCGCCCGAATTCATCCTCCTCGAAAACATCGCGCTCTCCTCGTCGACGGGCGATCAGCCACAGAACCGCGGCCTGTCGATGAATCTCGAGATCGCCACGTATTTCCGGTCCGGTGATGCTGCCGGCGATTAGACCGGTGCAGCGCCCGGGGCGGCTGATCCTGGGATTGCTCGGCGCTGTCCTCGTCGTGGTGGCCGTCTGGGCGGTGTGGCCCGCGGCCAGCCAGTCCCCCTCGCCGTCTAACCAGTCGAGGGAGCCGCGGAAGACGGTTGCGACGAAGCCGGGTCAGAGCCGGGCGACGACCGGCCAGTCTGGCCCGCTGCCGGGACAACTCGACGTCTGGCTCGAGACGTTGAAGCAGCCGGCGCCCCCGCCGGCGGAAGCGGCGCGCAATCCGTTCAGGTTTTATGTGAGACCGGCGCCGCCGCCGCCGCCGCCCCCGAACTTCGTGCCGGGACCGCCGCCGGCGGCGGTGAACGAAGTTCCGGCGCCACCACCGCTGCCGCCGATCCCGCTGAAGTTCATCGGGACGCTGGAGCAGGGGAGCAGAAGAGTGGCGATCTTCTCCGACGGGCGGGGCCTGCCGCTCTACGGAAAAGAAGGCGACCTGATACTCGGGCAGTACAGAATCGTCAGGATTGGCGTGGAATCAGTCCTGATGGAATATGCAGACGGCCGCGGCCGGCAGACGATCCCGATGAGGGGACAGTAGCAGCTCACATATGACACGCAAACTTACGGTTCTCCTTGTGCTCGCACTCCTGGTGCCTGGTTGCGCGGCGCCGCGCGCGTTCCGCCATGGGCAGGAGGCACTCCGCAGCGGCGACTGGGACGCCGCGGTGGCGCATTTCACCAAGGCGGTCCAGGAGAATCCGGACAACCCCGAGTACAAGATCAACCTTCGGCGCGCCCAGGGCGAGGCGGCGCGCATGCACGTCGAGAAGGCGCGGGAGCTGGAGCAGAAGGATCAGTTGGACCAGGCCCTCAGCGAGTACCAGAAGTCACTCGAACTGATTGGCTCCGATCGGATCGCGCAGGCGAAGGCGGCGGAGCTGGAGCACAGGATTCGTGAGCGCATCGAGGCGACACGCCCGAAGGCCAAGATCGACCAGCTGCGCACCGACGCGCGCAGCTTCAACGCGCCGCCGTTGTTGAATCCGGGGTCGCGCGAGCCGCTCCGGTTGAATATCGGTGCGTCCTCCAGCCTGAAGGATATCCTGAACTTCATCGGTACCGCGTCGGGGATCAACGTGACCTACGACCAGGGGTTCGTCGACAAGGGGTTCAGCGTGAATCTGGACGGCGTCACCGTCGAGGACGCCCTGCAGCAGGTGCTCTCCGCCAACGGCTACTACTACAAGGTCACCAACCCGCGCACGATCCTTGTGATTCCCGATCAGCCGGCGAAACACCAGCAGTACGACGAGCTGGTGGTCAAGGTGTTCTACATCTCGCACGCCGACGCGACGGAGCTGAACCAGCTCGTCAACACCATCGTACGCATCCCGACGACAAGCCACGGGCGGAGGTCGTGCTCGACATCGAGATCCTCGAGGTGAACCGCCAGCGCGTGAAGCGATACGGCATCAACTTGAGCAGCTATGCGCTCGGACTGTTGTTTTCGCCGGAGCTGGCTCCCCCGAATACGGGATTCACGGGTACTGCACCGGGCGCGGCCCCACTCTTCAACCTCAACACGATCAGCCATGGAGTCAACACCGCCAACTTCTACCTGGGCGTGCCGTCGGCGGTGGTGAACTTCCTCGAGAACGACTCGCACAGCAAGACGCTGGCGAAGCCACAGCTTCGCGGGCAGGAAGGGCAGGCGCTGACGCTCAATCTCGGCTCCGACGTACCGGTTCTACAGACCACCTTCGGCCAGGCGGCGGCCGGAGGATTCGCGACGATTCCGCAGAGCTCGTACAGCTACCGGCCCACCGGCGTCAACCTGGCGATCACGCCGCGAGTGACCTACGAGGGAGAGATCGTCCTCGACCTGTCCGTCGAGAACAGCGCGATTGGCGCGAGCCTCGACGTCGGCGGCCAGAGCGCGCCGTCGTTCACCTCGCGCAAGGTGCACACCTCGACATCGTGATGCTCATCACGCCGCACATCGTGCGCGACCACGAGCTCACGAAGGAAGACGTCGCGTCGATCTACATCGGGACGCAGACCAACGTCGGTCTGTCGGGCGCGCCGCAGCTGATCGCGCCCCAGCCCGAGGCGCCGCCGGCCCAGCCATCCGCGCCGACGAGTCCCACGCCGTCCGCGCCGGCGAGTCCCACGCCGTCCGGCGTGCCCGGGCCTCCGGTCGCGAGCCCCGGCGGAGTGCCGCCGCTGAATCCGCCGCCGCCGGCCGGGACCTCGCCGGTGCCGGGCGCCGTTCCACCAACGGCAGCCCCGACGACACCGCCGACCTCCCCGGCAGCTCCCAGCACACCGCCGGTGTCCGGGGCAGGCGCGCCGGCGGCGCCGCCGGTCAGGGACGTACCTCCTGGCGCCGTGCCGCCGCCCGCAGGCGCCCCGTCGGCGACCGCGGCGCAGATCATCGTGACGCCGCCAGGGACGGAGTTCCGCGTCGCGGGCGGACCCTACACGGTGCCGCTCTCGATCAACAACGCCTCACGCGTATCCGTCATCACGCTGACGGTCACCTACAATCCCGCCGTGCTGCGCCTGCGCACCGTCCAGGACGGCACGTTCATGCGGCAGGGAGGCGTCACCGCGTCATTCGTGCCGAGGCCCGATCCCAACGCGGGACGCGTGGACATCGCGATCGCCCGCGCCGGCGACCAGACCGGCGCCTCCGGTGCGGGGCTGCTCGCGGCGCTCCTCTTCGACGCGATCGCGCCCGGCACGACGATGATCGCGCTCACCGGCATCGCCAACGGTCCGGATGGATCGCCGATCCCGCTGACGCTCGCGCCGGTGACCGTCACGGTGCGCTGACGACAAGTACAAAGACGCAGCCGACGCCGGCGCGATCGCCCCCTTCGACGTCAAAGCGGGCACCGAGGGGTATCCACCGAGCCTCGAGACGCTGGTGGAAGGGGTCACCAAGAACAACGACGCGACGGGGGTCAAGCTCAAGTTCCTGCGCCGTATCCCCATCGATCCGATGATGCATTCGAGCGAGTGGGGCATGCGATCCTACGGGGACAAGCCGGACTCCACGGCCTGGGGAGGCGGCAATGTGTTCGACGTGTACACCAAATCGACAGGCAAGGCGCTCGATGGCACGAAATACAGAGACTGGTAGATCGGCATTGGCGCGCGAGAAGGGGTTCACTCTCGTCGAACTCTTGATCGTGATCTCGCTGATCTCGATTCTCGCGGCGATGGGACTCGTTCAGTACCGGAACTCCGTAGTCGCCACGAAGGAAGCGACCCTGAAGACGGATCTCTTCCGCATGCGCGACGCGATCGATCAGTACTACGCGGACAAGGGGAAGTATCCGAGCTCGCTCGACTCGCTCGTGACCGACGGCTACCTGCGCAAGCTGCCGGAGGACCCGCTTACCAAGTCCAGCGACACCTGGACCACAGTGCCGGCCGAGCCCGATCCCAACAACCCCAGCGCCGAAGCCGGCGTGTACAACGTGAAGAGTGGCGCCCAGGGCACCGGGCTCGACGGCACGACCTACGCGGACTGGTAAGCTGCGTCGGCTACTGGATATCCATCGTGATCGCAGCGGTGCCGATCCGACCGCCGCCAACCCCGAAGACATCGACCCGCACGTTCTTGATGCCCCTGCCGGTGAAGGTGTGCGGCAGCTGCGGCGAGGTCGTGGTGAACGGACCGGTGCCATCGTCGAACGTCCAGGAGTAGTGGTCTATCTGCGCCGATCCGGCGCCGCTCAGGGTGAAGGTGACCGGGGACCCGACGAAGGCCGGGTTGGGGCTGGCGGAGAGTGTGATCGGGAGCGCGCCGATGATCACCGCCGTCGACAGCGATCCGCTGTCACTGGAACCGTCCCGTGCGGTCGCGGTGGCGACATAGTCACCGGTATTGCTGTAGGTGTGCGGAATCGACGTCGCTCCGCCGATCGCACCAAGGTCCCGGCTGGAGCCGTCGCCGAAGTCGATACGAACGTTGGAAATGTTCGCGCCGGTTGCCGGCGTCACCGTGAACGTCACTGGGACGCCCGCCGCCGCGGACGAGGGGCTCGCGCTGAACGACAGCAGGCTGCGTGTGCTGACCGTGACGGTGGCCGTCCCGGTCAGCGCTCCCACGGCGGCGGTGATTTTCGCGGTTCCCGTCGTGGTCAGTGTCGCCGTCGCATTGCCGCTGTTGTCGGTGACGGCCGTAGACGGGGAAATCGATCCCTTGTCGGTGGAGAACGTGACGGGAACGCCGCCGATCGGGCTGCCGCCGTCATCGACCACCGTTGCGACCACCTGCGTCGTCCCGCCCGATGCTCCGAGCGATTGCGGCGTCGTCGTGACGGAGACCGTCTTTACCGCGGCCGTGCCGATCTTCAAGTTGGTGATCTGAGCGGACGCGCCTCCGGAATAGGCTGTCACGGTGGCCGACCCGCTCGTGGAGCCGGTAATGAGCTTCACGTTGACCTGGCCGTTGTGGGTTCGGGCTTCGGAAGGCTCAATCCGGCCGATTGTCGTCGTAAACGTTATGAGCGTGCCGTTCTGCACCGGTGTACCGGCGCCCGTTCGCGTCGTCGTCCCGCTTCCCGCGCCGGACGATGGCGCCTGGCCGTTCTCGATAGCCGTCGCGATGATCGTGACCTCGCTGTTGAGCGACACCGACGTCGTCGCCGCCAACAGCGTGATGACGGTCCCCGTCGGCGCGAGCAGTGGAATCTTGTTGCACGCGGCCAGGAGGCCAAGCGGAAGAGTCAGGAGCGCGAGCAGGGCAGAACGGTGTGTTACCATAAGTGGCGCTAACGATAATAGTCTCATGAGTTTACGGGGTCAAGGCTCGCCTTCGCCGCGTCGCGGCTTCGGCGGAACAGGCGGTTACGCGATGGCCGCACTGCTCGTCGCCGTGGCAGTGATGGCCGTACTGATGTCGGTTGCGCTCCCCGTGTGGCGCCACGACGCTCAGCGGGAGAAAGAGGCGGAGCTCGTGTGGCGCGGGCAGCAGTACATCCGCGCCATCCGCCTGTTCCAGGCGAAGACTCAGAGTCTGCCGACGAGCGTCGATCTGCTGGTGCAGGGGCACTATCTCCGGAAGAAATTCAAGGATCCGATCACCAACGACGAGTTCGACTACATCGGTGCGGGCGGCGCGCTGGGTCAACCCGGGCAACCGGGATTGGCCGGCCGACCCGGCCAGCCCGTACAAGGCGTCCAGACTGGCGTCGGCCGTGGCGCCGCTGGCAGCATGCTGTCGAACGGAATGACCAGCACCGCCTCGACGCAGGGCAGCGCCCTTGTCAGCGGGACCATTCCCGGCGGCATGATGGGGGTCCGCAGCAAGAGCAAGAGCGAGTCGATCCGCCTGTACCTCGGCCGGAACCATTACAACGAGTGGACGTTTCTGTTCGTGAGCCAGCAGCCAGGCGGCCCGGGCGGACGGGGTCAGCCTGGTGGACCCGGCGGCCGCGGTGGACGGGGTCAGCCGCTCCAGCCCGGTCGGGGCGGATTGCCCGGCGGGCGCGGCCGCGGCATAGACGGACAGCCGCCAATGACTCCCGGCCGTGGCACCAATCCTTTCCCGTTTCCGCCGGGCGGCGGCCCCGGTCGCGGGCGCGGCGGCGGCCTCTAGCGGCGTCATTCGGTCTTAGGACGTCGCCTGAGACTTCACAGTTTGCAGTTCACAGTTCACAATCTGTCAACGATCTTTCAGACTGAAACTGCCACCCCAGAACCTGAAACCGTGAACTGCAAACTGTGAACTGTCAACTCCTCTGGAGCACCGAGACAATCTCGTCATGGAGCGCTCTCCTGATAGCTTGGATCTGGTTGTTGTCGCGTGTCGGGTGCACGCGGTTGGTGAGAACGACGACGTAGAGATCGTGCGCGGGATCGATCCAGAGCGACGTGCCGGTGAATCCCGCGTGCCCGATCGCCTTTGGGGACATCCGCGTGCCGCATGACGAGGTCGGCAGCATGGTGTCCCAGCCGAGCGCGCGGGAGCTCCCCGGTACCGTCGATTTGCGCGCGAAGCGGGCGATGGTCTCGGGCCTCGCGAGTGCGGTCCCGCCGTGGAGTCCGTCCAGCACCAGCCGTGCGAACGCGCCGACGCTCGCGGCCGTTCCGAACAGCCCGGCATGTCCCGCGGCGCCGCCCAGTTCCCACGTGTTCTCATCGTGAACTTCTCCCTGGAGCAGCCGCCCGCGCCAGAGGTCCAGTTCCGTCGGAGCGCAGCGTGCGCGCAGTTCTCGAGGTGGGTTGAAACGCAGGTCGCAGGACGGCGGCAGCCGGAAGATCTCATCGAGCTGTTGGGCGAGCGGCGAACCGTTCACGTCCTCGAGGATGAACCCCAGCAGCATGAAGCCGAGATCGCTGTAAATCGACTGCGTACGAGGCGCGTACTCGAGAGGCAGCGTGCAGATCACGCGCTCGAACTCGGCGCGTCCGCGGTGATCGCGGAAGAAGGGGAGATACGCCGTCAGCCCGGCGGCATGCTCGAGCAGATCCGCGATCGTCACGTGCTGACGGTCGGCGCCGCGCCACGCGGGCAGCCGATCGCCGACGCGGTCGGTCAACGCGAGCCTGCCAGCGTCGACCGCGCGCATTATCAGCGTAGTCGTGGAGATGACTTTGGTCAGGGATGCGAGGTCGAAAATGGTGTGGCCGGAGGCGGGCGTTGCGTGCGCGGCATAGGTCAGGCGTCCGAACGCCGCATTCCAGAGGGGAGCCTGACGCCGCCCCACCTCGATCGCGGCCGCAGGAAACGCGCGCGACTGTATACCGCGCTCGATGATGCGCGCGGCCTCATTCGACACACTACTTCTCGGGCGACGTAGTGGGGCGCGTGCCGGCGAAGGCGGCGCGGCTGACCGTGGCGAGATAGTCAGGCGCCGGCGGGGTCGGACCCGTGAGGCTGTCGTAGGAGAAGAGCACGAAGCCGGCGGTGCCGAGCCGGCGCGCCGCCTGGATGTTCTCGATCGTCTGCGCGGGGGTCAGCCGGTACGAGCCGATACCGGCCCAGACGGCTCCGCCGCCGGCGATGTCGCGGGCGGCGGCGATCTGTTCCGCAAAGCGCGCGGACTCCTGCGTGTAGGCCATGGGCGCGACCGCGTCAACGAGGCGGCCCGCCAGCCAGCCGCGCCAGTCCTGCAGCCGCTCGTCGAACGCGTCCTGCGCATCGGGGAATACCGCCGAGGTGAGGAGCGTATTGGGCCGCGCGCCGCGCAGCCCCTCGCGAATCCGCGCGACCAGCTCGGTCAGGCGCGTGCGGCGGAACGCTTTCCACTCAGCCGGGAAGCGATCGGGGTAGGCGAAGAGATCCGCCTCCGCCTGCACGTCGAGCTCGTGGCGCGCGTCGGCGGCTATCCGCGGCCGGATGTCGGTCCGGAACTCCGCGATCGCGAAGCGGCTGTAGTCGAACTGCTGGTTCGGATAGCGCGTGTAATCGAGATGCACGCCGTCCAGCGGGTAGTGGCGTGCGAGATCGGTGATGACGCGCGTGGTGTAGGCCGCCGCGTCGGGTTGCAGGGGAGACGCGTACAGCCCTTCGACGGTGTCGAGCTGTCCTCGCGTCCAGCGCGCGATCTTGCCGACGTACCCGGGATTGCCGGGATCGAGACGCATCAGTTCCTGCCCGATGGGGCGGGGCACCATCAGCCATTCGGGGTGGCGGTGCACGAGGTGATCCGGCGAAGCCGGCAGCTCCACCGCGCTCGACACGAGGTTGACGCTGACCCAGGCGTGCACGCCGACCCCGCGCGGCTGCGCTTCAGCAATGACCGTCGCGAGGGGATCGAAGGAGGCGGATTGCCGCGAGAGATCCGCCGGCCGCGGCTCGAGCTCGCTCGCGTAGTAGGCGTCCGCGCGGCCGCGCACCTGCACCAGGAGCGTGTTGAAACCCTGGTCGTACGCGGTCCGGACGAGGGCGGTGATGCTGGCCGGGCTGGTCAGCGAGGATCGCGTGACCCAGAGTGCCCGGATTTCAGACGCGTCGGCCGCGCGGGACGGCGTGGCTTGCGCGACGCCGAAAGGTTGCGTGATCCATACTCCGCACAGGATCCCTAGCGCAAGCCCGCCGCGCCGGAGCCACGACATGACGCCGCCTGAACGCATATTGAACACAGCAATGTAACACGTTTACAGCGTTGACATTAGGTCGAAAGGGACTCTATCGTTCTGGCCTCTACGAATGATTCACGTTCTCGGGATCGACGCGGGGGGAACCAAGACCGTCTGCCAGCTCGCCGACGCGCACGGCGACGTGCTAGCCGAAGCGCGGCGGGGCGGCGCGAATCTTCAGGCGGTCGGGGAGCTCGAGGTCGAGAAGGTGCTCCACGACGTCATGGAGGAGGTGATCGGCGATCGGGACGTACGGCCGTCGGCGATTTGCCTCGGCATCGCCGGGGTCGACCGGCCCGAGGACGCTCGCATCGTGCGCGGGGTCATGAAACGCATCGGCTACCAGGCGAAGGTCCTGGTGGTCAACGACGCGCTGGTCGCCCTGGAGGCCGGCGCCCCCGAACAGGCCGCTGTCGTCGTCATCGCGGGCACCGGCTCGATCTCGTATGGCCGGAACGAGCGGAACCAGGCGGCGCGCGCCGGCGGGTGGGGCTACATGCTCGGCGACGAGGGCAGCGGCTACTGGATCGGCCGCGCCGCGTTGCGCGCGGTACTGCGGGAGGCGGATCGCCGCGGCGCCGCAACGCAGTTGACCGGCCTGTTGCTGAACTACTACGGCGTCCCGCGCGCGCAGGATCTGATTCACCAGGTCTATCACGGCACCCTGCGGCCGGCAGCCATCGCGTCGCTCGCGCAGTGCGTGCAAACTGCATTCACCAGCGGCGACTCCGTCGCCATCGGCATCCTGCGCGGTTCCGCCGACCAGCTCGAGTCATCGGCGCTGTCCGTCGCCCGGCGTCTCGAGCTCGTCGGATCTGAGTTCCCGTTCGTGCTCGCCGGCGGCATTTTCCGGGCGGTGCCGTGGCTGGAAGAGGAACTGGCCCGCCGCCTGCCGCTCGCATCCCCTCGCAGCCGGACCATCCTTCTCGACGTGGAGCCCGCGCGGGGCGCGGTGCGGCTGGCCCTCGCCGAAGCCCGCGGCGGTTACACTGTTCCTGTCTATAAGGCGGATTAGACACAACGCTGAATGCTGAATGCTGAATGTTGAATGCTGAAGGTTACGGTTTTCAAAGACGAGCGGACGCTCGCTAGGTCTCTTGCCACGCAGATTGCGGCCACGCTGAACGAGACGCCAGACTTGGTGCTCGGCCTGCCGACGGGACGGACTCCCGTCAGGCTCTATCACGACCTTGGGACGCTGCACGCGGACTTCTCACGGGCCACGACGTTCAACCTGGACGAGTTCGTCGGCATCGGCCCCGACCATCCGGGCAGCTACCGCGCCTTCATGGCGCACCACCTGTTCTCGCGCGTGAACGTCGCGCCGGACCGGATCCACGTGCTGAACGGCGCCGCGCCAGACCCGGACAGGGAGTGCGGGCGGTACGAACAGGCGGTCGCGGAGGCCGGCGGTATCGGCCTGCAGCTCCTTGGCATCGGCACCAACGGCCACATCGGCTTCAACGAGCCGGCGCGCGAGCTGGCGGCCCGCACCCATCGCGTCGTCCTCAAGGAGTCGACGCGACGGAGCAACGCGGCGCTGTTTGGCGGCGATCTCAGCCTGGTCCCCAGGGAAGGGCTGTCGATGGGCATGGCCACCATCCTCCAGGCGCGGCGGATCGTGCTGATGGCGACAGGGAAGTCTAAGGCGCGCTCGGTCGAGCTCGCCGTCCGCGGCCCGATCACGACGAAGCTGCCCGCGTCATTCCTGCAGCTTCATTCTGCCGTCGAACTGATGCTCGACGAGGCCGCGGCGGGCCTGCTCGGGGAACTCGCTACTTTTTAGCCACCTTCCACGTGCCACTGGCGACCTGCGAGCGAGCCGCCTTCTCCTCGGCCGACCAGGTGCCGGTGGCCGTGTCGCCATCGAAGGACGCGGCGAGCACGATCTCTATCGTCTCGTCGGCAGGGAAATCATACTTGGCGGTCATCTTCTTCCCGTCGAAGGCGACCGACTTCATCACGGCCTTGTAGGTGGGCTCGCCGGTGACCGAGACCCTCCCGGTGATCGGGCCGTCCTTCCCTTGTTCCAGCGTCAATTCGAAGCCGCCACCGGAGCCACCGCCGTCCCATGTGCCGGACCACGTGCCCACAAATTGCTCCGGCTTGGCAACTCCCTCCGCGCCGGGTTGCCCGGCCGACAGGCAGACGGAGCCGACGACGACGAAGACGACGAGCACATAAAAAAGCCATGAAATCTTGCGCATGGATTCCTCCTTCTGGATGCCCATCAACTGGCTAAATGCCCATCAACTCACGGAGGCGCGGCTCGATGTCTTCGCCGATGGCCTCGCGAATCGAATTGTCGGCCTTGCGCAGCCGCTTGATCGCCTGCGGCAGCGTCGATCCCGCCTTCTCCATCACGATGGCGGCCTTGACGTTCCACTTCGCCCGCTTGAGCAGCGCCTCAGCGGCGTCCGGCTCGAGTCCGGTGACGATGCCGAGAATCCGCTTCGCCCGATCCCTGAGCTTCTCGGATCCGGTGCGCACGTCCACCATCAGGTTGCCGTAGGTCTTGCCCCACTTGATCATCGCAACCGTGGTGAGCATGTTCAGCACCATCTTGGTCGCGGTGCCCGCCTTCAGGCGGGTGGAGCCGGCGATGATCTCGGGCCCGACGGACGGCGCGATGATCAGGTCGACGAAATTCTTGAGCTCCGAACCCGGCCAGCAGGTGACGAAGATGATCTTGGCGCCCGCCTTGCGGCCGCGCGTTAGGCCGCCACGCACGAACGGCGTGATGCCGCTGGCAGACACGCCGATGACGACGTCACGGTTCGAGAGGCGCAGGCGGCCGATACTGCGCCCGCCCTCTTCGTAGTTGTCCTCGACGCCTTCCTTGGCCTGGAAGACGGCCGCCTGGCCGCCGGCCATGATCGCTTGGACGACCCGCGGCGGCGTCCCGAACGTTGGCGGCATCTCCGCGGCTTCCACGACGCCGAGCCGGCCGCTCGTCCCCGCGCCGATGAAGATCACCCGGCCGCCCTTGCGCAGCGACTGGGCGATGATTTCGACGCCGTGCGCGATCTTCTCCCTCTCCCGGTGGACGGCCGCGATGACTTTCTTATCCTCGTTGACCACCATATCGAGGATGTCGCGAACCGGCGTCTTGTCGATGGCGAGGCTGGCGGGATTGATCTGCTCGGTGGGAAGCGACTGCCACTTGGACTGGGTCGGCATCTGACACCGCTAGTATAGACTCAGCCGAGATGGACGCGGGCCTTTCAGTGGAGGCAGTGGCCGAGGCGGCCCTCCGCCGGAAACGCGGACGTCGATGAGGCAGACCGAGACTTACCTGGACTATCTGCGCGATGTCCGGCGGATGTCGCTGAACACGCTCAGCAGCTACGGCCGCGACCTGGGCGCGTTGACGGCGTTTGCGCACGAGAAGGGGCGCACCGTGGAGGCGCTCGATCGGCGCGATCTCGAAGCCTTCGTGCGACAGCTGATCAACAACGGCCTGGCGCCGCGCTCCGTCGCGCGCGCCATCGCGTCGGTTCGCGGGTTCTATCGATTCCTGCTGCTCGAGAAGCGCATCACGCGAGATCCCGCGGAGGACCTGCGCGCTGGCAAGGCGTGGCCGGCCCTGCCGAAGTACCTCGATCTGGCGCAAGTCGATCGGCTGCTCGAGCAGCCGGACACGGACACCGCGCGCGGGCTGCGCGACAAGGCGCTCATCGAGCTGCTCTACGCCACCGGCCTGCGCGTCACCGAACTGCTGTCGCTCAAGCCGGGCGACGTGAACCTGGACGCAGGTTATCTGACGTGCATCGGCAAGGGGGACAAGCAGCGGATCGTGCCGCTGGGCCACGCCGCCGCGGACTGGGTGCGGCGCTATCTGGCCGAGGGGCGTCCGGCGCTGCTCAAGACCCGCAAGACGCCATGGCTGTTCGTCAACGCAAAGGGAGGCGGCCGGCTCTCGCGCGTCGGCTTCTGGAAAATCCTGAGAGACTACGGCACCAGAGCCGGTCTTCCTCGCGGCCTGAGCCCGCACGTGCTCCGTCACTCCTTCGCGACGCACCTGCTCGATCGCGGCGCCGATCTGCGCGCCATCCAGATGATGCTGGGCCACGCCGATCTCTCGACCACCCAGATTTACACGCACGTGCTCGAGGCGCGGCTGCGCGCGGTCTATGACCAGTTCCATCCAAGAAAGTAGATCGTGTCCCTGGTCCATGGTCCCTGGTCCATGGTCCCTGGTCCGTGGTCTGGGTCCTTGGCCGTGGGCCGGAAGGTGCGCGAAGACTGCACCAGCCAACGACGAACAGCTAACGGCTAACGGCTAACGTATGTTAGAGTTGAAAGGTTTGGCACCCGTCATTCCAGCAGCCGAAGGAGCTCGATTCGCACATGAGCGGTAAAGGTCGTTATCTGTTCACCTCGGAGTCGGTGACCGAAGGGCATCCCGACAAGATCGCCGACCAGATCTCCGATTCGATTCTGGACGCCATCCTCGCGCAGGATCCGGTGGGCCGCGTCGCCTGCGAGACCCTCGTGACGACGGGCCTCGCGATCGTCGCGGGCGAAATCACCACGAGCTGCTACGTCGACTTTCCGAGCATCGTCCGCGAAACGATCAGGGAAGTGGGCTACACGCGCGGGAAG